>Ga0187784_10003720_pt1 | contig 12328 bp, 12 predicted proteins | sample 1015_SJ02_MP15_2_FD_132964 | JGI IMG/M metagenome (GOLD analysis project Ga0187784, IMG submission 132964) | Tropical peat soil microbial communities from peatlands in Department of Meta, Colombia - 1015_SJ02_MP15_20_MG | ecosystem: Environmental > Terrestrial > Soil > Wetlands > Peat | place... | reverse complement strand
TCTTTTTGGCTTTGAACATAACGGGGCACTTCCGTTTTGCTGATTTAGACGACCTTCCGATTGTACTCAAACCTGAGGTGGTGTCAATAGGGGTCATTGGGCCGCTCCGGTCGACGATCGCCGTGCATGCGCGGGAACTTTAGAAAAGGGAGCGCCCATCACGACGGGCAGGCTCGATTGCGTGCGGCGGCCAGGAGGCTGCGAGGGCCCATTGCGCGTCGTTTCGAGGGCGATTTCCGCATCGCGGCCGCACGGCGATTTCCGGGTCGCGACGCTCCTCGCGCCCTTCTTCCTTGCGCTCTTCTTCCTCGCGCTCTTCTTCCTCGCGCTCTTCTTTCTCGCGCTCTTCTAAGGAAGCATCAGCGCGATCCTCCGCCGACGAACCACACGATCTCGATCTTTGCGCCTTCGCCGATCACCGTCGATTCCCACTCCGGCTTCCGCACGATCTCGCGATTCAATTCCACGGCGACGCGCGATCCCTCGACGCCCAATGTTTTGAGCAGTCCGGTGACGTTCAATCCCTCGCGAACCCGTTGCGGCCGGCCGTTCACGGCGATCTCTATCGTCTTTGTTTCCGCGTCTTCCATCCCGCGCGTTTGACACCTCGTTTCGACGCTCATTATATTCAATACTTACAGCGCACATTTTAGAGATGCCAGAAACCTACCCCCAGATTTACTTCCCTGTGCTGGTTCAGGTGGCGATTGCAGCGGTTCTCGCGGCCGGGTTGATCGGCGCGTCCACGCTGCTCGGCAAGCGCGCCCGCAGCCCGCTCAAGGATACTCCCTACGAGTCCGGCATGGCGCCGACCGGCAGCGCGCGCGAGCGTTTCAGCGTGAAATTCTACCTGGTCGGGATGATTTTCATCCTGTTCGATATCGAAGCCGTCTTTCTTTACCCGTGGGCCGTGGTTTATCGTCAACTGAAGATGTTTGCGTTCGCCGAAATGTTCGTCTTTGTCGCGCTGGTGCTCGTCGGATTTTTCTACGTCTGGAAGAAGGGCGCGCTCGATTGGTCGAGTGAAAAGGATGGGAAATGAGCCACCATGCGATTCTCGAAGAGCAGCAGGCGTTTGGCGAAAAGACGCTGATCGTCGAGCCTAAGCACATCGTCGATCTGTGCCGGCATCTGAAGGCCGAAGAAAAGTTCGTGCGCCTCAGCGCGGTCACCGCGGTCGATTGGCATCCTGCCACGCCGCGCTTCGAAGTGATTTATCATCTTCACTCGATCGAGCGCAATCAGCGCCTGCGCCTGAAGGCTCGTCTTGACGACGGGCAACCCGCGATAGATTCGGTATGCGAAGTCTGGCGCGGGGCCGATTGGTATGAGCGCGAAGTGTTCGACATGTTCGGTATCCGGTTCCGCAATCATCCCAATCTTCAGCGCATCCTGATGCCCATCGATTGGGAAGGTCATCCGCTGCGCAAGGATTATCCCGTGCACGGCTACAAGTACAGCTATCCCAGCGAGTAAAGACGCGAGTAACAAAATGAACAGACCGCTCGACGAAGATCGCGTTGCCACCTTGAAGGCTCCCGTGGCGGAGCCCGAGAATCCGTCCGCGCCGCGCCTGATGACGCTCAATATGGGCCCGCAGCATCCCTCGACTCACGGTGTGCTGCGGATCATGCTCGAACTCGAAGGAGAGACCATCCGCAAAGCGCAACCCGATATCGGATTCCTGCACACCGGCATCGAGAAGGAGTGCGAGCAAAAAACCTGGCAGCAGGCGGTCACCTTGACCGATCGCGTCGATTATCTCGCCAATCTTTCCAACAATCTGGTCTACGCGCTGGCGGTCGAAAAACTCCTGCAGATCGAAATTCCGCCGCGGGCGCAATGGACGCGCGTCATGATGGCGGAACTTTCGCGGCTCAACAGCCACCTGGTGTGGCTCGGCACGCACGCACTCGACATCGGTGCGATGAGCGTGTTCTTTTATTGCTTCCGCGAGCGCGAAGACATTTTGCGCATCTTCGAAATGTTCTCCGGCCAGCGCATGATGACCAGCTACATCCGCATCGGCGGATTGGCTCTCGAACCGCCGCGAGGCTGGCAGACAGCGGTCGGGAAGTTCATCCGCGCGTTCCCCAGCAAGGTTGACGAATATGAGGATTTGCTCAATTCGAACCCCATCTGGAAGCGCCGGACGCAAGGCGTGGGGTTCATTTCGCTCGAAGACATGCTGGACCTGGGCGTCACCGGTCCGATGATCCGCGGCGCGGGATTGAAGTGGGATATCCGCAAATCCGAGCCCTATTCGAGCTACGAGAAGTTCGATTTCGAAGTTCCCGTTCATACCGAAAACGACGTTTATTCGCGATATCGCGTCAGGCTTGAAGAAATGCGGCAGAGCGCGCGCATCATCCGGCAGGCGCTGGAGGGAATGCCGGAAGGCGCCTGGCACGCCGACGCGCCCAAGGTCGTTCTGCCGGATCGCGAAAAGATGAAAACGCAGATGGAAGCGCTCATCTATCATTTCAAGATCGTCACCGAAGGCTTCCGCGTTCCCGCCGGGGAGGTGTACCAGTGCGTGGAAGCGCCGCGCGGCGAAATCGGATACTACATCGTCAGCGACGGAACCTCGAAACCCTATCGCATCCATATGCGCACGCCGAGCTTTGCCAATGTGCAGGCGCTGCCGGTGCTGCTGAAGGACACGCTGATCGCGGATTCGATCGCCGCGCTCGGCAGCGTCGACTTCGTATTGGGAGATACCGACCGATGAGCGCACAGCGGAGCGTTGTGCGCGATGTAAACAAAGCCATGAGCGCACAGCGAAGCGTTGTGCGCGATGGAAACAAAGCGATGAGCGCACGGCGAAGCGTTGTGCGCGATGAAGGGATGGTCCGGTGACTTTTTCCCCAGCGCTCGAAGAACGATTTGCAAGAATGCTGGCCGCCTATCCCGCCGGCAAGCAGCGCTCGGCCGTCGTGCCGATGCTGATTTACGCGCAGGATGAGGTCGGCTCCATCACGCCGGAGCTGATCGAGGAAGTGGCCCGGCGCTGCGGCGTGCAGCCTTTGCAGGTGGATGAAGTGGTCGGCTATTATTCGATGCTGCACCGCAAGCCGCTGGGGAAATATCACGTGCAGGTTTGCACCAATATCAGTTGCATGCTGGTGGGCGGCGAAGAGCTTTACGAGCATGCGAAAAAAAAGCTCGGAATCGGCCACAAAGAAGTCACGGCGGACGGCGAGTTTTCGCTCGAAGAAGTCGAGTGCATGGGCGCATGCTCCTGGGCGCCCGCGGTCGAGATCAATTACGATTTTCACCATTTCGTGACGCCCGAAAAGCTCGACCAGTTGATCGACGCGTTGAGGAACAAACAGTAGCATGCCCCTGTACAACCAACCGAGCCCGCTCGAAACCCGGATCGTCAGCAAGCGATTTGGCATGCCGAACTCGGCGTCGCTCGACGCCTATCTGGCGACCGGCGGCTTCCAAGCGTTCCTGAAGGCGAGAGAGATGGCGCCCGAGCAGATCGTCGCCGAGGTGAAGACCTCCGCGCTGCGCGGCCGCGGCGGCGCCGGCTTTCCGACCGGCCTCAAGTGGAGCTTCGTTCCCCGCACTTCTCCCAAACCGAAATACATCATCATCAACGCCGATGAAAGCGAGCCCGGGACTTGCAAGGATCGCCTCCTGATGGAGTACGATCCCCACCAGTTGATCGAAGGAATTCTGATCGCGAGCCTCGCCGTCGACGCGCACTCCGGCTACATTTATATCCGCGGCGAATATCGCTACCTGATCGAGCACATGAACGCGGCCCTCGCCGAGGCGTATGCGAAAGGTTATCTCGGCAGCAACGTCGCGGGCACCGGCTGGCACTTCGATCTTTATACGCATTCCGGAGCGGGCGCGTACGAGTGCGGCGAGGAAACCGCGCTGCTCGATTCGATCGAAGGCAAGCGCGGCATTCCGCGCATGAAGCCTCCGTTTCCGGCCGTCGCCGGTGCGTGGGCGTCGCCGACGCTGCTCAATAACGTGGAGACGTTCAGCGCCGTTCCCTGGATCATTTGGAACGGCGGCAAAGCCTTCGCCGATCTGGGCACGCCCAACAACGGCGGAACGCGGCTGGTCTGCATCTCGGGCCACGTCAACAAGCCCGGCGTGTACGAGCTGCCGCTGGGTTACCCGATGCTCCAGTCGATTTACGAAGTCGCCGGCGGCATTCCGAACGGCCGAAAATTGAAAGCGGTGGTTCCCGGCGGATCGTCGTGCCCGATTCTGAAGGCATCCGAGTGCGATATCCCCATGGATTACGACACGCTGGCGAAAGCCGGCAGCATGCTCGGAAGCGGCGGGATGGTGGTGATGGACGAGACCACCGATATGGCCCGGGTCGCGCTGCGCATCATGCGGTTTTACGCGCATGAGAGCTGCGGATGGTGCATCCCGTGCCGCGAAGGAACCACGTGGCTGAGAAAAATTCTGCAGCGCATGGTCGACGGCAACGGACGCCGGGAAGACGTAGCGCTGCTCGGAGAGTTATCGAAAAATATGCTCGGCAGGACTTTCTGCGCGCTCGGCGATGCCGCCGCGATGCCGACGATCTCCATCGTCGAAAAGTTCGCCGCGGATTTCGACAAATATATCGTTCCCGAGGCAGTCCTGGTTTAAACCATGCCCGAAACAGTCAAGCTGACCATTGATGGACGCCCCATCGAAGCCGAGAAAGGCACGCTGCTGATCGAAGCCGCGCGCCAGAACGGCATCGAGATTCCGGCATTTTGTTACTACGAAGGCTACGCGCTCCAGGCCGCCTGCCGGATGTGCCTGGTGGAGGTGGAAAAAACGCCGAAGCTGCAAGTCGGCTGCACTCAGCCCGTCGCCGAAGGCATGGTGGTGCACACCGATTCCGACCTGGTGAAGCAAGCGCGCAAAGGCACGCTCGAATTCCTGTTGACCAATCACCCGCTCGATTGCCCGGTATGCGACAAGGGCGGCGAGTGCGAGCTTCAGGATATGGCGTTCCGCTACGGCGCGGGCGAAAGCCGCTTCACCGAGCGCAAGGTGCACGTCGACGAAAAACAATGGTCGCCGGTTGTGTTTTTCGACGCGCCGCGCTGCATTCTGTGCTACCGCTGCGTGCGCGTCTGCGATGAGGGCATCGGCGTCAAGGCGCTCGGCGTGGGCAATCGCGGCGTCATCGCTGAAATTATCCCCAACCGTCACGATCATCTCGAATGCGACGAGTGCGGCGCCTGCATCGACATCTGTCCGGTCGGCGCGCTGACCAGCGGAATCTACCGTTATCAGACCCGTCCGTGGGAAATGGATCATGTCGGCACCATCTGCACGCATTGCGCCGACGGATGCCGCACCACTCTCGGCGTTCGCAACGAAAAAATCATTCGCGGCAACAACCGCGACCGCAGCGGCATCAACAACGAATTTCTGTGCGTCAAAGGCCGCTACGGTTTCGACTTCACCGAGCATCCCGAGCGCCTGCAATCCCCCATGCTTCGCTCCGGCGAAAACTTCGAGCCGATCTCCTGGTCGCAGGCCATCGAAAGCATCGCTGCGCGCTTCACGCAGACGCGGGTTCGCGGCGGAAAATTCGGCATCATCGGCTCGAATCACACTACCAACGAAGAGAATTTCTTCCTGGCGAAATTCGCCCGCCAAGGCTTGGGGACCAAGAACATCGATCATCACCGCACCGGCGATCTGGCGACATTGTTCGACGCGCTGAGCGGCCGGAACGAGGCGTTGGCGACCACGGCCGATCTGTACCGCGCGAAATCCGTGCTGATCATCGCGAGCGATCTGTCGCAGCAGCATCCGCTCCTGGCATTCCAGGCGCGAGCGAGCGTTCGCCATCATGCCGCGCACATTTATACCGTGACACCCGGCCCGGTTCGCGAAGAGCAACAGGCGGCCGCCAGTGTCCACGTCGAAAAGGGAGGGGAACTCGCCGGCGTCGAATCGCTCCGCGACAAACTCAAATCCGAATCCGAATTGGTCATCGTTTTCGGCGATGCGATTCAGGGCGAAACGCTTCGCAAACTGATCGCATTCGGCGATTCGCTGGGCGTCCCCGTCAAGTATGTGTGCCTGGTCGATTATTCCAACTCGCGCGGCGCATTCGACATGGGTCTGGTCCCGCGCGACGGCGGCTTGAGCCGGGAACAGATGCTCGCCGCGAACGATCTCGACGTGCTGTGGGTGGTCGGCGCGAATCCGCTGAAGAAGGGCGCGACGCTCGCCTCGTCGAACGCGTTCGTCGTCGTGCAGGATCTGTTCCTGACCGAAACGGCGAGACACGCCGATATCGTTCTGCCCGCCGCGTCCGCGTATGAAAAGAGCGGCACCGTCACCAACGTCTGCGGCGAAGTGCAGAAGCTGAAGCGGGCCGGGAAGGTGATGGGCGCGAAAACCGATCTGGAAATTTTCGGCATGCTCGCAAAGGAGATGGATTTGCACCTCGGCATTTGGCTGCCGGACAAGGTCTTTGAAGAGATCCGCAGGACCGTGCACGGTTACAACGTGCCGCCGGCCTTGATCGCGACGGGAGGCGCCGCGCCGACTGCGCCTCTGAACGGCCGGGTCGCCTCGCTCGCCGGCGTGATCGAATCCTCCGGGGACACGCTGTTCACCTCCGGCTCGATTTCGCGATACTCGAAGATTCTGAATTCCGTCATGGAAGCCCCCGGGGCGCTGTACCACGGGGAGGAGCGCTGATCCACGATGAATTTTTTTGTTCTCAGCCTCATCAAGGCCGCGGTGGTTGCGTTTGTCCTGATGACGACGCTTGCGTACCTGCAATGGATCGAACGCAAAGTCATCGCCCACATACAGCTTCGCGTCGGGCCGCGCCGCGTCGGGCCGCACGGTCTGCTGCAGCCCCTCGCCGACGTGATCAAACTCCTCACCAAGGAGGATATGCTCCCGTCGCATGTAAACAAGATCTTTTATTTTCTTGCGCCGTTCATCGCCGTATTTTTCGCCCTGATTGCGATCTCGGTGATCCCGTTCGGCACCGAAATCAGCATCGGCCCGATCAAAACCGCGATGCAGCTCGCCGATCTCAACATCGGCGTGCTGTTCATCCTGGGGCTTTCGGGAATGGGCGTCTACGGAGTGGCGCTCGCCGGCTGGGCGTCGAACAACAAATACGCGCTGCTCGGCGGACTCCGCAGCTCCGCGCAGATGATCAGCTACGAGCTGCCGATGGCGATGGCCATCGCCGCGCCCCTGCTGATGCTCAATACGCTCAGCTTCCGCCAGCTGGTCGACGCGCAAGCCGGATATTATTTCGGGTTTGTTCCGCGATGGACGATTTTTCAAGGCCCGTTCCCGCAGATTTTCAGTTTCCTATTATTTCTGGTGGCCGCTTTCGCCGAAACGAATCGCGTCCCGTTCGATCTTCCGGAAGCTGAGAACGAGCTCGTCGCCGGATTCCATACCGAATATTCGAGCATGAAGTTCGCTTCGTTCTTCATGGCCGAATACGCCAACATGGTGACCGTTTCCTGCGTCGCGACGTTGCTGTTCCTCGGCGGATGGCACCCGATTTTCCCCGCCGAATACGGATCGAAATTCGTTCCTACCGTGATTTTTCTGATCGGCGGATTGATCTCGATCTATCATGGCCTCAACCCCGCGCGCGCTTTCGATCGCATCACGCTTCCGATCGCAGGCATCGTATTTATCGCGGTGGGAGCGGCGTTTCTGATTCCGATCGTTGCCACCATCCTGCTGCCGCTGTTCTGGTTTGCAGCCAAGGCCGGCGTGATCCTGTTTCTCTACATCTGGGTTCGCGGAACCATGCCGCGATTCCGCTATGACCAATTGATGCGCTTCGCCTGGACTTTCATGTTCCCGATCGCCGTGGTGAACCTGTTTGTGACCGGCCTGCTGGTGGCTCTCACCTGATATGGAAGACGTAATATTATTCCTGTTCTTTGCGGCCTTCACCGTCGGCTGCGCCGTCAACCTGGTACTGCAAAAGCACCCGATCTCGAGCGCGCTGTCGCTGGTCGGGGTGATGGGAGCGCTCGGCCTGATCTATTTGCAGCTCGGCGGCGAGTTCATCGCCATGGCGCAGCTGATCGTCTATGCGGGCGCCATCATGGTGCTGTTCATTTTCGTCATCATGCTGCTCAATGCCGGCGTCGAAAAAGGAAAAACGCGGAATCTCTGGGTCAAATATGCGGGCCTGCCACTGCTAGTTGCGTTGATCGGCCTGATCGCTTACATCGTTCAGAACGTTCTGCCGCGCGGCCCCGGCGTGAACTTCGGAGCCTTCCAGCACGGCAACGCCTACGAGATCGGCATCAAGCTGTTTGAAACCTATCTGCTGCCCTTTGAAGTGACCAGCGTTCTGATCCTGGTCGCGATCGTCGGGGCCATCGTGCTCGCGCAAAAGGAGATTAAATAATTGCCGCAGATTCCCACATCCGTACCGCTCTCCTGGTATCTGATCCTGAGCGCGATCCTGTTTGCGCTCGGCGTCGCGGGATTCCTGTTCCGCCGCAACATTATTACCGTGTTTATGTCGATCGAGCTGATGCTCAACGGCGTGAACCTCAGCTTCATCACGTTCTCCTATAAACAGGGCCAGAACGACGGACACATTTACAGTTTCTTCGTGATGGTGGTCGCTGCCGCGGAGGCCGCGGTCGGCCTGGCAATCATCCTGACCGTATTCAAGAATCGACAGACGCTCGAAATCGACGAGGTCAGTTCGCTCAAAAACTAGATGCAAACATCGACTGAAACGCTGTCGGCGAGCCAGCAGCTTTGGCTCATTCCCATTTTTCCGCTGCTCGGGTTCTTGCTGAACGGACTGTTCGGCCGCCGCTTGCCGAAGCCCGCCGTCAGCGCGATCGCCTGCGGCAGCGTGCTGCTGTCGTTCGTGTGGGTGTTGAAGACTCTCAGCGCGCTGGGCGTTTTCTCCGGCACGCTCGAAAATACTTACGTCGAGCACGGTTTCACCTGGATCCAATCCGGAGCGCTGAACATCTCCATCGATTTTGCCGTCGACCGGCTCACGGCCGTCATGCTGATGGTGGTCACCGGCGTCGGTCTTCTGATTCACGTTTACTCGATCGGCTACATGGCGCACGAGGGCGGCTACTACCGCTTCTTCGCGTATCTGAATCTGTTCATGTTCTTCATGCTGGTGCTGGTGCTCGGGGCCAACTTCCTCCTGTTATTCGTGGGCTGGGAAGGCGTCGGCCTGTGCAGCTACCTGCTGATCGGATTTTATTTTCTCGAAAAATTCGCCACCGACGCCGGCAACAAAGCGTTCATCGTGAACCGTATCGGCGACTACGGATTCTCGCTTGCGGTCTTCCTGATCGCGGCGCATTTCGGCTCGCTCGATTTCGGCAAAGTATTTTCGCAGGTCAAAGGCATGCCGGTGGAATCGTCTCCCGGATGGATCACCGCCATCTGTCTTCTGCTTCTGGTCGGCGCGACCGGAAAATCCGCGCAGATTCCTTTATATGTATGGCTGCCCGACGCGATGGCCGGCCCCACACCGGTCAGCGCGCTAATCCACGCCGCGACCATGGTCACTGCCGGGGTGTATATGATCGCGCGCAGTTCGCCGCTGTTCCTGCACTCCGCGTTCGCGCTCAATATCGTGGCCCTGGTCGGCATCGCGACGGCGTTCTTCGCCGCCACCATCGGTCTGCTCCAAAACGATATTAAGAAGGTCTTCGCCTATTCGACCGTTTCGCAGCTCGGTTACATGTTCGTCGGGCTCGGCGCCGGCGCGTTCTCCGCGGGAATTTTCCATCTGATGACCCACGCCTTTTTCAAGGCGCTGCTGTTCCTCGGCGCCGGCAGCGTGATCCACGCGCTCAGCGGCGAACAGGATCTGCGCCAAATGGGCGGCCTTCGCAGCAAGATCCCGATCACTTTTGTCACGCTGATGTGCGCGGGCGTAGCCATCGCCGGCGTGCCTCCGTTCTCCGGATTTCACAGTAAGGATGCGATTCTCGGCGCGGCCTACCAATATGCGCCGTGGATCTATTGGGCCGGCGTCGTCACCGCCGGCATGACCGCCTTCTACGTGTTCCGCGCCCTGTTCCTGTGTTTCTTCGGCGAATATCGCGGCAGCGTGGGAAAGCATCATCATGACGATCACGGACACGGCGATGATCATGGCCATTCCGGCATTCACGAATCGCCGGCCGTCATGTGGATGCCGCTTGCGATCCTCGCCGTGCTCAGCCTGGTGGGCGGGTACATCAACATTCCGAAATTTCTGGAGCCGATGTTCCCTCTCGCCGAGGACAGCGGCAATGAGTGGACCGCGTATGTCTCGGTCGCCTTCGGCGTGGGCGGCATCGCGCTGGCGTTTCTGTTCTACGTGGTCGCCCCGTCCATCCCCGGCGCGCTCGAACGCGCATTCCGCCCGCTCTATACCCTCGTCTATAACAAGTATTTCGTCGACGAATTTTACGGCGCCACGGTGGTTCATCCCACGGTCGATGGATCACGCACGCTGCTCTGGCGCGGGGCCGATGTGCGCTTGATCGACGGGGCCGTCAACGGGATCGGAAAAACCGCGCGCGCCGTCGGCGGAATTTTGAGGCTCGCCCAATCCGGTTACATACGGGATTACGCCGCATGGGTCGTGGTCGGCTCCCTGGTGCTGATTGTCGCGATGGCCTTTATGGGAGGCGCGCGATGAACCTGCTCGACGCGGTTTTGTTCCTTCCGCTCCTGGGCTTCTTTGCGATGCTGTTTATCCCCAAGGAAAACGCGCAAGCCTCGCGGATCGGCGCGCTGGTGATTTCTGTATTGGTCTTCGTCGTCTCGCTCGGATTGATTGCGCCCTATTGGTTCGCCGCGCCCAACGGCTACACGTTTTCGACCGACATCGCCTGGATCCGCTATCCGCCGATTCACTATCACGTCGCGCTCGACGGCTTGAGCCTGTGGCTGATTCTGCTCACCACTCTTCTCACGCCCATCTCGGTTCTGATTTCGTGGAAATACATCGATCATCGCGTCAAGGAATTTTTCGCGCTCCTGATCCTGCTCGAATTCGGATTGATCGGCGTGTTCGTCGCGCTTGACTTGTTCCTGTTCTACGTGTTTTGGGAAGTCAGCCTTGTGCCGATGTACTTCCTGATCGGCATTTGGGGCCACGAGCGCCGCATCTACGCCGCGGTGAAATTCTTCCTGTACACGATGGCCGGATCGGTGCTGATGCTCGCGGCGATCATCTACCTCTACAACAAATCCGGCTCGTTCGATTACGTCGAGATTCAGAGCCAGCTTCAGACCGGGCGCCTGCTGCTCACCCCCTACGCGCAGATGCTGTTGTTCCTCGCCTTCTTTGGCTCCTTTGCGATCAAAGTTCCGCTGTTCCCGCTTCACACCTGGCTGCCCGACGCGCACGTCGAGGCCCCCACCGCCGGTTCCGTCATGCTGGCCTCCGTGATGCTGAAAATGGGATGCTACGGACTGATCCGCTTTTGCCTGCCGCTGTTTCCGGACGCCGCCCACACCTCGGCGCCATGGATCGCCGCGCTGGCGATCACCGGCATCATCTACGGCGCCCTGGTCGCCATGGTCCAGCCCAATATGAAGAAGCTGGTGGCCTACTCTTCGGTGAGCCATCTCGGCTTCGTCGTGCTCGGAATTTTTTCCTTCACGCAGCAGGGACTCGACGGCGCCGTTTATCAAATGTTGAATCACGGCGTCTCCACCGGCGCGCTGTTCATGCTGGTCGGCTATTTATATGAGCGCCGTCACTCGCTCGAAATTTCCGCATACGGCGGAGTTTCGACGCCGGCGCCGCAACTCGCCACCGTCTTCCTGATCACCACTCTCGCGTCCATCGGCTTGCCCACGCTCAACAATTTCGTCGGCGAGTATCTGGTGCTGCAAGGAACCGCGCTCGCGAATTTCACCTGGACCGCGTTCGCCGCGATCGGCGTCATCCTCTCCGCCTGTTACATGCTCTGGCTCTATCAGCGGACCTTTTACGGAAGGGCGTCGGATTCGGTGGCGCATCACCTGCACGATCTGACGCCCCGCGAATGGGCTGCGATCCTTCCGCTCCTCGCGCTGATGGTGTGGATGGGAACGTTCACGCAAAGCTTCCTGCCGCCGATCAGCGCCCAGAATGCGCGTATTCTTGAAAACACCAAACGATTAAACGTGGAACGGGTGGAGAATCAGACTCGCCCGCTCCTTTCGTCGCGTGCGGAGGTCTCTCGTGTCCGATAGTCTTTTCCCGACAGGCGCGGAGTACTTCCGGATTTTGCCGGAAATCATCCTGACCCTTGCCGGTGCGCTGATCATGCTGCTCGAAGCGGTGCTGCCGGAGCGGCGCAAGAACGTCTTCGCCCCTTTG
>Ga0187784_10003719_pt1 | contig 12329 bp, 7 predicted proteins | sample 1015_SJ02_MP15_2_FD_132964 | JGI IMG/M metagenome (GOLD analysis project Ga0187784, IMG submission 132964) | Tropical peat soil microbial communities from peatlands in Department of Meta, Colombia - 1015_SJ02_MP15_20_MG | ecosystem: Environmental > Terrestrial > Soil > Wetlands > Peat | place... | reverse complement strand
TTCGCCCGCCGGCAGGAAAAGGAAATCCTCTGCCAGGGCCGCGGCTCGGCCGCTAACAGCGCCGTTTGCTTCTGTCTCGGCGTCACCTCGGTTAATCCGGACAAGAGCAACCTTCTCTTCGCGCGTTTTATCTCCGAGAATCGCGGCGAGCCGCCCGACATCGACGTCGATTTCGAGCACGAGCGACGCGAAGAAGTCATTCAGTACATCTACCGGCGCTACGGCCGCGACCGCGCGGCGATTTGCGCAACCGTCGTGCATTACCGCTCGCGCCGCGCCATTCGCGAAGTCGGCAAGGCGATGGGGTTGACCGAAGACGTGACCGCGGCGCTGGCGAAGACCGTTTGGGGCTATGGCGACGGCCTGCCCGACGAACACATTCGCCAGGCAGGCCTCGATCCTTTCAACCCGGTGCTCCGCCAGGCCGTGCAGCTTGCCGACGAGCTGATCGGCTTCCCGCGCCATCTCTCGCAGCATGTCGGCGGCTTCGTGCTGACGCGTGCGCCGCTCGACGAAACGGTACCGATCGGCAACGCCGCCATGGACGAGCGCACCTTCATCGAGTGGGACAAGGACGACATCGACACGCTCGGACTGATGAAGGTCGACGTGCTCGCGCTCGGTATGCTGAGCTGCATCCGCCGGGGGTTCGATTTATTGAAACAGAATTATGGTAAGGATTATTCGCTCGCCACGCTGCCGCAGGATGATGCTGTTGTTTATGAAATGCTCTCGCGCGCCGATTCCGTCGGCGTGTTCCAAGTCGAGAGCCGCGCGCAGATGTCGATGCTGCCGCGGCTAAAGCCGCAATGTTTTTACGACCTCGTCATCGAAGTGGCGATTGTGCGGCCCGGGCCGATCCAGGGTGACATGGTGCATCCTTACTTGCGCCGGCGCGAGGGCATCGAGGAAGAGCATTACCCATCTCCCGATCCGGCGCACGGTCCGGCGGACGAATTGAAGGACGTGCTTAAGCGCACGCTCGGCGTGCCGCTGTTCCAGGAACAGGCGATGCAGATCGCCATCACCGCGGCCAAATTCACGCCAGACGAGGCCGACGGGCTGCGCCGCGCCATGGCCACTTTCCGGCATAACGGCACGGTCCATCTGTTCCGGGATAAATTCATTAACGGCATGGTGGCCCGCGGTTACGATCCGGATTTTGCCGAAAACTGTTTCGGCCAGATCGAGGGCTTCGGCGAATACGGTTTCCCTGAAAGCCACGCCGCGAGTTTTGCGCTGCTCGTCTATGCTTCGGCCTGGATCAAATGCCGCTATCCCGACGTGTTCTGTGCGGCCATCCTCAACAGCCAGCCGATGGGCTTTTATCAGCCGGCGCAGCTCGTGCGTGATGCGCGTCAGCACGATGTCGACATCCGCGCCGTCGACGTGAATTTCAGCGATTGGGATTGCACGCTGGAACAGAGTGCGGACGGAAGGCACGCCGTACGATTGGGATTTCGTCTCGTCGGGGGACTTCGCGAAGACGAACTACAGAAGCTTATTGCCGCACGCGGTAACGGGTATTCCTCGATCGAGCGGCTGGCCGCTGTCGCCGGCATGTCCCGCTTCACCGTCGAGCGGCTGGCGGAAGCCGATGCGTTCCGTTCGCTCAACCTCGATCGCCGCGCGGCGTTGTGGGCGGCGCGGCGGCTCGACGCGATCGACGCCCGACCGCCTCGAAGAATGCATCATAACCCTCCCCTGGAGGGGGAGGGTCGCGCCGAAGGCGCGGGGTGGGGTGACAGCAAAGCCGAAATTACTCCGGCGCTGCCACCCCCACCCGTCCCGCTGACGCGGGCCGACCTCCCCCCTCCAGGGGGAGGTGTAAGCGAGGACGAGTTGCCTCTCCTGAAACGGCACATGAGCGACGAACTTTTCCCGGAACCGGCGGTCACGCTTCCGCCCATGCCGCTCTCCGAGCACGTCGTGGAGGATTACGTGGCGACCGGGCTATCGTTGAAGGAGCATCCGGTACGCTTCTTCCGCAACCGGCTCGCCACGCTTGGCGCCATCGAAAATGCCAAGCTGCGCAGCGAGGATTTGCGCCAGGATTACCGCGTGACCGTCGCCGGTCTTGTTCTGATACGGCAGCGCCCGGGTACGGCCAAAGGCGTTATCTTCATGACGCTCGAAGACGAAACCGACATCGCCAACATCATCGTCTGGCCGAAGGCCTTTGAAAAAAATCGCCGCACCGTGATGACGGCGCGCTTTCTCGCCGTGCGCGGCCGCCTGCAGCGCGCCGGCCTCGTCATTCACATCGTCGCCAAAACTTTTGTCGATCTTTCCAAAGAACTGCCGTGGCTGCGCGAAGGCGGCGATCTGTTCTCGCCGAAACTTTCCGGCGGCCCGCTGCCGCGGGACGTAGCTTCCGACGACGGCAAACTATTTCCGAGCCCGCTGCCGACCGCGCATCCGCTCGATACCAAGCTCCTCAAAAGCCGCGATTTTCATTAGTTCCGGCTCGCGAGCAGGTTTCGGGTGGTTCTTGCTGCCAACTCCATCTTTCCTGTTGTCAAAGCTTCAGAGGCACCGAAGTCGAACATGGCCAAGACCTACGGCACGGTCAGTCCCGAGCAACAAAAGACGATGAGCGGGCTCGAATTCGTGAAGGCCCTTGCAAGCGGCCTGCTCCCCCTCAACACGATCGCGCAAATCTTGGGCTATGACGTGGTCGAAGCCGAAAGCGGCCGCGTCGTCATCATGCACGAGCCAACGGGCGATCATCTCAATCCATGGGGCACGGTACACGGCGGCCTGACGGCCACTCTTCTCGACAGCTGCATGGGCCTGGCCGTCCAATCGACCCTCGACCGAGGCTTTGGCAGCACAACACTTGAGTTTAAGATTTCACTCGTCCGCGCCATCGCGCCGGAGACGGGTCAGATTAGAGCTGAAGGCAAAGTCCTCAACTGCGGTCGTCGCGTCGGCACGGCAGAAGGCCGTATCACCGACACCAAGGGCCGGTTGCTCGCGCACGGCACGACGACCTGCCTGATTTTCCCGACCTGAAATCCTCGCACCTCGCGCGCCGCTTCGTACACTACGTGGCTGCGGATGATTTGCCCGCAGAACCGGCGAGCACGCGCGCGAGCCGCTCGGAAAAGAGTTTGGGATCGGCCGGCCGGTCGCCTTCGAGCACGCGCGCCTCGTCGAGCAAAAGGTGCGCAGCGTCCTCCTTCAATGTTCGTTGGTCCTCACCGAGCGCCGCCAGCGCCACAACCAGATCATGCCGCGGATTGACCTCGAGGATCGGCTTGGACGCGGCAGAAAGCCGCCCTGCTCCCGCGAGCAGCTTTTCCAGCGCGCGATCGGGGCCCTTGTCGGATGCAACCAGACAAACCGCGCTATCGGTGAGCCGTTCTGAGGCGCGCACCTCGGCCACGGCATCGCCCAGCGTGTTCTTTATGAAAGCCAGGAAGATCTTGGTGGATGGCGACAGCTCTTCGCCTGACCCCTCCTTCGTATCGACAAGCGGGATCGCCGCAAGGTCGGGCGCGCCCTGAGTCACCGATTTAAACGGCTTGCCGTCAAAGCCGGGCGACGACATCGTCCAGAACGTGTCGACCGGATCTGGCAAAAGCAGTACCTCGATGCCGCGGGCGCGGAAACCCTCCAGATGCGGCGAGGATTTTAGCCGCTCGATATCGTCGCCGGCCACGTAATAGATCGCCGTCTGATTGGTCTTGAGCGCGCCGACATAGTCCTTCAAGCTGCGCCATCCGTCCGCAGTGGTCGTCTTGAACCGCGCCAGCGCCAACAGCGTGTCGCGGCGCTCGAAATCCTCGTACAGGCCCTCCTTGAGCACCGCGCCGAAGGTATCCCAGATCTTTGTGTAGGTTTCCGGCTCTTTATCCGCGGCCCGCTCCAATTCGCCGAGCACGCGGCTGGTCGCGCCTTTTCTGATGGCGGCGAGCAGCGGACTTTCCTGAATTTTTTCGCGCGACACATTGAGCGGCAGGTCGGCGCTGTCGACCAAGCCGCGAACGAAGCGCAGGTAGCGCGGCAAGATATCGGCATCGTCGGTGATAAATACGCGCTTGACGTAAAGCTTCACCCGGCCCTTGCGGTCGGGGTCGAACAAATCGAACGGGCGCGAACCCGGAACAAAGAACAACGAGGCATAGTCGTGACGCCCTTCGGCGTGGAAATGAATAGTCAATGCCGGTTCGTCGAATTGACCGGCAATGCTGCGGTAAAAATCGGTGTAGTCGGCGGCGGTGATCGAAGATTTCGGCTTCGCCCACAAAGCCGCGCCGTCGGTGATTTCCGCCGGCTCTGCGCCCGGCTTTTCGACGATCGTAATCGGCACCGGCACGTGGCCCGATTGCGCACGCACCAGCCGCTCTATGGTCGAGCGCTCGGTATAATCCTTGGCGTCTTCGAGAAGGTGCAGGACGACGCGAGTGCCGCGTCGCGGGACTTCAATCGCAGTCGGATCGGCCGGGACGATGGAGAAACTTCCTTTGCCGTCCGAAGACCAAAGATAAGCCGTGTCAGTGCCCGCCCGCCGTGAGATCACCTCGACGCGCTCCGCCACCATGAAGGCCGAATAAAAGCCGACGCCGAAACGGCCGATCAGCGCCGTCTCCTCCTCGCTCTGCGCCGTTTCGATGCGATCGAGGAAGGCTTTGGTGCCGGAGCGGGCGATTGTGCCGAGCGCCTCCGCCATCTCCTCGCCGTCCATGCCGATGCCGTTGTCCTCGACCGTCAATTGCCGCTTGTCGGCGTCGAGCGAGATGGTGATACGTGGCTTCGGATCGTCGCCGAGAAGCGCGGGCGCAGCGATCGCCTCGTAGCGCAAGCGCTCGCAGGCGTCGGCGCCATTGGCAATAAGCTCGCGCAGAAAGACCGCTTTTTCCGAATACACCGAATGCACCATGAGCTGTAACAGCTTGGCGACATCGGCTTCGAACGGGCGGCTGTCCGGTTTTTTCTCCTCGGTCGTGGTCATGCAGCTTTCCCCGGTGCAATTCCGGTTTTCGAATTCTTGCCCGGGAAATGGCGTGACAGTGCCGGCCGTTCAAGGCCCGGCCGAACGTTCGGCCGGACGCCAAATGCCGTTGATCAGGACGCCGACAACACGTCCGGTGTGTGAATATGTTCGGGCCGGATGCCGACCGCCAGGAAACGCGCCGGAATGCGGCGGAGCAGCGGAAACATCTCGAACATCCTAAATAGCAACGGCGGCTTCGGCCTTTGCGCACCGGCGAGGGCGCGGCTGATGATCCGGTTTTGCATGATGAGCTGCAATCGCTGCGTGAGGTGAACCGGCAAGGCGCGCCGCGCCTGGATCGCCTGTAAATCTTCGTCGCTCACCGTACCGGCCTTAAGTGGCGCGGCCAGCCGATTGGCGGCGGCGACAGCATCCTGGATCGCAAGGTTCACACCAACCCCGCCGATCGGCGACATGGCATGCGCAGCGTCGCCGATGCAAAGAAGCCCCGGACGCCACCACTTGTTCAGCCGGTCGACGGCGACGGTGAGCAGTTTGACGTCGTCCCAGCTTTTCAACTCGGCGACCCGGTCGGAAAGATACGGCGACATCTTCACCACCGACTGGCGGAACGCATCGAGGCCCGCCGCCTGCACCCGTTCGATACCGGCTTTCGGAATGACATAGGCGCACTGCCAGTAATCGCCGCGATTGAGCATGATCATCATCATGCCGGCTTCGATATGACCGAAGGTCTCCGCCTCGTCGCTTGGCTTCCGTGAGAGCCGAAACCAGAGCACGTCCATCGGCGCACCGAAATCCTCGCCGGCGAAACCCGCTTTTTCGCGCACAATCGAATGGCGACCGTCGGCGCCGACGACGAGGTCGGCCCGGATCAGGAGTTCGCCATCCGGCGTGTTCGCGCGCAGCCCGACAACACGGGCGCCCTCCTCGATCAGTTCGGTTGCCTCGGCGTGCATGCGCAAGTCGAAGGTCTTGTAGCGCTTGCCCTGCGCGGCAAGGAAATTGAGGAAGTCCCACTGCGGCATGAGCGCGATGTATTTGCAATGGGTCGGCAGGTGCCGCAAATCGACAATCCGCATGTGTCGGTCGCCGACTTGCGCGCTGAACTCCTCGACTTTCTGATGCGGTAGCTTGAGGAATTCATCCAGGAGACCGAGCTCGTGCATCAGCTCCAGCGTCGAGGGATGAATAGTATCGCCGCGGAAATCGCGAAAGAAATCGGCGTGCTTTTCCAAGACGATCACGGCAACGCCGGCGCGGGCAAGCAGGAAGCCCAACATCATTCCCGCCGGGCCGCCGCCAGCAATACAGCACGTGGTCGTTGTCGGCGCGCCGGGCATTACTGGCTCTCCCGCTAAGCCGGCAGCGCGATGAGAACGCGCTTGACCCTAGTGGTCCGATTCTAACATTCGCATTCCGGTTCGGCAGGCAATCGTGCGAATGTTAGAATCAAAGGACCACTAGCAAGTATAAGTTCCTAGTGGAGCTTTGGATTTGACATTCGCTTCACGAGTTCGCGCTCAGTGGACGGCGAATGTCAAATCCGCTCCACTAGGCTGGTTGCGCCGCTTTGGGCGCGGGTGCCACGCCGAGTTTCTTCTGCAGGCTCGTGGAGGATGTGGTGTACTGGAACACCAGCCGTTTTTCCGGATAGCAGTAGTGGTACGCCTTCTGCGCCATCAGCGCCGCTTCATGGAAGCCCGACAAGATGAGCTTGAGCTTCCCCGGGTACCAGTTGATGTCGCCGATTGCGAAAATGCCGGGCGTCGAGGTCTCAAAACTCGCCGTCTCCACCGGAATGAGTTCGTTGTTCTTGAGTTCGAAGCCCCACTTGGCGACCGGACCCAGCTTCATGGTCAGGCCGAAGAACGGCAGCAGCGCATCGCAGGCGAGGTCCATGACGGAGCCGTCATTGGTTTTGATTGTCGCCTTGCTGATTTGACCATTGTCTCCGTGCAGCGCGGTTACCTGCCCGAGCAAGAAATCGATTTTGCCTTCGCCGACCAGCGCCATCATCTTGTTGACGCTATCGGGGGCCGCGCGAAATTCGGTGCGCCGGTGTAAGAGCGTGAGGTGCTCGGCGATCGGCGCAAGATTAAGCGTCCAATCGAGCGCGCTGTCGCCTCCGCCGACGATAAGGAGGCGCTTGCCGCGGAAGGCATCTATTTTACGCACCGCGTAGTGAATCGATTTGCCCTCGTACGGTTCCACTCCTGGAATCGGCGGGCGCTTGGGCTGGAACGAGCCGCCGCCGGCGGCGATCACCACCACCTTGGCTTCGAACACCTTGCCTTGGTCAGTGGTGACGCGGAACAGCGGGTCACCGACCTTTTCGACCTTTTCGACCATCTCGCCGAGATGAAATTGCGCGTTGAAGGGTTTGATTTGCTGCAGCAGCGCGTCAACAAGGCCTTGCGCGCTGGTATAGGGAATGCCGGGAATGTCGTAGATCGGCTTTTCCGGATAGAGTTCCGCGCATTGCCCGCCGATCTTATCGAGAATGTCGATCAAATGCGCTTTCATGTCGAGCAGTCCGAGCTCAAACACCGCGAATAGTCCGATCGGGCCCGCGCCGATAATCACAACATCGGTTTTGATACTTTCACTCATAATGAAATCCGCAATCGCTCGCTGGGTGATCTAGAATAAGTCGGCGGCGGGCCGAGCGCCCGCACATTCGCGGTGTGTCTAGCTTGCTCGGCGGCCCGGGGGAAGTGGTAACGAGGCACAATAGTCGCGCACATGAAAGACCGGATTTTGGCCGGCGGTTTCGGATTCGTACCAGCTAGGCTTGGCGCTCGGGAGTGCGCACGACAAGGCCGTCGAGCTCTTCGCTCACCTTGATCTGGCACGACAGCCGCGAGTTCGGCTGGATACCATAAGCGAAATCGAGCATGTCCTCTTCCATGGGCGACGGGCCCCCAACCTTCTCGCGCCAAGCGGGATCGATATAAACGTGGCACGTCGAACAGGCGCAGGCGCCGCCGCACTCGGCTTCGATTCCGGGAACCCCGTGCTTGAGGGCCGTCTCCATGACGGTTGAGCCGACCTCGCCATCGACCGTTCGAGCAATACCGGCAGCATCGATAAAAGTGATTTTGACCATAACGATGGCGGACGATGCCGAGCCAAGAACGTGGACCAGTAAAGTTGGAAGACCGGCGAGCGTCTTCTATAGACTCCCGCGGCGCGGCGCCAGCCGCGATCCTCAGACTGGCCGCGATCCTTTAGGTGGGATGGATGCTTGCGTGACCATTCCGCGGACGAGATTCGGTGCCGGCATCGTGCAAACGCGCCTCGATCGCGCCGCGCACTTCGCTGCTCGCGACCTCCAGCTCCACAATGGCCTCGCTCATATTGCCTGCGGCGGCCGCGGCCTCCTCTAACCGTTCGGCGGCATCCGCGACGCGCCAAGCGCCAAGCCCGCGCGCCGAGCCTTTAAGCGTATGCGCCGCCGCAGCCGCTTGGGCGGGCTCCGCGTGTGCGATCCGTTTCAGCATCAGCGTGATTTGGCGGGCGAATACATGCAAAACTTCTCGCTCTAGGCTTTGGTCGCCCAGGGTCATTCGTCTCAAGTGCTGTTCGTCGAGGACTCGGCCGGGTAGCTCCCGGCTAAAGTCGGCGGTCCTCCCAGGCCTTGTCATGAGGTCCTTTCCCGTTCCGCCCTTCGGTCTTGGTTCCGCGGCGCCGCCACCATACGATTGGAGTTCCGAAAGCTGGGTAAATCGGGCTGCCGGGACCGTGATGGAGCCGCCTGGCTTCGCTTCCATGGTGAGTAACTTCTTACCCCATTTGACGAAACGGCCGTGAAGCGGCTCCTAGGCTTAAATGCCCAAATACCACCACCAAGCGCGGCGCAAATTGGATCTGAGAGCGACGCCCCAGACGGGCCTTATTATTGGCGAGAAAATGACGTGCGAGCCTCTTGCCAAAGGGCAATTAGATCATGGTAACTAAATCGTTAACGATGATTAAAAGGACGTTACCATCCCGGTTTCTTTTGATCCGCCAGACCGATAGGATGAGCTACGGCAGCATGAAGTGAGGGCGGGCCGCCCGAGTGTGTGGCCGATGAGGATTTAGGCGATCACGCGCCTTGGCGCGGCTTGAGCTTTGCTTGAGCCGATGGGGTGCGGCTTAACATGCGAGGCGACGACCCACATGGCCAATATCACCAAGAAGGTAGTGGATCCCACCGAAGCAGCGCTGTCGGCGATTCAGGAGGCCCTCAAAGTTCGCGATGATGATGGGGACTCCGAAAAACGCAATGATAGCGCTGCAAGCACTTCGGGCAGCGACTCCGAACGTTGGGATAAATCGACAGCTTCTCTAGGCAAAACAGTACTCGACGCCGAGGAAATCGGGGCCCGCAGCAGCAATCCTAGCGCCTTCCCGGCCAACGATGATCAACAATCGATTGGCCAAGTTTTGCAGCTCCTGCAGCAGCGCCCGGCGCGCACTTCATTTATCGTCGCTTCATTGTTTTCCGCGGCTTGGCTGGTCGGCTGTGTTGCCTTGGCGTGGCTCTATTTGTCGGATTTAAGCAGCGCTCTAGGCCCCGCTCACTCGCCGACCGCGTTGATGATCGCGCTTGGCGCCGCGGCGCTGTTGCCGATTATCTTCTTTTTCGGCGTCGCCCATATGGCGTGGCGCGCGCAGGAATTGCGCGTGATCGCCCAATCGATGGCGAAGGTCGCGTTGAAGCTTGGCGAGCCCGAAGGCATTGCCCGCGATTCCGTGGTGACCGTCGGACAGGCCGTTCGCCGCGAGGTTGCAGCCATGGGCGACGGCGTTGAGCGCGCACTCGCGCGCGCCAGCGAACTCGAAGCGCTCGTGCACAACGAGGTTGCCGCGCTGGAACGCACCTATAGCGACAACGAGGTTCGCATCCGCGGCCTGCTGCAGGAGCTCGCCAACCAGCGCGACACGCTGGTCGGACAAGCCGAACAGGTGCGTTCCGCGGTCAGCAATGTCCATATCGATCTGACCCAAGACCTCTCCACCATCAGCGATCTTGTCGGACAGCAGGTCAACGCCGCGGCCGAACGCATTACGCAGTCATTGGCCGAGAAAGGCGAGCACATAACGATGGCGCTCGGCCAGATCGGCGACAATATGATTCAGCAGCTGAGCGAGCGCGGCGAAGATCTGCTTGTGCGCCTGGAAACGGCAAGCGAGGACACCGCCACGGCCATCACTGCTGCGGCGGATCAGCTCACGGCCGGGCTGAACTTCAAGACCGACCACGTCGGCGAAGAATTCGCCCAGATCGCGCGCGGCCTCGAAGATATGATGACCTCCCGGCTCGATCAGGTCACCGACGGCTTCTCGGAAAAATCTCTCGCCATCGTGGACATGATGGTGGGGCGCTCGCAGGAGCTCACCGATACCATCGTCAACACTTCGAGCCAGCTTGCCGATACGATCGCCAACAGCGCCGACGCGGTCAACTCGACGCTAAAGGCGTCCGGCGATTCGATTGTCGTTGACCTCAATCAGCGCACCAACGAAGTGGCAAGGAGACTTGAAGAGTCCGGAGATCGCCTCGCCAACGAGCTGGTGTCGCGCGGCACTGAGATCACCGACACGTTGCGGACCAGCGCGGCGAGCGTGGCCGAAGCGCTTAATTCGCGCAGCGCCGCCATTACCGATACGCTGCAGCAAAGCGCCGAGCACGTGGCCAAGGTCGTCACCGCACACAGCGACCAAATGCGGGAATTGTTGTCGACGCGACTAACCGCCTTCGAGGAAATGCTGAACCATTCCGGTTCCGAGCTCGGCGAAAAGATCACGCGCGATTCTTCAACCCTGCAACCTGATCACCCGGCATCTCGCCGAATTCGACCGAACCGTGAAGACCTACGGTTCCGAATTGGTCGAACGGCTCGGCGCGCGGACGCAAGATGTCTCCGAGTCGATGCGCAGTTATGTCGACAGCTTCGACAACCGCGTCACCGCCAAGGCGAGCGAAATCGCCGCGGGGCTCGATCAGCGGCTCTCTCAGTTCCAGCAGACCCTCGATAGCCGTACCGAGACTTTGACCGAGGCGTTGTCGGCGCGCGTGCTCGACATCGCCAAGACGCTGACCGACGGCGGCCGCGAGGTGGTCAATGCCGTGGACAAGCGTATTGCCGACGTCACTGGAGTCATTGATGCGCGCGGCGAGAAACTGACGGCTGCGATCAGCGCGCGGGCCACCGAGGTGACCAACATCATCGATACGCGCGGCGCCCAGCTTACCGAGGCTATCGGCGAACGCACTGCGGAAATCGACAAGACGCTCGGAACACAAGCGCTCCGGGTGGCCAACACGCTCGACAGCCGTATCGCACATTTGGAACAGCTGCTGGTCGGCCGCGCCCAGGCCGTAACCCAAGAAATCGACGTGCGCAGCCGCGCCGCCGCCGATCTGCTCAACTCCCGGCTGGAAGAGCTGGCCCAGACGATCAAAACCAATGCCGGAAGCGCGGAGACTGCGCTCAGCGAACTTGCCACCAAGACTGTCGATGCGCTGGGCAAGAGCGCCGCCGCAAGCACGGCCGCGACCGAGGCGCTCAATCGCAGCGCCGCCGAGGCGACCGTATCGCTCAATCGCAGCGCCGGCGCGCTGAGCAACACTATCAATCAGAGTGCCGCGGCGGCCAATGACTCGATCGGCGCCACAACGGCGACGGCTACACAGCTGATCGCGCGGACTGCCGCAGCCACCACCGAAGCCATCAACCGCAGCGCCGCCGATGCCGAGCGCACCCTCTCCGGAATAAGTTCAGGCGTTACCCGGACCGCAACCCAGACCACCGAATCGATCGGCCGCAGCGCCGCCGATGCTGAGCGCACGCTCACCAGCATAAGCGCCGACGTTGCCCGCAACGTGACCGGCAGGGCGGAAGAATTTACCGCCAACGTCTCGCGGCATGTCGGCGAGATGTCGCGCATCCTCGACGAAAAGTCGAACAGCTTGCTGGCGGCGTTGACCGGGAAAGGTGAGGCTTTTGCCGGCGAGGTCAGCCGCATCACCGACCAGGCGGTGAAGTCAATCGAAGCGAAGAGCTTCGTCTTCACCCAGACGATGATGGACAACAGCGAGGAGATCGCCCGGCTCATCAACGAGGCGAGCGAGACAGCCACCGTCGCCATGACCCGGACGCTCGGACAATTGCAGGAGGGCGCTCAGGGCGTGAGCGAATCGGCCCGCTTGACGGTCACGCGCACGCTGGAGGACCTGCATAGCGCAACCAAGTCGGCGATCGAGCAGTCCAAGCAATCCGCCTCGGCCACTTTGGCCGACATGCTTGAGACCCAGGGCATGTTGCGGTCCGATACCACCGGCTTATTCGAGCGGCTGCGTGAAGCGAATATTCTGCTG
>Ga0187784_10003718_pt1 | contig 12329 bp, 13 predicted proteins | sample 1015_SJ02_MP15_2_FD_132964 | JGI IMG/M metagenome (GOLD analysis project Ga0187784, IMG submission 132964) | Tropical peat soil microbial communities from peatlands in Department of Meta, Colombia - 1015_SJ02_MP15_20_MG | ecosystem: Environmental > Terrestrial > Soil > Wetlands > Peat | place... | reverse complement strand
CCGCGGGAGCGCCCGGCATGGCTGATTCTTCGGCCAGCCGCCTCAGGAGCGCGAGCGAATCGCCCTCGTCGATGATCGTGAAGCCGGGATCATAACCAAGCGCGGCGATTTCCAGGCGCAGGATCCGGGCACAGGCGGAATGGAAGGTGCTCACCAGCGGGAACCGGGCCGCGTTGCCGAGCAGCACGGCGATCCGCTCGCGCATCTCGGCCGCCGCCTTGTTGGTGAACGTAACCGCCATCACCTCGCCGGGCTGCGCCTTGCGCTCGGCCAGGATGTGGGCGATACGGTAAGTGATCGTGCGGGTCTTGCCCGAGCCGGCGCCCGCCAGAATCAGAATCGGGCCGTCGCCGGCGAGCACTGCGGCACGCTGGGCAGGATTCAAATCGTCGAGCGAAACAGATGACATCGCGGCGCGCCGGTCAGAGCAAGATAACGGCTTTTCGCACTCGTGGGCAACCGCGCGGCGCGTTCGAGTGACTCTCAGCCGATGGCCACCTACACGCCGCGAGACAGATTTTATCGCAAAGCTCGTGCGCGGGGGCTGGCTTCGCGGGCCGCGTTCAAGATCGAAGAGTTGATCGATCGTTTCAAGCTGGCTCGGCCGGGCGCGAAGATTATCGACCTCGGTTGCGCGCCCGGTGGATGGCTTAAGATTCTGGTCCGCGCCGCAGGCCCGCACGGTACGGTGGTGGGAGTCGATCTCGCCGAATGCCGGATGCCGGGCGTGATTACGATCGCCGGCGATATTCGCGATGCGGCGGTCGCGGCCGCGGTTGCGGAGCAACTTGGCGGCCTGGCCGATCTGATCACCAGCGATCTCGCGCCCAAGCTCAGCGGTATCGCGGCGCGCGATCAGGCGCGATCGCGCGAGCTGGTCGAAGCGGCGCTCGGTCTGGCGGATCGGCTGCTCAGGCCGGGCGGCGCTATGGTCGCGAAGCTTTTCATGGGCGCGGACTTCGATTCGATCGTCGCGGAGTTCCGGCGGAGATTTTCGAGCGTCCAGATCGCGCGCACCGAGGCCACCCGTCCGGGCTCCGCCGAGCTTTACATCGTCGCGCGCGGTTTCCGTGCGCCGCGCCGCGGAGACCCACGAGCCTGATACCGGCTTTGACAACAGGCCACGCAAGTCTGGCAACGGTAGTCTGGAATACTCCCGCGCGGGCGCGCTAAGGTGCGATCAATGGGCACGATGCGCAAATCAGCCCCTCTTCTGATGGTGGCGATGGTGGCCGCCGCGTGCGCATGCAGCCGCGCTTCGGCTCCCGATTCGGATCAGGTCAAAGTGGAGGTCGCGTCAGTCGGAGTCGACGGCGATACCGGCGAGCACTACGTGCTGCTCGCCGACCATTCGGGCGACCGCACGCTGCCGATCGCGATCGGCGATACGGAGGCGCAGGCGATCATGCTCGAGCTGCACGGGATGAAGACCGAGCGGCCGCTGACACATGATTTGCTACGCGAGGTGATCGAGCAGACCGGCAATCACGTCGACCGCGTCGTGATTGGCAACCTGCGCAACGAGACCTATTACGCGGTCATCTACCTGAACCGCGGCCGTTATCAGGTGGATAGCCGCCCCAGCGACGCGATCGCGCTGGCGCTTGGCGCCAAGGCGCCGATCTTCGTCGCGAGCCGGCTGTTTGAGAATCCTGCTGCGATCGCGCTCCCGCTCGGAACTCCTGAGTTGCGCCGCGGACTTGGACTAACGGTGCAGGAACTAACTCCGCGATTGGCGGACGCGCTCGGCGAGCAGCCTCACAGCGGGGTGCTGGTCTCCGAAGTGAAGGCGGCGAGCGCGGCCGTGCAGCGCGGTGACGTTATCACCGGATTGGCTGGCACGCCGGTCAAGACGCTCGCCGATTTCGTGCATGGCGTCGCGAGTCTCAAGCCGGGCGATTCGGTCGCCCTGACGCTCAGGCGCAACGGCGCCCCGCAAGCGGTGACGATCACGGTGCCGGCGCTAAGCGGCGCCAATCGCTGAGGCGCGCCGCGCACATCTGTGGCCTGCGATGCGCACGCCTCGCCCGCTCAGTTGCGGGAGAGGCGGCGAGCGCGGAAGCGCGCGAGCGGTGAGGGTGCAGTATCTTTCCGAGCGCAGTCACCTTCACCCGCCTCGGCATTGCCCTCGGCGTTCCTCTTCCGCAAAAGAGCGGGTTTCGGCGCCGGGACAACTGTGATAGTCTGACTAGTCAGACTAAAAGGGAAGCCGGGGAAAATGGACTGGCAGATTCAGGAAGCCAAGGCGCGGTTCAGCGAGTTTGTGAATCGCGCCCTTCAGGATGGGCCGCAGACCGTGACCCGTCATGGGAAGCCGGTCGCGGTGCTGGTGCCGGCTGACGAGTATCGCCGGCTGCGAACACCCCGCAAGAGCCTCAAGGCGCTCCTGGCCGCAGCCCCGCTCGAAGGAGTCGAGATCATCCGCTCCCGCAGACCGGGCCGCCCAGTGAAGCTCTGATGTATCTGATCGACACCAACGTGATTTCCGAGCTACGGAAGCGCGACGGTTGCGACTCGCGCGTAGCAGCCTGGTACGGGGGCGTGAGAGACGAAGATCTGTACCTGAGCGTTCTGGTCGTCGGCGAGATTCGGCAAGGGATCGAACGGTTGCGTGGGCGTAGTTCGGCCCGCGCCGGCGCTCTGGAGAACTGGCTCGCGGTGGTTATCGAGGCGTTTGGGCCGCGGGTTCTGCCGGTGGATCGCAAAGTCGCCGACCTCTGGGGCCGCTTCGGCGCGCGCGGAATCTTTCCGGTGGTCGATGCGCTGCTAGCGGCGACAGCCGAAGCTCACGGCCTCACCCTCGTAACTCGCAACGTGAAAGACATCCGTGGCAGTGGCGTGCGCTGCCTGAATCCGTTTCAGTTCGCGGGATGAATCCGACCGGCGCGCAGGCTTCAGACGCCCGCCTCGGGATGGGGCCTGGGACGCTTCCCGGGAGGAAAGGCGCTAAGCCTGCGCCGGCGGCGCGGCTTGACGTTCATGCGATCGAGCAGGCGGAAATACGGGTTGCGAACCGTCTCCATCAGCCACAACAGCGCAAGCCCCAGTGCGAGCCCGATCCCCTGCAGCATCTGCGACAGGAACTCCAGCGTGGTGAACCGCTTGGGCTCGAAGTTTATGCCGGGGTTCTCGGCACCGGAGGTTTCAGTGCCGGCACTTTCGGTGTGCTTGTGCTCGGTCTGCGCCGCGGCTTCTTCTTCGACGTGTTCTTCCATCGCAAACCAGACTAAGCACTGGCGCGTTGCCGCACAAGCTTTCCGCGCGCGGCGATGGACAAGGGCACCGGCACTTTTCGGTTGATCTCAGGGCAGGCTCCGTCCGGCGCTACGAGTCTCCGCCAGCTTCGCGCGCCCCGAATCCCCTTCGCGTGCTCCAAATGATGTCCCGCTCTAGTGCGGCAGCGGTGGCGGCGCGCCGCCCGAGGTACCCGGCTCGGCCGGCATCGCGGGCGGGGGCGAAAGCGGCGCACCCGCGCCGGTCGGCACCGATCCAGCGCCCGATTCGCTGCTCGTGCCGGGCGGCAGCGTGAGCTTCACGTTGTCGAAAAGTGGTTGCGAGTCGTCGCGCGCCCAGAGCCCGATCCGTCCCTGCTTGATCTTGTTGTCGGTGGCATCGAGCACCATCTTGTCGTTCGCGTAGCCCGACATGTGGTCGCCTTCGACGACGGCCTTGATTGAGTACCACACCCCCTGATCGATCGGGACCACGCTCTGCCCGAGAACCTCGGGCTTGCCGTCCGAGATTCGGTAGAGAGCGAAGTAGTCGCTGGGGCAGCCCGCCGACAACAGGTAGTAATTCTTCGGGTCCACGTAGCGGAAAATGAGTCCGCCCGAGCAGTCAAAATAGCCCTTCTTTGCCTTGAACTGGGCCTCATAGGTGAAGTCCGAATATTCGGTGGGATCGCTCACCACCACCAGCGCGGAATACTCGAGCGCGTTAATCAGCGATTTCAGCAGTCGCCCCGATTCCATCCCGAATGCGTTGGGCTGGCTCGGCGCGCTGGGATCGGCGAGCACCACCCAATCGCCCTCGACCGCGGTCCATCCCTGCGCGATCTCATGCGGTTTGTCCTGATCGAAGTTCCATTCCTTGACCACCGGCGCCGGTGTCGGCGAAGGTGTGGGAATCGGTGTCGGCGTCGGGGTGGGCGTGGGCTTGGGCTTGTGTTTCGAATAGGCCGGTGGAGCGTACAAAATCGATGTCGCGGCCAAGCCGGCCAGCAACCCTATCGTGATCCGCAGGCGGTAATTGCCCCTCATCATATTTCCTCTTCCATGAACTGTTGGTGGTAGCGCCCCACGATCGGGCGCGAGTGTCGCGATTCCAGGGCGGCATGTCAAGGAACTCCTCCGCTGAGCCTTTGACCGGCACACGCCCCCCTTCGTTTTTCATTCGCTACAATATTTCCGGACATATCGGCGGCGTACAGCTTTATGCTTGACACTGATCGGCAGCGAATGGGATGTTGTGGAACCCTTAGGGATTAGATGGGATCAAGTGGAGAATCGTGGGCCTCGTAGCGGGTTTCAGTGGTCGTTTTGACCATTCCATCGATGAAAAGGGACGCGTCAGTATCCCGGCGCGCTTCCGCGAAATCCTGCAACGCGACGCCGACGACCTGCTTTTCATTACCAACTGCAACTTCGACAAGGAGCGATGCCTCGAGCTCTATGCGCCGCGCGAATGGCAGCGCCTGGTCGGCAAGCTCATGCAGAAGAAGTCCTTCAGCCCCGAGATTCGCGCGTTCCAGGCATTTTACATCGGCGGCGCCCACGAAGTTCAGGTCGACAAGGCCGGACGCATCCTGATACCCGCCAGGCTTCGCGAATATGCCGGACTCGAACGCGACGCGACTTTCTCGGCGATGATCGATCACTTCCAGCTCTGGGATCGGCGGACGCTCGATCGGCATCTGACCAACATCGAGGTGACGGTGGGCGATCCGCGCTTCCTGAAGGAACTGGATCTGTAAACGATGAACGTGGCGGTTAAAGTTGACATGAGCGACCCGCGCGCCGAGCGGACTCACGTTCCGGTGATGGTGGCCGAGGTCTGCGCGCTGCTTGCGGCGCGGAGTCCGCGCACGATCGTGGATGCGACGGTCGGAACCGGCGGTCACGCCGAGGCTCTGCTGAATGCGACCGGGGCGCGCCTCATCGCACTCGATAGAGACCCGGCGGCGCTTGCCGTCGCGCGCGAGCGGCTGGCTCGCTTCGGGCCGAGAGTTAGTTTGCATCATGCCGACTTCGCTGCAATCGACGCGGTTCTCGATCGGACCGGCGACCCTCGCGTCGATGCGATTCTAGCAGATCTTGGAATGAGCAGCCTGGCGCTCGACGATCCATCGCGCGGTTTCAGCTTTCGCTGCGACGGTCCGCTCGACATGCGGATGAACCCCGAGCAGGCGCTCACCGCCGCCGATCTCGTCAACGGCGAGAGCGAGGCCGAGCTCGCGCGGATTCTGTACGAATACGGCGAAGAGCGAGCTTCGCGCCGGATCGCGCGCGCGATCGTTAACGCGCGGGAGCGTTCGCGAATCTCGACCACCGGTGAGCTGCGCCAAATCGCCGAACGCGCGCTCGGCGGGCGGCGCGGCCGCGTCCATCCGGCGACGCGGACCTTCCAGGCGTTGCGAATCGCCGTGAACCGCGAGCTCGACAGTCTCGCCACGCTGCTCGAGCGGGCCCCGATGCGCCTGGCGGCCGGCGGCCGGATGGCGGTGCTGGCGTACCATTCGCTCGAAGATCGCGCGGTGAAGAATCGCATGCGCGAGTTGGTCAAAAGCGGCCAATTTATTTTGCCAGTCCGCAAGGCGATTCGGCCCAGCAGCGCGGAGATCGCGCAAAATCCGCGGGCGCGCAGCGCGCGCCTGCGATGCGTGGAGCGTACTGCATCATGACTCGGCGCGTCAGCCCGGTGAAAAAGGCGCCCCGGCTGCTGCCCGCGCTGCTGGTGGGCGCGATCGTCTTGACCGCCTTCGCGATGCTGATGATACGGCTCCAAGTCACCGCCGAAGGTTACCGGCTCTCGCAGCTACAGAGCGCGCTCGAGCAGCAGCACGAACAGAATCGCCGCCTGCGGCTGCAAGTCGCCGAGCTCGGATCGCATCAGCGGTTACGCGCGCTCGCCGCCCGCTATCATCTCAGCGCGCCGCAGCGCGGACAGGTGGTGATGGCGCCGTGAATACCGCGTTCATACGCCGCCGTGCGCGAATCGGCAAGCTGACGCTGCTGACCACGGCCCTGTTCTTGATCGCCGCGATGCGGCTGATATGGCTGGTAACGCTCGACGGACCGGCGCTCAACTCTCGCGCTCGACGCGAACAGATGGGCGAGGTCAGGTTGGCGGCGCCGCGCGGCCCGATCGTCGATCGGCACGGCGAAGTCCTGGCGCTGTCGGTCGAGACACGTTCGCTCTACGCTCACCCCAAAAAGTTGCTTGACAGGAGCAACCCGGCGCAACGTGCGCGGCTCGCTGAAGAGCTGGGGCTCTCCAGCGCGGAGCTTGAATCGCGGCTCGAGCATCCGGCGCCCTTCGTGTGGCTCAAGCGCCATCTGACGCCCGAGCGTGCCGAGGCGGCGCAGGCACTGGGATTCGACGGTCTTCACGTGCTGAGCGAGTACCAACGCTTTTACCCGGAGAGTGACCTGGCCGCGGGAGTGGTTGGGTTGGCGGGGATGGATGGCCAGGGACTCTCCGGGATTGAATCGCAATACGAGCATCTGATCCGCGGCGAGCCGCTCGAGTTGAGCTTTTATCGCGACGCGCTAGGCAATCCGATCCTCGACAGCCCGCTCGCCCTTGCCAGTCCCGAGCCGGGGGCGCGTATCGAGCTGACCATCGATTCCGAGATTCAGTCGCTGGCCGAGAATCAGCTCGCGGACCAAGTCCGCATCAGCGGCGCGCGGCGCGGCTCGGCGATAGTGCTGGACCCGTTTACCGGCGAGGTTCTGGCGCTCGCCAACGTCAGCGCGGACCCGACCGAGGCGCACGATCGGCTGCACGACCCGGCGGTTCAGGATACGTTCGAGCCCGGTTCCACGATGAAGGGGATTCTGGGCGCGATCGCGCTCGAAGATCGGACCATCACGCCCGACAGCAAGATCTATTGCGAGAACGGCCAGTACCAGATCGGCCGGCGCGTGGTCCACGATCACGGCCGTCATGGATGGCTCGACCTGGGCGAAATCATCGAGGTCTCGTCCAATATCGGCGCCGCGAAGATCGCGCTGGGACTCGGCTCACAACATTACTATGAGGGGCTACGGGCCTTCGGAATCGGACGCCGGAGCGGAATCGACCTTCCCGGCGAGACCGCCGGCCTGCTTCGTCCGCCCTCCACCTGGCAGCAGATCGATCTCGCCAATCACGGATTCGGGCAGGGCGTCGCGCTCACGCCGATGCAGCTCGCGGTGGCGTACGCTGCGATCGCCAACGGCGGTCTCCTGATGCGTCCCTTCGTGGTCAAGAATGCCTATGACGCCGCCGGCCGCTGCATCCTGACGCGCGCGCCCCAGGTGCTGGGACGCGCGGTGTCGCCCGCTGTCGCCCACAAGATGAACCTGCTTCTGCGTGCGGTCGTGAACGGTTCCGACGGCACTGGCCGGCGGGCACAGGTTGACGAGTTTACCGTCGCGGGAAAGACTGGTACTGCACAGATGATCAATCCGGAGACCGGCGGCTATTATCAGAGCCGCCTGGTCGCCTCTTTCGTCGGCTTCCTGCCCGCCGATGATCCGCGGCTGGTGATTTTGGTCGTGCTCGAGGACGTCAACCACGGCCATTTCGGCGGTCTGGTGGCCGCGCCGGTGTTCAGCGCGATCGCCAGCGGCTCGCTGCGGCGCCTCAATATCATCGCGGCGCATTCACCGGTCGAGACCGCCAGCCTGGTGCCGGTGGAAGGCGGCCACGACAGCGGCGAGAGTGGCGACGATGCGAGCGCGCCATCGGCCGGCATCGAGCCGGTGATGTTCACGGATCCCGCCAGCAGCGGCGGAATTCCGGATTTCGGCGGCTTGAGCCTGCGGCGCGCTTTGGCGCTCGCGCATCGCCGCAGCCTCAAGCTCGAAGTGAAAGGCTCCGGCTACGTCATCGCACAGGAGCCGGCTCCCCACGCGGCGGTCGTTCATGCGCCGGTAAAAGTCATGCTTGCGCCGGAGCCGGAGCAGCCGCGGCACTCGTCATCGACGACCATGCTGATCTCGGCCAGATCGTCGGACGCGGCTGCGAAAGGCCCGCGCGGACAACGTAACCGAGGAACGCGGTGAAGCTTGGCGAATTGATTGCGGGGCAGGAATTGAGGCAGATGGAGGGCGACGCAGAAACTGAAATCACCGGGCTAAGCTACGATTCTCGCCAGACCAGACCCGGCGATTTGTACTTCTCGCTGGCGCGCGACGCGGCGCGCGGCCAGGCGAACGTCAGTGATGCATTACGGCGCGGGGCGCGTGCGGTGGTGGTGAGGGGATGGGATGGTGCGGCGACGCGCCCCGCGAATCTTGTTGAGTGCGAGCGGCCGCGCCGGTTGATGGGCGCGGCCGCCTCGCGCTTTCATGCCGCGCCGAGCGAGCGCCTGGATCTCATCGGCGTGACCGGCACCAGCGGCAAGACCACGACTACGTATCTGCTGGCCTCGATTTTTGCAGCGGCCGGCGAGCCCACCGGGATCATCGGCACGATCGGGGCTTTCGTGGCCGGCCGGGAGCTCTACCGCGGCCTTACCACTCCCGAGTCGCTCGATTTCGAGTGCGTGCTCGCGGAGATGGTGCGGGCCAACGTCCGTCATGCGGCGGCGGAGGTCTCCTCGATCGGAGTCGCGGAGGGCCGCGTCGATGAGCTGAGCTTTCGCGCCTGCCTATTTACCAATCTCGGCCGCGACCATCTGGACTATCACGGCACCATCGAGAGCTATTTCGCCGCCAAGCTCCGGCTGTTCACGGAGATCATGCCGCGCAGCCGGCGCGGCACGCCGCTCGCGATCGTCCGCGGCGACGATCCGTTCGGCCAGCGCGTGCTGGCTGCGGTGCGCGGCGACAAGCTGAGCTTCGGGCTCGACCGCGCGCTCGACGTTCATCCGGTGAGCGTCGCGTCGACCGGGTTCGATGGAATTCACGCGAAAATCAGCGCGCTCGGCAAAGAGCTCGCGATCGACTCGCCGCTGCTCGGCGAGATCAACCTGCTGAACATCCTGGGTGCGGTGGCTGTGTCGGTGGCCCTGGGCATCGAAAAGGCGGTGGTGACAGAGGGTGTGCGGCGATGCCCAGGGGCCCCCGGCAGACTCGAGCGAGTTGCCGGTCCGCCCGGCGTGACGATCCTCGTCGACTACGCGCACAAGCCCGACGCGCTCGAGGCGGTGTTGAACACGCTGCGCGCGATCAAGCGGGGACGGTTGCTGTGCGTATTCGGATGCGGCGGCGACCGCGACCGCGGCAAGCGTCCGCTGATGGGCGAAATCGCCGGACGCCTCGCCGACCTCCCGATCCTGACCTCGGATAATCCGCGCAGTGAAGATCCGCTCGCGATAATCGCGGAAGTCGAGGCCGGACTGGCAGCGTCGGGGCTGAGCCGGATCGATCGTTCCGGGTGCGGCTGGCGCGCAGGCTATCTGGTCGAACCCGATCGCCGCGCCGCGATCGCGCTCGCACTGGCGCTCGCCGCGCCCGGCGACGCCGTCATAATCGCGGGCAAGGGTCACGAGGACTATCAGTTGGTCGGCGACCGCCGTCTGGACTTCGACGATCGGGTCGTGGCGAGATCGATTGTAGCCGAGCTGGGCAGGAGGTAAGGCGCTTGGAGAGGGGAAAGCTCTTGCTCGCACGGCCCTAAACGGGAAACTCTAATCGGGCCGGATCGCAGAGATGCTTTATCTTGCTTTGTACCCGCTCCATTCCGGTCATCCAGTGTTCAACGTTCTGCGCTATGAGACCTTTCGCTCCGTGCTCGCGGGACTCACCGCGCTGGCGCTGTCGCTCGCGATGGGCCCGTCGCTGATCGAGCGCTTCCGGGCTGCGCACTTCGGCCAGACTATCCGCGACGTTGTCCCGCAGACTCATCAGACCAAGGCCGGTACGCCGACCATGGGCGGTCTGCTGATCCTGGTTTCGTTCCTGCTCGCAACCATCTTTCTCGCCGACCTCCGCAATCCTTACGTTTGGATCGCAATCTTCGTCACGCTCGGCTTCGGCGCGATCGGGCTCGCCGATGACCTGCTCAAGGTCAGGCGCGGGCGCGGGCAGGGACTCAGCGGACCGCAGAAACTCATTTGGCAGTTCCTGTGCGCGCTGGTCACGGCGCTGGTGCTGTTCGCCGGGCTCGGCTTCGACACCCATCTGACCGTCCCGTTCCTGAAGAGTATCAATCCCGACTGGGGGCGATGGTTCTATATCCCGTTCGCGATGCTGGTGATGGTCGCCTGCTCGAACGCGGTGAACCTGACCGACGGGCTCGACGGGCTCGCGATCGGCCCGGTCATGACGGTGGCCTTTTGCTACTGGACTTTCACCTACGTGGCCGGCAACCTCAAGTTCGCGGCCTACCTGCAGATTCCGCACGTGGTCGGCGCGGGCGAGCTGAGCATCTTCTGCGCTGCGCTGATCGCCGCGTCGCTCGGCTTTCTGTGGTACAACGCCTATCCCGCCTCGATGATCATGGGCGACGTGGGCGCGCTTTCGCTGGGCGGCGCACTCGGCGTAGTCGCTGTGCTTGCCAAGCAGGAGTTGGTCTTGCCGATCGCAGGGGGAGTGTTCGTGGTCGAGGCCGCCTCGACCCTGATCCAGCGCTACTATTACAAGCTGACTCATCGCCGGATTTTCCGGATGGCCCCGCTGCACCATCATTTCGAGCTCGGCGGGTGGCCCGAAACGGTGGTGGTGGTGCGGTTCTGGATCGTTTCGATCGTCTGCGCGTTGATCGCGCTGAGCACGCTGAAGCTGCGGTGATCGAGCTCGGAGGCAAGCGGGTGATGGTGGTTGGGCTGGGAGTCACAGGTCAAGCGGTCGCGCGTTTCCTCGACGCTCGCGGGGCAGTGCTCACGCTCACCGATCGCCGCTCCAATATCGCGGCTGAGGGAATGCCGCACGCGACGCTTCGTCTCGGCGCGGAAAATCCTGCCTGGCTCGGCGAGGCCGAGTTGGTGGTAACGAGTCCCGGCGTGCCGCGCGACTCGCCACTGCTGTGGGCCGCGGTTGCCGCGCAAGTCCCGGTCGTCAGCGAGATCGAGTTGGCCGCGCGTTTTCTGACCGCTCCGCTCGTCGCGGTCACCGGCACCAACGGCAAGAGCACGGTCACCGTGATGCTGGGCGGGATTTTCAGGCGGGCCGGCATGAAGACCTTCGTCGGCGGCAATCTCGGCACGCCGCTGCTCGACGCGGTGGGATGCGCGCTCGACGTTGCGGTGGTCGAAGTCTCGAGCTTCCAGCTCGAATGGGTCGAGAGCTTCAAGCCGCGGGTCGGAATTCATCTGAACCTCACCGACGATCACTTCGACCGTTATCGCGATCTCGACGACTACGGCGCTGCGAAGGCGCGCATGTTCGCGCGGCAGGACGGCGCTGATTGGGCGATTCTCAATCGCGACGACCCGCGTGTGTGGCGGCTCGCCCGCGAGCTGAGATCCAACGTCCTGGGCTTCGGCCTCGGCGCGGCCGCCGTTCCCGGAATCTGGCGCGACGGCAACACCCTGATGTTCGACGACGGCCGCCGGCGCGCGCGTGTCGATCTCGCCGGATTCGGGCTGCCGGGACGCCACAATCTCGCCAACGCGATGGCCGCGGCGGCGGCTGCGCTCGTGATGGGTGTCGATGCGCGCCACGTCGAGCGCGCGCTCGGCGACTTCAGGCCGCTGGCGCATCGGATCGAGCCGGTCGGCGAGCGAGCGGGCGTGACGTTTATCGACGATTCCAAAGGCACCAACGTCGGCTCGGTGGTCGAGGCGATCGCGGCCGTCAAAGCGCCGATCATTTTGATCGCCGGAGGACTCGACAAGGGCGGCGACTACGCGCCGTTGCGCAAACCGCTCGAGGAAAAAGTCAAGCTCGTGATCCTGATCGGGGATGCGCGCGAGAAGATGCGCTTGGCGCTCGAGGGCGCGGCCGCGATCGAGCTTGCGCCAACCCTCGATCAAGCCGTGCAGCGGGCGGCCCGCGCCGCGGCCGCCGGCGATACCGTCCTGCTCTCGCCGGCGTGCTCGAGTTTCGATCAATTCAGGGACTATGCGGAGCGTGGGGAAATATTTAAGAAGCTGGTTCGGGCGCTTTGAGGCGGTCGGTTATCCGCGCCGCGATCCGTGGCTGTGGCTGCCGGCCGGCGCGCTGATCACGCTCGGCCTCCTG
>Ga0187784_10003717_pt1 | contig 12332 bp, 19 predicted proteins | sample 1015_SJ02_MP15_2_FD_132964 | JGI IMG/M metagenome (GOLD analysis project Ga0187784, IMG submission 132964) | Tropical peat soil microbial communities from peatlands in Department of Meta, Colombia - 1015_SJ02_MP15_20_MG | ecosystem: Environmental > Terrestrial > Soil > Wetlands > Peat | place... | reverse complement strand
GGCGGGATCAGGATTAGGATTTTTCAACGAAACCCTCCCTTCGTCATGCTATCTGTCTTGCTGATGAACGCTGCTTCGCGTAGTTCTCGTTGAGTCTCTGCACCAGCGCGGCGTCGCTCAACTCGCCGCGCAAACAACGACTAATTTCGATTCCTGCCGCTTCAAAGAAACGGACAAATCCGTCAAAGCGGGGCCGCACGTAGGCCGCCTCCAAGGTTTGAAGTGTAGCAATGAAGAAATCGTCAGAAGCTTTGTTGGTCGAAGCATCTCGCCAGGCGGCAAGGCTGGCTGGTTGCCCTCCCTCACGGAAATAGGTTCCGCGCTGATGTTCTGGACTAACGAGCCACTTCGCATAAGCGATGGCCACCGGTTGGTTCCGGCTGAATGTGCTGACCGCGACGCCCGTTCCTCCCAGCATGGTGCCCCCACAGCCGTTCCGGCCGGCAGCAGGAGCATTGACGAACTTCAGCCTTACCGGGCGCTCAACTCGCGAGTAGTTGGAGTACCCGAAGCCATATGGGCAGTAGACGGCGTCCGAGCTTTCACTCATAAAATCGTAGACCTGGATCGGATTCCATTGGACCGACTTCGGATGAGCCAGTGCAATGAGGGCGTGAAGACGGTCGAGGACCTCGCCCGCAACGGATTCACTTACAAAGAAGTCCCGTTCCTCCGGGATGGGCGAACCAAGGCTTGCACTCAGAGTGAAGAAGAGGCTGATCGCGTCGGTGGGACACGCGGGCACAACGATGTACTTCCCGGCGGTACGCGCTTTCCTTGCTAGCTCCAAAACCGAGTCGAGCGTGTCAGGCACGGTGGCAGAGAGCGAGAATAGAAGGTCGGGCCGATAGGACGCGATTTGCGTCGCAGCGTCGATGGGGAAAGCCCACAGTCCTCCGGCGTGCCAGTAAGATTGCCAGGAAGGGCCGACGGAATCTGCGGCAAATCGATTTCGTTCAGCGTCGCTAATGGAATGCGCCAGATCGACTAGAACCCCATGAGCTGCGGCGAATCCAACGAATGGGTGATCCACTATGAGCAGATCATAGCGATCTACATATTGTTCGATCGGAGCTTCCCCAAATTCCCTCAAGGTTCTCCGGTCCCAATGTATCTTGATTCCGGGATGTTGCTTTTCGTATTCGGGAACGCCGCCGATCAAAGGAGCATATCCGCGAGGATGGTCCCAGGTAAGCCCTTTCAGAATGATTTCCACTCGCTCCTCCGCGCTTCAAAATAGCCACTGCTGGGAATCAAGCGGCTGGACGTTTCTCCGCCAGTAAAATGTGTTCGCAATAGAGGACCACTTCATCCCGCTGGTTCAATACTTCACAAGCTTCGACGACGCGACCTAGCCCTTTTCGCTTCGGGTCTTCCTGTTTTTCCTTGACCGTGACACGGGTCCGCAGTGTGTCTCCAATGAAAACTGGCTTCGGAAAACGTAACTTGTCGTAACCGTAGGTAAAAGCGACAGGATTGATCTGGCTTGCTGTAAGACCGATTCCGATGGCGAAGGTCATGGTGCCATGGGCTATACGCTGACCAAAGGAGGTTTGTCGAGCGAACTCCACATCTACGTGGTGCGGAAAGAAGTCGCCGGTATGGCCGGCATGAATGACCACGTCGGTCTCGGTGATGGTTCGCCCGGAGGTCACGCGCTGGGCGCCGATAACATAGTCTTCAAAGTACTCAGTTCGAATCATAATTTCACCGTCACGGGAGGACGTTTCAGCCTCTTTCCCCCGATGGCCTGAGAGCGGGCGTATTTCGATTGATCTTACTCCAGAAGATGCGAGGAAAGTGGCACTGGCCAAGAAAGGCGCCCGCAGCTTGGGCTCAGAGTTCCTGCCCAAGATATTTTGCGTGCGATCGCGAAGGGAATCCTACTGACTAAGGAGCACGGAGGCCGCAGCAAAGCATGTCTCGCGGCCCCCCCGGTTCGATCGCGGGAGCTTCACCGAGCCTTCAGTTCGGCAACATCCACACGGGTGTGGGCGCGCAGCACGGCGGTGCGTGCCACTTCGTCCAGTTGCTCATCGGTGAGCATAGAACCCCGCACCGCCCGAACTAACAAGCGGGAGAAGACCGTGTCGTTCCACTTGCTTAGGGTGATGACGGCATCATGACCGGACCCATAGACCTGCTCCAGGTAGTTCCGATTTCCGCCGATCGTCACCAGCAGGTTAAGATGTACGGCCACAGGCCGGGTCGAATTGACCTCTCGCGTCAACCCGTGCACGATCTCGGCAAAAATACGCGCGGCGGTCGAAGCCGGGAAATTCGAGCTGTCCGCGCCCTCGACTGTCAGCGAGAGAATTTGATTGGGGTAATCCGCAACGATCGGCACTGAGAGCTGGGCCGGAAGGTTCTCCGGCTTTGCTGTCTCGGTACGTTCTGCTTGGGTCACCGCATTGAGAGAGCGAGTGGTCGCTGGAATCTGCCCAATTGAGAAAGTGGAAAACCCTATGAGGACGAGCAAACCAACCAAGAATAAAGATTTCATACACACTTCCAAGAATTACCGTAATGTTGTTATTCTGTCGCACCCTCAGGACTGGTCGCCGCACGTCGCGTCACACTACTAAGTGACCGCCGTCACTAGGCTTCACGTGAAAAAGGACAAGAGGGTGAGCGTTGCCGGCGAAAGGTGCGCGAACCTCATGCGGCACACAGACATCCGGATTTGTTCCCAAAACGGCCAACGAACATCGTTATGGGAATTGAGGGGCGGATTTCTGCACGAATGGTCGGGGTCAGGAAACGAACTCGGCCGCCGGGACGAGATTCGTCCCGAAAACTCATTTCTCCGACGCGCGCATCAACACGACATCCGATTCGAGATGTCCGCGGATCAGCGCGAGCTGCTGGAACTCCGTCACCAGCCATGAAGCCCCAGCCGCGTGGAGCGTTGAAAACTAGTCGGGCGTCCAACGCGGGTTAATCTGCCTTATCGGGCTCCCACCATCGTGACGCGCCGTTGTACGTACAAATATGCGGTAGAAAATTTTTCAAAGCAAATGGCAAGAAACGGCACACCCGCCGCTAGGGCGGGTGCAAGTGCTTTGGTTGTAGCAGCCGGACCTGTAAGCCGAATTTAGCGGCCCGCGCTGCAAATACGTAACTTATTGAATCGAAGAGAGCGCGAAGTGTCAATCCTGTCAGCTTTGGCAGCATCGGCAGGTTTTACGTCACACCTGCGTCACACTTTTGCGCGGGCAAAGTTAGCTCCTCAAACCACGCGGCGGTAGCATCTTCCACATCAACCGAGCACGGCCCGCTGTCGCCCGAAAAATGGTCCGCTTCGATGCCGCGTTCCGCTGCTGAATTCCTCCGACGAATGGAGCAGCGAAGAACTCATGCGGTCCAGAGACAACGAACTCCGCCTGTACATTCCCCTGACCGCTGTCGAAGTTTCCTGTGATGGAAGGAACGCCGAGAAACAGCAAGGTCGCTTCTTGCGGCCCTTCGATTACTTCGACGTGCGTGTGCGGTTCGTCGCGCTCGATTTCAGCATAGGCAAAGCTCGGCAGTGGAAGGGTGAGAGCCGTTGCCGTCAGCGTGACAATCAGTTTCCGATCCATGAGGCGATTATAGTCCTCTGCGATGACAGGCAGAAGCCGTGTTTGGTTTACGCGTGCGCGGTGTCGAAGAGCAGAGATTCGCTCCAATGGCGATCATCCGTGGCGTCTAGATAGAAGGCCGTCAGGCGCACCTTGCGAGAGAACCCCGCCCTTCTCAACTCTGCCGCAACCTCGCGCGTGGGCATCCAATGCGTCACGCTGTTTCCTTCGTTCAACTCATGCGGTAACTGTGCCGTGCCTTCTTGAGCGGGGATAATCATCGTACGCTTGTCCGGTAACTGAAGGCCGACACTCGTGAGTGTGACGGGGCGATGGCCGGGATTGGAAGCCGAGAGAATCAGCATCTCCCCACTCAGATTAGGGCCGTGGGTGAGATAGCCCGGACTTATGGTGACCCTGATCTGACGCTTGTCGCGGGTGCGATCCGCCCAAGCCTTGTAAGTGGACAATCCAGCACCATACGCAGCGACAATGGCCGTCACCGTCCACTTCCAGTCGATCATGCGAAGCAAAGAATGCAGGTTCATTTTATTTGCTCCTACTCTCCGGTACTGGCCGCGATTGATCGGCTTCCATTGGCGGGCGGTAGTTGGAGGGGAATTCCTTTCGGTTGAGCGACGGACTTAGGTTCCTTGCCTTGAAGCACTAGATTCACGTTAGACATGATCTGCGTTCCGTCCCACTGTATGCGCTGGTAGTGATCCCACCTTCGCTCCCACACGCGCTTGTGATCCTTCCACTCTTGCACGATCATGCGCTGTAACTCCGCGCTCGTGCGTGTCACTTCTTCGATTGGGTTTCGGAACACGGGGCTGGTAATGAATTTCAGTAACTTTTGCGCGACGATGGCACGTTTCTCGCGCATGATATTTGCCCGCACCATCCGAATGATGTGCTCGCGGAGCAAGTGGGCTAAGGGGATGACTCCGAGCGGCGCGACGATCAGCACGCCGCAATCCTCTGCGAGTCCGCTGAAGCCTTTCTTCGTGCCTGTCGTTACGACAACAGCGAAATCCGCTTCTCGAAACTGTTTGGCGCTGGCAGCCTGTCGCACGTGCGCTCCCGAAATGCGCGGCGTCCGTTTGCACTCGTAGATGATCTTGCCAGCGGGCTTCTTCCCGTGCATCACGATATGCAACACATCCCCGCCTTGGCCCTTGGGGATGATGTCATCGTCTTTGAACTCACGCTTGAGGCGGGCCGTAAGCTCATCCTCAAACTCAAGCCCTTCTGTCTGAGGCGTTGTGCCACGCTTCAATTGCCGAATGCGATCTTGCAGGGTCTCGATGGTTCGATCTTTGCCCTGTAACAGCCGCCTGGTTCTTTTTCGCTCCGCGTCCTGCCCTTCTCGCCGCCCATCCTGCTTCGCAGACTTGGCCGCTTGCCGCGCTTTCATCAACTGCGTGCGAAGAGTGTCCGCCTCTCCATGCAGGTGTTCCTCTCTCGCCTTTAGGATTCCCAGGGCCGAATCAAATTCTTTTTTTGTGAGTGGCTTCTTGCAGACCGGGCATTGCAACTTTTGCATGAGACACACTCCGCTGCTTCCCTTCCGAGCGTATCTCTCCAATGTTTATCGAACCAAGATGACGTTGGTCATAGGGGGTATCGACAAGAATACTAGCGCCGGGGTGGTTTTCTCAGCGGTTCGGCAATCCTCTGTGTGAGCCATTTCTGCAACGAGTGTGAATCGGGAAATTCCTGCGAATTGCCGTTCTCGCGCCCTCGCAGATGCCAGTCGAAGAGGTTATCCGTTCGACAAAGGTACTCGATAGTGATGCCGGGATCGCCGCCACGATGATAGGTGAGATGGTAGAGCGGGTCTGTAGTGGTCTCAGACTTAAGAGCAAACGAAAACTCTTCTGCTATCCGCTTGAACTCCTCAAGGTACGGCATTTTGTTTGTGCTCATCCGAGATTCCTTTCCCACGAACGGCTCACACGGCAATCGTATCAGCCGCTCGCTGGCAGGTTGACCGAGCGATTCCAGTTTGCCGCGCGATAGCGCCCCAGGAAAGCCCTTGTTCTCGCAATGCCCGAATCGCGGGCGCGTCAACGTCCACTTTGGGACGGCCCAAGACTTTTCCCTCTCGCCGTGCCCGCTCCAATCCGGCGCGGGTTCGCTCCGAAAGGCGAACGCGTTCCTGTTTCGCAACCACGGCGAGAATCGAAATCACTGCCTCGCGGAAGATGCCCGTGCTGTCAAGATATTGCTCTGTGAGAGAACGCCATTGCACGCCGTGACCTGTGAGCCGGTTCAAGTGCTGTAGGGTCTCTAATGCGCCTTCGCGCGACAAACGATCCAGCGACCAAAACAGCAAGACATCAAATTTGCGCTGACTGGCGTCCTGAAACATGCGCTGAAATTCGGGGCGATCTGAATTCTTGCCTGTGAGTTGGTCAACGTAAATCATCTCGGCATCCATGCGCCACTCCATGACGCGGGCGAACTCGCGGAGCTGGGCGAGTTGATTGTCGGATTCCTGTTTGCTGGTAGAGACGCGAGAGTAGATTCCACAGCGTGTCATAGCTACCTCCGTTTCGCCGCCTTCCTCACGGAACGCTTTTTTGGTGGACGCCCGCCGAGTCTGCCATTCTCGCGCGACGCTTGCGCCTTGGCTGTCGATGTCGCTTCGCCACGACAGGCGGGACAGTAAACAACTATTTCAGCATCGGGATGAGTGGTACAACGCAGACCCCTTGTGCCGATGATTCGTCCGTGAGTTCGCGGCATGGATGGTAACAATAAACCTAACATGTTGGGTTGTCAAGACACGCTGCGTTAACGTTTTGGACAATTGCTTCTCGCTTTGGGAAGGGCCGCGCCCTTCTTTACCGTGGCGCGGTACTTCCGTTGATAGCGATTTTTCTCAGTGCGGGGCTGCTTGCTTTGATAGGCGCTGCTTCGACAATTATTCCCGCAGAACTCCCTTCGACCTTTGCGCTGGGGCAGGGCAAACCGCCCGCATCCCTCTCGCTGGCAGATTATCAACGGGACGGCCTCGCCCCTGTCAATCGGATCGCCTTCGTGAAACCGCTCAATTCGGTCGAAGATGAACTTACAAACCGGAGAAAGAATGGAACCGTAGTTACTTATATTCTTCAAATAGAAGAGAGGGCAGCCGTTGACCTCATCGAACTCTGTGTTTGCTTCGACGGTCCATCGAATCGAGCTGCTTAGTTTCATCAAAAACTGCGTGGCTCCTTTGGCTAGTTCTGAGTGCTTCTCAGGTGAACACAGCCATGTCAGTAATCGTCTGAAGTCATCTTGATAAACGGTAAGTATCTCTCGAAACGCCCATTCCGGCGATTGTTTCGTGGATTGCGCCAACTGGTTTACGTCGTGGAACCGCGAGAAATCGCCTCGTGCGAAGTCGGCCATCGGAAAAGTCGCATCTCCAGTTAAATCAGCACACAGATGGACGAGTTCTCGGAACGTTCGGGTGTTTTCGTTGCTCCACGCGGCGAGATCAGCATTAGCGTATGCAGCGATTGTCTGCCAGATTCGTCGTGAGTGCTGTGCTTGCCAGCCCTTCTTGCGTCGTCGCAACGCTAGTTTCCCCATTTCGACCCCTTAAAGTTATAACGATAACACAGTGCTTAGCGTTATACAATCCTTGTGTTGGATAGAAGGAAACTGTGATGACCTCTGGCCGCGTCGTTTGCCTGTGTTCAATCCATCGTTTTGAGCTTGTGCCCATGCCGCGAGACGCGAAGGGAGATGATCGTGGATTCTGCCTCAAATGTCCGCTCAAGGGTTGCATGGTGGGCGTCCGAAAAAGGCTTCAAGCTCAGCGAGTGGAAATCGACAACCCCCCAACGGAGCAGGCAGCGTGATGGAAATAGAAATTGTGTTTCCGCCCGGTGAGTATCCCGATCTTGTCAGCTTCAAGACCGCTTTCTCCGCTGCCTTCGCGGAATTCCTTCGCCTATCGCCGGGGTGCATCCTCACGATCCGTTGGGATGAGTTAACTCGAAAACAACACGCGTTGCTGTGTGATGTCATTCGTTACCGAGTGCGCGAGGAAAAATGCGGCGGACGGAACTTCCTGCCAGTGGTCAAGAGTTCATTTCGAGGGAAGCCTTGCCACTCGCTGAAGAGGCATTTTCTGGGTTGTGAGCGTCAACTGATCGGCATCGCGGAGAAGATGGCAGAAAAAGACGCAGAGCGGTTTGTGTGGATCGCAGCATGGGCGAGAACGGCGCGGAAAAAGGACGGTACACCCTACAGCAAGAGATACATTCTGCATCGGCTGGAACTCTTGGAGTCACTGGGCTTGCTCCTCCCCGCGAGCAGATACCGCAATCGCAAATGGCGCAACGGGTTCTTGGTTACGCACCACGATGCTGTAGCTCACGCTGAGGGAGAGGATTGTGTGCTCATGCCGAGAGCGCGAGGCTACATTTCGCCGCGCCAACGGGGAACAAGACGGCGCGTTGTGGCAAATGCTAAAACCCAGAACGCATCTCAGAACGCATCTGAAACATCGCTGAGCGCATGTAAGAACGCATCTCAGAACGCATCTGAAAATGTTTCCGAGCGCATCTGCCGTTCTTCTAAGTGCCCGAATGAGAACGGGTTGCGCGGGGAGTCGGAACGAAAAGTTTTCACTAGCCCAGTCAGCCCTATAAGCCCTACTCAAGAGAACCCAGTAAACCCAACTCCGCCCACATCGCGCGAGCGAGAAAATCAAAGTCCAAACCCTGACCTAGCCCCGATGGTGTCAGCGGCGGTAGAGGCTGACGCAACACAGTCGGAGATGGCGCAAGCAAAAGGCGGCGGGCAAGGTAAGGCTGACCAAAACCTAATTCCCGCAGAGCCGTGGACGATTGGCGGAAGGTTCGCTCACTTAGCCGATGCCAGCGTTGAGTTCGTTGTTGAAGCGATCAGCGAAGGCGAGTTTGACGGCGAATTTCTCAAGAGCTACCAGAACATCGACGCGCTAAAAGAGTCTTGCGTGTTGGCTGTCCGGCAACTGGCCGAACGTCCGTATCTGGAAGGCGAGAGTGCTGCGCTCATCATGGCCCGCGTTATGGACTTACTGAAGAATCGCGGGCTGGCCGCTCCGCGTGGCTGGTATCCGGCCTTGCGGCGGCATCGGACCTGGCTTCGCAATCCCGACTGCAAAAACTCGATACCAGCGAGCGAACTCTTAACCCATGACGAATCTGCCATCCGTGTGATTGATGAGCACGACTGTGGTAACGCGCTGGCACGCGCCACACGAGAGTGCCCAGGGCTTCTCGCCGCGCTCACGAAGATCGCCGCGTCTCGCGGAGTACCACAGACTTGGCCGTCCGCGTTGCTGTTTGTCGAAGTGGCGATAACCGAGCATGGCAACGTGCCCGTGTTGCTGAAAGTGCGGGATGCGCTACGCGAGCGATGTGTACCTGAGTGCGCCGCTGCTTTCGAGAGTGGCGTCCGTAAGGTGAACGAAAATTCTTAGCTAGCAAAAAGGAGAAACAGATGTCGAACGCAAAAACGAATGCCGAGCAGAACAAGGTCGTAGAACTTAGCCCTAACCAAAGCGATCCGGGCCTTGCCCGCGCGGAGGATTTCGCCGTCTCAAAAAATTCGGAGACGCCCGCTGTCCCGTTGCATGGGCAGCACGGGCAAACGCCCGCCGAATACAAGAAACTCTTGGTTGAGAGGGATCAGCAGTGACATCCCAGCTCCCAAACTCCAACACGCCCAAGTACAGCGGGGCGCTTCAGGAATTCTTGAACAGTGCCGGTGCAATGGAGTTGGCGCAAATCACGGCAGAGGATTTGGATCGCCTCTGCGCTCGCACGCACGCCACGGATAGACAACGCTCTTGCCTCTTCGGGCTTTGGAGCGGATCGCACGATCCGTCACCCGAACTCTTGGCCGTGATCGACGAAATCATGCGAGGCAGCCAATGATCGGGCTGAGCAACGCGTTTGCACCGTCAATCTTGAATGGCCTTGAGGTTGCCATCGCGCCCGGCCAAATTGTGATCGACGGCGACATTGCCCGCATTCCGTACACGGTTGTGTTCTTGGAGCCGAATGCGGTCAGCTACATCACGCTTTCGTTGAGCAGCGGCACGCTCAGCATTGACAACTCAGGATACGCAAGCGGCGAACTTCCGATATGCACAGTCATTACGGACGGCCAGAAGATTCTCACGCTCGTAGACGATAGACCTGATTTTTCTGATACCGGAAGCGGCGGCGGAAGCACCCCGAACTTTTCCGATCAGGAAATTCCCTCGGGCGCGATCAACGGGGTGAACACAGAGTTCACTTTGGCGAACGCTCCGAGTCCGCCCGCGTCTCTTCGCCTCGTGCAAAACGGCCTGATTCTGGAATTCGGCGTTGATTTCGCCCTCAGCGACCAAACCCTCACGTTCGGAACCGCGCCCAGCGGGGGAGACACATTGCTTGCTTGGTACAGGTATTGAGTTTGTCCGTAAACCGGAAACGCGCCCGGAAGCCGATTTGATGATCGCGTGGCGGCGGGAATGCCTTGCAGAGCAATCGCCCGTGACGCGCGTCGATGTCCGGCCCATGAACGGCGGATTCTTCCTAGCAACCTACGCGTTGCGCGATGGAGTAGTGCGGGGCATTGGTCAAACTTACGATGAGGCGCTGTCACGTGCTCGGAGCTTGAGCGGTCGGAGAGTGAATTGAATGCCCGTCCGCAAAACGGGACAGCCCGCATTTCGCTCTCAGGCCAATCGGAAACGCTTGGAAGGGGGAAAGGACTATGAACACGGTTGCCCGCGTTCCTGACGGGCCACAGCGCAATGTAGAGCCACTTCCTGAAGCGGCCACAAGGGACAAGCATATCCGGCAATCGGTCTGTGCGATCTTCTGCCGAGAGACAGCCCGTCCCGGTTCTGCCATCGTGCGGCACTTCGGGGCGGGGCGCACGGGAGCACAAGACGTGCGTTCAGGACGGCGAAGGGTTACCTGGCACGTTGGAAGTTCGTTCAAAAACCGGATACGCGTGATTTTTTGCGCGAAGATTCGGCTCTGGGTCGGTTCGTGACCCGGCCCAAAAAGGTGCGAATGCAGAAAAAGCTAAGTGGTAGTGCTTTCAACAAGAATTTGCTCGTGGAATTGCTCGGCGCTGCCCGCCTACAGACGGTCGTTTGTGGGCGGGAAACGTGGTGCATTTTGCGTCCCGTTTTCGCCCCGCTTTGGTGCCGTAACCTAGCGCGATAGGTTATCCGCAAAGTGAACGGAGCGATTGGAAGCCCGTAGGCGAGCGCGGTGCGCGGGGGAGTGGGAATGGTCACTACGAAGGCAAACGCCCCGCAAGCGGCAAGCGAACGCTGGCAACGGGCATCCCACGGGAGAGTTGAATGATCCGGCTTGCGAGCTGGCCCAGGGGAATGCCGGGAAAGCGGATCGTCGCGGCCTTGGCTGTCGTGAATGCGCGGCGGGTGCGTACTACTTTACGGTTTTTGGCGAGACCGGCCCCCGGCCAACCCCCTTTGGGGGGTCACGGATGGCGGGAGTCACCTAGCGATACACCCGGAGTCGAAGATGCCGCGTTACCCGAAGGCCGATACAGTGAACGGACGATTGGCGGAGAACGCGAGGCTTGCACAGCACGTCCGCTTGGCTGCCTTGGAGTCGATTTCCCGGCCGCCCGTGGCTTTGCTTCTCCGGTTGTTGCGGAATCCAACTACCCCGGCGCGGCTGATCGCGTTGGCCGCCAAGAAGTATCAGACCGAGACCGTCAGAAGGGAGTTACGAACTCGTGCCAGACAACGACAGCGAGCAGCGGCGCAAACAGCTTAACGAAATTTTGATTGATCCGGCCAGCACGCCCGTCGAGCGTGAGGAAGCTGAGCGCGAGCTATTTGGAGAAAGCGGGTTCAGTTTGCTTGGCTCTCATCTGCCTGCACAGAACGTTGAACACAAACCGGACGCCCGCGTCGAACCGGAGCAATCCTCTTCGGAAGGCGGACAACCCTCGCAACCTGCCCGCGAGCGAGAAAAAGTAAACCCCGCGCTGGAAGCAGCGCAACGGAGACTCGCAGAGTTGTTGGCAGGTGCGCCCACGACCGTAGCGGAATTGGTTTCCTATCTCAACGATGAAACGAAAGTTCGTCTCGGCATCGGCTACGACACAGAGATGCGTTTGCGCCGATTGTTGGATGAGGCGATTACAGCGAAAACCACGCGCGAGTCGCTAATGCGGATGTTCGATCCCGTGATGGTCGGGAATCGACAAGTATTCATTGACCCGTGGCTGAAGCAGGAACTTGAACAGATGCGGGCGCGCGGCATTGCGGCAATCAAAGCCTGCAAGGACCATTCGGGCGAGCGGTGCCCGTGTTGGTGGACACGAGTTCGCCACGAACTGATTGCTTTCCAGAATCGACACGGCGCGGGTAGCGATGAGGCGAAGCTGGCCGAAATGATCTGGGCGGAGTTGGAGCAAATATCGCGTGAGCACAAGCCGCCCAGGGCTGAAGCCGATTCCCTCAACGGGTTGATTGCCAGCGTGGATTTGCTCGCTGAGCGTATCGAGGAAAATTCATGGCGGGGAAAGAGGCGAAGATGACGGACGGGACTGACAAAAACACTGCGATGTTAGAACGCGGGCGCGGCATTGTCGCTGCCATCGACGCGCAACTTGCCCGCATGGGGCGCGTGCTTGAGATGCAAACAGGCTCAGCGATCCGTCCGAATCAAGAGGAAGAAATGCGCCTGCGAACGTTGGTTCGCGCGTTCGCTGAGTGGGCGAGAGAAGCCCGCGAGACGGGCATCGAACCGG
>Ga0187784_10003716_pt1 | contig 12332 bp, 13 predicted proteins | sample 1015_SJ02_MP15_2_FD_132964 | JGI IMG/M metagenome (GOLD analysis project Ga0187784, IMG submission 132964) | Tropical peat soil microbial communities from peatlands in Department of Meta, Colombia - 1015_SJ02_MP15_20_MG | ecosystem: Environmental > Terrestrial > Soil > Wetlands > Peat | place... | reverse complement strand
GGGTACAGAAACGCTTAAACAAGGCTTCTTTACCGATAATAAGCATGGGCTGTTCGTCCAGTCTGGTAAGACGTCGCCCTCACGCGGCGAAGATCACCGGTTCAAATCCGGTACGGCCCACCATTCAAACAGGCAAAATTTTTAGGCAGCTGTAAATCCAAAAGTACAATGCCAATTCTAAACAAAAAAAGTTCTATAGGCTGTCTCTGAAAAAACAAGTAACAAAAATATACACTATCACGAATTTTGCTGTTGTGCATACACAACCACAAATTTTTAAAAGCAGTTAACTGTCACTACATTTAGTGTAGTTACCACTATTATTAGGAGGTGTAATTTGTGCCTGAAACATCCATTAATATAACCGAGAAGTTACAGAAAATCGGTCAGACTGCTCAAGACTACAAGGATGCAATTGTTAATCAATTCAAAGACATGGAAGTAGAAGTAAAAGATTGGAACTTTGCAGTCGGGAAAGCTGACAAGGAATACACTGTTGAGGTTAACCTTAAGCTTGGTATACGGTCAAAAAAGGCTTGAGCAAGAAAGTCTTCTATTGACAGTAAGAAACCTGAACCCGTTTTTCTTTTAGTGTGCTTAATTTTTTACTAAAATATTGTTAAGAAATAATAAAGTTAAGAGTATTATCCTCTTTTTGCCGGTTCAATTATTTTTCACCAAAACAAATAAAAACTCGACTTGCATCCATGAAAGCTACGAATAAGAGGAAAATCGTGTGCCATCTGAAATTATTGATGTTGATAAGTTTGTAGCTATGAGTGCTAAAGCAAAGTACTGCTCAGTGCAAAGACTCAAAGACGCCGTTAAGCTTAAACTTCGCACACCTCGCCAACTTTACACTTTGAAAATTGAGCCTTTAAGAGCTGACGAGATCATAAAAAAACTTCAATGCGAAATCAAAGAGAAAGAGAAATAAATATTTTTTCAACTTTTCCTTTCTATTTTTAGGTCCATCATTTGAAGCTAAACTTTCGGCGCTTACGATTATATGCCTGTTTTGTATGAGGAAGCATCAACGAAAACACTTTGATGTATTGCTTGCCCAGATTTGATGCCCTAAACGCGAGATTACTCGAAAATCAGCGAACCTTAAATATACATACGAATGCAAAATCAACTTATCTTAAAAAAAACCGAAGGCTCAATTGGCTTGGCTTTTTAAACGCAGTAGGAGACGCGTAAAAGTTTGAAAGAAGCAAGATAGCACTTAAAATTCATTTCTTATCAGGTTAACTCAAGCTTTTTTATTGTTAGTAGCTTGCTCTTTAAGTTTTTAATAAAACTATTTGCGCGAAGCTATCGTCTTAAGAGCTTTTTATAAGCGAAAAACAATCGAATGACAATTTTTTATACATAAAAGTTAAAAAAACCATCGCAGTTCCCGTCAAATTTAGCTAAGTCTGATAAATTATCATGCCATTTTTGTTTTTGAGTGCTTCGAATCCGGAGCTTATTGGTTTTGAGTTTTTGCGAGAAAAAGGAAGGGTATTTCAGTAAGTCTTGAAATAAACGTTTCAGAAATGGGCGGCTGGATGAGGGCATAGTAAAAGGAGCGTTAAATTGCCTTGAATGAAGCCAAATTGTTTAAAAGGACTTTAAAAACGCGTTCAGTTAATGCTTTTGTATACCGTTTTAGACTATATGCGCCGAATTTTTTTCTTGGCTTGAACCCACTCGCCATTTTTTTATTCTTTTATGTCAATTTGCGTAAGGGTTACTCATGAGTGTTGAATGTAATCTGGTAATTTCTCTTCTAAAATTGACGAAAAAAGGGCGTGTTTTAACTGAAAATGTCAATAGAGATGCCCGCATCCCATCAGCAACTTCGAGAAAAATGCTCCAAAAACTGCAAAATGAAGGCCTCATTTATTTGAAAAAAGACACAGTTGAATTAGAAAACAACGGCAGACTTAAACTGGCGCTTAAAGCAGCATCGTTAGGAGCAGACATTGAGCACATCAGCAACTTGCTTTGTTGGCAAGAGTTTGAAGAAATTACCGCTTTTGCATTGAAATGTAATGGATATAGGGTGTCAAAAAATGTTCGATTTAAAAATGCCGCTCGCAGATGGGAAATTGACGTAGTAGGCTGCAAGAAACCCGTGGTCATCTGCATAGATTGTAAACATTGGAAACATGCGATTACACCTTCAGCTTTGAAAAGAATCGTGAATTCACAGGTGGAACGTACAAGAGCATTTGCAGATTCATTGCCAAACATCACCCTAAAACTTGAATGCACAAAATGGACTGAGGCAAAGTTTATTCCAACCATATTATCCCTTACACCCAGTTCTTTCAGGTTCTATTGTGAGGTGCCTATCGTGCCTGTGCTTCAACTGCAAGATTTCCTAAACCAAATGCCAGCCTACATCGGATCGATAAAGTTTTTCCCAAAAACTTTCAACTCTTTAACCCATAATTTTCAAAATTGAACTTCTAGCTAACTTAAACGCCGGGTAAAGACTAAAAAGTAAGATTCCTGCTAAAGCCGCAAAAAGCAAACCAGCTATCTCCAATATCGTGAACCCTGTAACTAGCGGCTGAGGCATCAAGATAAGCAAGGTTATAATTGTGCCAAGCGATATTCCGACCCCAAAACTTGAAAACAGCAAAATTATGATTTGGATTGACAAAGCAAAGACAACAAATTTAGGTTTAGCTCCAACAGCCCGTAAAACAGCGAATTCTTGATGTTGCTCATCCACCGCAAGCATCATGTAACTTACCATGCAAAGGGCTGCTGAAATCAAAGTAAAGAGTGGCATAATCATTATAGTTTGCCAGGTTGACGCTAAAAAGTTCGTGTCCTTTTCAACAACACCGTTTAGCGGAAAGACGTCCAAGTTCGGATCTATGTTTTGTATTAAGGTTTTAATTTGTGCAATAGCCGCAGACTGGTCAGCTGGATTTTTAAGCGTGACTAGCAGTAAGTTGGGGCTGGAGAGAGCCGTAATATTTTCGAGTGTCTCAATAGGGACATAGGTTACAAAGCCATTGTTTATGGGATCTACGCAAACTCCCACTATGTTAAACCTGCCATTAGCAAATGATATGCCTTCGACAAGAGGATTTGACTGGCTTATGTTCATGCTTGGGTCAGGCGTGTACATTGATTGAGCAATGGAATCGCCTACAACTGCCTCATAACTGTCATTTGCATTCAAAAATCGACCCTCAACATTCCAAGTGCCAGAAAGCTGTGCTGGATTAACACCGATAACTATTGCATCACCAGTTCTACTGCCACCAACAGGAGTAATCTGCAATGTCTCACCGTTAAGGCTGAAATTTTGAACCTCTTGAACTTGTTCATTTAAAACTAGTCGTGTATCAACCAAGCTCACGCTCGGCAGAGCATTTAATTGCTGGATAACTGAGTTTGGAATCGCCAGGTTTGGATCGTAATAGTTGAAATTGCCTGTTTTTGAGACCCCTGAAAATGTTGACAAAAGCTGCTCATACTGGTTCCCCATGCTGCTTGTGGCTATGGCTATTGTATTTTTACTAACAGCGTTTTGAATCCATGATGTAGTGGTGCCGCTTGCAATGACGCCGCCTGCGACCGAAACTGTAAGCAGGATAAAAACTATTGATAGCAAAATGAAGATTCGAAAAGTCGCTGATTGGCGGCGAAGCAGGCTTCTGGTAGCAATATTCCAAGTTATGCCTGATCTTGATAGTGGTTTATGCTTGTTGGTTGTGGTTAAACCGTAATGGTTTACGGGTGAAAGCGCCTTTACCGGTGACATTCTTGAGGCTTTAAGGATAGGCCACATACCGAAAATTAGTGATAGGACAAAAAAGATAACAAAAACTAAGGGTGTATACCAGAAATTGGGCAATCGATAAGATGAAAAGACATAGTTTGCGACGCCGTAGTCCATTAAAAAGCCGATGATTATGCCTAAAAAGCATCCTGCCACCGTTGTTGTTAGTAGTTCTGTCATGAAGTATCCCGCAACAAGGCTGTTTGGGCATCCAGCCGCCTTTATCAAGCCGAAATCGCGGGTTCTTTGAGACATCATAAAGAAAGCTATAAAAGAAGTTAGCACTATACCCACGGCAAAAATGAGTATGCCGATGAAAAGTATAAACTGCGAAAACAGCGAGGTTATTCCCTCAGTGAACAGGCTTGTGGCAGATGCTAAACCAAAACCCAGGCTGCTACTAAACAGCAACAAAAACAGCGTAGAAGCAACACTCAAGGCTAAGGTGACGATGGTTAAGATAGTTTGAAGCCGTCTTCGAAGCAAATCATTGATTGGAAAAGCAGCTGTGCTCATTTTCACCCGCCAATTTGCCATCTTCAAGGCATAAAACTTGATCTGCTAACAGCTTTATTTGAACGTCATGAGTTGAAACAATAACTGTTTTTCCCTTTTCTTTCAACAACTTAAGTACTTGCACAATTTTCTGAGCGTTTTTATCATCCAAATTTCCTGTTGGCTCATCAGCAAGAATAAGTTGCGGGTCATTCGCCAACGCTCTGGCAAAAGCTACTCTTTGCTGCTCGCCACCGCTAAGTTGAGCTGGAAAATGGTTCGCTCTGTTCTGTAAACCAACAGTTTCAAGCAGTTCAGTGATGCGTTTTTCTATTTCCTCCTCGGGCTTCCCGGTCCACTCCATCGGGAACGCAACATTCTCTGCCACTGTTAGGGTTGAAACCAAATTATACGATTGGAAAATAAAACCCACGTTGTTACATCGAAAATCTGATAAGAAATCTTCATTTTGAACAGTTAAGTCTTGATCGTTAACAAAAATTTTTCCCGTTGTCGGCTTGTCGATCCCACCGATTATGTTGAGCAGGGTTGTTTTGCCTGAGCCTGAAGGACCACTTACTACTATAAACTTGCCTTTAGGAACGGAAAAAGTAATGTCTTTTAAGACCTCAAGTTTTTCGTTGCCTATTTGGTAAACTTTTCCTAAGGTTTGCGCATATATCACGGTGACCTCTTGTTTCGGCAGTGATGATTCTTCTTGTTTTGGCACTATTGATCCTTCTTCTTGTTAAGAAACACGTTAACTGTAACGGGTAATATATGTTGAGGTTAATTTTTTACATTTTTTGTGTATATGTTGTGTCCAAGTTAAGATTTCCCCTGTCCCGCTTAAGAATTCTTACTTTTTCTGGAAGCTTATTTTTCTCCCAATCAGCCCAACTGACCTCTTTGAAAAGCCAGCGTTTGCCCAGATGCGCCGCAACAACTGCATGCTTATGCTCTTTATCGGCGGGGATAAATTGGTCAAGAAACCTGAAGAGTTTATCGATTTGCTGTTTAGGGAAATATGCGTAGTAGCTGGCGTTTTTTACTTCAAAAGCGTAGCTGTGGGTGCCTTTTCTTGCCATGATATCTGGCAGGGGATTGAGGCTCGGGTTGCTTACTGGAACTCGGACGGCGTTGTAGCCTTTCTTCTGTAGGAGCTTAACCAGTACTGTTTCGCTATAGAAGCCCCTTTTGCGCCAGCGGCGTAGCCTTACCCTGTCTATTTCTGTACTCAACGGTTTTCTTCACCTGTATGTTTTCTAACTTATTGGGCGTTGGAGATAAAAATTGTTGCCCAGAAGCATCGAAAAAATGTTCCGCGTTGATGCTTTTGTATAAGAGTGAATTGGAATGGTGCGCCTGGAGGACACTGGTGATGGCAAAATTTGCTGTAATACTGTATGCACTAATGCCACTGGCAAAGTGCGTGCTTGCATCCACATAGATAAAATCTTACTAGATTAGACTACTCTAACAGCTACAAAAGCAAGCGCTGAACCAAAAAGACCCTGAAATAAAGCACTTTAGAGACAAAATTTCATTCACACAAAGTTGGTGAAGGCGCGCAAATAACCACTTCAGCAAACGCCCGTATACGGAAGCATCAACCAAACACCCCTATTATTGTTTAACGATGAAGCAGCTACATCCTACTAACAGTAGACAACGATACTGCTAACTTATTTGTCATGGAGGAACTTTAAATAAGTTCCCTGTTTTTTTGGCTCCTTTTTCTGATAGTTGTTATATATCTTATAGGACAATTATTGTACCGAGGGAGAAAAATGCCTGATGATCATGGAGCAATGAACACAATTCTTGAGTTTGCTCTTCTTGGGGTTACGATATTTTTCGCAATTTGGGGCGTACCCATTTCTAACAGTTCAAGATTTCTCGTGGATGAAGCAGATTCAATAATTGTCCCTGCATTTGCAATAATGTATTTTGACTATAAGGGCATGATTCCACTTGGGAAGAAAACGCGCCAAAAAATATGGTTTTGGTTTACGACTGGGTTATTTGCTGTTATTGCATTGGGTACATTTCTAATGACTGCTGGCACATGGCAAGTGGCCCAAGTTGGCGGCTATCAAGTGATAACCTATGATGATATGGTTTCACTCACGTTTTCAGTCATGGGTATTTTAATGATAGTGTATATTATCCACATGATAAGGAATAGAGAACAATATATGAAGAAAAGAGAAACAGCATAAACCTTAAATATTAAATATGGCTTATAGGATATATATAAGAAGATGATAAGCTATGAAGTGTAAGTATTGCGACAGTGAAAAAGTCGTGAAGAATGGTTCGATTAAAGGTCAACAGGTTTACAAGTGCAAAAATTGCGGTCACAGATTTACGGAAGGTTCAGATTTTCCTAAAATGAGAACTGAAAGCCATATAATCAGTTCAAGTATAGACTTTTACTTTGAAGGTTTGAGCATACGCAAGATTTCTACTCAGATTGAGAAACTTTACGGAGTTCATGTTAGCAACGTGTCGATTTGGAAATGGATAATGAAGTATTCCAGTTTAGTTTCTAAATATGTCGAAACATTGAACCCCGAGGTTTTAGGAATTTATCATATAGATGAGACAGCGATTAAGTGCAAAGGTGTTCAAAAATGGTTTTGGGAAATGATAGATGAGCAAACAAGATTCTTGGTAGCAGGTCACTTGAGCGGTTCAAGAACTACAGAAGAGGCTTTGGCAGTTTTTGAGAAAAGCCTCAAAGTAGCTAAAAGAAAGCCAGTTTCAATCTATTGCGATGGTTTACCCGCTTATGTCGATGCCTACAATAAGATGTTCCGAACCATGCGAAAGGAAGGCAGACCTGAATTAATCAGAAGAGTGGGCATAAGAAATGTTCATAATCAGAATAGGATTGAAAGGGTACATAGCACACTTAAAGATAGATTGAAACCAACAAGGGGTTTGAAAGGTGAAGATACAGTTAGAACTCTTCTTGAAGGTTGGGTGGTTCACTACAATTATGTTCGTAAGCATCAGACTTTGAAAATGACTCCAGCTCAAGCCTCAGGAATTAATGTTAAGAATGATTGGCATAACTTGGTAAAGGATGCGACTAAAGAAGAAGCCACTAAGAAGGAGTCTCACCGTCAGCAACTAATCGAGGTTAGAGTGAAATGAAGAAAGTTCTTGTCAGCCTTCCCGATGGAATCTTTAACCAAATTCGTAATCTCAAAGGCAGTCTTGGTGAAAGTGATTCTGAGGTTGTGCGTACTATGGTTATCAGTTTCTTAAGCGAAAAAGGATACCTGAACAAGAAGGAAGAAACATGAGCAAAACCAAGAAAAACGAAATCCAAGAGGTCAAGCAAGAGATTGAGATTTTAGACCACATGCTCGATGCTCTTGCGGAAACTTTGGAAGAGAAAGGCCTTATGACAACGGAAGAATGGGAGAAAAAAATTAAGGCTAAGATTGAGAACTCAGCTAAACGGTCACAAAGTTTTCAGGAGATAGAATAATGAGTTATCGTTTTCTCTTCTTATGTTCCCATTTTGCCTTTATTTTCAAGAAACCTAAGTTCAACTCAATAGATAGCTCATTAGGTGCAATCCGAGAAAAGAAATCAAGCATTGCATGTTTGCACCATCTTTCTGGAATATCAAATTCACTTAAGGTTTCGGAGCTTAAAAGAATTTCTTGGAGTTCCTCTTATGACAAATAAGTTAGCAGTATCGTAGACAACAACATTGGCACCCGAGAAAGCGAGGACAGGTTATCAGTTTATCAAGTGAATTTCTTTCGCAAAATTGAAGGAGAGTTAGAACGGGTATCTTTTCGTTAAGTAATCTTGCTGAAAGACTGCTATGTTACCATATAACGGCATTGGCGAAGTTTCCACGTTCTTAGCAAAAACTGCTAAATGTTCGAAGCGAAACCGAAAAAACAAGCGTTAGCTTAGCATGGAGATTTTCGGGGGTACTTATATGAGGCTCTGATATTCTCCATGCCAGAGCACAATGGAGAGTACCATAAAGGCTGAAATAAGGGTATTTTGGCATTTCGGCCCAGAATAGAGGTTTTAAATTATCTTCTGTGTAGCAAAAATTCGGCTGATTTTGGGGCTTGGCTGTTTCGCAAAAAAACGCCTATGCGAACTGCATTTTGTTACAAAATAAGCTCTAAAGAAGCGTATTTCGTAAAAATGAGGCAAACTATTAAACGTTTTTTTGGGAACTACGCAACGTGCAAAAAATTTTATAAATTTAAATTTTTTTTCTAAAAACAGCCGACCTGACTGAAGTTTCAGCTAAACTTTCCCCTGCTAGAGGGCAGCCAGCGTTAGAGCCTCCTTACCAAAAATAGGGCACTTGGCGAGTAAGAGGAAGAATTAATTCAATGCAATTAAACTGAAGTCAGAGCACTAGTAAAGTTTTCATAGTGATAACTTAAGGCAAACGCGGTTTTGTTAGAGAGTTCCATAGTTTTTTAAAAGGTAGAATATCGGCAAAAAATTGAGTACAATAATTGTTTTAGCGATTAAGTCAAGAAAACTTGTACCAAGAAATCTTTACAAGAACCGTTATATCGCCGCCCAATTCGAATGCTAATTATGAGTAGCGCCAACAAGATTTTCTCATTAATAGCGCCTTCTTCAACAGCGACATAACAACACTGTTTAACCCGACCCTTACAAGCACCTACGCTTTAAATAATACTCAAATCGAAAGTGGATACGCATACGCTTTTTCTTACAAATTGAGTAACAATAGCGTCAATTCTTCGTATCCACTTTCGCCTGAAATTATCATAACGTAAGTTGGCAAAAACACAGCCCCCTTACAGACGTGATGTTGTCGCTCTTACTGCCCAATGGTTTCGGCGGTACTTTCTTGAGCAGAGCTCCTTTAACGTCGAACGGAAATCATTTAATAAATGGACGGGACAAATTTTGGTTTTGGCATAGTCTACACAGGCTTTCATATCACCATTGATATGAAAATTGTTTTTAACGAAACTGGAACTTCTATTTAGGAGTAAATATAGTTCCATCGGCCAAGGGAACATCTTAACCGCGTAGGGTCCAATGAACAATATTGTACGGAAGTTCCATGATAATCCTCCTTACAATTTTTAATTTTAGATAAACCTGAACGTATGCATTTTCAATTCGATTATCGCTCAATAAGTAAGGGGCCAAGGATTCTGGACACTGAAATCGGTCAAAAATATTACCTATATGATAAAAACATAATCAATAAACATACATTTCAATATCTAGAAACGAGGCAAATTTAAATGATTAGCTTAGGATTTAAGTAAAGTTAACTTAATCGTACTAAATCTAAATTAGCAACCGAGGTGAGTGGAACGAAACTAAGAACCGTGCGTGTACTTTCTATTCTGACAGTTATTTTGGGGTTACTTACTGCAGTCGTTAGCGGAACTACATATCATACTGTCCATGCAACTTTAGGTGGACTAACAGTGTTATTTGCAATAGTAACAACCATAAGCCTTTTTCTTCTAAAGCATTGATTCTAGACTATGCAAAACTATTATCATATCTATTTTTCATTTTAAGAATCTGTTAAATTAAATAAAATCCACCTAAACTATTTAAAAAGATTAAAACTAAAATCCCGGCCTTCTGAAGTTATTTTAGAAACTAAGCTTTCAACAGATTGCCGATCCTGAGTGCTCTGTATACCAAAGCATCAACCAGACAAACTTTTAAAGTGCTGGTTCTGCAATTTTAATGTTAGATTTCCCAAAATTTCGAAATCTACCGAACCTTAAATAAACATAACGTATTGCAGAATTAAAGTGGATTGAAATAGCAACCGAGCGTGCAAATGGATTTTCAAGTTTGAAAAACATACATCTTGAAACGCGAAAAAGCTTAACACCGTTTTAAAAAATTAGTTTTTTAGGTCTAAATTAATCGATTGTTGGTCAGTAAGGTTGTCTTTCGCTTTTATACTCAACTGGTTTGAGCAAAGTGCCTCCAGCGTAACCTTTTTTATGAAGCGAAAGATGTGTAGAATTGATTTTTTTGACAAATAAATGTTAAATTAAAGTAATGGGTTTCATATTAGTTACATATTACTAACGAATTGTCCATGCCCGCATTTGTTTTTGAAGGCTTCGAATGGCGAAGATTGGTTGTTTTACCTTTTGCGAAGTCGAAAGATTTCAAAAGTGTGTTTAGCCTTCGAAACATTTTTCAGCGATCCACAGAATAAACAATCAGGAAAGATGCTTGCAATGTCAAACTTTAGAGTCATAAACAAAATCTACAGCTTTAGCACAAGAGGAGAAATAGACTTCATTGATTTATCTGACAAAGTGCAGGAAGAGGTTTCGCTCTCAGGCATCAAAAACGGGATAGTCCACGTTTTTGCTCCGCACGCCACAGGCATACTGGTTTTGACAGAAAACGATTACGCATTACTAAACGACATTAAAACGTTGCTTGAGGAACTTGCGCCGGAAAATAAGGCCTACCAGCATCCATCCAATGCTTTTTCACATTTGCGTTCCATGCTTCTTCCGCCGGACAAGACCCTGCCAATAGTTGATGGACACGTGATGTTTGGAACTTGGCAATCGCTACTTTTTGTAGAAACAGACGTATACCCGAGAAAGAGAACCGTAATAATCCAGGTCATTGGCGAGCAATAAAAAACATTAAAGACCAAACGATAGGCATTTCTTTTTACTGCAATAGCTAAAATTCTGCAATCTTTCTCTTTTCGCTTCTCGCCTCATAGAAAATATGTTAGTCAACATGGTATTTTAACGATTTAGTGATAACCACGTAAGCCAGCGTAGGCTTTTTTAACTATTTATTGTAAAAAGTTACTATTCGGAAAAATTTCGCTGAACCCACCTGCACGCTCAACCTCAGGCAAAGAGAACTGACAGCTAAAAACTGCCTAATGATTACCGCTCAAACGCTTGTAAACACCAAAATATACTTTGAGAAGTCGTATAATTAAGCGTTATTAAGCTTGTTTCTAAACTTCGGCACAATAAAAAGGAAGTTGGCGTCAATTTTCGCCTGTGGATCAAGGCAGGAAGGCAGATTGGGTTTTTTATGCAAAATATAAGTATGATTATATAAGCTTCGTCGCACTTCGAGAAATTCAGCGTTTATTCTCCGTGCGAATCCTCTTAGAAGACCCTCTGGAACGCATTCGAGCTTTTTTCTTAACAGCAGCCCTCTCTGAAGGCTTTTCTTCCATTGCATCGGGTTCAGCTTCCCCTAAGGGCAGAGTGTCAACTGCGTCAGGAAAATCATCGTTTGTGGCTTGTTCGGCTCCAGCCTTAAGCATTGCTTCAACCGCCCTATCCACATCACCAGGCTCTACGTTAATGCCTAACGTTGCGTCCATAAGCACCACAGTCTCGTAGCCAAGTTTACGTGCATCAAGAACCGTGTTAACAACACAATAATCCGTTGCTAAACCGCCAACAAAAAGCCGTTTAACACCACACATCCGCAATTCATGATCGAAGCTTGTTCCATCAAAAACCGAGTAGCTTTCACGTTCAGGATTCGTAGCCTTAGAAATCACAACTACGCCAGCGGGCAGTTTAAGGTCAGGACTAAAACTTGCACCTGCCGTATTCTGGACGCAATGAGGCGGCCATGGACCACCCTGAGCTTTGAAGGAAATATGATTCGGCGGATGCCAATCTCTAGAAGCAAAAACATGCGCTTTCGCCTCTTCAAAACGTCTTGCATACCCATTTAAAACAGGAATTATTTCGTCCCCGCCGGGAACGGGCAGGGCGCCGCCTAGCAGAAAATCCTTTTGAATATCAGTTATCAAAAGCGCGTCAGAACTTACGATATTATAGATTTTTTCCAAACAAGAAACCTTCTAAAAGTATAAAATAAGAAAAGTAGATACTATTCAATAAACTTTTTGCGCGCCGCGACTTTGGGACAAAAGTAGTTTGAGTTATTTTCTTGGTTTTACCCTTTGAGTTATCACTTAGACGAGCAAGATATGCTTTTTGAAATCTAGAATCGCACTAGAGAAGACTATGATAAGTTT
>Ga0187784_10003715_pt1 | contig 12336 bp, 9 predicted proteins | sample 1015_SJ02_MP15_2_FD_132964 | JGI IMG/M metagenome (GOLD analysis project Ga0187784, IMG submission 132964) | Tropical peat soil microbial communities from peatlands in Department of Meta, Colombia - 1015_SJ02_MP15_20_MG | ecosystem: Environmental > Terrestrial > Soil > Wetlands > Peat | place... | reverse complement strand
CGACCGTCAGCTCCGGGGAGCTTGTGCGTTTCCGCGGGCGTCTCGGAGCGGCGCGCTGGTAAAAACGCGTCGCCGAGAACCTTGCGCTCCCGCTGTGGGGCAATCCCGCCGAACCCCGGGAGACGATGCCGGCCGCGCGATGACGCGTTGCACCAAAGTGGACCCGACGGTCCAACAAAAATCGGAGGATTTGATCTCGATCAAAGCCGGCGGCTTCCGCCGATCAAAGAATGCTCAATCAACCGGGCGCGGGCTCGGTTCGCGTTATTCGCCGGCTTGTCGGAATCTTGGCCGGGTCTAGGAGGGAACGCACATGAGCGATATCGCAATCAAGCCCAATGGGATTCAGACCAAGCTGCTGTGGGCGGCCGTCATTGCCCTCGGCACGGTCTCCATGGGCATCGTCGCGCTCAGTCGCGGCGAGACCGTCAATGCCGCCTGGCTGGTGATCGCGGCGGTGTGCATCTACTTCGTGGCGTACCGCTTCTACGCCCTGTTCATCGCCAAAACGGTGCTGGGCATCGACCCGACGCGAGCGACCCCCGCCTATCGCCATAACGACGGCCTCGACTACGTCCCGACCAATCGCTACGTGCTGTTCGGCCATCACTTCGCGGCGATCGCCGGCGCCGGACCGCTGGTCGGACCGGTGCTCGCGGCACAGATGGGCTACCTGCCCGGGACCTTGTGGATTCTCGCCGGCGTCGTCGTTGCCGGCGCCGTGCAGGACATGACCGTCCTGTTCCTCTCAACCCGCCGCGACGGCCATTCGCTCGGCGACATGGTGCGCAACGAGATGGGGCCGATCGCCGGCACGATCGCCGGGTTCGGCATTCTCTTGATCTGCATCGTCATCCTGGCGGTTCTCGCGCTCGTGGTCGTGCAGGCGCTGGTCGGCAGCCCCTGGGGCACCTTTACAGTGTTCTGCACCATCCCGATCGCCTTCATCATGGGCGTCTACGGCCGCTTCATCCGGCGCGGACGCGTCGGGGAAATGTCGCTGATCGGCTTCGTCCTGCTGATGGCGGCACTGATCTACGGCCGCACCGTCTCCGAGACGCCCGAGCTTGCGGCCTATTTCAACCTCAGCGGCCCGACGCTCGCGCTCTTCCTCATCGGCTACGGCTTCTTTGCCTCGGTGCTGCCGGTGTGGCTGCTGCTCGCCCCGCGCGACTATCTATCGACCTTCATGAAGGTCGGCGTCGTCACGCTGCTCGCGATCGCAATCATCGTCGTGCGGCCGGACCTGCAGATGCCGTCGGTCACCAAGTTCATCGACGGCACGGGTCCGGTGTGGGCCGGGAGCCTGTTCCCGTTCCTGTTCATCACCATCGCCTGCGGCTCGGTCTCCGGCTGGCACGCGCTGATCGCCTCCGGGACCACGCCGAAGATGATCGAGAGCGAGCAGCAGATTCCCTTCATCGGCTACGGTGCCATGCTGATGGAGTCGTTCGTCGCCATCATGGCCATGATCAGCGCTTCCGTGCTGCATCCGGGCGTCTATTTCGCCATGAACAGCTCGGCGGGCTTGATCGGTAGCACCGCCGCCCAGGCGGCGCAGGTCGTGTCCGGCTGGGGGTTCGTGGTGACGCCCGACATGCTCACCCAGGTCGCCCATGACGTCGGCGAGATGACCGTTCTGTCGCGCACCGGCGGCGCGCCGACCCTTGCGGTCGGCATGGCGAGCATCCTGTCCGGCCTCTTCGGCGGCAGCACATTGATGGGCATCTGGTACCACTTCGCTATCCTGTTCGAGGCGCTGTTCATCCTCACCACCGTCGACGCCGGCACGCGGGTGTGCCGCTTCATGATTCAGGATTTCGTCGGCAACGCGATTCCCGCGTTCAAGGAAACGAAGTCCTGGACCAACAACGTGATCGGCTCGGCGCTCGCCTGCCTGCTGTGGGGCTGGCTGCTCTACCAGGGCGTGATCGATCCGCTCGGCGGAATCTGGACCCTGTGGCCTCTGTTCGGCACCTCGAACCAGATGCTTGCCGCAATCGCGCTGACCTTCTGCACGGTGGTGCTGTTCAAGATGAAGCGGCAGCACTACGCCTGGGTGACGATTGTGCCGACGACTTGGCTGGTCGTGTGCACGGTCACCGCCGGCCTGGAAAAGGTGTTCAACCCCAATCCGGCGGTCGGCTTCCTCGCCCATGCGACCCGGTTCGGCGCCGCGGTCGCCAATAATCAGGTGCTCGCGCCGGCGAAGTCGCTCGGCGAGATGAGCCGGATCATCTTCAACGACTACGTCGATGCGACGCTCGCGGCGCTGTTCGTGGCCGTCGTCGTGTCGATGGTGATCTATGGCCTGATCAACATCTATCGGGCGCTGGGAACGCCGAAGGCGACTGCGGTCGAGATCGAGTTCGCCGGCGCGCCCGTCGGAGCACGCTGATGTCCAGCATCCTGATGCTGAAGGAATGGTCCGTGCGCGCGGTGACAGCCAAGGAATGGACCGTGCGCACGGCCCGCCTCATGGTCGGCATCCCCGACTATGAGACCTACGTCGCGCATCGCAAGGCGAACCACCCCGATCTGCCGATCATGACGTACGAGGAGTTCTTCGTCGAACGGCAGGAGGCGCGCTATGCGGTGAGCAAGGGTCGCTTTAGAGGCTGCTGCTGAGCGGAGCGGGCAGGATTTGCTGTCCCGCCCGCTCGAATCAAATCGGAGCGCAACCATGATCGCTGCGAGTCCGGCAACGAACCAAGAACTCGGAATGGAATGGGAGCGAATCCGAAAACGTCGTGAAGACTGCGTCGGCGCCAATCTCCTCGATTATGACGAGTCCGCGCGGACGTTCTCCTGGGCGCAGGCGCGTGGGTTGCTTGATGGCCTTCCTGGTGGCGGTCTCAACATTGCCCACGAGGCGATCGACCGGCACGTAAACGCCGGGCGCGCCGATAAACTCGCCCTGCGCTGGATTGGTCGTGACGACCGGATCTGCGATTTTACCTATGCGGCGCTTGGCGCCGCTGCAAATCGCTTTGCCAACGTTCTCGCACAAAGCGGCATAGGCAAGGGCGATCGCGTATTCTCGCTGCTCGGCCGCGTGCCCGCCCTCTACATCGGCGCACTCGGCACCTTGAAGAATGGCAGCGTTTTCTCCCCGCTGTTTTCGGCTTTCGGGCCCGAGCCTATCAAAGCCCGCATGACGATCGGCAATGCCACGGCCCTTGTCACCTCCGAAGCTTTCTACCGCCGCAAGATTGAGCCGTGGCGAAAAGAGCTCGCGAGCTTAAAGAATGTCTTCTTGACTGAATGTTCCGCCAACCCCCCACCCAACACGATCGATCTTGCCGTAGCCTTGGCGCAAGCTCCGGACTCGTTCGAGGTCGTACGGACATATCCCGAAGACATGGCTCTAGTGCATTTCACCAGTGGCACGACCGGAAGGCCGAAGGGTGCCGTGCACGTGCATGACGCCGTCGTCGCGCATCATATCACCGGCCAGCTCGCGCTCGACCTGCGTCCTGATGATGTTTTCTGGTGCACCGCCGATCCCGGATGGGTGACCGGCACCTCATACGGAATCATATCGCCGTTGACGAACGGTGTGACAATGATCGTCGACCAGGCCGAGTTCGACGCCGAACGATGGTATCGCATTCTGCAAGACCAGAAAGTGACGGTCTGGTACACCGCGCCGACGGCTATCCGCATGCTGATGAAGGTCGGTGCCGATTTCGCCAAACGGTTCGACTTAACGAAATTGCGCCTCATGGCGAGTGTTGGGGAGCCGCTCAATCCCGAGGCCGTAGTGTGGGGCGCCGAGGCCTTCGGCAAGCCCTTTCACGACAATTGGTGGCAGACCGAAACCGGCGGCATCATGATCTCAAATTACCTGTCGATGGACGTGAAGCCCGGCTCGATGGGCCGGCCATTGCCCGGCATAGCGGCCGGCGTCGTCGAGCGCCGCGAGGGCGACGCAGTGCGCGAAATCACCAAGCCGATGGTCGTGGGCGAGCTGGCGTTGCGGCCCGGCTGGCCGTCGATGATGCGCGCCTATCTCAACGAAGACGAACGCTATCGGAAATGTTTCGTGGACGGCTGGTATCTGACAGGCGACTTGGCGATGCGCGATGCTGAGGGTTACTATTGGTTTGTCGGCCGTGGCGATGACGTCATCAAGAGCGCCGGCCATCTCATCGGTCCGTTCGAAGTGGAAAGCGCGCTGATGGAGCATCCGGCCGTCGCCGAGGCAGGCGTGATCGGCATTCCTGAGCCGACCGTCGGCGAGATGGTCAAAGCCTATGTGGCGCTCAAGGACGGCTTTGCACCGAGCGAGGCGCTGCGCAAGGAATTGCTCGGCCGCGCGCGGCAGCGTCTCGGGCCGGCGGTGGCGCCGAAGGATATTGCGTTCCGGCAGAATTTGCCGAAGACGCGCAGCGGCAAGATAATGCGCCGATTGCTCAAGGCCCGCGAGCTTGGCCTGCCGGAGGGCGATATTTCAACACTCGAAAGCGAAGAGCGATGATGACCGCACCAGCCGCAGCAGCCGCACCAGCCGACGAACCCCGTCTGTCGCGCGAGCACATGTTGGATCTCTTGAAACAGATGATCCGTATCCGCCGCTTCGAGGACAAGTGCTACGAACTCTACACACAGGAGAAAATCCGCGGCTTCATGCACCTTTACGACGGCGAGGAGGCGATCGCGGTCGGCATCATCCCGGTGCTGGACAAGCGTGATCGGATTGTCGCCACCTATCGCGAGCACGGCCAGGCCCTGGTACGCGGTGTGCCGATGACGACGATCATGGCCGAGATGTACGGCAAGCAGGAAGGCTGCAGCCGCGGACGCGGCGGCTCGATGCACTTGTTCGACCGGGCGACTAATTTCTATGGCGGCAATGCCATCGTCGGCGGCGGACTGCCGCTATCGATCGGTCTTGCACTGGCCGACCACATGCGGCGCAACGATATCGTCACGGCTTGCTTCTTCGGCGAAGGCGCGGTCGCCGAGGGAGAATTCCACGAAAGCATGAATTTGGCAGCGCTCTGGGAACTGCCGGTGCTGTTCGTGTGCGAAAACAACCTCTATGCCATGGGAACCGCATTGACGATTTCAGAATCGGAAACCGACATTGAGCGCAAGGCGGCGTGCTACCGGATCGCTTCCGAGGCGGTCGACGGCATGGATGTGATTGCGGTCGAGGCTGCCGCCCGTCGCGCCGTTCATTCTGTGAGAGACACCGGCAAGCCGTATTTTCTCGAATGCCGGACCTATCGATTACGCGCGCATTCGATGTTCGATGCCCAGCTTTATCGCGACAGGGCTGAGGTTGAGACTTGGCGGCAGAAGGGGCCGATTGCGCGCTTGCTAGACAGGATGCAAACCAATCAGGTCCTCGATCCGGAGGATGGATCCCGCATCGACGCCGAAGTCGATGCTGAGATTGCTGAGGCGGTCGCTTTCGCCGAGGCAGGCACCTGGGAGCCGGTGGAGCAACTCACACGCTTCACTTATGCAGAAAGCGCTATTCCCGCCGATCGGTGAGACGCCATGCAGCAAGCGACGGTTCAATCCACAACAATTGAGACCACTTACCGCGAGGCGGTGCGCGAGGCCATTCGCGATGCGATCAAGCGCGACAAGCGCGTTTTTCTGATGGGAGAAGACGTCGGCCGCTACGGCGGCTGCTATGCGGTGACTAAGGGGCTGCTCGTCGAACTCGGCCCCGAGAAAATTCGCGACACGCCGCTCTCTGAGTCGGGGTTTACCGGCGCCGGCATCGGGGCGGCAATTGCCGGGATGCGCCCCATCGTAGAATTGATGACGGTGAATTTCAGCCTGCTCGCGCTCGACCAGATCCTCAACACCGCGGCGACGGTGCGGCACATGTCGGGCAATCAGTGCGGCGTGCCGCTGGTGATCCGCATGGCCACCGGTGCCGGCCGCCAACTTGCCGCCCAGCATTCGCACAGCCTCGAAGGCTGGTATGCCCATATTGCCGGCATCAAAGTGCTGGCGCCTGCGACCCTTGAGGATGCCCGAGGTATGCTTTGGACCGCTTTGGAAGATCCCGATCCGGTACTGATTTTCGAAAATGTCATGCTCTACAATATGATCGGCAAACTCGCGGGCGATGCCGGACCGGTCGACATTGATAAAGCCGCTGTCCGCCGTCCCGGCCGCGACGTTTCACTGATCACTTATGGCGGATCTCTGTGGAAGACGCTCGACGCGGCAACGGCGCTTGCCGCCGAGGGCATCGAGGCGGAGGTGGTCGACCTGCGCAGCTTGCGGCCGCTCGACGATGCGACCATCATGACATCGGTCGCCAAGACCCGGCGGGCGGTCATTGTCGATGAAGGCTGGCGCAGCGGCAGCCTGGCAGCGGAAGTGGGTATGCGCATCGTCGAGCAGGCATTCTATTCGCTTGACGCGCCGATTGGCCGCGTCTGCAGCGAAGAGGTGCCGATTCCCTATCCCAAACATCTGGAAGAGGCGGCGATCCCGCAGACCCCCAAAATCATCGCGGCCGCAAAGGCGGCATTGGGGAGACTGTAGGAGAGAGCGCGGTGGTGGAATTCCGCATGCCCTCGCTCGGCTCCGACATGGAGGCAGGCACGCTGGTGGAATGGCTGGTTAAGCCCGGCGATCGAGTCAAGCGCGGCGATATCGTCGCGGTGATCGAGACGCAGAAGGGCGCAATCGAGATCGAAACTTTCCAGCCCGGCCAGATCGAGCAGATCCTCGTTGAAGTCCATACCAAGGTGCCGGTCGGCACCCCGCTGGCGCTGATTCGCACCGAAGGCGAAGCCAAATCCGGCGCCGCCGTGGTTTCCCGGCCGCCGCCACCGGCCGCGCCGCGCGCGGCTGCGCCTTTGCGCGTACCCGCTGCGCCATCGCTGCCGCCCGTCGCGCCAAGCGCCGCGGCGCCCCTGCGGGTGTCACCAGCGGCGCGGCGGCTTGCCCAAGAACGCGGCGTCGATCTGTCGGCGGTAACCGGCAGCGGCCCCGCCGGCACGATCACCTATGCTGACGTTGAGCGCCGTCTCGCCGCAGCAGTCGCCGCGCCGGAGAAAAAGCGGGCTCCTTGGCTTGACCTCGAAGCGATGCGAGCCGCCATAGCCGCGGCAATGGCGCGATCGAAGCGGGAAATCCCACACTATTATCTTGAGCATCAGGTCGATGTGACGGCTTGCGAGCAATGGCTGACGCAGAAGAACGCGACGCTGCCGCCCGACAACCGAGTGCTGATTGGGGCGCTCGCAATCAAAGCGGCCGCCTTGGCGGCGCGCCGCTTTCCCGCCTTCAATGGGTTCTATCGCGACAACAAATTCGAACCGGCGCAAGCGGTGCACATTGGCGTGGCGATTGCGATTCGCGGCGGCGGATTGGCAGCGCCGGCGCTGCACGATGCCGATCAATTAGCGCTCGACGAACTAATGAGCCAACTGCGCGACTTGGTGCAGCGCACGCGTACCGGCCGTATCCGCAGTTCCGAGATTTCCGATCCGACCCTTACGGTATCGAGCCTCGGGGAACGCGGGGTCGAAGCCCTGTACGGCATCATCTATCCTCCCCAGGTAGCTATCATCGGGTTCGGCAAGACGGTGCTGCGGCCGTGGGTCGTTGACGGCGCTATCGGCCCCCGGTCGGTGATCACCATCACGCTCTCCGCCGACCATCGGGTGAGCGATGGACACGCCGGAGCGTTGTTCTTGGCCGAGATCGGCCGGCTTTTGCAGGAGCCGAACAAGCTATGAGCGACATTGACATTCGCAAAGTTCTGCGGGAAGAGCTCAACAACATCGCGCCCGAAGTCGATATGGCGCGCGTCGATCCAACGGCGGATCTGCGCGAGATTATCGACATCGACTCGATGGACTTTCTGAACTTTATTAGCGCTGTTCACCACCGGTTCAACGTCGATATCCCGGAGATTGACTATCCGAAGCTCGTCACGCTCGATGGAGCGGTTGCTTACCTCGGGGCGAAACTCGGATTGACCAAGACGTAAAGCACTGCAGCGCCACGTGAAGGATTCCGCGAAACGGTCACCGAGGAGAGGCAGCAATGAGCACCAATTATCCCGCGCGGCGCAGTGAGCTGCAGGGCCTGATGCTTCGGCTCGGACGCGAGCTTCCCGGACCGATGGGGGGCTTCGGAAACCTCCACAAAGCCGCCACCGCCAGCGGCGCCCTCGACACCAAGACTAAGGAACTGATTGCGCTCGGAATTGCCGTCGCCATCCGCTGCGACTCCTGTATCGGGTTCCATGTGCATGCCGCGCTTGCGGCCGGTGCGACCCGTGCGGAAGTCCTGGATGCACTCGGCGTCGCTTTGCTGATGGGCGGCGGACCGGCAGCGATGTATGCGTGCGATGCTCTGACCGCGCTCGACCAGTTCGAGGCCGAACGTAAATAGCGCGTGAAATATCTTCATGCTCCTAAGGGCGACAGGAGGCGCGCTACGCGGTGAGCAAGGGCCGCTTTCGCGGCTATTGCTGAAGCCGACGACGGGGCCCGGCCCCACCGTCATCCTTGTTTGATTGCTCAAGCTCGAGGGCACGATGCTCAAACCCAGCGACATGACGCCGCTCGTGAATCTCACCCAGAAGCGGGGTGCGGGCCCCGTGCGCGGCCGCCGGCCGGTCTACGTCGATCTGCTGCCGCCGTGCAACAACGCCTGCCCGGCGGGGGAGAACATCCAGGCGTGGCTCGCGTTGGCCCAGGCCGGCAAATATCGCCAAGCCTGGGAGACGCTGATCGCCGACAATCCGCTGCCGGCCGTGCACGGCCGCGTCTGCTACCACCCGTGCGAAAGCGGCTGCAACCGCAAGGACCTGGACGCACCGGTGAGCATTCACGCGGTCGAGCGCTTCCTCGGCGATCTCGCCGCCAGCGAAGGGTGGAAACCGCGAATCCCCGCGGCGGCGAGCGGGAAACGCGTGCTCGTGGTGGGTGCCGGGCCGAGCGGGCTCTCGGCCGCCTACCACCTCACGCGGTTCGGACATTGCGTGGAAATCCACGAAGCCGGCCCGCTGCCCGGCGGCATGATGCACTTCGGCATTCCCGCCTACCGGCTGCCGCGTGCCGACCTGATGAAGGAAATCCGCCGCATCGAAGAGATGGGCGTGCGCATCGTCCTCGATCACAAAGTAGAGGATCTGCTCGCCGAGAAGGCCGCCGGCAACTTCGACGCCGTTTTCGTCGCCATTGGCGCCCATGTGTCGCGCCACGTCGACATTCCGGCGCGCGATGTAGCGCGTGTGATCGACGCGGTAAGCCTCCTGCGCGGCGTGAGCGTGGGCGAACGGCCGCTGCTCGGCCGGCGCGTCGTTGTCTACGGCGGCGGTAACACCGCCATGGACGCGGCCCGCACCGCCAAACGGCTGGGCGCCGAGGAGGCCATGATCGTCTATCGCCGCGACCGCGCGCACATGCCGGCGCATGCGTTCGAGGCAGACGAGGCGATCGAGGAAGGCATCAAGATCAAGTGGCTCAGCACTATCAAAGAAATCGCCGGCCCGGCGCTCACCGTCGAGCGAGTGGAGCTTGACGCGAACGGACGCCCGCAGCCGACCGGCCAATTCGAGGAACTGAAGGCCGACGCGGTCGTGCTGGCCCTCGGTCAGGAGACGGACAGCGCGTTCCTGCGCGCGGTTCCGGGGATCGCCTTCAAGCCGGACGGCACCGTGATCGTCGGCCCCGACATGATGACCGGCGCGCCCGGCATCTTTGCCGGGGGCGACATGGTGCCGAGCGAGCGCACCGTCACGGTCGCGGTCGGCCACGGCAAGCTCGCCGCGCGCCACATCGATGCCTGGCTTTCCGACCGCACCTATCAGGCGCCGGTGCCTGCCCCGCTCGTCGATTTCGCCATGCTTCACCTACCGGTGTTCAGCGACGCCGATCCGTCAGTGCAAAAAATGCTCGCCGGGCCCGCGCGGACCGAGGGCTTCGCCGAGGTGCTTGCCGGATTGGCCGAGTCGCAGGCCCGGCGCGAGGCGCAGCGGTGTCTGAGCTGCGGCACCTGCTTCGAATGCGACAATTGCTACGCCGCCTGCCCCGAGGGCGCGATCGTCAAGCTCGGGCCCGGCCTGCGCTACCGCTACGACTACAGCAAATGCACCGGTTGCGCGGGCTGTTTCGAGCAATGTCCGTGCCACGCCATCGAGATGATACCGGAACCGGCGGCCGCGGCGGCCGAGTGAGCGGGGAAAGGAACGAACATGACCGCCCAGACCGCCACGATGGACGGCAACACTGCCGTCGCCCACGTCGCCTATCGGGTCAACGAGGTGTGCGCGATCTTCCCGATCACCCCGTCCTCGACCATGGCCGAGCTGGCGGACGAGTGGAGCGCCACCGGCGTCAAGAACATCTGGGGCCAGGTGCCGGTCGTGCAGGAGATGCAGAGCGAGGGGGGCGCTGCCGGCGCGGTGCATGGCTCGCTTCAGTCCGGCGCGCTCACCACGACCTTCACTGCGTCGCAGGGCCTGATGCTGATGCTGCCCAACATGTTCAAGATCGCCGGGGAGTTGACCTCGACGGTGTTTCACGTCGCGGCGCGTGCGCTCGCCACCCAGGCGCTCTCGATCTTCGGAGATCATTCCGACGTGATGGCCACGCGCGCGAGCGGCTTCGCGCTGCTCTGCTCGGGCTCGGTGCAGGAGGCGCACGACAGCGCGCTCATTGCCCAGGCCGCGACGCTCGAGGCGCGGGTGCCGTTCCTGCATTTCTTCGACGGTTTCCGCACCTCGCACGAGCTCAACACTCTCGAGCTGCTGTCCGACGCGCAGATCCGCGCGATGGTGGACGACGACCTCGTGCGCGCCCACCGCGCCCGCGCGCTCGATCCCGAGCATCCGGTGGTGCGCGGCACCGCGCACAATCCCGACACCTTCTTCCAGGCGCGCGAGACCGTGAACCCGTTCTACGCGCGCGTTCCCGCCATCGTGCAGGCGGCCATGGACCGCTTCGCCAAGCTCGCGGGCCGCCAGTACAAATTGTTCGAATACGACGGCCCGGCCGACGCCGAGCGCGTGATCGTGGTCATGGGATCGGGTACCGAAACCGCGCGCGAGACCGCGACGGCGTTGCGCGTGCGGGGCGAACGCGTCGGCGTCCTGCAAGTCCGCCTCTATCGCCCGTTCGCGGCCGACGCCTTTGTGGCGGCGCTGCCCGAAGGGGTGCGCAGCGTCGCGGTGATCGAGCAAACGAAAGAGCCGGGCGCGCTGGGCGAGCCGCTCTATCTCGACGTGGTGACGGCGCTCTCGCAAGCTGTGGCGAATCGCACGCGCGGCACCATGCCGCGCGTTGTGGGCGGCCGCTACGGCCTCTCCTCCAAGGACTTCAATCCGCCGATGGCCAAGGCGGTGTTCGACGAATTGGCCAAGCCCGACCCGAAAAACGGCTTCACGGTCGGCATCACCGACGACGTCGCGCACACCAGTCTTGCCGTCGATCGCAGCTTCACGATCGAGCCCGACGACGTGGTGCGCGCGGTGTTCTACGGCCTCGGCGCCGACGGCACCGTCGGGGCCAACAAGAACAGCGTGAAGATCATCGCCGAGGACGCGGGGCTCTCTGCCCAGGGCTATTTCGTCTACGATTCCCACAAGTCGGGCGCGCAAACCATTTCGCACCTGCGCTTCGGCCCGCGGCCGATCCGCGCGCCCTACCTGATCCAGCAAGCGAACTTCGTCGCTTGCCATCAGTTCAACTTCATCGAGCGTCAGGACGTGCTCCGATTGGCCGCTCCCGGCGCCACCTTCCTGCTCAACAGCCCTTATGGGCCGGACGAGGTGTGGGATCACCTGCCGCGCTCCATGCAGTCACAAATCATCGAATGCAAGCTGCGCTTCTTCGTGATCGATGCCTCCAAGGCGGCCCAGGAGGTCGGCTTGCGCGGCCGCACCAACACCATCCTGCAGACCTGTTTCTTCGCCATCTCGGGCGTGCTGCCCAAGGACGAGGCGATTCGGCGGATCAAGGAATCGATCCGCAAGACCTACGGCGGCAAGGGCGAGGAGATCGTGCGCCGCAACTTCCAGGCCGTCGACGAAACGCTTGCACGGCTGTTCGAAGTCAAGGTGCCGGCCGAGGCCGACAGCCGCTGGGACCGCGCGCCGCTCGTGCCCGATACGGCGCCGGAGTTCGTGCGCAAAGTCACTGCGCTGATGCTGGAAGGCCGTGGTGACGAAATCCCGGTGAGCCTGATGCCGATCGACGGCACTTATCCCTGCGCGACCTCCGCCTGGGAGAAGCGAAACATTGCCGAGGTCGTGCCGGTGTGGGAACCGGACATCTGCATTCAGTGCGGGCAATGCAGCTTCGTCTGCCCGCACGCGGTGATCCGCGCCAAGTATTACGACGAGGG
>Ga0187784_10003714_pt1 | contig 12340 bp, 10 predicted proteins | sample 1015_SJ02_MP15_2_FD_132964 | JGI IMG/M metagenome (GOLD analysis project Ga0187784, IMG submission 132964) | Tropical peat soil microbial communities from peatlands in Department of Meta, Colombia - 1015_SJ02_MP15_20_MG | ecosystem: Environmental > Terrestrial > Soil > Wetlands > Peat | place... | reverse complement strand
GCAATAAAAGGCGCACAGTACTATCAAAAGTCAGAAGCGATGAGAACTCTTTCCATTACCGATTCCTCTACCGGGTTATTCAACAGGACATATTTTGATGAACGCCTTATGGAAGAGCTTCAGCGTGCGATACGCTATGATTCTCCGTTTTCTCTGTCAATCCTCGATATTGATGACTTTAAGGTATTTAATGATACTGAGGGCATTATGGCAGGCGATGAAATATTAAAAGCACTTGCTGATATGGCGAGAAAATCTATCAGGTCTATTGATATAATCGCACGCTTCGGTCGCGAACAGTTTTCTATTATAATGCCTGAGACTGAGAGTGAAGAAGCGTTTTTCGTGCTGGAAAGGGTCAGGATAAACATCAAGGACCTCATGCCATCTGCATGGAAGAACTTCCCCCGTGAAAAGATAACGGTGAGTTCGGGTCTGGCCACCTTCCCGGAGGACGGCAAGGACGCACAGACCTTAATCAGGAATGTCGACAGGGCGCTTTACGGGGCCAAACTGCAGGGCAAAGACAGAACTGTTGTCTGGAGTGATGCAGATCCTATTAAGGATACTGATGCCATATGGTAAGTCGGCAGGACCTCTCCTTCAAAGCGCAGCCGCTGTCTGGAGCGCCTCGCGATGGAAAAAAAATAATTGCTTTTATCGGAGATTCCCTGACAGAGTTTTTTGACTGGCAGGAAAGGTTCCCTGCGTATAAGGTCTTCAATCTTGGGATAGCAGGAGAAACTGTCGAGGGCCTTCTTGGGCGTATGGAAGGGATACGCCGTGTTATACGTAATGCAGGCCGGGAACCGGACATTATTTTTGTTATGACCGGCATTAACAATGTTGCAATGGAAGATTACGAAATTCTCGGCAGCTATAAGAAGGCCCTCACCGCCCTCATCGCTGCTTTCGGCAAGTCAAAATTGGTAATACAGAGTATTTTGCCGGTCAGACTCCCGTGGACAGACAACACGATTATAAGGCAGCTCAATGAATCGTTGAAAGGGATGGCCGGCGACTTGAAGGTGGAATACCTCGACCTGTACAACATCTTCTTCAGCCCCGGGTCCGAAGCAAAAAAAGAGTACCTGCTTGAAGACGGTGTCCATATAAGCGGTGAGGGATATGGTGCATGGTCGGCAGCAGTGGAGGATTATTTGAAGTCACTGTTATAAAGGGGTGGGTTTTAGGTAATTTGACAAAAACGCGCCGATCATAATACCGCATTAGACAATGAACGTAGTATACACATAATTCTTAGTCCAGCGATTTGCAGATGATAACTTCATCTACAAATTCGTTTCCCATTCTTATTCTCTTCATTTTAGTGCACTCGTTCAGAAAACCGGCTTTTCTGAACAGATTGAGAGAGCGTTTGTTTGTAGTAAAAACACGTGTCTCAAGTTCCCTGAATTCATGTTCTCTTGCCCACTCTTCCGTATACTGCAGCATGCGGGAGCCAATGCCGGCTCCGCGAAACTCCTCCAGGAGATGCAGCCCTATTTTTAGCACATGTGCTGTTTCCGGTCTCTCCCCTTCATCCGACTGAAGGGCCTCGAGTATGCCGATGATTTTGTTGTCAACGGCAACACCGATGAGGAGCAGGTTGTTGCTACTGCTCAACTTGCTTATATATTCCTTTTCCTGATCCACGCCCTTGCCGAACTGCTCCATCAGAACATAACTGCGCTCTGGGGCGAAGGATTTCAGCGCTTTGATAATACCTTCAGCGTCATCCGCGTCAGCCGGCCGGAGGGTAATTTCATCTCCTCTTCTGCTCAGAAATCTCTGTATCCTTTCCATATAGTATGCTCCTTCTCCGGGTGGTCAGCCCCTGGTTATTCTTGCAGCAACACTTCGAGCAATCTGTCCAGCTCCTCAAGGGAATAGTATTCGATCTCTATTTTTCCCCGCTTGCCGCTGTGATGGATTTTCACTTTGGTCCCTAACGACTGAGCAAGTCTGCTTTCGAGGTCTGCAACTTCCGGCAGTTTGTTCTGCTTCTTTTTTACTCCGGGCTGAGACGGCCCGGATAATTTTTTGCAAAGGGCCTCAGTTGCACGCACGCTCAGTGCACCCTTAACAATTTCCCGTGCAGCTTCAACCTGTTTCTGGAACCCATCGAGGGCCAGGATCGCCTTGGCATGACCTAATGACAGGCTGTTGCTGTTAATAAAGGCTTTTATCTCGTCCGGCAGCTTCAGGATGCGCAGGTAATTCGCAATGGTGGCCCGGTCTTTGCCCACGCGCCTGGAAAGGGCTTCCTGTGTAATATTGTAGTCTGTTGAAAGCCTGTTCAGTGCTTCGGCTGTTTCCAGGGGATTAAGATCCTCACGCTGGATGTTTTCTATGAGTGCTATTTCCAGAGAGTCCTGAGAAGACACCTCTCTGATCAGTGCGGGAATCTTTTTCAAGCCTGCCGCATATGCCGCCCGCCATCTCCGCTCTCCGGCAATCAACCTGAAGGTTCCGTCCCCCACCCTTGAGACGATCACAGGCTGGAGAACCCCTTTTTCTTTTATCGAAGCCGAAAGGTCTTTAAGCGCCTCGTGGTCGAAAACCTTTCTCGGCTGCTGCTCATTAGGCAGAATTTTCTCTACATCAAGTTTGATGACCTCTTCGCCCTTTTCCGGGAGCAGTGCCTCAAGCCCCTTGCCTAAAGCCGTTTTCATTCAACATCTCCTTTGCGAGTGATAGGTAGCTCTGGGCGCCTTTCGACCGGGCATCATAGAGTATCGCCGGCTTGCCGTGGCTCGGCGCCTCGCTGAGCGTAACGTTCCTTGGTATCAGAGTTTTATATACCTTCTCATTGAAGAATTTCCTGACCTCTTCAACCACCTGGTGTGAAAGGGTGTTTCTGACGTCGAACATCGTGAGTAGTATCCCCTCTATATCAAGTGCAAGATTGAAAGATCCCCGTATAAGTTTTAGCGTCTTCGACAGCAGGCCGAGCCCTTCCAGGGAATAATATTCACACTGCACCGGAATAAGCACGGAATCAGCGGCAACAAGGCCATTAAGTGTCAGTATCCCGAGCGAGGGAGGACAGTCGATGAAGACATACCGGTAATTGTGTCTTATTTTTTCAAGCTCATGGGACAGGATTCTTTCACGTCCTTCCTTTTGCACCAGTTCTACTTCAGCGCCGAGAAGGTCTAAGGTGGAAGGGACGATATAGAGATGCGGCACAGCGGTCCCAAGGATGACCTCTTCGAGCGGTACCCTGCCTGCATAGACGTCGTAAAGGCTCTTCTGAACGGTGTCCCTGTTTATGCCGAGGCCGCTGGTCAGGTTGCCCTGCGGGTCCGTGTCGACGACGAGTATATCCTTTTCAGCAAGGGCCAGAGAGGCTGATAAATTGAGTGTTGTCGTTGTTTTCCCGACCCCGCCCTTTTGATTGGCTACTACTATTATTTTTCCCATCGAGTAGTTATTCTATCATTTCCGGGAAGGTTATTGCCTGAAACTACTTTGTATGCGCCATAAAATCCATCCATAAGGGCAGGGCAGCCTGCGCGCCGGTCTCTTTGGGCCCAAGAGGTTTGTGGTCGTCCCGTCCCACCCATACACCGACAACGAGATTGTCGTCGAATCCTATAAACCATGCATCGGAGAAATTATTTGTCGTGCCCGTCTTGCCGTACACCATTTTGCCGATCGCTTTTGCTTTCACTGCAGTGCCTGTTTCGATCACCGCACGCAGGAGTTCTTTTATTTTACCGAGGGTATCCTGGTCCAGCACTTCCTCTGAAGTGGGATGTACCTCCTCAACGGGAATACCGTCCCTGTTCATTATTCTCTTATACGTCAGGGGTTCGGTCTTTCTTCCGGTAGCAAACACTCCATAGGCAGTGGTCAAATCCAGCAGTGTCACATCAGAAGCACCAAGGGCTATCGGCAGATAGGGCTCCAGGGTGCTTTTTATCCCGCAGCGTTTTGCAAGGCCGATTATTTTAGCAATACCTACACGATCGGCGAGGCGGACCGTGGCAGTATTTAAAGAAAGGGCGAGAGCTGTTTTTAAAGGGACCAGTCCGTGGTAGTGATGGTCGTAGTTTTTGGGCGCCCAGGTAGAGTTGCGGGTTGGTCCAGGAAAGACTACCGGCCCGTCGAGAATTTTGTCCTCCGGGAGCATGCCGCCTTCGAGCGCGGCGGTATAAACAAACGGTTTGAATGCCGAACCGGGCTGCCGCAGGGCTAGTGTGGCTCTGTTGAACTGTGTTTCCCAGAAGTCGTTGCCGCCCACCATGGCCTTTATGGAGCCGTCCCACGGGTCTATTGCCACTAATGCCGCCTGAACATCCGGCTTTACACGTTTTTCGATAAGCTTGATTCCGTTTCTTACCGCATCTTCAGCAGCATGCTGCATAGAGTAGTCGATCGTAGAATATATCTTCAGCCCGGAAGTGTATAGCTTGTCGCCATAGCGCGCTTCGAGCTGCTGTCGCAAAACTTCGATAAAGTAAGGCGCCTCATACTTCCTGTGGTGCGGAGCAAGTGGAAGGGGCTCTTCGTTGGCGTGCTGATATTGATTCATCGAGATGAAGCCGTTTTCGAGCATTTTTTTTAAAACGAGCTGTCTCCGCATCGAGGTTTTTTCAGAGTTCCTGAAGGGTGAATACGTTGCAGGAGCGCGCTGAAGTCCCGCAAGCATCGCAGCCTCGGCAAGTGACAAGTCACTTACTGGTTTGCCGAAATAGGTCTGGGCAGCGGCTTCAATACCGTAAGAACGCGCCCCGAAATAAGCCTTGTTCAGATACATGCCCAGGATCTCGTCTTTGGTATAACGTTTTTCAATCTGCGCTGATATGATCGCCTCTTTTATTTTCCGGGCCACGTTCTTTTCCGGCCTTAGAAAAAGCATCTTGGCCAGTTGCTGGGTAATGGTGCTCCCGCCCTGGACAATGCTCTTCGCCATCAGGTCCCTGTAGAGAGCCCGCAATATTCCTATAAAATCTACGCCGGAGTGGGAGTAAAACCGCTGGTCCTCGATGGCGATAAACGCATTTTTTACTATGGTGGGAATTTTGTAATGCGGGATAAAGTTTCTTCTTTCCAGATAGAATTCAGCCAGCTGATGGCCGTCCGAAGAATAGATGAAAGAAGATTCCAGAGGAGTGTAGCTCTCCAGGGACCGGACTTCGGGGAAATCAGAAATGACCCAGTAGACAAAACCTCCAAACGCCCCGAGGCCTATTGCAAGAAAACAGATTACTATAAACCGTTGCCACTTAAAAGACGACATACTTTCCAATATTATAACAGTAAAACCGATATGATATAGTATGCCTATGGATGTCGAACTGTCAAAGACCCCACGCAGGCCGGGCATATATATATTCAAAGGGCAAAAGGGGAAAGTGCTTTATGTGGGCAAGGCTAAAAACCTGAGGACACGCTTGAGAAGCTATTTTCGGGAGTCAGCCAACCTCGAACCTCGCAAAGCTGCCATGGTGAAGTTGATTAAGGATTTTTCCTATATTGTTACAGACAACGAACTTGAAGCGCTTATTCTTGAAGCAAGTCTGATCAAGCAATATAAGCCGAATTTCAATATTATTCTCAGAGATGACAAAAACTATCCGTATATCAAACTGACGGTAACCGAAGAGTGGCCTAGAGCCGAGGTGGTTCGGGGAATCAAACGTGATGGGAATCTTTACTTCGGCCCTTACATACCGGCTCAGGCGATGTGGGAGGCGCTGGCTTTTATCAGGAGAAATTTTCCTATCAGGCCCTGCAACTATGCGCTTGATAAGAAAATGCGGCCCTGCATACAGTACGACATGAAGAAATGTCCGGCGCCCTGTGCCGGAAAAATCACTAAAGAGGAATACTTGAATATTGTGGAGGACGTGAAGCTTTTTCTCTCAGGCGAGAAAAAGGGCTTGCTGAAAAATCTGGAGCATAAAATGCAGGCTTACTCCGAACAAATGCGCTATGAGGAGGCTGCGCGGGTAAGGGACAGCATCGGCAGGCTGCAGCGGGCCTTTGAATCGCAGAAAGTTATAGCTCCGGAGCTGGGAGATGTAGATATTACCGGGTTCTGCCGAGAAGGTGATATAGCAGTGATAAATATTCTCTTTCTGCGAAAAGGCATTTTAATCGGCGCAAAGGACTTTTTACTTGAAAAAGTGGCTGAGTTGAAGGAGCAGGATATAATGAGCAGTGTAATAGAACTTTTCTATGCGAAGGACATCATTCCGCCTCCTCTCATCCTTGCCGGAGTTTTGCCTGCCGGCAGGGAGGCTTTGGAGAGCTGGCTCAGAGACAAAAGGGGAGGTAGTGTTGCTATAGAGATGCCGCGGCGCGGTAAAAAGCGCGATCTGCTTAAAATGGCGGATGAGAACGCGCGTCTGCACCTTGTCTCCAGAATAAGAACTCCGCGTGATAACAGCATGCAAAAACTGAGAGAAAAATTGCAGCTTACTCAGACGCCACTGTCCATAGGGGCCTTTGACGTTTCTACCATCCAGGGCAGCGAATCGGTTGGAGCTTTTGTCTTCTGGGAGCACGGGTCCTTCAAAAAAGGTCTCTTCAGGCATCTCAGGATAAAAGAGACGGAGGGTGTCGATGACTATGCCATGATGAAGGAGATTGTCCTCAGGACCCTGAAGAACCTCGGTGAGAAGGCGCCGGACCTGATCGCTGTCGACGGAGGAAAAGCTCAGCTTGACGTTGCGCATAGGGCACTTGAAGAACTTGGAATAGTGAAGGATATTGTAGGTATAGCAAAAAAACCCGACAGGGCCTTTCTCCTGAACGGCGGGATAGTGGATCTTGAAGATAAAGATAAGTCATCATTGCTGCTTAAAAAAATAAGGGATGAAGTCCATCGGTTTGCGATCAGCTTTCACCGGAAATTGAGGGACAAAAAACTCATGGACTCGCCGCTTACCAGGATCCCTGGCATCGGCAGTAAGCGGCGTATCGAGCTCTTGAGGCATTTCGGCAGCCTGGATGGGATCAGATCCGCGACGACGGAAGACATCCTGAACATCAAAGGGTTCAACAGGAAAATTGCCGAAAGGCTTAAAGAAGAACTAAAGCAATAAAAAAATGAACCACAGAGTACTCAGAGAAATTCTTTATGTAAAGGCCAAAGAAAATCTTTAGAGTTCTCAGAGTTGTTCTCTGTGCTCTCTGTGGTTAAGTTTTTGATAATATTCAAAGTAGGAGGGCTTTATGCAGATTTATGTTTCAGGGTCGCTGGCATATGACCGTATCATGGATTTTCCGGGAAAATTTTCCGACTACATTCTGCCTGATAAAATTCATATTCTGAATGTTTGTTTTACTGTGAACGGTATGATAGAGAAGTTCGGCGGGACTGCAGGGAATATCGCCTACTCGCTGAGCCTGCTTAATGAAAAGCCGATAATTCTCGCAACTATCGGCAAGGATTACCGGAGTTACTTTGATTGGCTCGAAAAAAATCAGATTTCAGTAGAGGGAATAAAAGTCATCAATGAAGAGTTTACTGCCGGGGCGTATATAACAACCGACAAGGCGGATAACCAGATTACAGGATTTAACCCGGGCGCAATGAAGTATCCTTCAGGATATGATTTCAGCACCGCGAAACCCGACGATTCCATCAGCCTGATCGGACCGGGAAATCTCACTGACATGATGGACTATGCCACGCAATGTAAACATAAAAAGGTCCGTTATATTTGTGACCCGGGGCAGTCGCTTACGGCATGGGACAAACATGCGCTCATTGATTGGATCACCGGCTCTATGCTGTTGATATCCAACGACTATGAACTTGAAATGATTATGAATATGACAAATATGGATAAAAAAGGGCTGCTGAGATTGCCGGGTGCTTTCATCAGTACGCTGGGAGAGAAGGGATCTCTCATCAGCACGTCTCAAGGCGATATCAGCGTGCCTTCGGCCCGGGTGGACTCTGTGGTTGATCCTACCGGAGCCGGGGAAGCGTACAGGGGGGGGCTGATTAAGGGCCTTGGTTTGGGCAAAGATCTTGAGACCGCGGCAAAAATAGGCACGGTAGCTGCTGCATATGCCGTAGAGAAGTATGGGACACAGGAGCATACTTACACATACAGTGAGTTCATTGAGCGGTATGCCGGCAATTTCGGCGCCTTATGACGATGATAAATGAAGATGCTTTAAGGGCATATCTTTTTAGAGAGTTCCAGGACGCCGTCAGAGTAGATATCAGAAAACTCGGCTCGGGGGTCCAGGGTTCCGGCTTTCTGATTGAGGTAAGGACGCCCGGCGAGGTCAAATCATTTGTGATAAAGAAACTCTTATCCGCAGGACTCGGACATGATTATCCATCTGACAGGGCTGCAGTATTTCTTTTAGACCTTGAGGAATATGAAAAGCTTCCAAAACATGTTGCGGCAATCGAGGTGCTGGCTGAACACGAGGACGGTTCCATACGTCCCATAGGCGGAGGGAAAGAATATTACCTGCTCATGGAGCGTGTTCAAGGTAAAAACTATTTTATCGATCTGGCCGGGTTTGCACACAAGCCACGGCTGAATACATTAGACCATGGAAAGATTCGGTCTCTGGCCGCCTATCTTTCTTCCATCCATGCTGAAAAAAAAGATTCGAGGCATCTTTACTGGAGAAAAATAAGGGATACAATAGGACATGGAGAATGCCTTATGGGTGTATTTGATACATATCCCGACGGAGTAATATCGTATCAAGAAATGTCCGAAATAGAAAAATTGTGTGTAGATTGGAGGGCCCGGCTTAAGCCTAAAGCTGAACGTCTCTGCCAGATACATGGCGACTTTCATCCTGGCAATATATGGTTTAAAACAGGGGGAGAGTCCCGGGAACCCGATTTTGTGCTTTTGGACAGAAGCCGCGGTCCCTGGGGAGAAGCTGCCGACGATATCACCGCATTGACAATAAATTACGTGTTTTTTTCTCTGCGCACTCACGGGAATGTCACAGGACCCTACCTGGAGGCCCTGCAGCTGTTTTTTAATGAATATGTGACATTGTCCGGTGACGGAGAATTGTACGAGGTGCTGGCGCCTTTTTATGCGTTCAGGGGCGCAGTCGTTGCAAACCCTGTTTTTTACCCTGACCTTACGTCCGAAGTTCGGAAAAAAATATTCGCTTTTGTCAGGAATATCTTGCTGACGGACAGATTCGAAGTCGGGCGCGTGAATGAATACATCAAATAATTTGGAACACTAAGGAAAACTAAGACCTGTTTTTTTCTCCGGGAGAGAATTTTATATAGTTTTCCCAAATCAGAAAGAGCTCTTTTGTTGCTCTAAGGTCACCGGAGCAGTAGCGTGCAATATCAACGTAGCGCTTTGACCTGAACAGGTCTTTCACATCATACCCTGTAATGCCGGCGGCCTTGGGGCTCTTAATATTGAAGGTCCTGCACCACATATCAAGACTGAACCGTTTTTTTGTAGTCCCGTAAAAAGACAATTGATCGAGGAGGTCGATATGGGGTCCGCTATAACGGTTGGGCATCAATTCTCTTGCCGGCTTTATTTTATGCAGCGCAGAGCGGATGAGTATGAACGGACAATCAAATACCCTGCCGTTAAAGGTGATGAACTGATCATACATCTTGATGGCGCTCCAGAACTTTTCGAGCAGTTCCTTTTCTGTTCCACTCTCGAACTTCATCCCGTCTTCTTCAAAAGGTAGCAGCATGTCCCCGGGTGTCTGGAAATAAACCGCGCCTTTGCCGGTATCCGGATTGAGCATTCCAATGGTGATAATCTCTGCGGTGAGAGGGTAGAAGGAAAGGCTTTCCCTTACCCTATGGGCCTCTTCTTCGTTTTCGGCCCATTTAAGAAAGTATTCCTGCGTGGCGGGCTCAAGGGATTCAAAGTCCATCCCAGCCGTTTCTATATCAAATATGATGCGACTCATTAAAAAAAAGGCTAAAGGCAAAAGGCTAAAGGTAAAAGGTAAAAGACAAAAGGGTATATATTTTGGCTGTCAACCTTTAGCCTATAGCCTTTAGCCTTTTGCCTTTCTTTTTACGCTGCTTTTTTAAGCAGTATATTTTCAAATACCTTCCAGGTCTTTAGCGTATCTATCGCCCGCTGCAGCTGTGAATCGTCTTTCTCCTCGACCTCAAAAGGAGCAGTTGTTTCTTTCTCCTCGATGTCCTCTTTCACGGTTTCGTTCTTAAGATGCCCCTCGAGGTCTCTTTCCCTGATAACGGTATGGTTCACCTGCCCGTCTGAAGAAGTCAGCTTGACAACGATATCCGGGGCAATGCCTACGTTCTGTATGCTTGTTCCGCTCGGGGTATAATATTTTGCGGTCGTGAGCCGGAGTCCCGAACCGTCGCTGAGCGGTATAAGGCTTTGGACCGAGCCTTTGCCGAAAGTCTGGGTGCCGATGATGATCGCCCGCTTCCAGTCTTTAAGCGCACCGGCAACTATCTCGGAGGCACTGGCGCTGCCCTGATTGACAAGGACTACCATGGGGATTTGAGTGTAATAGGGTTTATCTCCTTCAGTAAAATATTCGATTTTATCTCCGGTACGGCCTTTTATGTAAACGACAAGCTGCTTTGGCGGCAGGAACTGCTCAGCTACATCCACAGCACTGTTGAGCAGACCGCCGGGGTCATTCCTAAGGTCCAGGATAATGGAAGTCATACCATCCTTCTTCAGGCCCGCAAGCGCTGAAGAAAGATCTGCAGCAGTGGATTCCTGGAACTGGGTCAGCTTAATGTATCCTATGGAGGTTTCGATCATTTTCGGCTTGACGCTTTTGATTTTTATTATATCTCTGACAATGGTAAAATCCTTCGGCTCCTTCCATCCCTCTCTAAAGATCGATAATACAATGGGAGAGCCTTTAGGCCCCCGCATCTTTGTAACAGCTTTTTCTATTTCCATATTCCTGGTAGATTCTCCGGCTATCTTTACTATCTTGTCACCGGCCTTAATTCCCGCCCTATAGGCAGGGGTATCATCAATGGGTGCAATGACGGTTAGAACAGAGTCTTTGATCCCTATCTGTATGCCGAGACCGCCGAACTCCCCTTTGGTTTCAACCTGAAGCTCTTTGAATGAGTCAGGCGTCATATACCCCGAGTGTGGATCAAGTGAGGAGACCATGCCCTTGATTGCCGAGACAATCAGGTCCTTTGTCTTGACCTCATCGACATAATTTTTCTTTATCAATGTCATAACTTCCGTAAAAGTCTTTAATTCTTCATAGCTGTTCTCGGCATTTACAGATCCGATGGGCCACTTGACGATAAGTGCAGCCGTAAGCGCAAAGGTGACAACAATAGTGACGACAAGCCATTTTCTTTTTGAAAGCATTTTCAATCCTCCGTAATTATAGCCGAAAGCTATGAGCTATTTCCGCAACCATTGCTGAGGGTCCAGGGGTTTACCCTTATACCGTATTTCAAGATACAACCCGTTTGTCCCGAGAGTGCCTGATTCCCCGACTTCTCCTATGGTCTGCTGTTCTTCTATTATAGCGCCATTCTTTGAAAAAATCTTTGCCAGGTTGCCGTAAAGAGAGTGATATCCGCCGCCGTGGCTTATGATAACAAGTTGTCCGTACCCCTTGAAATTGTCGGCAAAAACGACTTTGCCTCCATATATTGCTTTTACCTGAGCGCCGCTTGCTGTTTTAATGTGAATGCCGCTTCTGAAAACGGGCAGATTAAATATGGGATCAACCTGCGTACCGTACTGTACTGCAACCGTGCCGAGCACGGGCCACAGGAGCTTTCCTTTCATCTTGCTGAACCCGCTCTCCTCCACGGTCTCCTCCTCTCTGCCGGCAGGGCCTTTTCTATTAGGGCTTCGTCTCTTTTTTGCCTCCCGCTCCTGTCTTTCAGTTTCCCGGATAATGGTAAGCAATCTGGCTGAAGTCTCTTTCAGATCGCTAATCATATTTTCGAAGAGGTCCTTTTCTTTTCTGACATTAACGAGCAGAGCTTCCCGCTCTTTTCTTTTATCTTTTAAATTGGCCTCCAGCTTTGAAAGTTTGGCTTCCTCTATTTTCAGGGCAATAAAAAGATTTTTTAACGCGGCCTCCTTTTCAGACATGGACCGGAGCTCCGTTTTGTATTTTTTAATGAGCCCGTAATTGTAGTCCGAAATATCCTTAAGGTCTTTCTCGATTCTCAGTGTCTGGGCGACATCTTCTCCGCTCAGCAAGGCCAGAAATGCGTCCCTGTTTAACGTAAACATAAGCAGGGTTCTCAGTCTCTTTTTCAGGTAAGCTTTGTGTTGCGCCAGAACGGTGCTGCTGCTTTTAATCTCGTCCTGAAGCGTCAGTATGTTTCCGTTCAGCCGTTTTATTTTGTCCCTTTGCGCTGTCAGGAGGGATTCCATTT
>Ga0187784_10003713_pt1 | contig 12341 bp, 10 predicted proteins | sample 1015_SJ02_MP15_2_FD_132964 | JGI IMG/M metagenome (GOLD analysis project Ga0187784, IMG submission 132964) | Tropical peat soil microbial communities from peatlands in Department of Meta, Colombia - 1015_SJ02_MP15_20_MG | ecosystem: Environmental > Terrestrial > Soil > Wetlands > Peat | place... | reverse complement strand
TGGCCGGCCTCGCGATCGCCGGCGGCCTCTTTATCGTCCCGAGCTTTTCCGCGGTGCAGGCCTGGGCCGGCGCTGACCGCCGCGCCCGCGTCGTCGCCGCGGTCAACGTGCTCAACGCCGCCTTCATGGTGGTCGGCGCGATCATCCTCGCCGTGCTGCAGAAGCTCGGGCTTGGTGCGGCGCTCCTGTTCGCGCTCCTCGGCGTCGCCAATCTTGCCGTCGCCGTATCATCGGCCGCACCATGCCGGCGGGCTGGCTCAACGATTTCCTCTCCATCGTGTTCCGCGCCTTCTATCACCTCGAGGTCAAGGGCCTGGAGAACATCGCCAAGGCCGGGCCCAACGCCATTATCGCGCTCAACCATGTCAGCTTCCTCGATCCGCCGCTGGCGACTGCCATCCTGCCGAGGCGGCCGGTGTTCGCCATCGATGTCGCGATGTCGCAACGGTGGTGGATCCAGCCATTCTTGAGGTTCGTGCGCACCATGGCGCTCGACCCGCTCAAGCCGATGGCACTGCGTACCATCATCAACGCGGTACGCGCAGGCGATTCGCTGGTGATCTTTCCCGAAGGCCGCATCACCATCACCGGGCGGCTGATGAAGGTCTATGACGGCGCCGCGATGATCGCCGACAAGTCGGGTGCGATGGTGGTGCCGGTGCGCATCGACGGGCCGGAACGGACCGTCTTCAGCCGGCTGAAGAAGACGCAGGTGCGGCGCCGGCTGTTTCCGAAGATCAAGGTGACGATCCTGGAGCCGGTAAAGCTCAACATCGATCCGCAGCTGGTCGGGCGAAAGCGGCGCCTCGCCGCCGGCGCGGCGCTCTACGATGTGATGTCCGACCTGATCTTCCGCACCACCTCGACCGACCGCACTATTGTCGAAGCGGTCATCGAGGCGGCCAAGGTCAACGGCGGCAAGTGGCTGGCGCTCGAGGATCCAGTCAGCGGCCGGCTGACCTACAAGCGGCTCCTGCAGGCTACCGCAATCCTCGGCCCCAAGCTGATGCCGCTCGCCGCCGAGGGACGCGCCGTCGGCGTCATGCTGCCGACCTCGAACGGCGCGGTCGTGACCGTGCTCTCGCTCCTTTCAGGCGGGCGCGTTCCGGCGATGATCAACTTCAGCGCCGGCGCCGCCAATGTCCTGGGCGCCTGCCGCGCGGCGCAAGTCGACACCATCGTCACCGCGAGAGCGTTCATCGAGAAAGCAAGGCTGGAGAAGCTCGTCGCCCAGCTCGAAAAGCAGGTTCGCCTCGTCTACCTCGAAGATATCCGCAAGACAGTCAGCTTTGCCGACAAGCTGCGCGGCGCGCTGCGGGCGAAAAAACCGCTGATCGCGCGCAAGCCCGACGATTGGGCCGCGATCCTGTTCACCTCCGGCACCGAAGGCATGCCCAAGGGCGTGGTCATTTCCCATCGCAACGTCTTGGCAAACGTCGCCCAAGTCGAGGCCCGCATCGATTTCGGCCGCGACGATCGCTTGTTCATGGCACTGCCGACCTTCCATTCGTTTGGTTTCATGGGCGGCATCGTGCTGCCGCTCATTTCCGGCGTGCCCACCTTCCTCTATCCCTCGCCGCTGCACTACCGCACCGTTCCGGAATTGGTCTACGGCATCTGCGCCACCTATCTCTTCGGTACCGACACCTTCCTCACTGGCTATGCGCGCATGGCCAACCCGTACGACTTCCGTTCGCTGCGCTACATCGTCGCCGGCGCCGAGCCGATCAAGGAAGCGACCCGCCGCACCTACCTGGAAAAGTTCGGCATGCGCATTCTCGAAGGCTATGGCGTGACCGAGACCTCGCCGGTGCTGGCGCTCAACACCCCGATGTTCAACAAGTTCGGCACCGTCGGGCGCCTGCTGCCGGGCATCGAGGCGCGTCTGGAGAAAGTGGCGGGCGTCGAGGAGGGCGGTCGGCTGTTCGTGCGCGGCCCGAACGTCATGCTCGGCTATCTGCGCTCCGATAATCCCGGCGTGCTCGAACCGCCGCCCGAGGGCTGGTACGACACCGGCGACATCGTCGCCATCGACGAGCAGGGCTACATCGCCATCAAGGGCCGCGCCAAGCGCTTCGCCAAGATCGGCGGCGAGATGGTCTCGCTCGCCGCAGTCGAGATGCTCGCGGCCGAGCTGTGGCCGAACTACGTCTCCGCGGTGGTCGCGGTCCCCGACGCGCGCAAGGGCGAGCGGCTCATTCTCGTCACCGACAAGCACAGCGCCACCCGTGCCGATTTTCAGGCCTATGCCCGCAGCCAGCACGCTTCCGAATTGATGTTCCCGGCCGACATCATCGTGCTCGACAGGCTGCCGCTGCTCGGCTCGGGCAAGCCCGACCTGCAGACCCTGCAGAATCTCGTGCGCGACCAGATCGCGGCGAAGGCGACCGTGGCGGCGGAATAATGGTTCGCCCGATATTGGGTCCGCGGCCTTGACCGACGGTGGCGCGGCCGGCGTTGCGCGCTATTGCCGTTGCCAGGTGACCGGACCGCTGGTGCCGGTGATTTCAACGTCGCGCGCATCGACGACCCGATAAGTGCCCGCATTGGATTGGCCGGTCACGGCCGAAGTCGTTCGCCAGCGCTGGTCGGAAGCGGCGCACGTGCCGCTATCCTCGGCGCGCGCCTGGTAGTGGTAGGTGCCGTCGGGACGGTTCTCGATGGTCAACGTCCAGGTCACCCCGCTCTGCACGGTGGCGGCGCGCCAGGTGCCGAGCATGACCGGGTTGGCCGGATCGATCGGACTGGCCGGCTGTGTCGGGTAGAATATCGCGGCGACGGTCGCGCCCTTCACCTCGATGGCGCCATTGCCGACCGCGCGGTAGGTCCCGGTCCGCACCCGACCGTGCTTGTTGATGGTGCGGTATCTGCCGTTGCCCGACTGATAGGTGCCGTCCTCCGCCACCGTCGTCTCCAGGCGGTAGGCTCCATCGGCCGCGATCGAATAGACGAAACGCCAATCGTAATCGTCGATGACGCTGTCGTGCGCGAAGGTGCCGACCAGGATCGGATCAACGGTCGCCTTGGCCGCGGGAGCGGGAGGCTGCGGCTGCGTCGGCTGAGGCAGGGCGGCCTGCGGTTGCGGCGGCGTGGCAGTCTGCGGCGGCGATGTCGCTGCAGACTGCGGCTGCGCTGGCACGGCGGCGGCTTGCGGTGGCGGCGCCTTGGCGGTGGCGAACCACCAGATGCCAGCCGCTGCCGCGATCAATCCCAGACCCGCCAGCGCAGCCGCGATCACGGTTCGGCCGTTCGCTCCGATCCGCGGCGCCGTGACGCCCGAAACGACGCTCGGCGCGGCCAGCCGCGGCGGCGCCGGATCGATCTGCAGCAAGGCTTTGACGGTTTCGACGAGCCGGCGCAGATGCGACTCCAAAGGCGGCGTGAGCGCATCGAGCCAGTGGACGGTGCCGATGAAATATTCCAGCGAGCGCGTCGGCGCGATGTCCTGGATGCGCAGCGGGATGATCGGCAGCCCTTTGTTGACCGCGCGCTCGATTTCGCGCCGGATCTGCGGCGATTCGTTGGCGTTAGCCGAAAAGATCAGGATCACCACCCGGCAGCCATTGATGCCGTCGATGATCGCTTCGCCCCACTCGGCGCCCGGCACGATGTCGCGCGGCGCGATCCAGCAGCGAATTCCGGACCCCTCGAGCGCGGCGCAAGTGGCGTCCGCGGCCGCCTTGTCGTGAGTGGAGCAGCTGATGAATGCGTCGTGAGGCATCTGCTGCGGATCGAACGGTAGGGAAACCCCGCTGGCCAACGCTTCCTTCGCATATTTTAGCAAATAATTCCTTGCGCCCGGAGTTGCGCGATCTCGTCCTCGGTCGCGCCCAGCTCGCGCAAAATCGCGTCGCTGTGCTCGCCGAGTTTCGGCGCCGGCATTGCCCGCGCCTTTTCTACGCCGGCGATCCACAGCGGGCTGCTGACGGTATGGCCGCCGCTCAACGGCACGATCACGCCGTTTTCCCGCATCTGCCGGTCGTCGAGCGCGTCGCCCGGCCGGGCCACCATCGCCACCACGAAGCCCTTGGCCTCGAGCCGATGCATCCACTCCTGCGCATCGTGTTCGAGAAAAATCTCGTCGAGCAGCGCCACCAGGGCCCGGGCATTCTTGAACCGCGCCGGCCGGTCGGTGAAGCGCGGGTCGTGGGCGAGCGCGGGCCGGCCGATGGTCTCGGCGAAGACCGGCCAGAGTTTCGGGTCCTGGGCAACGCCGATGGCGAGCAGGAGCCAGCGGTCGTCGCGGCAGCGATAGTGGTTGGAGAGCGCATTGAGCGCCTCGGTGCGCGGCGGGCGCGGGATGAATCGGGCGCCATCGAGCCCCGCCTGGATGAAGCAGGCGCCGGCCCAGGCGCCATTCGCCAACAGCGAAGAGCCGACATGCGCGCCCTTGCCGTTGCGCTCGCGCTGGAACAGCGCGGTAACGATGGCGCCGAACAGTGCGAGCGCGGTCGGATGATCGCCCATGCCCGGAACCGAGCGCGCCGGCAGGCTGTTGGCATCCGGCCGCACCTGGTCCATCAGGCCCGAGCGCGCCCACCACGCCGTCGAATCAAACCCCGGCTTGTTCGCCTCGGCACCGCGCTCGCCATAAGCGGTGAGCGAGGCGTAGATCAGGCGCTCGTTGAGATGCGAGAGCTGATCGTAGGCGATGCCGAGCCGGCGTCGCGCCGGCGGCGGATAATTGGTGATGAACACGTCGGCGCCGAGGACGAGATTGTGCACGATCTTCTGCGCCTCGCGTCGCTTGAGGTCGAGCGCGAGGCTGCGCTTGTTGCGGTCGTCGACGGTCCAGCAATAGTCGGTGTTGCCGGCCGGCATGCCCGGCTGAAACGAGAGATTGCGGTAGGCATCGCCGGTGCCGGTCGGCTCGATCTTGATCACCGCGGCGCCGAAATCGGCCATGATGGTGGCGGCCGCGGGTGCGGCGATGAAGCTCGCCGCATCGAGCACCTTGATCCCGGAGAAAACGCCTGGATTGCTCACGCGAAATTCCTCCCCGATCGGCGCACCATTCCATGAGCCGGCGTTGACCGGCAAGCATTGTCGGCTACGGCCGCCGGGCCACGCGCCACTCCCAGACCGGATCGCCGCGGTCGCGGCGGCTCGTGACCTCGAGCCGCAGCCGGCGGTCATGGGCGAGCGCCGCGCCGACCCATAATTCGTTCCAGGCATCGAACACGGCGGGAGGAAGATCGTCGCGCTCCTCCATCAGGCGCCACGTCGTCTGTTGGATCATGCAGGCATCGCGGCCGTCGCGCAGCACGACGTCGTCCCCTTGCGCCCGCGCCAGCCGCGCCAAATACGCGGCGAATCCACTCGCTCCGGGCGCGACGCCGCCAAGGAGCGCGACGGTGTCGTCGAACATCTGCATGCCGATCTGACGCGCCGCGATCGCGGCGATCGAGCCGCCTTCGCCGGGTCCGAGCACCGCGATCACCTCCGGCACGATTGAGGTGACATATTCCATCGCGTAATTGCGCAGCACCTTCTTGAGCCGCGCTTCAGGCCAAGCCTCCGCGGCAAGGCGCGGGGCGGCTTCGGCGCGAAACGGCGGGCATTCCTCGCCGGGAGCAAACTGCAGGCGTTCCTCCGGGGCAAGGTCGCGGTCGCATTCCTGGTAGTAGCCTTCAAGGCCGGGAGCGCCGTCGACGGTCTGGCCGGTGCAGACGAAGCCGAGCCGCGAATTTCCGAGCACGACGCCGTTGTTGGCGTGCCAGCCTCTGAGCATGGCGCGCGAGACCTCGCTCGGAATGCCGCAGACCGCAGTGCCCGACCAGATCCAGCGCGGCGGCGGATAGCGGATCCAGGCCTTGCGGTCGCTCTCATAGACGTATTCGACCTTCACGCCGCCGACCTTGTTCGACAGGTAGTGATACTGCGCGCAGGCGACGGCGTGCGGGAGCCGGTCGAGACCGAGCTTTCGCAAGCCGGGGAGGAAGCGGGCGAGCTGCTGGCGGCGAAAGGTGCGGAACACCACCTCGGCGGCCTGCGCCTTGCCGGCACGGGTGACGAGGGCGAGGATGAGGCCGGTCAGGTAGGCGTGGTAGATTGCCTCCACGGCCGCGTAAGCTGCAGTGTCTTGAGCGTCGCCGGCGTCGGATGCAGCCATTGCGGGCTCCTTTGCGTCGCGTCATTGTGCCATAGCGGGACTGCAAGCGCCGAACGCGGCGGTTGCGCCGCCCGTCGCCTGCCGCCATCCTTTGGGGCGCAACGCAAGAGGAAGACCGATGGCTGAGATCGTTTCGCTCGAGGCGCTGGCGGCGCGGGTGCGTCCCGGGATGCGCGTTGCCGTGCCCGCCGACTATTGCGGCGTGGCGATGACCGCGACTGCCGCCATCATCGCCAACCGGCCGGAGAACCTGCATCTCGTCTGTGTGCCGGTGACCGGCATGCAGGGCGACATGCTGATCGGCGAGGGTCTCGTCGGCGTCCTTGAAACGAGCGCAGTGACCCTGGGCGAGGCCGGCAGCGCGCCGCGATTTATCGACGGCGTGCGCAAGGGCGCGTTCCGGCTCATGGACGCGACCTGTCCGGCGATCCATTCCGGCCTCATTGCCGCGCAGAAGGGCGTGCCATTCCTGCCGATCCGCGGCATCATCGGCAGCGACCTTCTCAAGAGCCGCACCGACTGGAAGATCATCGATAATCCATTCGCTGACAACGATCCGATCGTGGTGGTGCCGGCGATCCATCCGGACATCGCGCTGTTTCATGCGCCCGAGGCCGACCGCTTCGGCAATGTGCGCATCGGCCGGCGGCGCGAGCTTCTCACCATGGCGCATGCCGCCAAGGCGACGCTGGTCACCGTCGAACGCTTGAGCGAGACGTCGCTGTTGCATGACGAGGACTCGGCGGCTGGGGTCTTGCCCGCGCTTTATGTCGAGAGCATCGCGGTCGCGCCGCGCGGCGCCTGGCCGCTTGGCCTGTGGGGCGAATATCCCGCCGACACCGCCGAGATCGTCCGCTATGCCGGCATGGCGCGCACGCGCGAGGGCTTTGCCGCCTATATGGACGGCTTCGCGCGGCGCGTTGCCGAGGCAGCATGAGCGCGCGCGACGGCGCGGCGTTGGACTATTCCGCTCGCGAGCTTCTGATCGCGACCATCGCCGAGCTTCTTGACGGCGTCCGCCATGTGGCGGTCGGCGCGTCTTCGCCGATTCCGGCCGCCGGCGCGATGCTGCTGCGGGCGCGCAACGAGATGCGCGGGCGCGAAGCGGTGCGGATTTCGATCCTCGGCTCGCAGGAGCATAATTTCTTCACCAATGGCGGCGTCGAGGTGTTCGACTGCGCAGCGCAGGGGCGCATCGACGCCTTCTTCCTCGGCGGCGGTCAGATCGACGGCGAGGCCAATATCAATCTTGTCGGCACCGGCGACTATCCGAACAGCGAGGTGCGCTGGCCCGGCTGTTTCGGCTCGGCGTTCATCTATTTCGTCGTGCCGCGTGTGATCCTATTCCGTGAGGAGCACTCGCCGCGGGTGTTGGTGGAGAAGGTCGATTATGTCAGCGCGCCGGGAACGAGCGCCGGCGTTGCCCGGCGCGGCGGACCCTATGCGCTCCTCACCGGCATGGCGCTGTTCTCCTTCGATCGTGCGCGCCGGCGGTTTGCCTTGCGCAGCGTCCACCGCGGCGCAACCGCGGCCGAGGTGCGCGCCAACACTGGCTTCGACTACGATTCACCCGCCGATCCGCCGCAGACCAAGGCGCCGGACGAAGCGACGCTCGCGATCCTGCGCGGTCGGGTCACGCAGGAACTCGCCGAGACTTATCCGCAATTCGCCGAGCATTTGCGCAGCGCGCGCGCGGCCGCATAGGCGCCGCGATCGCCGCAATGAGGATCAATCCGTGCGCGCGCCCTCGGTCTCGTCGTCGGCCTTCGGCCCGAGAAACGCGACATAGGCGGCCGCTTCGTCCAATCCATCGACGCCGAGGAGCCGATTGACGGCGTCATCGTAGAACGCACAGGTCGTCGTGATCGCGAGGTCGGCGGCGGTGGCGGCGAGGCACAGATTTTCGCCCAAATGTCCGATGTCCAAGAGGACGTACCGATAGCCGCGCTCGCCGTATTTGCTCTTGGTCCTGGCAAAGACACCGGTAATGAAGATCGTTACGGCTGCCTGCTGGGCGTAGTCCTGTTCGCAGCAGGCCCGCCAGACCGCAGCGAGATGGTCGCCGGCATCGATCTCAGCCAATGCCCGCTGCTCCGGCGCATAGTGATAAAGCCCTGCCGCAAGCCCATCGACGTAGCGCGCATAGAGATAAATCTCCGCCGGATAGAGCGCGCCCGCGGACGGCGCGGCGCGGTGCCGCCCGACCAATCCGCCGGGATAGACGCTCTCGCCGGTCACGCCGTAGGAGAGATCGAGCACGCCGGAGAGGGCGGCAAAGCTCAGCGGCGCCGGACCAAAGCGCCTAACGGTGCGGCGTGCCCGGACGACCGACTGAAACGATGGATCCGCAACTGGCCCATCGGCGTCGTGCCGGAGGTCGAGCGCGATGCTGCGCCGGTAGGGAAAGACTTTGCGCGCGCCAAGCATGGCGGCGATATCGTCGAAAGAAAATTGCGTGGCGACCCATTCGGCGTTCGGCAGGCTGACTTCGTGCAGCTTGGTATTTTCGTGAAATATCTCGGACAGCGGCGGATCGGCCGGATCGATGATCGACCCGATCTCGGTTTGGCGAAGGATTGAGCTTTTTGGCATGAGATCACCAATGGTTTTGTCTCGGCCGATTTTGCTTCCCGAGGACGCTTCGTCGTGTCGAGCGAATCAGGGAAAGGGGTGTGGCAGCGGATTGAGCGTCTCCGCGGAAAACCTCCCGGGCGGGCCAAGCCGATCGGCGATATCTCTCAGCCGGCGGCCGCCCAGGTGCCGGTGATTGTGATTGATATCGAGCGGTTGGAAGCCGGGAACGACGATGCGCGCGACCTTGAAACCGAGATCATCGACGTCGATCGTGGTCAGATCGACCGCGAGCACGTCGTGCCCGGCGTTGGCGATGAGCGCCGTCGCTGTACGCAGCGCCTCGCGCCAGGATGGCCGCGCCGGTGCGCCGGCTTCGAGATCGACAGTGTCGCCGCCGCGCAGAAATTCGAGGCTCGCTTTGAGCCGTTCCGAAGTCGCATGCGCGACGGCGTGTCGCCGCAGATCGTCGACGTCGGAAAAATCGCCGGCTGACGGCCAGGCCGATTGCGGCTCGGACAGCCGGCGTATGCCGCAAAAACTCAGCGCCGCCTCTTCGAGGGCAAGCTGCAAGGCGCGATGTGCCGACAGATCCGCCGCGGCACCGACGACGTGGAACGGTCTCTGTTCTCCCACAACCGCAACCAGGACGACGGGAATGTCAATGTCGAGGCTGATCAGGAACGCCTCGACGCTGACTGGCAGGCGATCAAACCTGGCGAGGAGATCAACCGTCGCCGGATCCTCGATGGTGTCGAGGCGAATCGTGCGTGCCGGAACGCGGTGATGCCAGGTGAGCATGAAGGCGTCACGCTCGGTCACCTCCATCAGGCCCTTGTAGCAGGCTTCGGCCAAAGACGAGCCGCAAGCGAGCCCGGTCGAGACCTGATCGGCGATGATCGGCTCGGCGGGATAGTCGTAAGCGTAGGGCATGTGCACGAACGCCGCCGGGACGAAGACGATGTTGCCGGTCGGCAGCGAACGCGCCTTGGTCCAGCGCAGCGACACCTCAGGATCGAGCGGCGAGAAATGAAAGCGTTTCGAGCTTGTCGGCTCTGTTACCGACGGCTCCGGATTGACGATCGGCGGAACCGACGCGGCATATTGCGCGGCTTCGAACAGCGCAAACTGCCGGACATCGACGGCGCGCCCCGGCAACGCGTTGGCGCGGCCGGCAACGAGCTCGTCAGGCCAATAGAATGCCGCGCAGTAGCGCTCCAAGGTCTCGCCCAGCGCTTTCATCGCAGCGCGCTGCGGCGAACCCGCGGCCGCATCGCCGCGGTTAGGAACCGCGCGCCCGACAAGCGGCGCGAGCTCGGCCGGCTCACTCACGGCCCAATAGACCGCCGGATCGTCCGGATAGAGCGGCTCAAAATAGACGCGCCGGATCAGGCCGGCTCGGCTGCTGACCGCGCGCAGCCCGCGGCGCAGCGCCTCGGCGAGGTCGCCCGGTGCGGCGTCGGCCATTTTCTCGATTGGCGGAACCGGCTTGCTCACAGCTCTTCGTCGTCGGCGGGCTGCGTGTCCCAGGCGCGACGCAGGACGTTGGAGCTGCCGCAGGAAGGGCAGCGCGGCACGCGCAGCACGTTATGCGCCTCGCTGCCCGGGGCGCTCGCGTTGAAAAGGTGATAGCGGGCGATGGTCGATGGTTCGGACAGTTCGGTCAACAAGCGGATCGCTTCGAGCGCGAGCTGGCCGGCGACGATCGAACTGAACGCCTCAAGGCCACCTTGCTCGGGCGCATCGCGGGCTACCGCGGCTTCGAACGCGCGATCGGCGGCAAGATCGGCCGCGTTGCTGTTCAGCCGGTGCCGGAAGCAGGTGTAGCACGCGGTGTGATCGGGAACGAAGGTTGGCCCCAACCGCGCTTGCGGGCCGCTGATGGCGGCGGAAAGCCAGCGTGTGCCGGTCTTGAGGCATTGCTCGTTTACCGCCGCGAACAGGCGGTCGGAAAGCCCGCCGGCGACCGCCACGACGAGATCGAGATGGCTGTTGATCGCGGCCGGCACATGGTCCGGCGCGGGGACGGCCTCGATGTCCACGCCATATTCCGGCAGCCCGGCTTGCCGCAGCAGCGAAGCAATCGACGCCGCCATCCTGTCCTCGGCTACGATCCGCACCGTCTTGGATTCGAGGGCGGCAATCGCGCGCGATGCGTCCCGGTTGACCTGCTGGAAAAACCGCAGCTGCGGTTCGGACAGCGGAGACGGGCGCGGCTTTCCGGCAACGAGCAGCCCGCACGCCGTCAGCATTTTCAAGAGAAAGACGACAGCAGCGCGGTCAAACTCGCCGTCGAGCGCGTCGGCGACGCCGTCGGCGGTATGCGACCCGTCGAGATATCTTTCCGCGCTCCGGAACACCGACGCGAAGAACGGATGCGGCAGCGTGAACGAGGTGACCGAACCTCGAAGCTGAAGCCGGCCATCGCCGAGATCGAACGCCACCACCCAGGGCGCGAGCTGTGGATGATCCGGTACCGCGGCCGAGGCATACTCGGCGGCCGCCAATACGCTCCTTGCCAACGACAAGCGCGTGCCCCTCACCGTAAAGCCGGCGCCGCGTCGCGCAGCAACGGTCGATGCGGCGCCGGAAATATTTGCCGGCCGATCAGGCGACCGCGCGGGTCGCACCGTCGCCGCCGGTGCCGGCGATCCAAGCGGCGTAGGGCAACATCGTCAATCCCAGCGCGTCATAGTCGACGCGTAGGAAGCCGTCGTCGCCTTCGATCACCGCGTGCGGCGCGATTTCGGAAACCTCTTGGGCCATCACGCCCACATATTCGGTTTCGCTCCAGCGATACTTGAACCGATAAAGCCGAAGCCCGGAAGGCAGCGTCGCGACCTCGCTCACTCCGGTCTTCAGCCGTCGATCGGAGGGCGTCCCGCTGGAGCAGGAACACCCGCCGGGCATCTTCACGCGGGCGCGCCCGGCGCCGTCGGTCCGGCCAACCGCCATCAGCATGTCCAGCTCGGTGCCGGTCAGTTTGAAATCGCTGGCGATCCGTTGCGGGTCGTTGGCGACCTGCCTCCGGTATTGCTCGTCGTCGATGAACTTCATGAGGGCCGCCTGGAATTGTCTCGACATCGCATTCTCCGTGTCACCGAACCTTCAAGGTGACTTCATGTGGAACCAGATCCGCCTTGCATAACGTCCCCCCGGTACTCCCTGATCCTGCGGATTATCTTCGCGAGCCCCCGACACTGAAGTTCGCTCGCTGCGGGACATCCCTCTCCGACCGCTACCTTCTTAGTGTAGGAATGCCTAACCGTACCGCAAGAAACGCGCGTACAATTATTCTTGAGGGAGGCCCGGAACAATTTTCCGTTATTCGGCAGAGGAACGCGCGCTGCGGGTCAAGCCCGGCGATCGCGACGTGGCGCAATCCGATCGCCCGGCGGGGGGCGAATTTGCGGCGTGGTCTGGGTAGTCGGTGACCTGCGCCGCGACCGCGAAGCGATGGCCGCCTTCCCAGGTCCGGACGCCCGCGAACGATTCGTAGCCTCACCTCCGCCGCGCCATGCCGTCGATGTGATCGGACTTCGAGTCTTTAGCTTAACGAAATCGATCACGGGCTTCGCGATGGTTAACGATTTCGTCCGCGGTGCCGGGGCGCGTGGCCGTGGTGACGCCGAGCCGCACTGCAGGCCGCGCCGGCACC
>Ga0187784_10003711_pt1 | contig 12342 bp, 8 predicted proteins | sample 1015_SJ02_MP15_2_FD_132964 | JGI IMG/M metagenome (GOLD analysis project Ga0187784, IMG submission 132964) | Tropical peat soil microbial communities from peatlands in Department of Meta, Colombia - 1015_SJ02_MP15_20_MG | ecosystem: Environmental > Terrestrial > Soil > Wetlands > Peat | place... | reverse complement strand
GGCGATCACAGACCATTCGAAATCCGTCAGATCGAAACGAGCCATCCAACCCTCCATCGCTGCAAGGTTGAATCACTGTTCGCCAAAAATGGGAATCCCCTTTATGGGTTTATGACCTAGTCTAGGCAGCTTCCGCCGCATTACCCTTGTCGGCGCCAGTCGGGTGGCGCATCGCGGTGCGGATCAGTTCTGCGCCGCAACGCTTGCACGCATAGACCGTGTCTTCGACGTCGGGCGCGACCGCGCGAGAACCGTGATACGTCATTCGCCCGGCGCACACGGGGCAGGGCATCATGATCGACGGCAGTCTCGACGTCGGCGCAGCCGCGGGATGACGCATCGCTCTACCGAGGTTGACGATTTTGTGACTTTCTCCTGTCTTCAAAGGGAGAGTCAAGAAAATTTTGTGCATTGCACACAGTTCGCGCTGCAACGCCGCATTGCTTTTGGCCGACAGAGAGGGCCGTAAGCAATTGGAATATTAAGAGAATTCGTGCGCGTTAATACAAGGCACACCGAGCGCCGCGAGGCTTGTGTGCGTTGCCGCCATTGAGCCGTCGAGATCGATGCCGCGGCAGGCATCCTCAATGACAAACGTGTCGAAGCCCTGGCTTCGGCCGTCTTCGGCCGAATAGCGGACGCAAAAATCGAACGCCAGCCCGGCGAGAAACAGCCGGGTCAGGCCGCGTTCGCGCAGATAGCCGACGAGCCCGGTCGGCGTCTTGCGATCGTTCTCGTAGAACGTCGAATAGGAATCGATGGCGCTGTGCATGCCCTTGCGCACGATCAGCGCGGCGTGCGGAATGTCGAGCGCCTTATGAAAGGCCGCGCCAAAACTGTTCTGCACGCAGTGATCCGGCCAGAGCACCTGCGGGCCGTAGAACGCGGCGATCGTCTCGAACGGCTTTTTGCCCGGATGCGAGGACGCGAATGAGGAATGCCCGCGCGGATGCCAATCCTGCGTCAGCACCACGTTGCGAAATCGCGCCGCAAGACTGTTGACGATCGGAATGATCTCGTCGCCGCGCGGCACCGCGAGCGCGCCGCCGGGACAGAAATCGTTTTGCACATCGACGACAATGAGGACGCCGTCGTCGCCGAATGTTGCGCGCGCGTTGGTGCCCGCCATTACGGTCGCGATCCTTCCTGTTGCAGACGCCGGTCGACCTCGGCGGCAAGGTCTCGCAGTTCGGGGGCGACCTCGACAGGGTATGTCGCGTCCGGATCGAGCCGCCGCAAGGGCTCAGGGAGTCGTCCAAGTTCGCGTCTGGTGCGCAGCTTGATCTCAGCAAGCGGTTCCGGCGGACGCAGGCGTCGCCCGTTCTGCATGACCAGCGCTAGCAGCTTCTCGCCGCTCTTGTCGTGGCCTTCAACAGCGAGAATATCTCCGGTCATGCGGCCGTCTACCCCGTAGCGGCGCCACACCTGCTTGCGCCCGGGCCAGGTGGCTTTGTGCTCCGACTTCTTGCGCCGCGGCAGGCCGGCATATTCCTGCAGCTTGTAGACGCAGTCGACGTTGGGCACGTCGGCCGATGTGGTCAGGCTGGTGCCGACGCCGAAGCCGCCGATCGGCGCCTCCTGACGCATCAAGTCGGCAAGCGAATCCTCGTCGAGCCCGCCGCTGGCAAAAATCGCGACCTCGGCCAGTCCGCCTTGATCGAGAATTCGGCGCACGCTTTTTGCCAGCGCGGCCAAATCGCCGCTGTCGAGCCGCACGCTGCGGATCGTGATGCCGGCTGCCTGCAGCCGCGGCGCCAGCGCCACGACCTTCCGTGCCGCGGCCTCCGTGTCGTAGGTGTCGAGCAGCAGCGTCAGATTGTCGGGCCGCGACTGCGCGAACGCTGCGAACGCCGCTGCCTCGTCGTCGAAGGCTTCGATGAACGAATGCGCCATAGTGCCGTAAAGCGGAATCCCGAATCGCTCGCCAGCCTCGACGGTGGCGGTGCCGGCAAAGCCCGCAAGAAAGCTCGCCCGCGCCGCCAGCAATCCAGCCTCGGCGCCGTGCGCGCGGCGCAAACCGAAATCGACCAGAAGTTTTTCCGGTGCTGCCAGCACGCAACGCGCCGCTTTCGCTGCGACCAGCGACTGGAATTGCAGAATGTTGATCAGACGGGTTTCGACGAACTGCGCTTGCGGCAGCGGCGCGGTAACGCGCAGGGTCGGCTCATTGGCGAAGAACGGGGTCCCTTCCGGCATGGCGTGCACGTCGCCGGTAAAGCGGAACGTCGCCAGATAGTCGAGCATGTTCGGCTTGAAGCGGCCGGTGCTCTTGAGCCATGCGATGTCGTCCGCCGTGAAGCTTAGGTTTTCCAGATAATCGAGCGCCTGTTCGAGGCCCGCGGCGAGCAGAAATCCGCGCCGCCGCGGCAGCGAGCGCACAAAAAACTCGAACACCGCAGTTTGCGTGACGCCATGATCCAGATAGGCCTGGATCATGTTGAGCTGGTAGAGGTCGGTGAGCAGCGGACTTTCTGGGGACATCGGACTTGAGTTGGGCTACTGCAAAGGGCGTGCACTTTATCCTTCCCGGCGCCAATGGGGGAGGGGACTCGCACGCGCCATCGCCGAATTGCCATCAAGCGCGGTTTGCGCATAGCCTATAGCGTTCCCGGCATGGATGCGGTTTGCCCGCCGCAAATACGGAGAGCATGTGATGACGACGGCGATGGAGAGTGTTGAGCTGACGCAGGTCGGCCCCGGCACCGTCATGGGTCAGCTGATGCGCGAATACTGGATTCCGGCGCTGATGTCGTCCGAGATTGCACGTGGCGGCGCGCCGCTGCGGCTGATGTTGCTCGGCGAAAAGCTGATCGCGTTTCGCGACAGCGAGGGTCGGGTTGGCGTCATGGATCACCGCTGCCCGCATCGCGGCGCCTCACTGTTTCTCGGACGTAACGAAGAGGGCGGGCTGCGGTGCATCTATCATGGCTGGAAATTCGGCGTGACCGGCAAGTGCCTCGATATGCCGAACGTGCTGCCGCAGCAGGATTTCAAGCACAAGGTCGGTGCCAAGGCGTATCGAGCCGTAGAGCGCGCCGGGATCGTCTGGGTCTATATGGGGTCGCGCGCCGAAGCGCCGCCGCTGCCGGGCTTCGAAATTCTCGACGTACCGGACGACGAAGTCGGTGCGCTGTTTATTCAGCGCAACTGCAATTATCTGCAGGCCCTGGAGGGCGACATCGACACCTCCCATTTCGGGTTTTTGCACGCTGGCCATGTCGACGCCGACGAGCTTGCGCCCGACGATCCGATCTATCACACGGTCGCGTCGCGAACACCGGACTATCACATTGCTGAAGCGCCCTGGGGCACGACCTATGCGGGCTATCGCGCCGCCGGTCCCGGCCGCACGTCATGGCGCTTCGGCAATTTCATGTTTCCATTCTGGACCCAGGTGCCGAACGGCGAGTTCAGCCAGCATGTGCAGGTGCGCGGCTGGGTACCGCTCGACGACGAGCACACGATGTATTGCGTGCTGTGGTGGAAGCGCGGCCTGTCTGCCATGAACCAGCAGGATCCGGCCTTCAAGGACGGCGGGCCGATCGGCGGCATGGGCCGGCACAACGATTTTCTGCCCAACAGCAGCGACTGGCTCGGCCGCTGGCGGCTCGCCGCGAACCAAGGCAACGACTGGCGCCTGGACCGCGCTGCGCAGCACGACAATGCGATCTACAGCGGCATCGAAAGCATCCACCTGCAGGATCAGGCCGTCACTGAGAGCATGGGGCCGATCCTGGATCACACCTTTGAGCATCTCGCGCCGTCTGATCAAATGATCACGCGCACGCGCCGCCGCCTGCTGCTGGCGGCGCGCGCGCTGCGCGACCACGGCGTGCCGCCGCCCGGCGCTGAAAATGCCGATGTCTTCCGCGACGCGCGCGGCGGCTATTTCGTTGCCGCCGATGGCAGCGGCTGGCAGCAGGTCTATGCGGAGGAACTGGCTCGCGGGTGGCGGTCGAGTCCGGCGAGCGTGCGCGCCGCGGAGTAGGTTGATCAGACCGACCACGCCGCTGGAACGCTTTGTCTGTGCTGGAACACGTTGTCGGGATCGAACGCCGTTTTGATCCGCCTCAGCCGCGCGAGATTTCGTCCCCAATAGGCCATGGGCCAGTCGTCGAGATCGATGTCGCAATAATTCACGTAGGCGCCGCCCGACACGTAAGGCCGCATCGCCGCGTAGAACCTGCGCAGCATGGCGAGTCGCGGCGGCGATTGCGCCGGGTCGCTCCAGGAGGTGGCATACTGAATGGAGAACAGCGTACCGCCGCGATGGGCGAATGCGGTCGCGTCGGCCGCAAGGTGAGAGATCGCGCCCCCATAGGCGTCGCAGATCACATAGACGTCCTCGCCGCCGTTGATTTGTTCCATCAACATCGCGAGACCATCGTCGTTGAGCGGCGCGGTGACGTAGTCGGACTTTCCCTTCATCAGCGATGACGCATAAATCCAGCCTGGTACGCCGCCGGCAAAATCGTTGATCGCCGCGATCAACGGCTGCGGGCTGATGCGCGGCGCAGCCGGCAGCGCTTTCAGTTCGCGCTTGAGCTCGGCGAGACTGCCGCTCGATTGGCCCGCACAGTGCAGGTTGATGCCGCCCTCGGGGTGGCGGTTGATGACCAGATTGGCGGTGATGGCGGCCGGCGCATGCGGCGCCCAGTGCTGCCAGATTTTCAAGACCTCGGCGGCGCGGGCCGGCGGCAGCTGCCGCCAATTGATGCTGAAGGTGATGACGTTCTTCAAGCTGTGAAGCTGCAGCCGAAAGCCGGTCACGACACCAAAGCTGCCGCCGCCGCCGCCGCGGCAGGCCCAGAACAGATCCGGATTGTGATTGCGGTCGGCGTGCAGCGCGCGCCCCTGCGGATCGATCAGGTCGACCGAGAGCACGCTGTCGCAAGCAAGGCCGAACGGGCGAGCCAGAAAGCCATAGCCGCCCCCGAGCGCGTGGCCGGCGATGCCCACGGTCGGACAGCTCCCGCCGGGAAAGGCCAGGCCGTGCGCCCCGGCCGCGATGTAGATGTCGCCAAGCGATGCGCCGGCGCCGATGGTTGCAGTCTTGGTGGCGCTATCGACCGTCACCTTGCGTATCGGCCGGGTGTCGATGACGACGCTCGAGCTTTGCGAGAAGCCCTCGAAGCAATGGCCGCGGCCGCGCACCGCAAAGGGCACGCCGTAATCGCGGCACCAATCGACCATGACGCCGATCGCCTGCGGCGTGCGGCACAGCGCGCGCAATTGCGGCGCGAGCACGGTGCGGGAATTGAACGCCGGAACGTAGGCGTCGAATTGCGCGTCGCCGGGATGCAACAGCGCCGCCTCGCTCGGCGGCAGCTTTGGCGGCACCGGCAGTTGCGCGAAGGCGCGCCGGCTCGACAGCACCGCCGGCGCAAAAATCGCCGCTGCAGCGATGCGCTCTAGCGCGTTGCGTCTGGTGAGTTGAACAGGAATGAACGCGGCTCCTCGCAAAAACTTACGAGATCGCCCGCGGCGGCAGATGGATGCCGCAATCAAACAGGCTTGTTGATATAACGCTTGATTCTGGTTTTCAGCATGACCGCTTCAGGGCGGCGGCGTGCCATTTCATCGGCATGTGTTTATGAGATTTTTACAGATCCTCGTCGCAACGAGTCGGCGACGTGGCGTTTGCGCTTCGGCTTGGCCGCCAAAATATACGGGCGCAAGCTGACGCAGCCCGTCAGTCAGAACCACGCCAAAATTTGTGCCGCATAGCTAACGCGTAATCTCCTCAAACGCGAATCTGTCGTCCCTTCGGCATTCACAAACATTTTAACCGCGGTGGGTGGCGTCTGTTGTGGAGGCCGAGGGCGTCATTCCAACGCGAACAATAAGGGCGCGGTGTGAGCCGCGCCCTTTGCGTGTGTTTGTTACGTCGCGTCTCAGTCGGCCAGCGGATCAGGACGCATCTGGATGTGGACGATCATCGGCGTGTGGCCTTTGCCGCCTTCCTGGTGCCAGGGCACGCGGTCACCGCTTGACGTCCAGAGGCCCCGGCCGTTCCAACCGCCGTTCGGATCGTCGATGCGGCCGTCGAGACCCTTGGCGAAGAATCCGGTCGGATACGGCACCTTCATGGTGATCATCTTGCCGTCCGCAAAAGCGATCAGTCCGTCGTTGAGATTGCCGGTCGAGACCGGCACGTCGTTGCCGAGCCCCAGCGTGTTGTGTTGATCGACCCAAGTGTAATAGCTCGACTCGGCGGAGTTATCGCCGATGCCGGCAAAGCCCGGGCCCGGATATTTGTAGAATGACCAGCCTTCGGGGCATTGGTTGCCGGTCGCTTTCGGGCCGTTGAGCGGGCCCTTACATTTGCGCCGGTCGAAGCTGCCGAGATGGCCGCTCGCCAGCGACACCCAGACCACGCCGTGCGAGTCGATGTCGCCGCCGCGCGGGCCGAAACCGGGCGACGCTATATGATAGATTTCCGACAGCGCGGTCGCCGGCGGATTGCTGCCGGGATTGATGCGCACGATCGAGCCAGGATTGGTGCGGATTGTGCCCCACACCGTGCCATCCACCGGGCTCGGCATCACGGCATAGAACACTTGGCCGATGCGGATGTCCTTGCCGGGCTGCTGCGGCTGGCCGGGCTCCGTATAGGCAACGCCTTCGCGCTTGCCTGTACCGGCCGTGTCGACGATCAGCGCGGTCCAGCCCTGCGAGTGCGCGGTGTCGCCGGTCTCGAGGAATTTCTTGGTATCGAGCCATCCGACCACGCCGCCCCCGCCGCCGCTCGACGTCCACAGCGTATCGTCCTTGTCGAAGGCGAACTGCAGATGATGGGTTTCGAAGCAGGTGTCGACGAAGGTGTATTTCATCGTTTTCGGATCGAGTATCGCAATCTGGCGGTGGCTCTCAGAGAGCGGGAAGAGCTTGGCCGACGGCAGGTCGGAATTCTTGCCGCAGAAAGCCGGATCCTTGCTGCCGCGGACCGCAGCGGCCAGCCACAGCCGGCCCTTCTCGTCGAACATCGAGTTGTGGTTATTGATGTGCGTGTCCCAGATCTGCTCGATGCCCCAATAGGGCGAGGGCGCAAGCGGATGCAGGTCGGCCGCATAGCCGGGCCCGAGCGAATAGGGCATGTCCTTGTCACGCACCGGCGCGTGGAAGATGAAAGCCTGGGCGTGGACCGGATCGAGATAGGGGACGTTGTCGGTGGAATATTCTGGTGAGCCGAAGATCAGACCGTTGGCGTTCACCGTGGGATGACGCTTGTCGGTCGAAACTTCATCGTGCGTGTAGTGCTTCGGATCGGCGTAATCCCACGTCGTCACCACGATGTTGCGCTCGAAACCGGATGGGCGCGGCGGCTTGCTCGGCAGCGCACCGGCGGCGATGCGGTCGGTCCAGTCGGCAAAATATTTGATTGGCACGGAACCGAACTGTCCGGCGATGATGTTGACCATGGTCGGGCCGGACTGGCCGGACTGCACGCGGCGCGCCCACGCATCTTCCGATGATTCGAACTTGCCGAGTGTTGCCGGAATCGTGCGGGTCGCGATATCGCCGAGCTGATGGCAGCCGATGCAGCCGTTGTTCTTCATGGCGTTGAGCCAGTCGGACAGCTTGACGTTCGCCGGAATGTCGCTCTTGCCGCCGAACTGATCGGCGGCCGGGATATTCATCATCGCGTACCAGTAGATCGCCGGATAGTACTGCGCCGCTGCGGCATCGTCGGGCGCCGGCACGGCGGTTAGGTCGAGTTCCTTGCCGGGGTCAGCGTCGACTTTCGGCGAGTCGATCAAGCCATAGCCGCGGACCCACACTTTGTAGTGCGCGGCCGGCAGATCGGGCACGACGTAGCGGCCCTGATCGTCTGTGACGACCATCTTGGCATAGCGTGTCGGAAGATCGTGCGTTTCGGCGATCACCCACACGCCGGCTTCCGGCCCGTGCGCGCTCTTTACTACGCCGCCGATGTCGTGACCTTTGATCGGGACTGCGTTTTGCGCTTGTGCCGGCGCCGCAGCCAGCGAGCCGGCTAGACACAATGCCGCCGTGCTCAGATAGAGGCGTCGCGTCCTCATCATGCTTTGCTCCCTGATGCTCTTGGCTTGTCGCCATTCAGCTTGTCGGTATTGCGCGAAGTCTGCCCGAGCGTAGGGGCATTGGCAATGTCATTCCGGGCTCGCGGGACGCGCCGCTCCGGAATGACTATTACGCCCCTTCGTTTGGGTCGTGATAAAGTTCGCCGACGATGCCGGTCGAGCCGCGCTTGGCGGCATGCAGATGATAGCGGCCGTCGCGGTCACGGCCGAGCTTGCCGGCCTGGCGCAATTCGTCGAGCGCGCAAGCCACTTCGCGGCCGTCGTCGCTGCCGAGCGCGTCGACGATGTCGGCGTAGAACATCGGCGAGGCCGACAGCGCCTGCTCGACATTCTGATAGCGCGCCGGCCCCTTGAACACGCGCGACGCGCAACGCGTCAGCGGAATCTGGCCGTCGCGACCGAACGGCTTGGTGCAGTCGAAGCCTGACTTGGCGCCGGTGCGCCGGCCATTGAGCGAGGGATCCATGGTCATGCCCAGCATGCCGGTGAGGATCACCATGTCCTGATCGGCCTGGAAGCGGGTGCCCATCGCCCAATCCACCTGGCGTTCGTCGCGGATGTCGATGTCCTCGTCGAACACATAGACGTGCTTCAATCGCATGATGCCGCCGAACAAAGCCGCGATCGCCTGCTTGGCCTCGCCGTAAGCGCGCTGCTTGATCGAAACGCGCAGCGTGTTGGCCCCGCCGGACACCGAGCGCAGATAGACCGCGACTGGCTCGCGCACGGTTGATTTCAGAATCTTCATCGCATCGGCTTCGACGCGCATCGACGAGATATTGGCGCTGTCGGTCTGATCGAGCAGAAAAGCGGTGCCGTGCAGCAGCGTGTGGTGCAGCACGTCGGAGCGCATCGTGATCGCGGTGCAGTGAAACACCGGGTCCATGTGGATGGCGCCGTAATAGCCCATGTATTCGCCATACGGCCCTTCCGGCTCGACGTAGCCACGCTCGTCCAGATAGCCTTCGAGCGTCATCTCGGCATCGGCCGGCACCAGAATGTCGTTGGTCAGACTCTTGACCACGGGCGCCGCCTCGCCGCGGAAATTGGCGACCAGACCGAGTTCATCGCCAGGCTGGCGCGTCGTCGCGGCGAAGAAATCGAGCGGGTGCGCACCGACCGTGAATGTCACCGGCAATTTCTGGCCGCGCGCCACGCAGGCGGTGTAGATGCGCTTGAGGTCGGATGGCGCGGTGACATTGGTGCCGCACTCATAGCGATTGCGCAGGCTCAGGCGGCGGGAGCCAACATTGCGCCGCCCGGTCGCCGGGTCGATCACGTAGTCGATCGCCGAACTCATGTAGCAGCTGCCGTCGTAAGCATGTTGCGGATGGAACGGCAGCTTGCTCAGGTCGACGTCCTTGCCGGTGATCTTGATCTGATGCACCGGGGCGTGGCCCGACGGCACCTCGACCAGTGGCTGCGGACTGCCGAGGCGCTTGAAATATTCATCGTAAAGGTTGGCCTCACTGGTTCCGAAGGCGGCGGCGAGACGTTTGCGGTTGCCGGCGGTCTTGGCAACGAGCTCCACCTGTTCCGGGCCTGCCCGCTCGAACAGCACTGCTTTCTCGGTGCTTTCGATGATGGCGCTTACCGCCGTCAAGGCGACGGGTTGTTCATAGACGTCCACCTCGCCGAGCGCGATCAGGCGATCGACGAAATTGCGCAGGCGGTATTTGTCGAAGTCGATGGCGGCGGCGTTGCTCATGGCTCTGTTCTCGGCACGGGGAAGGTTGGCCGAGAACTGACACCAGGCGCTGGCCGGGTGTCAATCAGCGCATGCGACGGGAAACTACTTGCCCCACCCGAAGTGGTAATTCACGCCGGCGCGAAACACGTTGTCGCGCATCGAGACGTTCTCGTTGGGCGCGCCGCCGCAATTGGCGCCGCAGTTGAAGCTGCCGAGATCGACGTGCAGGTACTCGGCCTTGGCGCTCCAGTTGCCGGGCAACGCGAATTCAACACCGCCGCCGACGGTCCACCCCGCATTGGTGTCGGTGCCGCCGGGGAGGCCGGGGTTGGCGGTCCGGATATCGCCGGCCGCAAGGCCGCCGGTGACATAGGGCATAACGCGATCGAACGCGTAACCGACGCGGCCACGCACCGTCGACAGCCAGGTGTCGCTCGTTGAACAGCTGCCGCCCGGGCAAGCCGGCGAAACCAGCGTTCCGGAGAGATGATTCCAGTCGAGATCGCCTTCTAGGCCTAGTACGGCTTGGCCGAACTGCCAGTTGTAGCCGGCGGTGCCCCCGACCTGACCACCCGAAAGGCCGGTATGGCCGATACCCTGCCAGTGCGAATCGCCCCAGCCGCCGCCGCCGTTCAGGCCGAGGTAAAAGCCACTCCAGTTATAGGCCGGCGAATATTGCGCGGGCGGCGCCTTGTAGAGCGGCGCCAGCGAAAGGTCGGCCGCCTGCACGCCAGCCGGCGCGGCAAGCGCGGCTACGGCCAAACATCCGGCAAGAAGACGTTGCTTCACGGTTCTCGGCCTCGCAAGCGCAGCTGCTTCGTTGCAGCGTACGCCATTACGATAGTGAGCATAACTTTATTACCCCAGGCTTACCACTATGGTTAACGCCCAAGAGTGTTGCGCCCAGTACGGTCGCCCGGCGCTACTCTATTGGCCACAAGGGCGAAATTGCGCCCGGACTGGGGCGGCAGGCCCTTGGGAACATTAAGCTTTTGTCACGTTTGAGGTGGGGATCGCCCCCGGGTCGGGCAACCGAGCCGAGACTTGCTGGCCGACCGTATGCTCCTCAAGCCAATTGTCGTGCTGCCGTCACCCGTAGGTTTTCAGCACATGGCGGGCGATCACCATTTTCATGACCTCGCTGGCGCCTTCGGTGATGCGGAAGCTGCGCTGCTGACGCCAGAATTTCTCGATCGGCAGATCGGTGGTGAGCGCGATGCCGCCATGGATCTGCATGCACATGTCGGCCGCCTTAAAGGCCATCTCGTCGCAGAAATACTTGCACACATAGGCGTCCTGCCGCGCATCCTCGCCCTCATCGAGCCGGGTTGCGGCCTTGTAGACCAGCAGCCGCGCCGCCTGCAGCTCGATATACATGTCGGCCAGCATCCATTGCACCGCCTGACGGTCGGCCAATGGCCGGCCAAACGTCGCGCGCTGCTTGGCGTAGGATGTCGCCATTTCCAGGCAGCGTTCGGTGACGCCGAGCGCGCGGGCGCCATGTTTGACGCGGCCGCCGCCGAGCCATTTCTGCGCGTGGCCGAAGCCCTGGCCTTCCTCGCCGACCATATGGCTCGTCGGCACGCGGACGTTCTCCAGCACGATCTCCCACGGCCGGTCGCCCATCATCGTGGTGTATTGCGCGCCGAGTTTCACGCCGGGGGTGTCCATGTCGACGATGAAACAGGAAATACCGCCGTGCGAGCCCTTGGCGCGATCGGTCGCCGCCATGAGCTGCATGAAGTCGGCGTCGCCCGCGCCGGTGATAAAGCGCTTGACGCCGTTGATGACATATTCGTTGCCGTCCCTCACCGCGACAGTGCGCATGCCGCCGGGATCGGAGCCGGCGTCGGGTTCGGTCTGAGCGAAGCAGACCTTCTTCTCGCCGCGCAGCGTCGGCAACAAATACTTCTCTTTCATCTCGCCTTTGAGTTCGAACAGGATGTGGCGCACCGCCGGCCCGGCAATACCGCCGCCGCCGCGGGCCGGTAGCGCAATGGAACGCGACAACTGCTCCTCCACGATTGCCTTTGCCAGGATCGACAGGCCAGTCCCGCCATACTCCTCCGGAACGTCCATCATCCAGAAGCCGAGATCCTTGGCGCGCTTGCTGAAGCGTTCGTAATACTCCGGCTTGAGCTTCTCGCCGCCTTCAAGCGTCGTCTGCCGCTCGATCGGAATCATCTCGCTGTCGACAAAGCGCCGCAGCGACTGCTGGAACATGCGCAGTTCTTCGGGAAGTTCGAAGTCCATTGTTAGTTCTCCTCACGCCAGACAACGCACACATCGACCGCAACAGCGCCCTGCTGGCGCACCATAAGCGGGTTGAGTTCGATCTCAGCAATGCGTGCGCGGTGATCGAGATAAAAGCGGGCGAGGGCGAGCGCCGCTGCTTCAAGCGCCTTGCGGTCGGCGGCGGGGCGGCCGCGGTAGCCGGCGAGCAAGCGCGCGAGCTTGAGATCGTCAATCATAGCGGTAACGTCGCGCGCATCAACCGGAAGGAGCCGTTGCGCGATGTCGCGCACCAGCTCGACCATGATGCCGCCGGAACCGACTAGCAGCAGCGGTCCATAGAGCAGATCGCTGTGG
>Ga0187784_10003709_pt1 | contig 12345 bp, 5 predicted proteins | sample 1015_SJ02_MP15_2_FD_132964 | JGI IMG/M metagenome (GOLD analysis project Ga0187784, IMG submission 132964) | Tropical peat soil microbial communities from peatlands in Department of Meta, Colombia - 1015_SJ02_MP15_20_MG | ecosystem: Environmental > Terrestrial > Soil > Wetlands > Peat | place... | reverse complement strand
GCGCGAGGCGTTCTTCGAGTCGAATATCCGGCCTGTCCTGGTGGCCAGGTGCATCAAGTGCCACGGGGGAGAAAAAACAAGCAACTCCCTGAGCGTCATCAGCCGCGACACCCTCGTCAAAGGCGGTGACTCTGGGCCGGCTATTGTCCCCGGTCAGCCACAGCAGAGCCTGCTGATCCAGGCGATCCGCTATCAGTCCGACGATGTCAAGATGCCTCCCGACAAGAAGCTTCCCGACCGCGTGATTGCGGACTTTGAACAATGGATCCGCGAGGGCGCGGTTTGGCCGACGGCAAAAAAGCGAATCGCAGCGGCGCCATCAACAAAAGAACCGCACTGGGCGTTTCGGCCCGTGCGAAAGATTGTGCCCCCGGATGATCCCAGCGGCTGGTCGGTCACGCCCGTCGATCGGTTCGTGCGGGCGGAATTGGAACGGCACCATTTGAAGCCGACCGTCCCGGCCGACAAACGGACGCTCTTGCGCCGAATGTACTTCGACCTGATCGGACTCCCTCCGACGCTCCAGGATGTCGAGAACTTTCAGAGGAACGAAGGCCCGGATGCCGTAGCACGAGTCGTCGAGCGGCTCTTGGCTTCTCCGCTCTACGGCGAGCGATGGGGACGGCACTGGATGGACCTGGTTCGCTACGCGGACACCGCGGGGGACAATGCCGACTATCCGGTTCCCGAGGCACATCTCTATCGCGACTACATCATCGACTCGTTCAACTCGGATAAGCCATACGACCAGTTCGTGCGCGAGCAGATTGCCGGAGACCTGTTAGCAAATCGCGATCCATCGGAAAAATACGCGGAAAAAATCATCGCAACCGGGTTTCTCGCGCAGTCTCGCCGCTACGCGGTTTCGCCGTACGAAGTTTGGCACCTGACGCTGGAAGACACGATTGAAACGGTGGGCAGGACCTACCTGGCCATGACGCTGCGCTGTGCGCGGTGTCACGACCACAAGGTCGACCCGATTCCGACACGCGACTACTACCGGCTCTACGGGATCTTCAACAGCACACAATATCCTTATCCGGGATCGGAATTCTTCGCCCTGTTTCGACTCAACCGGAAGGCGTTCGTTCCCCTCGTTCCCCGGGCCGAGGCGGACGCCATTGTGCGGGCATTCGAGTCCGAGGTCGGTCAGCTCAAGGTTGCCATCGAAAACCTGGACAAGGCAAACCACACGGACTTTTCTGCCCACGCGAAGCTGGCGAGGCTGCAACAACAACTGGTGGACATGCAGCGCCTCGGGTCGCCGCCGGCACTGCCCGTCGCCTACTCGGTCTGCGAGGGGCAAATCGCCGATGCCAACATTCACCTGCACGGCGAGCCGGAGCAATTGGGGGAGAAAGTGCCCCGAGGCGCGCCACATTTCCTTCCCGGTTTGGAGGCGCCTGCTCCCGGCCCGGGAGAAAGCGGGCGGCTGCAGCTGGCCGATTGGCTTGCCTCGCCGCGGAACCCGCTGACCGCACGGGTGATGGTCAACCGCATTTGGCAATACCATTTCGGACGCGGCCTCGTCGAAACGTCGTCGTACTTCGGACTCCGGGGGAGCCCGCCCACGCACCCTGAACTGCTCGACTGGCTGGCAGCTTCATTCATCGAACATGGCTGGTCGGTTAAATGGCTGCACCGCCTGATCCTCGCGTCCAAGACGTATCAACTGGCTTCGACCGCCGATGCTGCTCGCGAGGCCATCGACGCGCAGAATCTCTGGTGTTGGCGGTTCCAGCGGCAGCGGCTCGACGCTGAGTCGATTCGCGACGCGATGCTCTGTGTCAGTGGAACCCTCGATCTCTGTCACCCAAGGCCTTATCCGTTTCCGGAAGTCGCCAGTTGGCGGTACACGCAGCACCATCCCTTCATCGGGAACGAGCGGAGCCGTCATCGCAGTGTCTATCTGTTGACGCACCGGCTGCGTCGGGACGCCTTCTTGGGGACATTCGATGAGCCCGACGCGACGACCGGCACCGACGTGCGCGTCAGTTCGACGGTTCCTCAGCAAGCTTTGTTCTTGATGAACAGCGACGCGATGCGCGACATCGCCGGAGACTTTGCGCATCGACTGTGCGCCGCATCGCCCGATGCGACCGCGCGAATCGAGCTGGCGCACGAGCTGGCATATTCGCGCCGCGCTCTTCCCGCTGAAATCAAAAAGGCGCGAGCTTATCTGGAGCGGTATAATCAACAGGCTGTCGAAGCGGGGCTGGAACCCCCGGAGGCGGAAGCGCAAGCCTGGCTGAGTTACGCCCGCACGCTGCTGGCGTCGCACGAGTTCTTTTATGTCGAGTGAGTGGACTGACCCAGCTCTTCCCGTCTGGTCGCAAGAGCATCTCGTAAACAGACCGCCGCGCACGGGAAGGCGCCAATTCCTGACGCGGGCTGGTTGCGGCCTTGCCGCCATTGCCGGCGGCGCTGGAATTTACACCTGGTTAAACCAGGCCGCCCAGATCAACGGCGGAGGTCCCGTCGTTCCGCCTCGGGCGAGTCACGCCGGTCGGGCCAAACAGCTGATCATGGTTTTCCTCACGGGAGGAATGTCGCACGTCGACACCTTCGACCCCAAACCCAAGCTGTCGGCGAACGACAGCAAGATTGTCACGGACGTGCTGCCGATTCCGTCGCTTAAGACGTTTCGCCTGATGGGGTCGCCGTTTGAGTTCTCTCAGCACGGTGAATCGGGAATCTGGATCAGCGATCTTTTTCCGCAGCTTTCGACCGTCGCCGACGAGCTGTGCGTCCTGCGCAGCATGTATTCCACGACGCCGCAGCACGTCCAGTCAGTCCTGATGATGCACAATGGCTCGGAACGCGTTCCCTTGCCGAGCATCGGGTCGTGGCTGAGCTACGGTTTGGGGCCTCTGAACCCCAACTTGCCGTCATACTTCGTGTTCTGTGGCGACGATCCCTACGGCGGAGCGCAGGTCTGGGACAGCAATTTTCTCCCGCCGGTGCATCAGGGGGTGCGGCTCTATCCGGGAAGCAATCCGATCCCCAATTTGGCGTCGACCGCTGCGAACCTTTCGTTGCACGATCTCGAGCGGCAAATGCTCCATGACGCGAACGAGCTGTTCGCATCGGCGCGGCCGGGCGATCTCAATCTGCAGGCGCGAGAGAAAAGCTTCGACACCGCGCGGGAACTCATGCGTATTGCGCCGGAGCTCTTTCAGCTCGCGGAAGAGACCGAGGAGACACTGAGGCTGTACGGCGTCGGAGAGAGCGACAACAGGTCATTCGGCTGGCAATGCCTGATGGCGCGGCGCCTGATCGAAGCCGGAGTCCGGACGGTGGAGCTGATCGACAGCGGAACCGATTCGGACGCCAATTGGGATTCTCACTACGGCATTATGAAGCACGTGCCGCGAGCGCGCGCCGTCGATCAGCCGCTAGCCGCTCTCATCAACGATCTCAAGCGCCGATCGTTGCTCGACGAGACGCTGATCGCGATCTGCACGGAGTTCGGCCGGACGCCTTGGGAGGAGAACACCAAGGGGCGCGGACACTGGTCGGATGGGTTTACCTGCCTCCTCGTAGGCGGAGGTGTGAAAGGCGGGGTGGTTTACGGGGAAACGGACGAGTTTGGCTATCGGGTCGTCTCCGAAAAAATGCATGTCCGCGACTACCATGCGACCATCCTGCAATTGCTCGGAATCGACCATCGCCGACTCACGTATCGTTACGCTGGACGCGATTTTCGTCTCACTGACATCGGGGGCCGCATCCCGCGCGAAATCTTGCTGTAGATCATCCGTGCGGCCCGCGAAAGAAGGGTTCCGACTTCAGTCCTTTGAACACTCTTGACGCGTGCTGCACGCGTCGCCGCGTCCGCCAAGGAGAACGTTGAGTGTCCGGCAAGCTGTTTCGTTTCGGTCGGACTGCCGACGTTCCTCCCTCCGCGACGAGCGGCTCGCGGCTGAAGTTTGCCTTCTTTTGCGCGGCACTGACTCTTGCGACGGGCGCCGTGCTGACGATCGGCGGCCTGGCGGCCCGGCGGGCCATTCGATACTTCCGCCAAACTGAAACTGCGGTCGCGGCTGAAAGTTCTCTTGGGCCTGGCGAGGGGTATATCCGACGCTTCAAATCACATGCGCCGCGCCGAACCACAACGTCACTGGCACTGGCGGAGGGAATCGCGACGCGCCCATCGTCGGCAATCGCGCCGTCGGGCAACGTCGCGATCGCACAGCAGGATTGGTCCGAATTCCGCGGGCCAGGAGGTCAGGGACATTCCCAAGCCACCGGCCTTCCGCTCCATTGGAGCCAGACCGAGAACGTGACTTGGAAAACGCCCATTCCGGGCAAAGGCTGGTCCTCGCCCGTCACGTGCGGCGATCGTATCTTTCTGACGGCTGCCATCGATATCGGGCAAACCCACGAGCTGCACGCCCTGGGTTTGGACGCCGCGTCCGGCGATATCGAATGGGACGCCACCGTTTTCGACCACCTCGACCCTGCCCTCACCAGCCTGCACGCCAAGAATTCGTACGCCACGCCCACTCCGGTGGTCGATGGGGATCGAATCTATGTCCACTTTGGTCCGCACGGGACCGCGTGCTTGACGCTTGAGGGGGAAACCGTCTGGAAGACTCGCGAGCTGAGGTACGAGCCCTCGGCGGGAGGGGCGGGTTCGCCGGTTCTTGTCAACGGCGTGCTCGTCATCAGTTGCGACGGAACCGACAAGCAATTTGTTGTCGGCCTCGACGCGGCGACAGGCAAAGTCCGCTGGAAGACTAGCCGGCAGCCCGCCCGTGACGAACAGCGACAGTCATTCTCGACACCGTTGGTGATCGAAGTCGGCGGCAAGAAACAGGTCGTCAGCCCCGGGGCTTCGGACGTGAACGCCTACGATCCGGACACAGGCGCCGATCTCTGGAACGCGTATTACGGCGGATTCTCCACCGTCAGCCGCCCCGTGTTTGGAAATGGGACGGTCTATGTCGTGGCCGGCCATCCGCTGTTGATGGCGATCCACCCGGACGGACATGGCGATGTCACAAAGTCGCACGTCGTCTGGACGCAGAGTCGGTCGATTCCGAAATGCCCGTCCCCCTTGCTGGTCGAGGACAGCCTGTATCTCGTCGAGGATAACGGGATCGCGACCTGCCTCGATGCGCGAACCGGGAAGCCTCGCTGGATGCGCCGAATCGGGGGAACGTACGCGGCATCGCCGCTGTTCGCGTCGGGCAAAATCTACGTCCTCGGTGAAGAAGGCGACACGGTGATTTTTGATGCGGATCCCAAGCAGTACAGACAGGTCGCCAGGAACAAACTGGGGGAGCAATGCCTCGCGACACCGGCCGTCATCGATCATGCTTTGTTGATCCGCACGCGGACCGCGCTTTACCGCATTGAAAATCGCTGAATTTCCGGTCGGCGGTGCGTGTTCATCGGAGCGGCCCGAAACGAATCGCGGAATTGACACGGTAGCCGAATGAGTCGTGCCAAACGCTGGTCAAGAATCGGTCCCATGCTGTTCATGCTGGCATGGGTTTCGGTGACGTTGTGCATGTTTTCTGCGCTGGGCTATTTCGTCGGCAGGAATACGCCGGCTGAACTGCGATTTTTGGAGCCTCGACGGGCACCGACCATGGACGAGGCGATCATCACGTATCCGGTTGAATATTCCTTGCGCTCACAAGAGAAAAACGACGCGATCTTCGTGGGCGACAGCACCTGCCGCAGTGGAATCGATCCTGCCGAGTTCGAACGCTTGACCGGTCTGCGGGCGTACAACCTCGGAAGTCAAGGCAAGGCGGGGCCAATGGCCTATACGCTGACGGCCATGGCCTACTTATCCAAGCATCCGGCCCCCGGGTCGTCGTCTATTGCATTTCACCGGTCGTTTTTGACTTTGGCCACACGCGTGACGACAGCATGCGGGATCGCCTTCTGGCAAATTATGGGCCCGAGGTCCCAGGGCTGTTTCCCTGGACCCAAAGCATTCTTTACTTCATCCAGCGCGGGTCGGTGACCGCGCTGGGCGCGCCGTGGGCCTGGATTGCCGGAAGGCGAGAAGACGTTCGCGAGGTGCCGCTCGTCGGCATGGAGATGGACACCTATCGAACTCTGGGAGAACGAACTCTCGACGCGAAGGGCTATGGCCGCCTTCCCGGAAGGCACTACTCGAAGATCCACCGAATGAAAGACCTCGGGCTGGAGTGGCAGGGAAAGCCAGTAGCGATTCCCGACGAATGGACGCGCGGCGCGGAACAGCTCGCAGAGACGTGCCAGGAACGGGGGATACCCGTGTTGCTTCGCTTTTCGCCGCTGCCGGCGCATTGCGCGCCGACGAGGGATTTTTCCCCGTTGACGAAATGGTCTGAGAGCCTGGCCCGCTCTTGCCCTGGACTGACCGTCGGGAGCCCGATTCTGCTCTGGTACGATTGGTCCCTGTGCTGGGACACCTACCACGTGAATTCTGAAGGGGTCGCAAAGTTTACCTCGGCCGTAGCCGCGGAGGTGCGCGCGGTGGTCGAGAAGAGCAGCAGGCCCAATCAAAAATGAACACCGCCTGGTCCGCACGAATGATCGAACTCGGGGTCGAGGCCGGTTGAGAGTGCGCGATGGCGGTTTGCTCTTTGGGCTTTCTCTTCTTCTGCGGCGCGGCGGTGATCGTGTTTCAGCTCGCGCCCGGAAGACGCCCGCGGCAGCTGATCCTCGCCTGCACCAACGCCCTGTTCCTTGCGCCCCTCGTTCCCGATTTGCGCAGTTGCGAGTGGTTTGCGCTGACGCTGGCAGGAACCTTCGGGGCGCTGGTGCTGGTCCGGGCCAGACCGCGTGGCACGATCGTCGCGGGAGCCGTCACGCTGGGCCTCGTCCTCTACTTATATCTCAAAAGATTCACGCTGTTTGCCGACTTTGTTCCGGTTCCGGAAGACTGGGATCTTCGTCTCCATCCGGTCGAGCTGGTTGGCCTGTCGTACATGATCTTCAAGTTCATTCACATGCTTGTCGACCTCTGGCAAGGCCAGCTGGCTCCCTTCAATCTCTGGACCTATTTGAACTATCAGCTCTCATTTTTCACGCTGACGGCCGGTCCGATTCAACGCTACAACGACTTCCTTCGCTACTGGGAAGAGATGGACCTCCAGCCCGCCGGGCCCCGCGAGAGCCTGCAGTTCTGCATCCGGCTGGCAGCGGGAATGATCAAGGTCGGCGTGCTCGGCGCGGCCGCCGAGGCCGTGTACCGCAAGGGCGGCCATGTGCATCAGGAGGTCAGTCTGGGCGATGCCTTGAGGTGCTTTTATGCCTATCCGGTGTATCTGTACCTCAACTTTTCCGGGTACACCGACATCGTGCTCGGGGCCGGAGGTCTGTTCGGATTTCGCCTGCCCGAAAACTTCAACCGGCCCTGGCTCGCGCGCAACGTTCTGGATTTTTGGGACCGCTGGCACATCAGTCTGACCCACTGGATCCGCGATTACGTCTTCATGTCCAGCTACAAAGTCGCGGCAACCAGATTTCCCGGCGGAGCCCGCTACTGGAGCTACGCGCTTTTGTTCTTCGCGCTTTTTCTGGCGGGCGCGTGGCATGGGACCACGGATGGATTTGTCATCTTCGGAATACTCAACGGGTTGGGCGCCGCAGCCACACGCGCTTACGGCGACGTGCTGCGGGCGACCCTGGGACGCCAGAGGATGAATGCGTACCTCAAGAACCCCACAGTTCGACTGATGGCCATCGTGGTGACGCTCCATTATGTCTGCCTGTGCCAACTCTTCTTCTCGAGCAACCGTTATTGGGCGACCAAAGTTCTCAGTCGCTTCGGCAGCGAGCTCGTTCGCTTGCCGGTGACGCTGGCACACTACCCGTTGCAGGGGCCGGTTGCGGCGATCGTCGTCGCCGGGGCGCTCTTGGTCCTCCTTTTGAAATCCGACGGGATCGGATCGCTTCTCGATCGGCTTGGTCGTCGACTGGGCCAACGAACCGGGTGGCTCTTGGCCATCCTGGCTGTCGAATGCGTCTTTGTGGCTGGGATGTTCTTCGTCGACTGGGCGCTGCAGCAAGCCCCTCCGCCGGTTCTTTACATGGCGTTCTGAAATGACGCGGAATGGCACACTTTGCCGGGCCGGGGCGCGAACGTGGGGGGAACTACTTATTGCGTAGCGGAAATGGTTGCGTACGCTGAGTGTTGTCCATGCGCGAGGGGCGCAGGCGGAGCTGCGCGAAATGCCGCCCGGTCGCTCCGCGAACGGCGCCCTCTTAATTTGATATTCATAATTCCTTGCGGCGCTGGCACAATGGGCACTAGAGGTGCCAGGCATCAACGATTCCGCGGCCGCGGAGTTCGGAATGCCAATTGCTCTTGCTCTTTGAGTCTTCGGGTGAGACCGCAGCACGACACGAGACCAACGCCAGTGGGGACGGTTTACAGAAAGAGGAAGAGCATGAACGCGAGAAAAAGCGGGTTCACCCTGGTTGAGATGTTGGTGGTGACCTCGATCATCGCGATCCTGGTCGCGTTGCTGCTCCCGGCCGTGCAAGCCGCGCGCGAGGCCGCCCGCCGCGCGGAGTGCAAAAATCACCTGCACCAGCTTTCGCTTGCGTGCCAAAACTACCACGACACGAATCGCGTCTTCCCCTGCGGCTGGATGGCGGAGAACCAGGCGTCGTGGGGGATGCTGCTGTTACCGTTCGTGGAATTCGGTCTGGTTTACGATCTGGTGAACTTTAACGTGTTGATGACCGACACGACCGGGACAGCTCCCAATCGCAATGTCGATCAGACCCAGCTGACGCTCGCTCTCTTCAAATGCCCCTCCTCGGGCGACGTCAACCAGAGCTCCAAGTTTCGCTGCGCCGGCACCGCCGCGAACACTTTGTTCGGGGCGCCCGGTGACATGGGAGATCGGCCGACCACGGGCGCCGTTTCGAACTATCTGGCCAACTCCGGCGCCCCGAATCTGACCGCCGTTCCAATTCAGCCGGGGCTTTCCGATGGCATCGGGACTTGGAGCACACCCAATGTGAACCTCATCGACCAGTTGACCAATCCTCCGATCGACAACGGCGGCGTGATGTTCCAGGACAGCCACATCCGGATTGCGGACATTTTCGACGGCACGTCGCACACCGCCCTCCTCTCTGAGCACATGGGCTCCACGTGCTCAATGGGCTCGATGAACACGATCTGCACCGAGAACTCTGGAACGACTTGCTATGCGTACTGGGCCAATGCCGACGGAACCGGCTTGACCGAGACGTCTGGCGCCACGGTGGCTTCCGATGTTTGCTTTACGCCGCTGTTCGGCATCAACGGCAACGGACTGGGCTGGAATGGCACGGCGACCATTGCGCCGGTACCGAGCGTCATCTTCCGCGTCGGTTACCCGGGCAACATCAGTTCGGGGCACAATTCGGGCGCCCACATCGCTCTGTGCGACGGCTCGGTCCGATACTTTAGCGACAGTGTCCAGTCCATCGGGAGCGGCACCGCATTGCCCGTCCTGTATCTGCTCTGCAATCGTTTTGACATGCAGAAATTCTCGATGCCGGGGGAATGACCCCGGCGATTACGGGGACGGCGGGCCGGCTTACTCGATCGTTTCGACGTCCAGCCAGTTGTCGCCAGTCGAGAGATCGACCACGAGCGGAACCTCGAGGTCCATGGCGTGCTCCATCTCCTGTCGAACAATGGCCGCCAGGTCGCGGACATTTTCTTCCGGAACGTCGAACACCAGCTCGTCGTGGATCTGCAGGAGCAGCTTCGCGGGGAATGACGCCTCGCGGATGCGATCCGAAAGTTTGAGCATCGCTCGTTTGATCAGGTCGGCCGCCGACCCCTGAATGACGGCGTTGATGGCTGTCCGCTCGGCAAGGTTGCGCTGCGTGCGGGTGATCGCCCCCGGGCGGATTCCGGAGATCGGACGGCGGCGGCCCAGAATTGTGTGCGCATAGCCGCTCTGATGGCATTCGCGCAAGATTTGCTGCAAGTAGCGGGTGACCCCCGCGTACTTTGTGAAATAACTGTCGATGAATTGGGCCGCTTCGCCCGGGTCGATCCCTAGCGCAGCCGCCAGTCCAAAGGGGCTCTGCCCGTAGATCACGCCGAAGTTCACGGCCTTGGCGATTCGCCGCATCTCCGGAGTAACGTCCGCCTCTTTCACGCCGAAAACTTCCTGCGCGACGGCCGAGTGGATGTCGGCCCCCTCGCGGAAGGCCTCTTGCAGGGCGCGATCGCGGCTGAAATGGGCCAGCACGCGCAGTTCGATCTGCGAATAGTCGGCGCACAACAGCTTCCATCCGTCCGGCGAAGCGAGAAAGGCGCGGCGGACGCGGCGACCCTCCTCCGTGCGGATCGGAATGTTCTGCAGATTGGGATCGCTCGCGCTCAGCCGGCCGGTCGCCGCCACGACCTGGTTGAACGAACAGTGGATTCGGCCTGTCCGCGGATTGACGGCCTTGGGAAGCGCGTCGAGGTACGTTCCCTTGAGCTTGGCGAGCTGCCGGTGCTCGATGATTTTGGCTGGCAGGGAATGCTGCAGGGCTAATCGCTCGAGGACGTCCTGGTCAGTGCTGGGGCCGGTTTTAGTTCGCTTGAGGACCGGCAGCCGCATTTTGTCGAACAGCACTTTCCGGAGTTGCAGCGGCGATTCGATGTTGAACTCAGTGCCGGCCTCTCGGTAAATGTCCTCGACGATCGCGGAGAGTCGCCGTGTGACGTCGGCGCTCTGCCGCGCCAGCTCATCGATGTCGACGCGAATGCCCGCCGATTGCATGTCGGCCAGCACGCGGATCAGCGGCCGCTCGAGCTGCCAGTAGAGATCCCACAGCCCTTCATTTTTGAGCTGGGGCTCGATGGCCCGCACGAGCGCGAAGGCGACCTGGGCATCTTCGGCGGCATATTCGGCAGCTTTCGGGATCTCGACGTCTGCCATCGAGATTTGCTTCGAGCCCGTGCCGATCAGATCGCTGATCGCAATCGTACGATGGCCCAGAAACTTCTCGGAGAGCTCATCCAGGCCGTGCGCGCGGGCTCCCGCGTCGAGCAGATAATCGCCCACCATCGGGTCGATACCGATTTCGCGCAGCTCGATACCGAAGCGTCGCAGCACGAGCATTTCGTACTTGATGTTCTGGTTAACGACCAGATTGGCCGGGTTTTCCAGGTGGGGCCGCAGCGCGTCGAGCACGCGCGGGAGGTCGAGCGTCGGCTGCCCAGCGGGCCCACGGACCGGGAGGTAATAGCCCATCCCCTCTTGCCAGCTGATGGCCCAACCGACGATTTCGGCGACCATCGGGTCGACGTCGGTCGTTTCCAAGTCGAGCGCGAACGTCCGCCGCCCAGCGAGTTCTTGCACAAAGCTCGCAAGCGCGGCTTCGGTGTCGACGATCTTGAATCCGCGGTAGCGCGAGGGATCGACTTCGGGCGGCTTCGCGGGAGCCGGTGCCGCGGCCGCTCGTTTCGGGGCAGCACGAGACTTTTTTACGACGGCCCGCGGCGATCCGCCGAGCACGAAGGGTTCCTCCTCGGCATCGGACTCGCCCAAGATCGCCGGCTCGCTCGGGACGGCCTCGTGCGATTCGACCGGCTCCCGCAACAGCGACGGCTGGGTGACGGCGCCCTCCCCGCGCATCTCGTCGGCAAATCGCCGAAAGCCAAACTCGGTGAAGAGAGTCCGCAGCCGCTCGCGGTTGGGGGGCTTGATCCGGGCTGCCTCCCAGTCAACTTCGATCGGAAGCCGAGTGTTCAGCTCGACAAGCTTTCGACTGGTCCGGGCCTGCTCCGCGAATGTCTTCAAGTTTTCCTTGAGTTTGGCCCCGGGCGCCTTGTCGGCGTTCTTCAAGACTTCGTCGAGAGTCCCGAACTGTTGCAGCAAAGCCGAAGCTTTTTTGGGGCCGACGAGCGGAATGCCGGGGACGTTGTCGATGGAATCGCCGACGAGCGACTGAAAGTCGATCACCTGATCGGGGCGAACGCCCCAGTCGGACTGGAGCGAGTTGACATCGTAGAAGACGTTTTTGCGGACGTTGAAAATCTGCACCATCGGACCGAGCAGCTGCCGGACATCTTTGTCGCTGGTGACGATCCGAGATTGAATTCCTCGCTCGCTGGCCAAGCGCACGACCGTGGCGATGACGTCGTCCGCCTCCCAGCCGGAATAGCCCAGGGCGGGGACCCCATACCCCTTTAGCACGTCGATGATCCGCGGAATCTGCGGAGCCAGGTCGACGGGAATCTCCGAGCGGTTCGCCTTGTACTCCGCAAACACCTCGTTGCGGACGGCCAGCCCGGAAACGTCGAGCGCGCAGATGAGATAGGTGGCTCCCGGCAGGGCCCGAATCGTCTGCACGTCGCGGGTAAAACCGAAAATGGCGTTCGTCGGCTGCCCGCTG
>Ga0187784_10003708_pt1 | contig 12347 bp, 18 predicted proteins | sample 1015_SJ02_MP15_2_FD_132964 | JGI IMG/M metagenome (GOLD analysis project Ga0187784, IMG submission 132964) | Tropical peat soil microbial communities from peatlands in Department of Meta, Colombia - 1015_SJ02_MP15_20_MG | ecosystem: Environmental > Terrestrial > Soil > Wetlands > Peat | place... | reverse complement strand
CCGAGGCGATCGACAAAATCCGCAAGCAGGTCGGCAACGGCAAGGTGATCTGCGGGCTGTCCGGCGGCGTCGATTCGGCGGTCGCCGCGATGCTCGTTCACGAGGCGGTCGGCGATCAGCTGACCTGCGTGTTCGTCGATCACGGCTTCCTCCGCCTCGGCGAGCCGCAAAACGTGGTGGCGCTGTTCCGCGGCCATTACAATATTCCGCTGGTTCATGTCGAAGCCGCGGATATTTTCCTGAACGCGCTCGCCGGGGTCGAGGATCCGGAGGCCAAGCGCAAGACGATCGGCAAATTGTTCATCGACGTGTTCGAGGCCGAGGCGAAAAAACTCGGCGGCGCCGAATTTTTGGCGCAGGGCACGCTCTATCCCGACGTGATCGAAAGCGTGTCGTTTACCGGCGGCCCGTCGGTGACCATCAAGTCGCATCACAATGTCGGCGGCTTGCCCGAGCGCATGCATATGAAGCTGGTCGAGCCGTTGCGCGAATTGTTCAAAGACGAGGTGCGCGCGCTCGGCCGCGAGCTCGATCTGCCCGACGCCTTTGTCGGCCGCCATCCGTTCCCCGGACCCGGCCTGGCGATCCGCTGCCCCGGCGCCGTCACCCGCGAGAAACTCGATATTCTCCGGCTCGCCGATGACGTCTTCATCGAGGAAATCCGCCGCGCCGGGCTCTATGACGACATTTGGCAGGCGTTCGCGGTGCTGCTTCCCGTGCGCACCGTCGGCGTCATGGGCGATTTCCGCACCTACGATTATGTGGTTGGGCTGCGCGCGGTGACCTCGACCGACGGCATGACCGCGGATTTCTACCCGTTCGAGATGTCGTTTATCGCCGCGGTCGCCACCCGCATCATCAACGAGGTCAAGGGCGTCAATCGCGTCGTCTACGACATCACCTCGAAGCCGCCGGGCACGATCGAGTGGGAGTGACGGGGAGTGACGACGGATGTCACAGGACGCAGCGAAGATCATACTGGACGTCGCCATAAGACATATGGCGGAGCAGGATGCCGCTCTGATAAAAATCCAGTCGTTGTGTGCCGCAGAGGAATTTAATGAATACCGACGCATGATCGGAAAATCGATGGGAGAGATAGTCTGCGAGATCATAAATCCAATTGTCGCAAAATATCCTGAGTTGAAACCGCCGCAGCTAAGGTGGTGACAGCCTCGTGCCCGCAACCCCGCAATCGCAAGCCCGCACCCGCGCCTTCGCGCGCGTGATCGGGCCGTGGCTGGTGATCGTCCCCGGCATTGTCGTGCTGCGTGCGCCGGACATCGGCGCGCTCGCGTCCGACTTCTTCAAAAGCGACCTGTTCGTGTGGTTTGCCGGCGCGCTGCTGCTCTTCACCGGACTGCTGATCATCGCCTTTCACCAGTACTGGTCGAGCGCGGCGGCGGCATTGATCTCGCTGTTCGGATGGATCCTGGTACTTCGCGGTTTGGTTTTGATGGCCGCGCCGGAGCTGTACCAACGCGCGGCGATAGTCATGCAGGGGGTAACTGTCGTGCGGTCGGTCTTCGGTGTCCTCGTCGCGATCGGGCTTTATCTCACTCACGTGGGCTGGCTTGCCAAGCCCGCCGCGGCGACGAACACTCCGTGAGCAAGGCGAACGATTGATTGGAGGCTGCCGCGGTGCCCATCACCATCTACGGCATCAAGAACTGCGACACCATGAAGAAGGCGCGCGCCTGGCTCGACAAGCGCGGCGTCGCATACGCGTTTCACGATTACAAGACCGCCGGCATCGACCGCGACCGGCTGGAGCGATGGGAGAACAAGGTCGGCTGGGAGACGCTGCTCAACCGCGCCGGCACCACCTTCCGCAAGCTGTCCGACAAGGACAAGACCGGCCTGAACGCCAAAAAGGCGCTGGCGCTGATGCTGCAGCAGCCATCCATGATCAAACGGCCGGTGCTCGATCTCGGCGGCGGCAAGCTCTTGGTCGGTTTTCAACCGGGGCTTTACGAAAAATCGCTCGGCGCACGCGCCGCGCGATAATTCGCCGCAGCCGCATTTTCAATCTGGCAAATCCGCGCGCGCAATCGGGCGAAAATCCGGCGCGCGGAACTTTGCTTTTTACAAATTGTTAAGCGCAAAGCGACGGCCATTTTGCCGCCACGGATCGACCATGCTTTGTCCGAACAACTGCGGCTTCGTTGGCGCCACGCGACGGACAAGCTTGCGGGCTTCCTCGTCGGGGACGTGAACTCGGGGGCGAGTAGCTGCAAGGCTGGAGGTTGAAATGAAATTGCGTGCGTATGTCGGCGGCTTCACTGTGGCCGCCGGCACTGTCGCTTGTCTGTGTTCCGCTCAAGCCGCCGATCTGCCGATGCGTCCGGCGCCCGCTCCGGTGGCGCCGGTCGCCTACGCGCCGCCGGTTTACAACTGGAGCGGATTTTACGTCGGCGGCCATATCGGCGGCGGCTTTGAAAATTCGAATTGGAGCGACCCGATCACCGGAGCGAGCGACACCTTCAGTAACGGCGGGTTCCTGGGCGGCGCCCAGGTCGGCGCCAATGCGCAGTTCAACTGGCTCGTCGTCGGGCTGGAGGGCGATTTCAGCTGGACCAGTCTGATCAAGGGTACGTCGACGGATTCGGCCGGCGCCGCCATCACCACCAGTCCGCAATGGACGTCGACGCTGACCGGGCGGGTCGGCGCGGCGTTCGACCGGCTGCTCGTCTACGGCAAGGGCGGTCTCGCCATTGCCGACGATCAGAGCACGTTTACGCCGGTCGGCGGCGCGACGCTGACCGACACCGTGACGCGGACCGGCTGGACGGTCGGCGCCGGGCTCGAATATGCGCTCACCAACAATTGGGCGGTGCGCGCCGAATACGACTATCTCGGCTTCGGCAACAAGCAGCTCAGCTTCACGCCGGCGGTGACCAGCAACGCCGACCTCAACGTTCAGGAAATCAAGGCCGGGTTCGACTATAAGTTCGGGCCCTAAGCCGAACTGCGACGCAACTGCAAAAGGGCGGAGTTTCGGCTCCGCCCTTTTGTTTTGACGCGCCAGGGCGTGCGCTCGTTGCGCCCGGTGGCCGCTTGCGGGGTGCCGGCTCAGGTGATCGGCTTGGTCGCCGAACCGTCCGAGCATGGCGGTGCGATTTATGCGCCGGCCAAGCACGCGGCGCCTATCGAGGGGTTTTCGTTAAAGCGCATTTTTGTGTTGATTATCACATTAAGCGTGACAAGTGCCCGGTATAAAGCCAGCGTGAATTTAGCCCCTGAGAGGGTGTCATGACCGCCATTAAACGCCAGGCCAAGCGCATCGCAGCTTTGTTCGATTGCGCGATGACTTCTTGCGGCGAACTGCCGAACTTCAGCGATCGAGCGCTGCAGGATATCGGTTTGTTGCGCTACCGCACCAGTGACGTATCCTGCAAGCCGTTTTGGATGGCCTGAAGAACAGCCGGCCGGCTTTCGTCGATCCCGCCGTTCCGATTGTCGGTGGTTAAAAGGCTTAGTGCCGTACCAGCTGTTTCAATTTGGCTTCTTCATCGCTGAGCAGACGCACGATTGTTCGCTGCGTCATCTCGTCAATCTCATTGTCCAATCTCTTGCGATAATGCTCGATGTTGAGGCGGACAATGAGAGCGACATCGACATCAGGTCTAACATGCGCCTGATTCATGGTTGCACCCGCTATCCGACCAACAGCGACGGGAAGAACACCTTTATCGTCGCCGCGTCATTCGCCGCCTGAGCGATAGGCAAAGGTGCTTCGGTTTCGAAGTGGTAGCCGCAGTTTTCGCAGGACCAAAGATTGAGTATGTGCCGCTCGTCCTCGTATTCCGACCATGTAGGAGCGATCAGCAGGTCCCCGCATTCAGGACAATTCATGCCAAAAACGGAACGAGGATTGGCTGGCGTCATCATGATCGAAATCTCCAGTCAGGACCCGTCAAGACTGCCGCAAACCAGATACTCTTGCGGGATTTGATTTTCGGCCTCAGCGAGGCTCTTTGTTTTGTTGCGCCTTCTATTTGGCAAGGACCGTGCCAGGATCGGAGCGGACCTTTTAAGCTGATGCGTTTCAACTGTTTAGGTCTTTAGCCGCGCCATGGCAGCGCATCCAAAGCGAATTCAAGTATAATTTTCTCATACGGCTTCGCATCCGCGATTGCCTTGAATGCCCAACATCTCAATCAGTTATTCCATGGCACGGGGTGCATGGTTTTGGCATGCGCTCCGGGCTCTGCCTTACGCAAATTACCTGAATTGTCTCGGTCGAGCCGCGCACTATGTGCGTTTAAGCAATGGCGCTGGTGTGGTGTCATGCGCCCAAATAGTTGTGATACCGGCGGTGATGCTCGAATTACGACGCGCTCAGGGACGCTGGAGAATTGGCGTGCCGTCGTTCCGATTACGCTGCTTGACGTCGTGGGCAGCGCGATGGTGGCACTGTGGTTGGCGTACCAGCCGTCCGTAATCGACAAATCGATGGCGTTGGATCTCGCCGCGCCATATTCGTTAAGAGCGGCGACATCGCAGGACGTCGACCGCTCGCTCAAAGGTAATCGGCTCGACGTGAGGCTCCGGCGGCCGGTCGGCGCGCCGATCGATTCGCCTGCGCAGGGACAGCACGGGCAATCGGATCATGACCGCCATATTCGGATCGGGTGCGACCCGGCGTTCAGTCCGCTTGTCGAAGGCGGATACTTCAGCGGACGCTGCATTACCGGCATCGACTCCGCCACCAAACTGGTCGCCTCGCTGCGAGGTGCGGTGTCATGAAGCTGCACTGGATCGTGGACACGGAGCGGCTCGTTCCATTTGTGACCCGTGGAATTGGCGGATCGCTCCTGCAATTTGTCGATGGGGCGCGGGATTGGCGCCCGATCTCCACCGCGCCTTTCAATCGGAAGCTTGAATTACGCCTGCGCCAAGGCAGGCGCCGGGCGGTTCCGTTTCCCTGCCGGCAGACCAGAAACGGCTGGGTGAACGGCGATCTTGAGGTGCGCGTCGCCATCGATCCCGTCCAATGGCGATGCTGGTCCGACAAAGACGGTAACGCTGGAGGCCATTGAGTGACGGCGCTGCAGGCAAAATCGTCCGCTGCGTTCAAACCGCGCGGGGCCCCTGTGCGCCAACGCCGGTGCGGCAAGCTGGGCACGGCGGTGCTCGCCGGCGCGTTGGCCGGCATTGTAATGATCACCGCATCGAACCCGGCCCAGGCGCAAGGACTTTTTGATTTTCTCTCCGGCGGCTTTCCGCGCCAGCCGTCGCCGCAACCGTCCGAATCTTATCCTGCTCCGCCGACGCCCGCTATCGGGCCGGTGGCGCCGGCACCGCTCGGACGGGAGAAGGTCATTGAGGGCGCCGGCAGCACCGGCCATGCGGTCGCGTTCTGTGTGCGGCTGTGTGACGGTCAGCATTTTCCGATGCAGCACATGGTCAATGGCACGCCGGTGGAAACTTGCCGCGCCAGCTGCCCCTACAGCAAAACCAAGGTGTTCTTCGGTAGCGAAGTCGGCGGAGCCGTGGCCCGAGACGGCGAGCATTATTCGAGCCTCAACACGGCGTTCGTGTATCGAAAGAAACTGGTGGCAAACTGCACCTGCAATGGCAGGAGTGCGTTCGGGCTCAGCGCTTTCGACGTGCAGCACGATCCGACTTTGCGGCCTGGCGACATCGTGTCGACCAAGGACGGCTTGATGGCTTACACCGGCAAATCTGCCAGCGGCGCAGGCTTGACGCCGGTCAATCCGGCAAGCCTTCCCGACGACATAAGACCGCAATCCTCCCGATTGTGATCTCGCCCGCGTCGCGTCGCGATGAAGTCAAGTCGCATTTCCTCGGCGAATGGCGCCCAACCTAACCGGTGCGGTCGAGCTTGGCGTCGGGGTTGTCTTCGCGCCAAGACAAAGATTTTCGCGGCCGCGAAGTGACAACGCAGCCCATGGCAATGAAGCCGATCGCCGCGGCGGACAGCGCCCAGAGCATCGCATCGACGACGCCAGCCATGACCTCCTCCATCGGTCGCAGCCGCGGTCATTGCCAGATTGACGGACCGATGACGTTGACTTTAGTCAAACGCTGGGAAGCCCAGGGTTAGGGAGCGCCCTTACTCCGTCTCGATCTTCACCTCGCTGGTGATCTTCTGCCAATGCGCCATTTCGCCGGCGAGCCAGCTCTTGGCGTCGTCGAGCGAAGCGTTGGGGACGGTGTTGAAGGTCTGGTTATCGAACGCTGCGGCGACGGCGGGCGCCTTCATGGCATCGATAAACCCGTTGAAGATCGTCTGCAGAACCGGCCTCGGCGTGGCGCCCGGCGCGAACAACCCTTGCCAGGCGATGGTGCCGACATCGGGATAACCCAGCTCCTGCATGGTCGGCAGGTCGGGGAAAGTCGACAGCCGCTTGTGATCGACCAGCGCCAGCGCGCGGAAGTTGCCGGCTTTGATTTGCGGCGTGCTGCTGGCCACGTTGAGGAAGGCGATCTGGGTCGAGCCGTTGAGCATGTCGTTGATCACGCCCGAGGCGCCGGCCTTGTTCGGGATGGCGATCAGATCGAGATCGCCGGCACGCTTGGCGAAATACGCCATGTCGTAATGCGGGTAGCTGCCCGGCCCGACCGTGCCGTAGCGCACCATCCCGGGATGCTGTTTTGCGTAAGCGATCAGCTCTGCAACGCTTTTCACGTCGAAATTCTTGCCGGTCGCGAGCAGAAAGGCGGGAATGTCAACGAGATTGGTGACCGGCACGACGTCTTTGCCGTAATCGATCTTGAATTTCTCCGCATAGGTGATCGGGGTGATCGCATTGGTGGTAACGTTGCCGATCATCAGCGTGTAGCCGTCGGGCGGAGCGCGCGCCATATCGTCGATGGCGATGATGCCGAATGCGCCCGGCTTGTTCTCGACGTAAAACGGCTGCCCGAGATTCTTGCCCAATTGATCGGCCAGAATGCGGGCGACGATGTCGGTGGCACCGCCCGGCGCGTAGGGAACGATGATCTTGACCGGCTTTGCGGGCCAATTTTCTGCCGACTGAGCAAAAGCGGCGCCAGCGGCAACGCACAGCGACAACAAAAGAGACGTAAATGCCAATGCACGCTTCATGTTTTTCTCTTCATAGGCCCGCAGCGGCGCATCGGCGGCGACTAATCTGATGATCCGGCTTTGACGCCGTGCAGACTATGCGAGGCATCCTTGACCGTGAAGAAAACCACATCGCGTTCGCTGCTCGCCTTGCCCGAATGGACCACGTCGGCGGGGACATAAACCGCCGAACCCGGCCCGGCCGCGATGTCCTTATCGCCAATCCTCGCCAGGAACGTCCCCTCAAGAATGTAAATCCACTGTTCGTTTGGGTGCGAATGCGGCTCGGCGCCCGTACCCGCGGGCATCCGCATGAGCCCGACGATCATGCGGTCGCCTTCCACGCAGGAGCCGTTCGCCGTCGAGTAATCGGGTCCGCCGAGGATGTGATTCACATTGGCGAGGTTGAAAACGTATTCGCCGGCTCCCGCCCGCTTGGCGCCCGGCGTGCGGGCCATTTGAGGGTCCAATGCTTCGGCCATGTGACGACTCCCGGATGCTGAGTTTGCGCTGGACGGTAATCTAGCAGGTTGCGGAAAAATGGACTATCGGCGAGCGTCCCATGTTGATCCGTCGCCGAGGTGAGAAAGACGGGAGCAGAACGCGCGATCTTATTCTCGCAACTCGAGCGTCGATTGCATCACCACGACGACGTAGGGATTCCAGGTCGAAAGAAGCCAGTAGATGATTGTGCGCCTCGACTGCCCGGCGCCGGCGGGCGTCGCATCGCGGGTGAAGCGGTTCAGCACGAATGGTGCATAGAATATGCCCGGCCACGGCTTGCCATTTGGCAGCTTCCAGTAATTGCGCAAACCCGGGCAACCGTTCGCGCTCTGGATGAGCGTGCACTCGACACCGGGATCGTGCGCGGCGCTGAGCAAAACCACAGGCGGCGACCAAGGCCCCCACGGCTCGGGCGCAAAGCGGGCTTCGACGGTCCGGGGAGCGCAATTGTAAAGTAAAAGCCAGGCGTGAAGCGGCGCATTCCATGTTACCGAATGCTCCCCGACGCAGCGTTCGCCGGCGGGCTCGGCCTGGTAGATTTCCGCGCCGACCGGAGGTATCCATTCGCCGGCGGCATTGTGCCGGCTTTCCCATTGCTGGCGTGTGACCCACACCGGATTTCCGCTTGGATGATCCGATGAACCGGCGCTTCCCGCGAAGAACGACCAAGTATCCGGATTATCGAAGGTCTGCCTGGGTGCGATCGCGACATAGGGAATGCTGGCGCGATAGCGCGCTACGCCGAACACCGCAATTCCGGACGGCCGCGCCTGCACGGCGGAATCCTGTTGTTCAGGCGGATTTGCCGCGGTCACGTAGACGAAGCCGCTCGGCATCTGCGCCAACTGGGGTAGCCGCCAAGGTCCCGGACTGGTGATCAGGCGGAAGCTCGCCGGATTCGCTGCGCTCGCGACGGCGAGCACACTGCGTCCCACGCTGTTGTTTACGGGTAGCTGTCCGCAGAGCGCGCTAGGCCGAGGAAGCCTAAGAGGAGCCGTCGGGTTTGGCGTCAACGTACCCGGAAACATGCAGTGGGCAGTCCAAAAGAAGGCATAGAATTTGCCGTCAAAATATGCGCCGCCGGAGGGCACGTTGAACGTGCCCTGCTGGACCGGCGGTTGCACCGTCGGATGCGCGAATACGCGCGGCGCGGAAGTTGCGAGCGCAAGATCAAGACAGTTTTTGCCGTCCGGCGGTGCTGTGCGGAAGGTCCAACCGAGCGCATCGTCGGGCGGCACGGTCGGCGGGATGCCGGGCGGATGCCCGTTGGGCAAGGCATCACCAAACAGCAAATAGAGCGGGCCCGCGCCGCTGTCCACCGGGAAGCCCAGATCGACAGCGTCCAATCCGAAATTCGAAACCGTCCTCGCCGCTGTCGGCTGTTTGTTGGCCCAGTCGGTTTCGCCAATGAGCTGGCACACTTTGATGCTGGAGCCGACGAGCGACAGCGTCGCGGCCTTGGCATTAATTGCGGCAGTTTCGACGACAATGATCGCCAGCAATGTGAACGCGCGAGATACGCCCATAGGGCGCCTCCTTGCTCTGACGTCGTCGAACTGACGAAATGGCGCCCGCGCTTGTTGTCGGCGTCCGATTGCCTGATCAGCGGCAGGGGCGACACCAGCAGTGCCACGGATCACAGGCCCTGGTATAGCCGAGCGGACAATAGGGGCCCCAGCCCCGGCATGCTGTCTTGCTGATGATCGGTGTGGCGTTCTGGGCCAGAGCATGCAGGTTCGCCGCGCCCGCAGCCTGACTTTGTGCGTTGGCCGTCATGGCAAATGTGCTCATTGCGACCGCTGCAATGAAAGTCATCGTGAACCTTCTCATCGGACTCTCCTTCTGGCTCTCGTATTGACGGTAAAAGCGCAAGAACTGGGCGTGAGGGTATTCTCGCCGTATCAATGGTGGCCGTGCTTAACTCCCCAGGGTTCGGATGGACCGCGTGGAAGGGCGGCGGAAGCCGGGATGGAGCCCCGGACGCGGCAACGGATGTAGGGGCGGCAGAGCCATGGAATCAGCCTGCGCATGAGTGAAAACCATGAACAAAAAATCACCGCGAAGGGCGGCCGCATTGACGTGCGTCAATGCGCTTGCTCCGGCACCGTGTCTGTGTTCGGCACAAACCGGACATTGCTGTTGTGTCCGCGAATATCCGCTTTTGACGGAACAGCAGACACTCTGATACCCGACGCAAGCGCGCCAATTTTATAAGTGCGCGCCCTACTCGATCTTGATTTGCGCCGCCGCGATTACAGGCGTCCAGCGCGCGATGTCGGAATCGATGCGGGCGCTGAACTCGGCCGGCGTGCCGGGGATCGGCTCCATCAGTTGTGCGGTGAGCTTCTCGCGGATGGCGCGTGACTCGATCGCCTCGGTGACCAGGCCGCGAATGCGCTCGGCCATCGCGGCGGGAATTCCCGCCGGCGCGATCAGTCCCATCCAGGCGTCGGCTTCGACGTCGATGCCGGCTTCCTTCAGCGTCGGAATGCCGGGCAACAGTGCCGAGCGTTCGGCAGTCGAGATCGCCAGAATTTTCACCGCGCCCGAATTCACTTGCGGCGCAACCGAGATCGCCGGCAGGCAAACCATCTGCACGTCATTGCGCATCAGAGCCGTCATCGCCTGCGGTGACGACGCATAAGGCACGTGTACGAGTTGCGTGCCGCTTTTCAGCGCGATCGCCTCCATCGCCAATTGCGACAGCGATCCGGTGCCGATCGAGCCGTACGCGTATTTGCCGGGATTGCCGCGGATCAGATCGACCAGCTGCCGCGCGGTGTTGACGCCGAGGCTGGTATTGATCGCCAGCGCGCTCGGTTGCGTGACCAGCGTGGTGATGAGCGAGAGATCCTTTCTCGGATCGTACGGCAGGTTGTGGAACAAGAGCGTATTGATGGCGAGCGGACCGCCGATGCTCACCCCGATGGTCGCGCCGTCCGGCGCGGCCTTGGCCACGGCGTCGGTCCCGGTATTGCCGCTGGCGCCGGGCCTGTTCTCGACAATCAATGTCTGCTGCAGTTTGTCCTCCAGGTAGCCGGCGATCAGCCGCGCCACGACGTCGGGCGTCGCGCCGGCCGCGAAGGGGACAATGATTTTGACCGGCTTGGCCGGCCAGTCCTGGGCGGCGGCGGGTAAGATGCCCAATAGAACCGCGAGCGCCGCTAGGATACCTCGCATCATTTGCTTCCCCTTCGCGTTTCCCACCGCAGGCGCAAGACGTATCATGCCCGGCAAAGGGCAAGAAGCGGACAGCGGCCAGGGGGCAACAGTGCGCAGCACGACGCGATTGAGGACGTTATTGGACTCGGGCCGCATCACCGTCGCGCCGGGCGCTTTCGACGGGCTTTCGGCCCGGCTGGTCGAGCAGGCGGGATTTCCCGCCGTTTATGCCAGCGGCGGCGCCATTGCGCGCTCGACCGGCGTCCCGGATCTGGGGCTCCTCGCCATGGACGCGATCGCCGACCGGCTCGCGGCGATGGTCGACGTCATCGCCGTGCCGCTCATTGCCGACGCCGATACCGGTTACGGCAACGCACTCAACGCCCAGGCCGCTGCGCGCGCCTTCGAGCGCGCCGGCGTCGCGGCGCTGCATCTGGAGGACCAGACGTTTCCCAAGAAATGCGGCCATTACGACGACAAGAGCCTGGTGCCCGTCGCCGAGATGGTGCAGAAGCTCAAGGCGGTGCGCGATGCGCTGCGCGATCCCGACCTCGTCGTCATCGCGCGAACCGACGCCATTGCCGTGGAGGGCTTTGCAGCGGCGATCGATCGTGCGTGCGCTTATCGCGAGGCGGGCGCGCAAATGATCTTCGTCGAGGCGCCCACTTCCGAGGCCGAAATCGCCGAGATCGCCAAGCGCGTGCCGGGCTGGAAACTCATCAACATGTTCGAAGGCGGCAAGACGCCGCTGTTGCCGGTGTCGCGGCTGCAAGCGCTCGGTTACCACCTCGTGATCATCCCGAGCGATACCCAGCGCGCCGCGATCAAGGCCATGCAGCGCGTGCTGGCGGCAATCGCCCGCGACGGCAGTTCGGCGGCGATGCGCGGCGATATGGCGACGTTCAAGGAGCGCGAAGCGCTGGTCGATACCGTGGCCTATCTCGACCGCGGCAAGCGCTACGGCGCGTGAAGCGCCGGCGGGGCGTCATTGACAATGAACGCCCGCTCGCCATGATCGCGACATGGGACTTGCCGTCGAAATCCTCGGTCTCGTCATATTACTGGGCGCGCATGTCTTCGTGACAATGCGCGGCACCCGTGCACGCCTGATCGCCCGGATCGGCGAATGGCCCTACCGGGGCCTGTTCTCGCTGGTCTCGATCCTTGGCATCGTGCTGGTCGCCTACGGCTTTGCCGGTTACCGCGACGCCGGCATGATCGCGGTGTGGAATCCGCCGGCCTGGACGCGGCATATCGTCGTAGTGTTGATGTGGCCCGCGAGCATCCTGATCGCCGCCGCCTACATTCCCGGCAACATCAAACGGGTCGCCAAGCACCCGATGCTGGCCGGCGTCAAAACCTGGGCATTCGCGCATTTGTGCGCCAACGGCGACCTTGGCGGCATTATCTTGTTCGGCGCGGTGCTGGCCTGGGCGGTGTATGATCGCATCACGCTGAAACATCGCGCCGACTTGGGCGCGCCGCCGATTCCCATCGGCGGCGGCAAGAACGACATGGTCGCCATCGTCGTCGGCACCATCATCTATCTTGCGCTCGGCTTCGTCTTCCACCCCCTCGTCGTCGGCGTGCCGGCATTCGGAACGCCGGCGCTTGGGCAATAACGGTG
>Ga0187784_10003707_pt1 | contig 12348 bp, 11 predicted proteins | sample 1015_SJ02_MP15_2_FD_132964 | JGI IMG/M metagenome (GOLD analysis project Ga0187784, IMG submission 132964) | Tropical peat soil microbial communities from peatlands in Department of Meta, Colombia - 1015_SJ02_MP15_20_MG | ecosystem: Environmental > Terrestrial > Soil > Wetlands > Peat | place... | reverse complement strand
TGCTCGTGACCCTGCTGCACGAAATGCAGAAGCGCGACGCCAAGAAGGGCATTGCAACGCTGTGCATCGGCGGCGGCATGGGCATCGCCATGTGCGTCGAGCGCTGAGCCGCCCATCCGTTTCAACGGCGGAGCGCGTTGCGGCGCGCTCCGCCGTTTTCGTCTAACAATACGGATGAAGGTCGGCCCGGCGAAGGCCGATCCACCAAGGGAGGACGGGATGGCACGGGTTGCGGTGGTCACCGGCGGCACGCGCGGCATCGGCGCCGCCATTTCAAAGGCGCTTCTGGCGGCCGGCTATAAGGTCGCGGCCAATTACGGCGGCAACGACGAGGTGGCGCAGAAGTTCAAGGCCGAGACCGGCATCCCGGTCTACAAATGGGACGTCGGCTCCTATGACGCCTGCGCCGCGGGCCTCAAGCAGATCGAGACCGATCTCGGCCCGATCGACGTCCTGGTCAACAACGCCGGCATCACCCGCGACGCCATGTTCCATCGGATGAAGCCGGAAAACTGGACGGCCGTCATCAACACCAATCTCAATTCGCTGTTCAACATGTGCCGCCCGGTGATCGAGGGCATGCGCGAGCGCGGCTTCGGCCGCATCATCACCGTCTCCTCGATCAACGGCCAGAAGGGCCAGATGGGCCAGACCAATTATTCGGCCGCCAAGGCCGGCGAACTCGGCTTCACTAAGGCGCTGGCGCAGGAGAACGCGCGGCGCGGCGTGACCGTCAACGCCGTCTGCCCCGGCTACATCGGCACCGAGATGGTGCGGGCGATGCCGCAGGACGTGCTGGAAAAAAATATTCTCCCGCTGATCCCGATCGGGCGCCTCGGCGAGCCGGAGGAAATCGCGCGCTGCGTCGTGTTCCTGGCGGCGGACGAGTCCGGCCTCATCACCGGCTCGACGCTTTCGGCGAACGGCGGCCAATACATGATCTGACCTCGCCTTCCTGGAGTTCGGTGCGTCGTTCTTGCAGGAAGCGGCGCACCGCCGGATCGGATTCAAGGCCGATCGCGCGTCGATAGGCTTCGTCGGCTGCTTCGATTTGATCGGCCTGCGCCAGCAGGCCGGCACGCGCGGCCCAGTAGGGCTGATAGTCGGCAAGGCGCGGAAGCCCGCTCAACTCATCGAGCGCCGCCAATCCGGCCGCCGCGCCTGCCGTCTGCGCAATCGCAATCGCCCGATTGATCGCGACCACCGGCGAGGCGGTCATCGTCAGCAGCGCATCGTAGATGCGGACGATGGCCGCCCAGTCGGTTCGGCCGGCGACCCGGCGCGCCGCGTGGACCGATTGCACGGCGGCCTCGAGTTGATAGCGGCCCGCTACGCTTATTTGGCTCGCGCGCAGCAACAACGCCTCTGCCTCTTCGATCAATGCCGTGTCCCACGTTGCGGGGTCCTGCGCGGCGAGCGGCACGTAGTTGCCCTCGCCGTTGCGGCGCGCCGTGCGGCGCGCTTCGGCGTGCAGCATGAGCGCCAACAACCCCAGCGCTTCCGGCTCGCCGGGTAGCAGCGAGACGACGAGTCGCCCGAGCCAGATTCCTTCTTCGGCCAGATTGCGGCGGCGGTTTTCCGTGCCGGCCGGGTCGGACCAGCCTTCGGCGAAAGCCGCATAGATGGCCTCGAGCACGGCGCCGAGACGTTCCGCCAGATCGTCGCGCGCGGGGATGCGGAACGGAATCGCGGCCTCGCGAATCTTTGTTTTGGCTCGCACCAGGCGCTGGCCCATGGCGGCGGGCGAGACCAGGAAGGCAGACGCGATGGTGGCGGCGTCGAAACCGAGGACGGTCTGCAGCATCAGCGGCGCTCGGACGCTCGGATCGATTGCCGGATGGGCGCAAGCGAACATCAGGCACAAGCGTTTGTCCGGGATATCTGTCTGTTCGGCCGCCGTGGCTGACAGCTCCTCGGCCATCAACTTCATGTGCGCGGCAGCGGCCGTGCGGCTTCGCCGCCGCCGCGCCTGGTCGACGGCTTTGCGCCGCGCCACTGCCACAAGCCACGCCGCGGGATTTTCCGGGATCCCACGCGCGGGCCAATTGGCAAGGGCGGCCGCGAAAGCGTCGGACAACGCATCCTCGGCGGCCGCGACATCGCCGACCCGCGCGGCCAGGAAGGCGACCAGCTTGCCGTAGCTGCGCCGAGCGACCGTTTCGGCGGCGGCCCGGGCGTGCTGGTCGGCCCTTGGCTCCATGATGCTCGGTCTACATGCCCCAGATCGGGCGGACCTCGATCGCGCCATGGCTGGCTCCGGGGCACCGCGCGGCCCACGAGAGGGCGGCGTCGAGATCCGGCACGTCGACGATGTAGTAGCCGCCCAGCTGCTCTTTGGTTTCCGCGTAGGGCCCGTCGAGAACCGCGGTTTTGCCATTGGTCACCCGCACGGTGGTCGCCGTGGCGATTGGTTGCAGACGATCGCCCGCGACCATCACGCCGGCCTTCTTCATCGCCTCCGTATAGGCGCCGTAGGCAGCCAAGGTCTGATCGATGTCGGCCTTGCTGGCCGTCTTGAAGGCCGCCTCGGACGAGTGGATCAGCAGCATGTACTTCATAGGTCTCTCCTTCGCATTTGGCCGGGCCTCATGCTCCGCCGTCGCCTAAGAGGCCGGAGCCGGGCCTTATTCGACACCGATCGAAAATACTTCGCCGGGACCTAGCGCGGCGGCGTCCAATCCGTCGGTGCCAGTTCGAAGCCGCGAAAGTCGAACCCCGGCGCAACCGTGCAGCCGACGAGGGTCCAGGCGCCCAGGCTCTCGGCGGCCTGCCACGCGCCCGCCGGCACCACTGCCTGCGGCCGCTCGCCGGCGGCTAGATCGGCGCCGAGCCGCACCGTCGCGACGCCATCGGCCCCGGCGATCCGCAGCGCGAGCGCGGCGCCCGCGTGCCAATGCCAGACTTCGATCGCGTCGATGCGGTGCCAGTGGGAGCGCTCGCCCGCAGCGAGCAAAAAATAGATCGCCGTCGAAACCGAACGCCCGTTCCCGTCCTGACGCGGATCGCGAAAAGTCTCGCGGTAGTGCCCGCCTTCCGGATGCGGGCGCAGGTCGAGCAAACGAATGACGTCGGCCGCGCTGAGCGAACGCATGTGGCGCGGCGTCAGAACCTGTCCTTGCGCGCGCGCACGGCCGCGAACACCTGCACGGGCGGCGCGCCGGAAAGGCCGACCGCCGCCGCGATTTCCGGCAGGTCGGCGCGCAGGAACGGATTGGTCTGCTGTTCGGAGCCGATGGTCGAGGGGATCGTCGGCCGCCCGGCGTCGCACAGCTTGACCACCTCGTCGGCGCGCGCGCGCAGCGCCCCGTTCTTCGGCTCGATAGTCAGCGCGAAATGCACGTTGGCGGCGGTGTACTCATGGCCGCAATAAACCTCGGTCTCGGGCGGCAGGTTGCGCAGCTTGAGCAGGGACGGCCACATGACATCGGCGGTCCCTTCCAGCAAACGTCCGCAGCCGACCGAGAAGAGCGTATCGCCCACGAAGGCGAGATTCTCCGATTTGAACCAATAGGCGATGTGGCCCGCGGTGTGGCCGGGGGTCTCCAGCACGCGGCCGACCAGCGTGCCGATCGTCACGAAGTCTCCCTCGCGCACCGTCGCGTCGACCGCGGGAATGCGCTGGGCTTCGCGCTGCGGCGCGGTCACCCGGCACGCGTGCCGCGCCTTCAGTTCGGCGATGCCGCCGGTGTGGTCGGCGTGATGATGGGTCACCAGGATGTCGGTGAGCCGCCAGTTCTTGGTTCGCAACGCCTCCTCGACCGCGCGCGCCTCGGGCGCGTCGATCGACGCCGTCGCGCCGTTCGCCGGATCGTGCAGCAGGACGCCGTAGTTGTCCTTGAGGCACCTGAACAGGTGGATTTCGGCCGGCATGTTTGCCTCGCGTCGGTTGTTACTTCGCCACGACTCTAGGGAATTTTGCCCCCCGCGCCAGAGCATGATTCCGAAAAGTGGGAACCGGTTTCCCGCCTGCGCGAAGCCCTTGGCGCGCGTAGTTGTTTGGGCTGACGCTTCGGCGGGCGGAGGCAGGTCGGAAAAGATCATGCTCCAGCAAGAAAGCTAAAGCGGGATGACGATCGTCATCCCGCTTTAGCGCCATTTGGTGCGATCGCGCACGCCCGCGAGCGCGACGCGCGCTTCGGCGACAACCGCATGGGCATCGATCGCGACGAGCTTGCCGCCCTTCTTGAGCACGCGGCCGTCGACCACGACGGTGTCGACATTCGTCGGCTCGGTGCACTCGAGCACGAGGTGCGCAGGATCGGTCATCAGCCCCATGTTGAGCGCGTCGGTGTCGATCATGATGAGATCGGCGCGCTTGCCGGGCGTCAGCGAGCCGATCTTGTCCCCCAGTCCCATGGAGCGGGCGCCCTCGATGGTGCCGAGTTCGAGCGCGCGGCGCGCCGACATTTTGAATTCGCTGCCCGCCTTCGCGTTCTCGACCAGGCGCGCCAGCTTGAGCACCGCGAACAGGTTCGACGCGCCGACCAACGCATCGGTGTCGACCGAGATTCCGAGCGGAATGCCGCGTGCGAGCATTTCCGACGTTTGCGGGAACCCGTAACCGATGCGCAGCTCCGAGCCGGGCGACACGGACGCCGCGCAGCCGGACTCTTTCATCATCTCGAGTTCCGCTGGGCTCGCCGCGATCACGTGGATGAGCTGAACGTCCTTGCCGAGGAGGTTTGCCTTGTAGAGCGGCTCGATCTGATTGACCGCCTTGCTCGACGAGGCCACATGCACGGTGATCGGCAACCCGAGCTTGCGCGCGTTGTCGAACTCCGGCTGATAGACTTCCGGCTTGATCGGGCCGGCGCGGAATTGGCCGCGCCACGCCATGCCCAGCGTGAGCAGGCCGTCGGCGGACCACGCCTTCCAGTCTTTGGCGAGGCTCTCGATCGGGGCCTGGTCGGCCGACTCGGTGTCAGGCAGTCCTTGCGGCCAGCCGCAGGAATGGCGCGCGCGGATGCCGGTCGCGGCGAGCGCGCGCACGTCTGCTGCCGCGTGCGCCGGGGAACGGACGTTGTGGCACCACGAATGCACGAACGTCATGCCCGAGTTGATGGCCTCGGCGGCGGAGAGGCGCGTGCCCTGAAAAACGTCGTCCGCGGTCATGTGCTGGCCGAGCCGCGCCACCGTTGGGAAATAGCCCTCCTCCGGCTTCTCCCCGGCGAAGCTGCGGAACAGCGTGTTCCACATGTGCCAATGGGTTTCGACGAGGCCCGGCATCACGATCATGCCGGCGCCGTCGATCGTGCGCGCTCCCGGCGCCGCGATCTCCGGTCCGACCGCAACGATCGCGCCGTCCTTCACGTGGATCGCGCCGCGGGCGATGTCGCCGAGGCCGGCGTCCATCGTCATCAGGTAGGCGTTCGTGATGACGAATTCCTCGCGCGCCGGCAGCCTGGCGCCGCCGCTCGGCGCTTGCGCCATCAGCGGCGTGCCGAGCGCGCTCGTCGCCGCCAGCGCACCGGCGCCGCGCATGAAACTTCGTCTGCTGCAGAAACCGCACATCGCATCCTCCCCGGCGTAAACCCTTCTGCTTGGATTGATTTAACCTAACACATCGAGGCTCAACGCGGGCGCGTTGTCGGCCGCAGCCGCGCGCTTCATAATCATCCGCATGTCCATGGACGTCGTCGATTTGCGCAACTTCTACGGCCAGGCGCTCGGCGCCGTGGCACGCCGCTTCGTAGGGCGCGGCATCCGCCGGCGCTGGCGTGATCTGCACGGGATGCGCGCGCTCGGGATCGGCTATGCGACGCCCTATCTCGGATTGTTTCGCGAGGAAGCGGAGCGATGCCTCGCCTTCATGCCGGCAGCGCAGGGGGTGGTGAAATGGCCGTCCGAACGGCCCGCGCTCGCCGCCCTGGTCGATGAGTTCGAGCTGCCGCTGACCGACGCCGCGGTCGACCGGGTGTTGCTCGTACACGCGCTCGAAATGTCGCAGGACGCGGGGGCGCTGCTGCGCGAGGTGTGGCGGGTGCTGGCGCCGGGCGGGCGGCTGCTCGCCGTCGTTCCCAACCGGCGCGGCGTATGGGCGCGCACCGACGCGACGCCGTTCGGCCACGGGCGGCCCTATTCGCGCGGGCAGATCACGAACTTGCTGCGGGAAACCTGGTTCACGCCCACCGGGTGGGGCGAAGCGCTCTACGTGCCGCCGATCGCGCGGAAGTGGTTCCTGCGCTCGGCGGTGGCATGGGAGCGCGCCGGCGCCACCATCTCGGCGCCATTCGCCGGGGTCCACATCGTCGAGGCGACGAAGCAGGTCTACCGCGCCATTCCGGCGCGGCGGGAACGGCAGCGACTGGTGCCGGCGCTCGAGCCGGTGCTCGCGCCCACGCCGCGCGCCGCGGGGATGTAGCGTTACTCCTGGGTGGGTTCGCCGGGGGGCGCCGGGGGCGCGGCCTCTTCGTGCCCGCCGCCTCCGCCGTGGTGCGAGGGCATGTCGCCGCGCGGTCCACCGTGCCGGCGCCGGCGCCGCCGATGCAGCGGGAAGCGGTCCGGTTGTCCGTCAAAGCCATTCTGGCCATAGCCCTGGTACGAAGGCTGGGGCTGAGGCTGGTTGCTTCCGGTGATGAATGCCGGCAGCCCCGGATCACCACCGCCTTCGGGACGCGCCTGCGGCACGGGGGGCTGCGGCCGACTACCGTAAGGCTGCTGCTCACGCGGAGGATAAGGCGACTGCTCGCGCTGGTACGGCTGGGCTTCGCGCGGGGGGTAGGGCTGCGGCTCGCGGCCGCCGTAGGGCATGTCGCCCATCGGATGCCCGGGCGCCTCGTCGTCGCCCCCGTCGAAACTGTCGTCGCCACGCTGCTCGGCGTCGTGGCGAAAGTACGGATTGTTCTGCCGGAACTGTTCCTGTGCGGCCGCGATCAGGCGGAAGTAATGCTCGGCGTGCTGAAAGTAGTTTTCGGCCGCCACCGGATCGCCGGAGGCCTGGGCGTCGCGCGCCAGCTGCACGTATTTGTCGGCGACGTGGTTGGGAGTCCCGCGGATCTTCACGTCGGGACCGTTGGATTCGTAGACCCGCGTGAGCGGATTCTGGCCTTTGCGGTTGCGCCCCCGCATGCGTTTGTTCTGACCGTTTCTCATGGCTTTTGGTTCATCTGCTCCGATTTGCGGCGGCCGTCCCGCCGGTTCTCTCCCCGTGTCCGGTGCGCCTGAATGGAAGGTCGCGCCGGTTGCGGCTCACAAGGCACGCGCCTGGACGGGCGGCGTCCGCGCGTCGGTGCCACAATTCCAATCGATGGTGGTCTCTCGCCCGCGGTCATCCCGCGGTGTTGCCCTTCCCTCGCATTGCGCGTTGCCTCAAGCGACACGCGCCACGCCGGTGAAGCTTTCGTATCCCGAGCCGGCGAAGCCTTAAATGCTCGACCTGATCGATCGTCGTTTCGCCTCGCATGCGCCGCCGCCTCGCAGAGCTTTGCTCCGGGCCTCTGGGCAGCGCCCCTAAATCTCGGGTCGATGTCTGCCTGCAAGGTAGTCGGTCCGCAGGGATATTCCAAGTGCTTTTTTCCTGATTTTTCCGCCTCATGCACGCGCTGCGGGACGGATATGAAGGGCGCGCGGGATTCCCGCGAGATCGCGAAGGGTGGTCACAGCCATCGGTTGTTGTTTTTTTGAAAAGAGCAACGCGGCCGCATCCGCCTGTCCGGCGCCCACTTCAACCACCATGTGCCCGTCCGGGCCGATCAGTCGCGATGCATCTGCCGCGAGGGCGCGATACGCGCGCAGCCCGTCCGGCCCACCGTCGAGCGCCATAACGGGATCGTACTCGCGCACCTCGGGCGCGAGCTGCGCCAGCTCGCCGCGCGCCACATACGGAGGATTGGCGACGACGAGGTCGAACGGACCTGCAAGCGCGCTGGCGAAATCGCAGGCGACGAAGGCGGCACGTGCGGCGAGTCCCAGCCGTTCGGCGTTGTCGCGCGCGACCAGAAGAGCGTCGGTGCTGAAGTCGGTGCCGATCGCAAACGCCTTGGGCAATTCGCTCAACAGGGCCAGCAAGAGCGCTCCCGACCCGGTGCCGAGGTCGGCGATGCGGATCGGTCGCGCGCGGTCGCCCTCGCGATCGAGCGCGGCCAAGGCGGTTTCTACCAAAGTTTCGGTTTCCGGCCGCGGCACCAGGACCGCCGGGCTCACCCGCAGCGGCAGGCCCCAAAATTCCTTCATCCCGACAATGCGGGCAACCGGCTCGCGCGCGAGTCGGCGCGCCGCCATGGCGGCGATACGTTCGCGTTCGGCGGGATCGAGCGTGTGCTCGGCCGCGCCGGCAAGCGCCGCGTGGCCGAGCCCAAGCGCATGCCCGACGATGACCTGCGCGTCGAGTGCCGGCGAGTCGAGACCGGCTGACGTGAACACGCGCGCCAAGGCGCGCCGCGCGCCGGCAACTGAGATCGAAGCGTCCAGCCGCGGGATCGTCACGATGGCCGCGTCTCCTCGGCCGCGAGCAGCGAGGCCTGGTGATCGGTGACGAGCGCGTCGATGATCTCGCCCAGCGCCTCGCCTTCGAGCACCTGCGGCAGCTTGTACAGGGTCAGGTTGATGCGGTGCTCGGTGACCCGGCCCTGCGGGAAGTTATAGGTGCGGATGCGCTCGGACCGGTCGCCCGAGCCGACTTGGCCGCGCCGCTCGGCGGCGCGCTCGGCGGCGCGCTTGCGACGTTCTGCATCATAAAGCCGCGCGCGCAGCAGGCTGAGCGCCATTGCCTTGTTGCGATGCTGCGAACGCTCCGCCTGTACGACGATGACGATGCCGCTCGGCACGTGGGTCAGCCGCACGGCGGATTCGGTCTTGTTGACGTGCTGTCCGCCGGCGCCGCCCGCCCGCATGGTATCGATCTTGAGATCGGCCTCGGAAATGGTGACGTCGACGTCGGCGGCCTCCGGCAGCACCGCAACGGTCGCGGTCGAGGTGTGGATGCGGCCGGAAGCTTCGGTCGCCGGCACGCGCTGCACGCGATGCACCCCGGATTCGTATTTGAGCTTGGCGAACGCGCCGCGCCCATGCACCTCGGCGATGATTTCCTTATAGCCGCCGACCGTGCCTTCGCTTGCGGAAATCACCTCGACCTTCCAGCCCTGCCGCGCCGCGTAGCGCTCATACATGCGGAACAGATCGCCGGCGAAACGGGCGGCTTCATCGCCCCCGGTGCCGGCGCGGATCTCGAGCACCACGTCGCGCTCGTCCATCGCATCCTTGGGGATGAGCGCAACCCTGATCTGCTGTTCGAGCCGATCGCGCTTGGCGATGAGCGTCGGTCGTTCCTGCGCGGCCAGCTCCCGCATCTCCGGGTCGGTGGTCGAATCGTTGAGCAGCGCATCGAGGCCGGCAATTTCATCGGCCGTGGCGCGATAAGCCTTCACGGTCTCGACCAGCGGACCCAGCTCGGCGAATTCGCGCGACAATTTCACATAGGTCTGGCGGTCCGGCTGGGCGGCCAGGTCCGCTTCGATCGCCGTATGGCGCGCGACCAGCGCATCGAGCTTGGCTTGCGGAAGCATGGCGAAATCTCAGAGCTGCAGTCCTTCGGCGGCCGCGAAAGCCTCGAGCCGGTCACGCACCTTGATGCTGCCGACGCTCCGCTCGAGCAGCGGCGCCAACAGGGCGCTCGCCTTGCCGGCATCGAGATCAAGCAGCATCGCCTTCACCGGACCGACCGCCGAGGGTGTGAGCGAAAGCACCCGGTAGCCTATCGCCACCAGTGCCAGCGCACCGAGCGGCGTCGAGGCGAGTTCGCCGCACAGCGCGACCGGCTTGCCGGCGGCGCGGCCCTTGTCGACGATCATCCTGAGGGCGCGCAGCACCGGCACCGAGATTGGATCGAAACGATCGGCCACCCGCGCATTGCTGCGGTCGATCGCAAAGAGGAACTGGAACAGGTCGTTCGAGCCGACCGAGAGAAAGTCGACCCGCGCAAACAGCTCGTCGAGTTGATAGAGCAGGGAGGGCACCTCGACCATGGCGCCGACGTGGACCCGGTCCGGGAGCTTGTGGCCGTGGCGGCGCAAATGAGTGAGCTCGCGTTCGACCAGCGCGCGCGCCCGGTCGAACTCGTCGATCGCGGCGATCATCGGGAACATCACGCGCAGTTCGCGGCCGGCGGCGGCCTTGAGCAGCGCGCGCATCTGGCTGCGCAGCAGGCCGGGACGGTCGAGCCCCAATCGGATCGCGCGCCAGCCGAGCGCCGGATTTTCTTCGTGCACGGCGCGCATGTAGGGCAGCACCTTGTCGCCGCCGATGTCGAGGGTGCGGAAGGTCACCGGGCGCTCGCCCGCCGCGTCTAGTACCGCCTGGTAGAGCGCGAGCTGTTCGCTGGTGCGCGGGAACGCGGTGCGGATCATGAATTGCAACTCGGTGCGGAACAGGCCGATGCCGGAGGCGCCGGATTCCTCGATATGCGGCAGGTCGACCAGGAGCCCGGCATTGAGCATCAGCGCCACCTGCTCGCGGTCGCGGGTGACGGTCGGGCGGTGGCGCAGCGCCTTGTATTGCGCCTGGCGCCGCGCCCGGAATCGCACCTTCTCGCCGTAGGCCGATTGAATATCGGGCGGCGGACGGATGTGGACATCACCGCTGGTCCCGTCGACGATGATCGCGTCGCCCGCATCGACCAGGCCGACCGCATTCTCGATCTGCGCAACGGCGGCGATGCCGAGCGCGCGCGCGACGATCGCGACGTGCGAGGTCGGGCCGCCCTCCTCCAGCACCAGCCCGCGCAGGCGCGAGCGGTCGTAGTCGAGCAGCGCCGCCGGTCCCATCGAGCGGGCAACGATGATGGCGTTGTCCGGCAGGCTCTCCTTGGACGGCGCGTGGTCTTGTCCGATCAGCTGGCGCATCAAACGATTGGCGAGGTCGTCGAGGTCGTGCAGCCGATCGCGCATGAACGGATCGGTCTGACGCAGCATGCGGGCGCGCGCATCGGATTGCACGCGCTCGACCGCGGCTTCGGCGGTAAGCCCGGTCATCACCGCCTCACGCAGCCGACGCATCCAGCCGCGGTCGTAGGCGAACATGCGGAAGGCCTCGAGCACGTCGCGGTGCTCGCCGGCGTCGGCGACATCGCCGCGTTCGATCATGACGTCGAGGTCCGCGCGCAACGTGTCGACCGCGGCCTCGAGCCGCCGTAGCTCCTTGGGCACGTCGTCGGCGATGAAATTGGTGACGACCACGCGCGGCTCGTGCAGCACGACGTGACCGAGACCGATCCCGTCGGCGATCGCGCTGCCGGTCAGGTGCAGCACCTGGCGCGCGGCGGGCTCGAGTCCCGGGCGGGCGAGCGCCGACAGCTCGCCCGACGCGATCATCTCGGCGACGACCATCGCGGTCGTCTGCAGCGCCTCTTCTTCCTCTTCCGAATAGGTCCGCTGCGCGCGGTTCTGCACCACCAGCACGCCGAGCGTGTTGCCGGCGCGCAGGATCGGCACGCCCAGGAACGAGCGGTAGATTTCTTCGCCGGTCTCCGGCCGGTAGGAGAAGGACGGATGCGCGTGCGCGTCGGATAAGTTGATGGATTTCGCTTCGCGCGAGACGAGGCCGACCAGGCCTTCGTTCGCGCGCATGACGGTCAGGTGCACGGCCTGCCGGTTGAGGCCTTCGGTGGCATAAAGTTCCAATGTTCCGTCCACGCGCAGCACGTAGACCGAGCACACCTCCGCCACCATATTGGCGGCGATCAGCACGACGATCTTGTCGAGGCGTTCCTGGGCGCTGACCGGCTCCGCCATCACCTCGCGAAGTCGGCGCAACAACACGCGTGGACCGCCGAGCGCACCCCGCATGACGTGAGGTCCCTGGCAGGCTGCCACGGCCGGATTCGTCCGGCCCGGCTTACGTTTGAACTTTGCAGATTTCCCGAGCCTGTCCCAGGGGAAGGCCGCAAGCGGAAATTCTGCCGGCCGTTGCGTCGCGTCCCGATGGGCCGACGACAGCTCCGCGGGCCCGGCCCCGCAGCTATTTGTCGAGGCCGTATAGCGAATGCAACGTGCGGACTGCAAGTTCGGTATAGGCGGCGTCGATCAGCAACGAAAACTTGATCTCCGACGTGGTTATGGCGCGGATGTTGATCCCGCGCTCGGCGAGCGCCCTGAACGCCTGCGCGGCGACGCCCGCGTGGCTGCGCATGCCGATGCCGATCACCGAAATCTTCGCGATGTCGTTTGCGCCGTCGATGCGCTCGAAGCCGATCGGCTCCTTGGATTGGGCCAGCACCCCCTTGGCGCGCTCGAAGTCCGCTGCCGGCACCGTGAACGTGAGGTCGGTGGTCGCGCCGTCCGACGAAACGATCTGCACGATCATGTCGACGTTGATGTTGGCTTCGGCGAGCGGGCCGAAGATGGCGGCGGCCAC
>Ga0187784_10003706_pt1 | contig 12348 bp, 12 predicted proteins | sample 1015_SJ02_MP15_2_FD_132964 | JGI IMG/M metagenome (GOLD analysis project Ga0187784, IMG submission 132964) | Tropical peat soil microbial communities from peatlands in Department of Meta, Colombia - 1015_SJ02_MP15_20_MG | ecosystem: Environmental > Terrestrial > Soil > Wetlands > Peat | place... | reverse complement strand
ACGTATAATTAAATAGTCCCTAAGATTACGAATTTTAGCCGCCTCAAGCATCGCATCGACTTGGTCGCGTTCCAGATAATCTGTAATATTCTTCACATTTCGTAAAATAACTATTTTGCGAAACGGCGAGACCGAATGCTTTGATAATTTCAAATTTTAAGCAATATTAACCTCAAAAGGCTACTTTTAGGGCGATTAAAAAGGTTTAGGGCCCCTTAATATAACCGGATATTTTGGTCACAATGATACAAAAGATGGGTTTTGTATCACCGCAAAGCTAATTTTAAGCCCGATTTGCTGCTTTTTTGACAAATTATACAAGAGAAGCAGAAGGCACTTGCAATGAGCTATAACGTTGTTATAACCGTTTTAACTCTAACTTTTAAAAAACTAACAGCAGAGAAAACGTTTAAAATGACACTCTCTCGTATGCTTCCCGTAGGTCACTATCGTTGAATTGAAGGTAGACTTGCGTTATGCTGAGGCTGGAATGTCCTAGCATGAGCTGTACACGTCGTAGATCCGTGCCACCACGAACCAAGTTAATAGCAAAACTGTGGCGAAGAGTATGCGGATGTATTGTAAGCCCCGCTGTATTCCCGTATTTTTTTACCAAGTTGAATACTTGTGTTCGTTTTATAGAAAAAATAGGCTGATCCTCTGGGATATTTAGTGCTAAAACATAATCGGAGACCATTTTAAGGGTATCTTTGTCGAGGGGTACCCTCCGCTGCCTCCCTCCCTTAGCCTTTCGGATGTTCACTACGCCGTTCTTAAATTCAATATCATTGGGAGTGACATTTATGACCTCGCTCACTCGAACTCCGGTTCTCCACATAAACCGAAGTAGCAAATAGTCCCGCTGACTGCATGTTTTCGCGGCTTGGAGTAGTTCATCTACTTGTTCTCTCTCAAGATAATCGGGAATTTTCGTCACAGTGAACAAAAGAACTGTTTTGTTTAATAAATATTGCCATTTTGGTCTTCTTTGCGGTCTTATGCTGCTGGTTTATACAAAGAGGCAAATTCTCCCATTTCTTCAGCACTTTCTTTATTATTAAGTGCTTATTATAAAATTGATTTTTATATTAATCGAGCAGTGGATCATAAAAAAATGTGCATGCGACTGTGCCGCAATGTTCTGTTTACATACAGTGGGCACAAGCAAAAGTGAGAGTTAATGAGAGACCAAATCACAAGCAACCGAGAAGGATTCCCGATAAGGTAGCAACAAACAAATTTCGCATAGCAACCCGTATCAGCGCGATCATGAGTTCACTTATATGACTGATTCATCCATTCATTTTACTGTACCTTCAGCGCGTTCTTGTAGTTGTTCATACCCTCACTGCGTCTGTAATATCGATTGTAGCAGAGTGGCGTGGGCGTCTTAAATTGGAAGAGGAGACACAGCCACCTCTTTCCCAAATCATTGATGTGTGCAGCATATGATGTGCACACACGATGCGGAAAAACTTGCGATTTTTTGCTGGAAATCTACAAAGATAGATTTACGCAGTAGTTTCGCTGATGCTGATGCTTCCACAGTTGAACATTCTTAGCACCTCGCAAGTCAGAACAGAGGAGATCATTTTTTATTCTCTAATCTATTATTGACTGAAGTTAGAACGAACTTCTTTAAATGCTGCAGAATCAACTAGTGGATTATGAAAGAAGGCGTATAGCGCGTGGAAAGAGCAAAATGGTGCCCGATTTGTGAACGGTATGTCTTTGTCGATAAGACAATTCCCACGATGGGGTGGATGGGCTTCATCGCTGCCATTGTTTACGGCGGCGCACTGCTCGTCGCGTATGCCACTAGTTCAGCACTTGCCAGTTATCTCAACGCCACTCAAGGCGCGCTTTCAAGTCTCGGGTTCACAGCAGTCGCAGCCGCACAGCTGTTCGTGCTTTTTTCACTGTGGCCGCTGGTCGCCATACTCTTCTTAGTGAGCTTGATTTACTTAATATTTCACGAGCTCAGAGAACCGCTTTGCCCCATTTGCAATTCAGGGCATCTGTCTGATATTCCTACTCAGTGAATGGGAGTCAAAACGCACAGGGGAACACAGCCTAGTTGTGCAGTGGTGTAACGGACGGCGCCAACGAAAAAAAATCGTTAGCCTTAACGTCTGGTCTGCCACAGTTCTTTGGAGGCAAGATATCCGCCTTGGTTTTGAGGGGTCAGTTCAATGGCAACTAATGAGAAGATGTGTGCGTCTTGCGGCCAGAGTTTGAAAGCAGACGCGAAATTCTGCAACGCTTGTGGAGCACCCCAACAAGCTGCAGAGAGAAAGTGTGTGCGCTGCGGAAATAGTCTACCTGTAAATGCGAAATTCTGCAACGCTTGTGGAGCACCCCAACAAGGCGGCTCTCCGCCAGTGTCCGCCGCGCCACGGGGTGTTGTTCGACCGGACGAATCAACCGTTCTGGCAGAGGCTGAAGGTGTAAAGTTCAAAGCGTCAGTCGCTAAACAAAAATTAACCATAAGCAAGAAAAATGGCGCAGTGGTCGCACAAGTTCCTTTAAGGGGCCTGACAACGAGTTTTCACGAAGCGGGGAGGGTCATGGCTGGCCATATTGTTTTTTCTAGTGATGCGTGGGGCAAAGGGCAGGCCAAAACTTTTCGAATGTTTTTTACAGTTCAACAGCAACCGAGCTTTGAACGACTGAGACGTGAGATAGACCAAGTGCGTGCGCAACTAAAAACGACTCCCGATCCCGCCTCTAAGCTCTTCCCATATAGTAAGGCAATTAAAGAGGGAGGCGAGCTGCCAACAATTAATTTGACAGTGATGGGGGCTACAGCCCCTGTCTTAAAGAAAGGCGAAGCAATACACTTCGCTGATGAAGCCGCCGCCATGGAAACAAAAACGGTAAGCCTTGGCTATCGCGGCGGCTCACGCGGCGTCAGCGTGCCACTACCCATAAAAATCGGCGGCTCCCCAATTCGCTATCGCGTAGGCAGAACCGCCGGCCATGTGAAAAAGGAAGAAAGAACAGTTCTTACGTCACACGGCGTATTGATCGTCACGAACAAACGTCTATTTCTACATCCTTCGCCTGGGCACAAACCGATTAGCATTCCCTTGTCTAAAGTACTATCCTACACAATGGGTATCCAAACGGAATCGAGGTTTACCAAGAGGGCAGGCAAACGGGCTACTTCTTTGCGATAAAAAACACGGACTCTATTGACGTTTTCGAAGCTTGCCTACAATATTTAACTTCGAGCTAATGCTTTTTTAAGAATCAATGCTGTAGATCGACAATAATCCTTTTTTGTTGCCTGTTTCAATAACTGCGTGGTTTTACCGAATGGAGGCAACCTCCAGCTAACCTACCTCTCAGAACTGCAATTATTCTGGATAGCCGCCTACTAGATGTTTGCCGCCACAAATGGAGCTTGTCAAAGTGATAATTTCTGTATCGTAGCTATTTAACCGGTCATAGTATTCAAGGACCGTTGGAACGGGAAATCGGCGATCGCTTAGATCCTTCACTTTGTTGCGGACCATTGAGCGTAGCAACCCTTGACGCGGTATCTCGCGCGTTGTTTCACAAAAACAAGACAATTGTGGATGAGTTGAGGAATCTCAGATAAATCTGGAGGCTCATCAGCGGTATGGAAGAACTCTAATCAGTTTCTGAGCTTTCATTCGACTTGCGATGGCGCTTCTGGAATAGAATAAAAAGCGGTTGTTATCCAACTCTTTAATATCCTTGTCGCTGATCTGCAGGTTCCCGCTATCACCCCTTCAAACTCGAACTCACTTAGACCTGCTGCAGCCGCCTGACGTCCCAGCCGTTTCGCGCGCAGCGAATCGGCTTCGCTTCTCTCTTTTGGATGCGCATACAGGCTATATTTAGCTATATGTTTGTATACAATGTTATATTTTGATTTAAATTGTATACAATGTTATATTTTGATTTACAGCGCTGTACACGCGGCAAATCCCAACATTAATTTACTATCAAAGCGTACACTCTTTTGACGAATCTAGATAGTTCAAAACAAGTTGAAATGCGGGGAAACGTCGGGCGTTAGGTTAGTCGCCTGCCCGACGCACCCACATCTACGTTAACAAGAGAGTTTATCGCATTACGCTCCTAAATACGTTTGCTTTTTTAAGCAAAAATGGGGTCGTGTCTCTCTTGTCCGCTTTTCAGCTTTTTTTCGGACAAGAGGAATAAATGGTAATATCGAAGCATTCGACAACAATTTGCCTCGATGTGCTGGATCAGCGGCTTATTGAGGTAATAAACAATGAGGGCAGCATTCGGCTCTCAGCATTGCCGAAAGAATATCCTGAATTCGCAGCGGTGCCGTCGTCGACATTGTGGTACCGGGCAAGCTCATTGGGCCACGAAGGCTACATTTGGGTAGAACGACGCCGACATAGCCTTATTCTACACTCGGTGGAGCAGTGACGGCGGCTCTACTATGTTTGATATCTCCGTAACTAGCATCAAAAAACAGGCGGAGGGCACGGTTAGACACTTGACTCGATTCGGAGGACGCGATGACGATCTCTAACAGTAGCGACTCCGAAAAAAAGGCACCTAAATTTGAACTTTCCCGCGTTTGGCAGGAAGCGCTCAAGATGTGTGAATATGGATTCACGCTAACTCCAGTGAAGGGCAAAGAAGCATTTTTGTTAGAATGGCCGAAAAAAGGACGCTCCAGCACAAGCGGGGTCAGAAAATGGGCGAAGTTATACCCGGAGTCTAATTATGGCGTCCTATGTCAAGGTATTTTTGTCTTGGAAATGGACTTAGACGACGTCGACCTTCACGAAGAGCTCGACCGCGTGCATGAGATCTTGGGGCCGTTTGAGATAGGCTTCATGGTTAAGACAGGGCGCCTAGGTACGACGGGAGGGTATCACATATATTGCGACGCGAAAGGGCGTGAGATACCCACGCAAGACCTTACCGAAGTGACACAAATACGCGGCATAAACCATTATGTTGTTGGACCTGGATCTGTTCATCCTGACACTGGCGCGGTATATAAGCCGGTTGCTGATCACGCCGACCCTTCCGTCTTGACAAAGCTTGGTGATGAAACGCTTGACAAGTTGGCAGCAAAACGCGCTGCCGGCCCTAGACATGCGGCGACGACATGCGTGTTTGACCTAGGAGACGGCGCCGATGTTCTCAAGCTACAACATCCGGCTTGCATTCGCAGGCTCATTGAGCGCGGGGCCCCAAAAGACCAGGAGTACTACCAAGCGAACCATACGATAGCGCGCTATGTCGTAAGCTCGAATCTTACGGACGCGGACGGCGCCGCACTTGCTGCGGAGATGGCACGACACACAATTGGCCACAAGACGCGTAAAGATGAGTTTGACCGCGTCCACAATTTTAGATCATGCCTGTCTTCCGCTCGGTCGAACATTGACGCTAATCAGTTTGCGTGCTCGTATGTATGGGGCTCTCAGGAACTCTGTGCAGATAATCTCTGTGATGGCTGCCGTTACCACAGCGACGAGTCGGTTGAGAACTTGATCCCAGGCGTTCGCATTGACGCACTTCGCATAATGCGAGACGGCGACCCGTTTGAGTTCATATTTAACGAATACAAGAAGAAACACGTCAGTGATGAAGAGATGGGCAAAGTGCTCATAATCGGCAAGGGAGTTCAAAATGTACTAAATGCGAGCGGTATAGAGCCGAAGGCTAACGGCGCTAGTGGCAAGGGCAAAACTCATGGGAAATCTGCTGCCGTCTTCCTTTTTCCACAAGATTACGTCTTTAAAGGTTCATTGAGCGTCAAGGCGCTCTTTCGTCAGGGACTTAAGCCCATGACGGTATTATTTTTAGACGATGCTACACTTAGCGAGCCCCTCGAGGAATTAGTGCGGCGAGCGATGACCGATTTCCAAGAGAGAACCGAACACCATACGCTCGATGCAAAGAATGAGCCTGTGACGTACTACCTTCCAGAGCGACTTATGTTCATTTTCACACGCGTTGATGATACGCTAGACGAGCAAACGGTAAATCGCATGGTCGATGTAACGGTTGACGAATCAAAAGAAGTCGATGAAAAAGCGCACGAAATGACCGCCAAACACGCCGTGGAGGCTGCACCGACGTACCCGCTTACTTATGAAACGATGGTGTGCCGAGAGGTGTACCGAGTATTGCACGAAGAGATAGGCCCATTTTACGTGTCTATTCCCTTTGCCAACAAGATACAGTGGCCACATAAAGAGAATCGCCGAAACTTCGGCATTTTTCTCGACTTCATCCGCGGACTCGCCGCGCTCCGGTGTATGCAACGCGAACAGCGCGACGGGGTAATATTTGCTGATCGAGATGACTTCAACGATGCAGCAGAGTTATATCGCAAACTCAACAAAACACAAACGACGAAGCTAAACGATAGACAGCTTCTCATTGTCCAGACGATACACGACAATCGTGGGTCTGCTACGCTAAATGAGCTAACCACGCGGCTTAAAGACCACGATCTCAAGTATGACACTATTTATAAAATCATACACGGACGGAACGGTAAGCCAGGACTCTTGGCTCGCATTCCTGGGATGACGTGTGAGCGAACACATAAGACGACCTCTGAGACGACCAAAAGCGACGAAGTAAGCACGACTCAGACCGAGAGCAAGAGTGAAAATGTGTACTCACTCCCAAATAATTTCAGACTGCTCGAAGCATACGACGAAGGCGAGATCGGGCTGCCGGACGGTGCTGAGGACGTCGACCTATCCACCATACAACTTAGCCACCGACTTGACGCTTTGACAGATTTGACAGAGGTTGGACAGGTTTTGACCCCACAAACTGTCAAAACCGAAGTCTCGAGAAATTCATTAAAAGATGAATTAGAGCGAGAACTAGACATATTCACTACTGCACTACACACTAACACACATCCTTTGACAGAAAATCCCCAGAGAGCGGCCCTGGTGGTCACGCAGGTTTGTAACTCTAGGTCTCCAGGTAGTAAAGAAAAAAATTCTTTGACCTCTGGGGGTGCGCTCCCCGAGAGTGTCAAAACCGTCAAAAGGGCTGAAGTTGATAACGAGGAAGGCTGCATTGAACTGCAAGCGGCAAACGAAGTCCACGGCGTAAAAAAGAATCTTGACGAATCAGCTGTCAAAAAGCTGTCAAAAAATGCAGACTTTGACATTTTTGACAATGGCAACGGCAAAAGTGACGACGATCTTAAGCGGTATTTTTGGGCCACACTGATATCCTTCAAGCGTGCGGAATTGCGAAAGCAACGTGACTACAACACATCAAACGAAGTAGTCGAGCACATTTGCAGGGATGTCGCCACTAACCACCAAATATTTTTAGACGATATACGTGCAGCTTGGGAACGCCTGGCCAACGACCCTGACTTGGTGCAGGAGCTGGACGCGATTATGAATGACGAAACGAGAGGCACCATTTGCGGCAAAACATAAACGAGAGGTGTATGACTGGCGCCAGAATCTTCTGTGCCAACAAGCCGTTGAAATCTAATGAAACCAGCAGATTTTTGAGTTATTTAACGTAAATCAGGCTTTGGCGCCTTATATTGCGACACATTAATATTATCTTTCGATGGCTGGCAACTCAAAACGGCAGGATGAGGCAGTCACATCCAGCCTTTCTCCATCCAAAACTCGTACTGGTACCTCCACTCCTCTTTGTTCGCTTTGATTAGTTGTCTAAAAAACTTACCTCTCTCGGCAATCGCGTTTTCCTGATCATCATAATGGCGCTTTGTCTCTTTTGCGTCCACAAGAGTTTGCCCGAGATTACGCGCTTCGGTAATCGCCGAGTCAGGCGCGGCATTCATCCCAGCGGCTGCACCGACCTCTCTCATTTTATGAAGCGCCTCTAGTGGGGGAACGTTGCTCATCGACCGGGGTTAGCACCTGGGAATGGCTCTCCGAGACTCGCCCCGTAAGTGAATAACGAACCGGACAAGGCGGCGACACCACAGAGTCGGAGCAATCCGGTTTATTGTTTTTTATTTTTGAGTATCTTTGGCAGCGGTAGAAAGAAAGGAGAAAGAGCGGTAACGGTGATAGCGGAACTGTTCAGCTTGCATCAAACGTAAGCTGCCAAGTAACAACGCTTAAGCTTCATTGACTCCGCCTCTACATATTTGTTTTACTTATCAGGGAGATGAATATCAATGAATCCAATAACTCGGATGATGAAGCGGCATATCAAAACGCCGCTCAAATATGCACTGCCGTTGCTTTTTATCGGCTCTCTCGCTCTTGTATCAATTAGTGGCTGCACGTCGCCTGCTACCACCAGCCCAAGCCCTTCTGCCAGCAGCGTACCAACGGTCACACCATCGGCAACACCGTCGGCTTCCACCGTTCCTACGTCGGCGGCACCGTCTACGACAACACCGCCGTTAACGTCTGTACTCGTCGAACAACCCGCTAGCGTGAGCGGGCCAAACTTGAGCGCAGAGATTAACTCAAACACTGGCGCCATGCAGACGGGTTTAGTATTTTACCGCGTCACCATTAACGGACACGACGCATATGCGGCGCACGATCCAACCAACATCGCGTTTACAGATGAGTACGTTTTTCCGTGCAGTGTGTACAGTGACGCTCAAACTCTGCAGGCTAACCTCGTTAACCTATTCACGGCGAACGGGTTTACCGTGCACGACGTGAGTCAAAACGTGTGGGGGCCCGATAGCATTATGACAGAATTAAACAACGGGCGGATAGTTATTTCGGCGTCAAATTCGGCAACCGTGCGCCCTGGCACAAACATGCTTAATTCGGGTTGTGAAGTAGACGTCCTGATAGGCAGTCTAAGGACATAACGGATAACAGCGGGGCGGCTACTCCGTAAGTGTGTCCTCTCTCTTTTTTAGAGCCGGTGAACAAGGGGGTACTAGAATGATTTGGAGACGCACAGACCAAGCTGGAGCCTATTGGCTTGCTCGCTTTGATGTGCTGAAAGAGCGTGCGCCTAGAGTAATGAACGAAGTCGCGTCAATGGCACAAACCTCTGGACGGCTTTTCGATAACGGAAAACCGGATGAGGCGTTGAAAGTCGCAAGCGACACAAAAAAGGTTTTCACGGATTTCGATAACGAAGTCGAAGAAGTCGTTGCGCAACTGGCGCAGCGCAAAGGAGTGAAAATGCGCGGCCTGGATGATGTTATGGTCTGGCTGGAAAAAACGCGCAAAGACGTTGATCTGCTCGAAAATGTGCTGCGCGAAGCAACATTGGAGATGCAGTTAGACGAAGCAAACAAAGCTTAAGCATTACGAGGCAACTGCTCGTTTGCGGCAAAACGAGCTCTCTCTTTAATACAGGTATGCAGGGCTGGCCTCCAGGGCCAACACAGCATAATAAGTAACTCGTAGGATTTGCACAAGCAGGTAAATAAAAAACGGGATGTCGGTCGCAAGCCTCGGGTCGGTTTACCAAAGCTTCAAGTTGATCGTACGATACCACCGATTTGTAAGCTAAAATATAATCAAATAAATATTATTCAAAACATATATCGGCAACCTTTTCAAGCATTTGGCGCAAATATGGTTTTGCAGCTCATGCTGCGACACGTTAAATATTATCTTTAAAATGATGAGAGCCAGGTAACTGGCCTTCAGATTTGAAGGTTTTGCAGCCAACGAATATGGACTTGCACCGGCCAACAAAGCGAGGGAGCGAAGCGACTGGAATGGCACCGACTTGGTTGAGGCGCCGTCGCTTGCTTGGTTGAAGACTTATCGGCAATAACGGTTGCAATTTTGAGCCGCTTTCGTTCAGGCATATGTGTACGATAAAATCGTCGGACAACCCGACAATTACTCGGCCGCATGCGGTTAAACCAGAAGATTCCGAGCACAGGTCAATAGCCGCCGACCGCGTTTACCTCTCAATCGAGGCGTAAAATGCGAACAGTTTCGTGGCCCACAGTTTTATAGGGAGTGCGCACATAAGAAGTTGTTTCAACTTACGGCAGCGCCATTCCACTGTCGTCAAGAAGGTGAATTATGCGAGGTAGACTGTTAGGTATTGGGACAGTGGCAACGGTGTTGCTGTGCGCGATGGTGCTGATGGCCGCGTCAGCGGCGGCACCCACGACGCAACAAACGAGCATCGTAACGCAGTTGACGGTAGGAGGCGATTTGACAAGTGTAGTCAACCAGCTTTTCACCATCAACGGCACGCTCCGTGACAGCAACGGTGGCATCGCCGGTGCGACCATTACGCTCCAGGAGAGCAGAACCGAAACGAATCCGCGGCAGTATCAGAATGTTGACGTCGTCGTGACGAACGCCAACGGTGAGTACAGCTTCAGTGTTACCGAGTTGACAGCTGGCATGTACGTTTACCGGACGACGTACGCTGGCAACACCACGTATGCCCCCGCCACAAGCAATGACTGGCCCGTGCAAGTAAATGTCCTGACGACAAAGCTCACCGCTGTGGCATCTAATACAACGGTGTGGGCAGGGGACCCAATTTACATCAGCGGCACGCTCCGCGACAGCAACGGTGGCATGGCCCGTGCGATTATCACGCTCCAGGTCTCTCTGCATGGAAAAGGAATCTACGAAAACGTTATTGGGGCGACCGCGATCACCAATGCCTCGGGCTCCTACAACTTTATTACTCGTGAGTATTATCCTGGAATCTACGATTTCCGCACGACGTACGCGGGCACCTCCATGTACGCGAGTGCCACGAGCAACGTTGTCATTGTATACGAATGGGAGTAATAGGTGCTACGTGCGCGTTAAACTCGAAAGCGCCGCATTCTCAAGGCGGCAAGACGCCATGAAACATGCAAGGCCGGATCGTGATAGTTGTCAACGCCATTCGGTCGCACTTTTTTTCAGGGAGTGGCAAGGGCTGTGAAGCGTGGAAAAATGTCAAGGTCACCACGCGCTGCATGAGTGCGGTCGAACATATACACCCGCCCGCTCACAAGATGGGATCTTTGCGAACTTACTCTATTTTTGAGAAGTGGTTGAGGCGCCGTCGCTTGCTTGGTTGGAATGCGGATAGTGTAGATAAAATCTACTTTGGGTGTAAGGCCATTTTATTTCCTAAAATCATATATAAATCCCAGATTGGGTTCTAACGTCGACCAGAATGGCGCGACAGATTTACAACGCATACTCTCACGCAGCTTACAAGCCTATCCAACGTGCATGAAGCAAAAAAAGAAAGTTTAAGAGCAGCAGGTTATCGCTTTAGTTACGAATGCGACCGTTCAGACAGCATTTATTTCAATGTGTGAGCGTGCAACGAGCAGGCGAAAGCTGGTTCGATAACACCTAGATCTTTCGAGCCATCATACGAAATCGCAGTTAAATGACAATGCTTAAGCTATCACGCACCGATTTGCCTTTTTGATTGGGTGATACATATGAATCAAAAACTTGTATCAGTGTTTTTGGTTATAGTGATGGTCGCCTCGGCATTGACCGCGGCTGGTCTTGCAACAACGACCGCGGTGGCAGCCGCGAGGCAGCCCACGACGCTTAACTTAAAGACGTTGAACACCGCCGGCTACAGCTATGTATTCTACGGCGCACTCGGCGTCGGTTCAAAACAGAGTCCCCGTATATCGAACGCGAAAATCACATTGCAGGTGTCTGCCGACAATACACACTGGAGCATTGCGGCAGCGCCGAAGACCACGAACGCCGCTGGTAACTATGGGATTTACTTGACGCTCGAGCGGGCGCACACCTACTACTTCCGTACGTACTATGCGGGCACGACGGCATTGTTGCAGGCGTTCAGCCCGGTCGTGAAAGTCACAGTGCCGACAAAAGTAGGGGCGGCTACACCGACGTATTTGCAAGCGTCGGGTCCTCAGAAAGTCGCCACCATGCAACGGTTCTCGATGACTGCCACGCTGTTCTATAAGTACTATGTACCCCCTTCGCTCACGGCCCCCCTGTTCGATATCGCGATCCCGAACGCAAAGCTCTTGTTCCAGGAAGATTTGAACGGAACGTGGGCTACTTTCACGACCGCCGTGACGAACTCGCATGGTGTGGCCACCACCGAGCCACTGAACGTTGACAGCCCCGGTGCCCCTCAGTTCCGCTTCATTTACGAGGGTAACGCCGACTACGCCCCCACCACAAGCAACGTCTTTACCTTGGTCGTAGTGCCCCGGACGACGCTCACCCTCGACACCTCCAACCAGTACCCCGCCGTTAACGAACCGTTCGTCCTCTACGGCACGCTCACCGACGTTTTCGAAGGTCGTGAAATCGCCGGTGCGACCGTCACGCTCCAACTTTCTTACAACAACAACGGCGTCACCTACAGCAAAGTAGTGGCGACCACCACCACCGATGCGCAAGGCTACTACCAGTT
>Ga0187784_10003705_pt1 | contig 12349 bp, 9 predicted proteins | sample 1015_SJ02_MP15_2_FD_132964 | JGI IMG/M metagenome (GOLD analysis project Ga0187784, IMG submission 132964) | Tropical peat soil microbial communities from peatlands in Department of Meta, Colombia - 1015_SJ02_MP15_20_MG | ecosystem: Environmental > Terrestrial > Soil > Wetlands > Peat | place... | reverse complement strand
CTAATAATAATACACTCTATACGATTGGTTCGATCTACGCCTTTCTTGCTCTCGTTAATGGGCAGACTGGGAATCTCATCACCAAGGACATTCCCGATGGCGACAACACGAGCGTATACGGCGACATCAGCGGTGGCGTGGCGGTCAATCCCGTGAACGGGAAGATCTACGTCACTCATCTTCTTATTACTGACCATGTCACGGTTTTACAGGCTCCCTAGGGGGTGATGATCCTGGAAAAGAATGCCGCTCGTCGAGCCGACGCGCGGCGCAAGCCGGCGCGGACGACCGCAGAGGCGGTCGCAGCGCCGACATTCAAAAGCGGCGCTGATTCAGTTCAGGGGCGACAAGTGGAGGGCGACACGATGGGCAATTCAAGCAAGAGCGCGCGCAACCGCTCGCGCGCAGTTGGGCGCAGGGCATGGGCCGCCGCATATACGGTTGTATTGGGACTGGGCTTCGCGCAGAGCCATCCCACCGTCGCGCAGGCGGCGCGGGACCCGGGCCTTCGCCTCGGGGCGGCCGCGGCCGGCGGCCCGATCGCGGGACTCTCGTCGGACGAGTCGCTCTTCTTCGACCTCGGCTTAGCGCAGTTTCTGACCAGCCAGTATCTCGCGGACGGTCTTGGTCCGCGCTTCAATCTCGACAGCTGCGGCGGCTGCCACGCCCAGCCGGCGGCGGGAGGCTCTTCGCCCGCGACCAATCCGCAGCCGACCACCGGCGTCGCTTTCGGCGCCAAAAACGTCATTCCGAGTTTCGTGACCGCGAATGGGCCCATCGTCGAAGCACGCTTCAAGACCTTGCCTAACGGGCGTCCCGACGGGCAGGTGCATCCGCTCTTCGTCATCACCGGCCGCAATGACGGAACGGCGAACGCCTCGGGCTGCACCGCCGTCCAAGAGGATTTCAATACGCAATACGCCAAGGGCAACGTCGCGCTGCGCATCCCAACGCCAACCTTCGGCGCGGGGCTCATCGAATCGATCTCTGACAGCGCGATCGTCGCCAATCTCGCGGCAAACGGCGCCGTGAAATCGGAACTCGGCATTGGCGGTCATCCGAACGTCAGCCCCAATACCGGCAACGTCACGCGTTTCGGCTGGAAGGCGCAGAACCCATCCTTGCTCGTCTTCGGCGGCGAGGCCTATCTCAACGAGATCGGCATCAGCAACGAACTCTTCCCCAACGAGCGCGACGACAACCCGACTTGCCAGTTCTCGCCCGTTCCCAACGACTTCACGACCGTCGACGCCTTCGAGGGTATTCCGGCGCCGCTCGCGGTCAGCGACGCGCAACGCTTCACTCTGTTCATGGAGTTCACAGCGCCGCCGACGCCCTCGACGGACACCCCAGGCGGCGCGACTTCGATCACCCGCGGACAGACGAACTTCGACGCGGTCGGCTGTGGGCTTTGCCACACGCCGACGTTGACGACACAGCCGTCCAACACGGTTCCGGCCTTGTCCAATGTTGCGGCCAATCTGTACTCGGACCTGGCGCTGCATCAAATGGGTCCAAAGCTCGCCGATGGGATCGCGCAAGGCGCCGCCGCCGGCGACGAATTCCGAACGGCGCCGCTCTGGGGTCTGGGACAGAGGATTTTCTTCCTGCACGACGGACGCACGAACGATCTTCTCGACTCCATCGCCGCTCACGCCAGCCCCGCCGGCTCCGGGTATGGGCCTTCCGAAGCCAATCAGGTCATCCAGAACTTCAACAATCTGTCGGACTCGCAAAAGCAGGACTTGTTGAACTTCCTGCGATCGCTGTAACTTCCTGGCGCAGGCTCGGGCGAGCGACGCCCGAGCCTCGCGAAAATGGCGATTGATCTTCAAAGCAACTGGCTTTTTAGCGCATCTGACGCCTTTGCGAAGGTAACAGATGGCGCTTAGCGACCCTTCGCGGCCTCTTGGCGCAAAGCCCCTTGGTCCCCGAGGGCACCGCGCGCGAGACTGCGACCGGCGAGGACTCGCGCGCATCGCAACCGGGAGCGCAGCAGCCACTGGCCGAAAATCTCGACGATGAGATTGCCGAGCCGGGCCTCGAACAGCTCAAGGTCGGCTTCGGTCAGCGGAAGGCACTCGGACCGGTCGTCGGTCACGACGGTGCCGAGTCACAGCGCAGAAGCCCACCCGGTCCGCGCGCCAGAGACCGCACGGCGCCACGTCAGCATTTCCGACGAGTCAGCGGCGAGCAGTGGAGGCGCGCGCGGCGCAACGCAGCCACGGCCTCTTCTTGCTTCCGGCGGCGATCTCGCTCGCGCCGAGCCATGATGCCTTGCGCGCCTCGGGGGGGGAGCCGGAGCAGCACGTCCGATCATGGCCGCAAGCGGCGGAGCAGGACGCGCGGAGCACGCGCGTTGAGGGAACGACGGCGCACCGGCTATCCGCTCGAACTTTTACGAGCGAAGGAGCGCGGCTTGAACGCCGTCTCTCCTCGCCCGCTCAAGGCGCGCGCCGCATCAGGCGCCAAGCATTTCGAGTTGCTGCTCGATGAGGCGGCGAAGAAGGCCCTTTGGGAGAAATGATCGACATAACGGATGTGGGCTGGACATGCGCCTATCGCGATCCCTTCGCACAGAGCCTTACCGGCGATAGCCTCCTGCTGCCCGGCATCACTTGTGAGCCAAGGTTTCGTCAAAGGCGTAGCCGACACTGCGCACGGTTCTGATTGGATTTCGTTCACGCGCCCTGGCGAGCTCTTTGCGAAGGCGTCGGACATGCACGTCCACGGTTCGCGCATCAATTTCTGCGGTGGTCCCCCAAATACCTTGGATCAGCTGCACCCGCGTGAACACTCGACCTGGGCACTCCATGAAATATTCAAGGAGACGGAATGCTTTGGGAGTTAAGCGGATTTGGCGGCCGTGCCGGCTTACCCGATGCGTCTCGCGGTCCAGTTCAATGTTTCCAACCGAGAGGCGTCTCAAGCCACGCTCAGGATAGGCGCGACGGAGCAGGGCGTGCACCCGAGCCTTGAGTTCATCTATGGAAAACGGTTGCGCGACATAGTCGTCCGCCCCCATTCTCAGACCCCGCACCCGATCGCTTTCCTCACTGCGAGCGGAAAGCATGATCACGGGAATATTACGGGTAACGACCGCCTCGCGAAGCTCACAGCAAAATTCTAGCCCGGATTCTCCTGGCAACATGCGCTGGAGAATGACGAGGTCAGTAGGCTTAGTGGCCAGGTGAAGTCTGGCTGCGTCGGCGCAATCGACATGTTTGACGAGAAAACCATCGGCTTGCAAACTATGGACGAGTGGACGCGCTAAGGAGCTTTGGTCTTCGACGACAAGTATGCGAGGGGCGCGGCTGCTGTTTGTGTTCAGACCTAGCGGGGGACGCAGCCCATTAACAGGGGTCATCATGAGAGTCTAACTCCTGGAGAATGTGCTTTCGGCCGATCGCGAAATCGCCGCCGAGACAGTCCACAAGGGCGACGGTTTGCTTCTCGGCCCGTCAGGCTGCGTGAAAGCGGCGGCAAGCGCCTTGAAATCAAAGGGCTCGGCGTGATCCGGCCCCTCCGCTGAGACGATCCGGTTCTTGAGCCTTCGGATCGGCGAAAATTTCAGACGACGTTCAGCGGCTCGCGTCGGCACCCGTTCGCTTTCCATCAGCTTTCCCCGGCGGCAGCGACTTTTGTGACAGCCTAATGACAGCCGCTACAAAGTCAAGTAAATCTATTAAATAGATCACCTGTTCTCTGGAAGGCTGGCTCCAAGGCGCCGGCGCCGCAGCCAAATCGACGATCGCTACCAGCCCGTCGTTGTCAAAGGCGATCGCTAGGTGTCGATTGGCTGTTCAATGTGGGACTCCGAGCGTTGCTGGCGATTTCGGTCATTTCATGTGGGACCTCCTGGAGTTCAGTCTCGATTGAAAGGACACAGCGATAGGCCGGATTCATTGGGTCAAACTGATGGAACGGTCAGAAATGCTCCGGTCGATCGACCGGTCGATCAATCTCGTTTTGAGTGGCAAAAAAAGCGGCGGGAGTCTCAGTTGAATGGCCTAAAGAGGCACTTCGATCTCAGCCAAGTCATTGAAATCTAACAAGGCGTCGGTCCCATCTTGAACTGCCAATCGACAGCAGCGCCGATGGGGGCGACGCCAGGCGATCTCGGAATGTCGTCATGACCCGCCATGCCGCCTGCCCGTCGACGCTCGCAACGGCTCTCACGCCGTCGCGCTACCAGCCGCGAACTCTGGCAAACCCGTGGGCCAGAGGACGGTGAGACGATAGCCATTTCTGCAGCCGGTCGACATAGAGATAGACGACCGGCGTCGTGTAGAGCGTGAGCAGCTGGCTGACGATCAAGCCGCCGATGATCGCGATGCCGAGCGGCCGGCGCAGCTCGGAGCCTTCACCCGATCCGAGCGCCAGCGGCAGCGCGCCCAGAAGCGCGACCATCGTCGTCATCAGGATCGGCCTGAACCGGTAGACGCAGGCCTGCCCGATCGCTTCGGCCGAGTCGAGCCCGCGCTGCTTGGCCTCGAGCGCGAAATCCACCAGCATGATTGCGTTCTTCTTCACGATTCCAATGAGCAGCAAGACGCCGATCATGGCGATGATGCTCAAATCCGTATTGCACATCACGAGCGCGAGAACGGCGCCGACGCCAGCGGAGGGAAGCGTCGACAGAATCGTGATCGGATGCAGAAAGCTCTCGTATAAAATTCCCAGCACGATATAGACCGTCGCAAGCGCCGCCGCGATCAGCAACGGCTGATTCGCAAGGGCCTCCTGAAATCCTGCAGCGTTTCCCGCGAAAGCCCCATGGATGGTCGCCGGCGCGCCGATCGCCTCCATCGTTTCCCTGATCGCCGCGGTCGCGTCGCTCAACGACTTGCCCTCGGTGAGGTTGAAGGAAATCGTGATCGCGGCGAAATGGCCCTGATGATTGACTTGCAGCGGCGTCTTTCCGGGGTTCAGCCGGGCGAAGACCGAAAAGGGAACCATCGCTTCGGCGCTCGCGCTCACCGCGGCGCCCGTCGCATTGTTGTTCCGCGTGGAATAGACCTGAGCCTGTGCCGCAAGCGCGCTCCCTTTTGCGGCGGACGAGCCGGCGACCGCGGGCTGGCTCGCCCCGGAAGCGCTCTGTCCGGCGCCGATGTAGAGCTCGTCGAGCGCGGCGACCGACTCGCGATAGGGCTGCGCGACCTCCATGACGACATGATACTGATTGAGCGGCTCGTAGATCGTCGACGCCTGCCTCTGGCCGAACGCGTCATAGAGCGTGTTGTCGATCTGGGCCGCGACGAGCTTGAGGCGCGAGGCGGTCGCTCGATCGACTTCGACGTCGGTCAGCAGTCCTTTGTCCTGCTGATCGGAGCTCACGTCCTGCAGGATCGGAATGCGGCGCATCGCCTCCGTCACTTTTGGGGCCCAGGCTTCGAGCTCCTCGAGATCGTCGGACTGCAGAGTATACTGGTAAAGAGCGTTGCTCGGACGCCCGCCCACGCGGATATCCTGCGTCGGCTGCAGATACAGCGTGGCGCCGCTGATCTTGGCGAGCTTCGGCCGCAGCCGCGCGAGAACCGCGTCGGCGGAGACGCCGCGTTCGCGGAGCGGCTTCAAGGTGGCGAGGAAGTTTGCAACATTGAGGGACCCCGAGGGGCCGAAGGAATTTCCGCCGATCGTGCCGGCCGCGGTTTCGATCGCCGGATCGCTTCTCACGACTGCCAGAAACTCCCCGAGCTTCTTCTTCATGACCGAATACGAAACGCTCTGGTCGGCGACGAGCGATCCGTTCATGCGCCCCGTGTCCTGGGTCGGAAAAAAGCCCTTCGGCACGATCCCGAACAGGTGGAAATTGAGGCCGATCGTGGCGAAAAGCGTCAGCATCGTCAGGCGCGGATGTCGAAGAGCAACGCGGACTGACCTTTCATAGCCGCGCTGCAGCGCCAAGAGCGCCCGCTCGCTCGCGCGCAGCAGCCAGAATGACGACGCCGTGGAGTGCTCCCTCATGAGTTTCGCGCAGAGCATGGGCGTCGCCGTCATCGACAGCGCGAGCGAGATGAGAATCGCGACCGACAGCGTCACGGCGAACTCGCGCAGCATGCGGCCGACCAGCCCGCCCATGAACAGAATCGGAATGAACACCGCGACGAGCGAGAGGGTCATGGACAGCACGGTGAATGCGACCTCGCGGCTGCCGTCGATCACGGCGCGCAGCCGCGACGCTCCGGCCTCCATGTGCCGCACGACGTTTTCGACGACGACGATGGCGTCGTCGACGACGAAGCCCGTGGCGATCGTGAGCGCCATCAGCGAGAGATTGTCGAGGCTGTAGCTGAAGAGATACATCGCCCCGAACGCGCCGATCAGCGATCCGAGCACCGACAGGCTCGGAACGAGCGTCGCGCGCCAGTCGCGCAAGAACAGGAACACGACGAGGATCACGAGCACGACCGCCAACAGAAGACTCTGCTCGACCTCGTGCAGCGAGGCGCGTATGGTCAACGTCCGATCCCGCATGACGCGCATTTCCGCTTCGGCGGGCAGCGCGGCGGAGAGCGGGGGCAGCAAGGCTCTGACCTTGTCGACGACCTCGATGTTGTTCGCTCCGGGAGCGCGGAAGACGTCCACCTGCACGCCGACGTCGTCGTTGACGACCCCGAAGCTGCGCGTGTCCTCAATGGAATCGTCGATGTCCGCCACGTCGTGGAGCCTGATCGTCGCCCCGTTGCGGTAGGCGATCACGAGGTTCACATAGTCCTTCGCCCGTCGCGACTGATCGTTGCTGTAAATTTGCAGGCGCCGCTCGTCGACGGTCAGCGCGCCCTTGGGGGAGTTGTAGTTCGCCGCCGCGAGCGCGGTGCGCACGTCCTCGAGGGAAATCCCGTATTTGAACAGCGCGCGCGGATTGAGCTCGACGCGAACGGCGGGCAGCGCGCTGCCGGTGACTGAGACCTGGCTCACGCCCTCCACTTGCGAGAGCTTCTGCTGCAGGATGTTGGAGGCGGCGTCGAAGAGCTGACCCTGCGAGAGCGTGCTGGAAGTGAGCGAGAGGGTCACGACCGGCACGTCGGTCGGATTGTTGGACTTATAGGTCGGATTGTTGCGCAAGGACGTCGGCAGATCTGCGCGCGCGGCGGCGATCGCGGCCTGAATGTCGCGCTGGGCGCCGTTGATATCGCGATCGAGATCGAATTGAAGCGTGATTCGCGTCGCGCCCAGCGAGCTCGTCGAGGTCATTTCGTTGACGCCGGCGATCTGTCCGAGATGGCTTTCGAGCGGCGTCGCGACCGCCGACGCCATGGTCTGCGGACTGGCGCCCGGCATCGAGGCGGAGACCGAGACGATCGGGTAATCGATCTGGGGAACCGGCGCGACAGGGAGGAGGAAAAATGCAACTACCCCGGCCAGGATCAGGCCGATCAGGAGCAGCGTGGTCGCGACGGGCCGCGCGACGGCCGTTTCGACGAGCTTCATGGAGCGCGAGCCTCCGCTTCCTCACCGCTTCGCCAAGGGTTGCTGAGCGAGTGCCTATTCCTATCTAAACAATAGAGATATGTGACCCGCCCCGTCAACGCCCTCGCCGACCCCGTTGGCCCAGAGCGTCGTACTTCACGACAGCCCTCACGGCTCGAACCACGGGCGGACATATCGCACAGGTCAGATGGCAAATGCAACAGCCTAACCTGAACGATATGGACTGAAAATATATCTATCCGATGTAAAATATCAATTGACTCGTCCGCGGGATTTTTTATCCTTGGCCTCGTCCGCGGGGAGACGGCGTCCCAGCTTTTCCGCGGACTGTGGTTTTTCGGAGGGAGAGACGCAATGACGTTGAAACGCGCGCTGATTGGCATTTTCGGCGCCCTCGCGCTCGTCTGGTCGACGACGTCGGCCGAGGCGCATCACGCGTTTGCCGCCGAATACGACATCGACCAGCCGATCACCATCACCGGGAAGGTGAGCAAGATCGAATGGATCAATCCGCACGGCTGGGTCTACGTCGATGTGGTCGGCGCCGACGGAAAGGTCGTCAATTGGGCCGTGGAGTTTGGAGCACCGAACGCGTTGCTGCGCCGAGGCGCCCGCAAGGAGGATTTTCCGATCGGCGGCGAGGTGACGGTTCAGGGCTATCGCGCCAAGAACGGCAAGGAGGTCATAGCCGGCAGCACCGTGAAGCTGCCTGACGGACGCGACTTCTTCGCGGGCAGCGAAGGCACCGGCAATCCGGGCGAAGCCGCATTGCGGCCCCAGAACTGACCCCTCGGCAGTCCTCCTCAAACATGAGCGTAAAATGATGCGTCGTCTCTCTGCCGGAACCCTCGCGCGCGCATTGCGTCCTGCGGTCGCTGCGCTCGCGCGGGCGTCTGGAAGCGTCTTGGCCCTCCTCGCGTTTGCGCAGGCGGGCGCGGCTTGGGCCGAAACCGGCGCCGTCCTCCCGCGCGCCGCCAACGGCAAGCCGGATTTTTCCGGGCTGTGGCAGACGCTCAGCACCGCCGACTGGGATATCGAGCCGCATGCGGCCCGCAAGGATGCGCCCGCAGGGCTCGGCGTGGTCGTCGGCGGCGAGATTCCCTATCAGACGTGGGCGGCGGAAAAGCGCAGGGAGAATTTCGAAAAGCGCGACGCGCTGGATCCTCGCGGCAAGTGCTATCTGCCGGGCTTGCCGCGCGCCAACTACTCGCCCTATCCCTTTCAAATATTTCAAGCCGACGGAGATCTGACCTTGCTCTATGAATATGCGCACACGGCGCGTAGGATTTACACGAACGGCTCCGCGCACCCAAAAGGGCACATCGACTGGTGGCTCGGCGACTCTCGCGGCCATTGGGAAGGGGACACGCTCGTCGTCGACGTCGTCGATTTCAACGAAGAGACCTGGTTCGACCACTCCGGCAATTTCCACAGCGACGCGTTGCACCTCGTCGAGCATTACAGCTTCATCGATCCCGACCATATCCGCTACGAGGTCACGATCGAGGATCCAAAGGTCTTCACGCGGCCGTGGTCGATCGATCTCGTGCTCTATCGCCATGTCGAGAAGAATTTTCAGCTGCTCGAGTACGAGTGCTACACGTTCGACCACGAACGCTTCTATCCGTAACGGGAGCGGACCGCATGACCGACCATCGGACTTTCGTCCTCATCACCGGCGCCGCATTGGCGCTTTCGAGCGCGGCTTTAGGCGAAGAGTGGACGCCGAAGCGCCTGTCCGACGGACAGCCGAACGTGCAAGGCTTCTATCGGCCCGAAATCGCCGGAACCTATTCGCTGGTGCGGCCGCGGCGCGGCGTCGGCGTCCGAGACCAGGAGGAATACGACAAGCGCAAGGCCGCCAACGATGTGAGCAAGTCCAGAATCGTCGATCCGCCGGATCGACAGGTGCCCTACCAGCTGTGGGCGCGGGCCAAGCAGCAGGCGCTCGAAGCCGTGGTCTTGAATTGGACGCAGCCGGAGCACATCGACCCACAGGCGCGCTGCGATCCGGACGGCGTCACCCGGACGATCTTCTGGACCCAGGACTTCGAGATCCGGCAGTATCCGGGATACGTCGTCTTCCTCGAGGATCAGAATCACACCAGCCGCGTCATCCCGCTCGACGGCCGGCCGCACATTCCGGACCAAATCAAGCTGTGGATGGCTGATTCCCGCGGTCATTGGGAGGGAACGACGCTGGTCGTCGACGTGACGAACGACAACGCGAAGCATCGTCTGAGCAACGAGGGCGACTTCTCGAGCGACAAGGTCCACATCGTCGAGAAGTATATCTTCACCGGCCCCAACAGCTTCCGGCTCGAGCAGCGCTACGAGGACCCGAGCGTCTACACGCGGCCCTGGACCCTCGCGTCCGAATTCACGCGCGCCCACGCCAATCAACCCGGCTACGAGCTCTGGTTCAACGAGTGTCAGGAAGGCGAGCGCGACGTCGAGCACTTGTATCACGGCGACAAGACCAAGCCGTACTGACGCCCGCCGCGGGAGACTATCGCCCGCTCGCTGCGTCAGACGCCCGCCTCTAGATCGCGCAAGCGCGCGCCTAAGGAACGACCATGTCCGCTCTCCACGACTTCGCGCAGCTGCTCTACGATTCCGACTTCGGAACCGCCTTGCGTGAGTCGCAATATGCGTTCCCGATCGTAGAAGGAACGCATCTGCTCGGTCTTGCTTTCTCCGTCGGCCTCCTGGCTATCGTGGATCTGCGCTTGGCGGGGGTGTTGCTGCGCGAAGAGCCGCTGCTTTCCGTTCTTTGCGCATTGCGTCCCTTCGTCCTCGCGGGCTTCGTTCTGACCTTCTTGACGGGTTTCCTGCTGTTCTGGGCGCTTTCGATCAAGCTGCTGGCGAACCCGATCTTCGCGACCAAGTTCGTCTTCATTCTCCTGGCCGGAGCAAATTTTCTCTGGTTCGAGCTGGCCTTGGCGCCCAAGGCGTCCGAATGGGCGGATCATCCGGTTCCTCCGATAAAGGTGCGGGCAGCCGGCTGGACGTCGCTCGTGCTCTGGTCGCTGGTCGTGATGTCTGGGCGCCTCATCCCCTATCTCGGCGAGAGCTAACGCGGAGCGTGAACGCGACATGACCGTGCTAGAGATACTGCACTGGGTTCAGAACACCGACTTCGGCGTCGCGTTGCGCAAGTCCAACCATCTGGTCGGCGCAAGCTTTCAGCTGGTCCACATCATTGGCTTCGTGCTGCTGCTCGCGGCGGTGGCGCTGATCAATCTTCGGCTGCTCGGCCTTGCGCTGGCCTCCCAGCCGTCGGCCCGAGTCATCCGCGCCGGGAACATTCTGCTCGGGATCGGCCTCGTCGCGGCGGTTTTGAGCGGAACGCTGATTTTTCTGTCCGGGCCGGTTCGCTACTATCAAAACGAGTTCTTCCTGCTCAAGATGCTTCTGCTGACCGCTGCTGTCGTTTTTCAGGCGAGCCTCTTCCGCGTGGTGAGCCGGCGCGCCGCGGAGAGGCCTCTTGCCGGCAGTGTAGTGGCGATCGTTTCGCTTCTGCTCTGGTTCGGCGTGGGGATTTTCGGTCGCATCATCGGTTTCGCCTGAAAGGATCGGGAGGAGGGGGCGATGCGTCACAAAATCACGATCGTGGCGGCTGCGCTCGCAGCGGGAGCCGCCGCCGCGACGATGGCGCCGGCCGCTCCACGCGGCGCCGACGACGGGATCGAGGCCGTGGCGACCATCCAGGACCTTATGCAAAACGTCGTCGATCCCTCGGCCGACTCGCTGTGGGCCGCGGTCTCCAGCACCGTCACTGCGTCTGGAACCGAAAACCGGCAGCCTAAGACCGACGACGATTGGAAGACCGTTCGGCGCTACGCCGTCGCCCTGGCCGAGGCGCCGAATCTGCTGCTGACGCCGGGCCGGCGCGTTTCCCAGGCGGGGGGAAAGCTCGAAGACGCTCAGGTCAAGGGCATTCTTGCGCCGGAGGAGATCGCCCGCAAGATTGCAGCCGACCGTCCGGCCTTCGTTCAGCGCGCGCAAGCCCTTCGCCTCGCGGCCAAGGAGGCTTTGGCCGCCATCGACGCCCGCGACGCCGCGCGGCTTTTCGAAGCCGGCGGCAAGCTCGATCAGGCCTGCGAGTCCTGTCACGTGAAATACTGGTATCCGAACGACACAAGGCCGCCACCGCCGGCGCATGTCAATCTCGAGCCGAAAAAGTAGGCCGCGCCCGCAGCGTCACGGCGCCCTGGGTGGAAACGGTCCTAATCAAACGCGGCGGCGCGGATGAAATCGAGCTCCTGCGCAGTCATCAGGCCGACCTCATGGAGCGCTAAGAATTCACCGGAGAGCGTGCAGCCAAAGATCAGGGGGTCGTCGGTATTGATGGTCACCATCACGCCGGCGTCGAACAGCACACGGATGGGATGCTCCCGCAAGCTGTTCACCCTTCCCAGCTTGACGTTCGACGTCGGGCATAGGTTGAGCCTGACGCCCATCTTGGCCAGAGCCCTCATCACCTGCGGAGACGCGCTGGCGGCGATCCCATGCTGGACCTCGTCCAGCTCGAGCAGTTCAACTGCTCGCCATACGTCATCCGCAGTTCCCCATTCACCGACATGCGCCTTGAGGCGAAGGCCGGCCGCCTTGGCTTTGCGGTAGATAGGCCTGAATACCTCTATCGGCTGTGCTGCTTCATCACCCGAGAGGTCGAGCGTCCTGAACACCCCAAGATCGAGAAGAGGGACCGCCCACCGCTCGATAGCTGCGACGCCGCAATGGCGTGAGATGCCGAGCTGGGGAACCCAATCGATGTCTGGTCCGCCCCTCCGACGAGCCTCCAATAGAGTTCTCCATACCGCCTGAGCCGAGCCCTCATGGAGCGTCATGCTCCAGGCGTCCTCGCCCACTTCGAGGCGCGTGACGCCGTCCTTCCGCGCTTGAACGAAGG
>Ga0187784_10003704_pt1 | contig 12350 bp, 10 predicted proteins | sample 1015_SJ02_MP15_2_FD_132964 | JGI IMG/M metagenome (GOLD analysis project Ga0187784, IMG submission 132964) | Tropical peat soil microbial communities from peatlands in Department of Meta, Colombia - 1015_SJ02_MP15_20_MG | ecosystem: Environmental > Terrestrial > Soil > Wetlands > Peat | place... | reverse complement strand
TTCAGGCCACGATGCAGAGGTAAGAAAATGAGGTACGCAGAGACCGGATTTGATCTGGAAATTGATCTATCCCGGGGTAGCATCGAAAAGGTGGAAAACGACCCCAGAGACACCGAACTATACCTCGGCGGGCAGGGGATTGCCGCCAAGATATTGTATGAAAGGGTGCCGCCTGACGTCGACCCGTTTTCTCCAGATAATCTGCTGATTTTCAGTACCGGGCTGTTGCATGGCACGCCGGTTCCGGCGGCCAATCGTACCGTCGTGAACACTTTTTCCCCCCAGACAAACCTGATGTCGCATTCATTATTTGGCGGGTTTTTCGGTCCGGAACTGAAACATGCCGGCTATGACAGGATCATCATCCGTGGCAAGGCCCCCGACCTTGTTTATCTGTACATACACAATGACAAGGTGGAAATACGCGACGCGACGCACCTCAGGGGCAAAGGCTGCACCGAAACCGGAGACTTGCTGAAGCGAGAGTTGAAGGATCAAAAAGTCCAGGTGGCCGCCATCGGCCTGGCCGGTGAAAACCGGGTCTATATGGCATCGATCGACCATAATCACGCCAGCGCGGCCCGCGGGGTGGGCGTCATCATGGGCGACAAGAGGTTGAAGGCGATCGCGGTCCGTGGAACCAAGGACGTCAATATCGCCCGGCCGGCCGAGCTGTTCGACATCTGCCAACGCATCCACAAGAAAATGGCTGAGAGCGCGGGGTGCGGGGACTGGATGGCGGTCGATGAGGATGACAGTTTCCACCACAACCATTTCGCCTGGGGCAACGCGCGTACCCGGCTGAAAAATTACTGGAGCAAGGAACTCCAGGAGCGGTGGACGCGGTGGAAATATGACCACATGGACCGGCAGACGGGTTGTTATAACTGTCCGAAGAAATGCCGTAACGTGATCAAGTGGCCGGGACGGCCCCGCTTTGGTTACAAGTGCTTCGGTAAGGACACCTATCATATGGCGGCCTTTCTGGAGCTGGACTTCAGTTATGAAATTCTTGGTGTTGCCCAGGAATATGGCGTGGACTCGTACTCAACGCCGCAAGTGATGGCTTTCGCGCTCGAGCTTCTTGAAGCCGGTATATTGACCGATAAAGACTTCCCGGGAATGCCGGCCGATTCCAAAGGCAGGTTTTTCTACCTGCTGGAAAAAATTGTTCGCCGGGAAGGCATCGGCGATGTCCTCGCCAACAGTGTTTCTCATGCCGCCCGGCAGATCGGCAACGGCGCCGAAGCATACGATCATAACACCACGAAAAAATTCGAGCAGCTGCCGATCAAGCTGGGAAGGTTGAACCCGGCCTACTTCCTCATGATCGCCACCGGCGAGAAGATGAGCATTACCCAGATCGAAGGATCCTTCCCCCAGGATCCGCTGCCAACCCGGGAGCAGCGAGAAGAGTTTGTCAATAAATGGGAAGCGGTACCCGATGAAAAGTTCAAGAAATATTTCCTCGATTGGGAAAAACGCAGCGATATTTCCGATGCAGCGACCTGTGACATCGTCGACTGGAACGAGGCGATGCATTACATCGATGATTCCATCGGAACCTGTGGGTTTGTTTCATCATTCCGGGGCCAGTTTGGCGGCGATGTGCCCTATCACATGAATAATATTCCGCAGATCATCTCGCTTGCGACCGGCATCGAGACGGATAAGCAGAAATTATGGAAGAGCTTCCAGAGAATCCGAACGCTCGTCAGGGCCGTGAATGTAAGAAGAGGTTTGCGGAGAAAGGACGAACGGCCGCCTGAGGACCACTGGGCGGTGCGGGACGAAAAATACGAGCAAGAGCTGCTGAGCAAGTATTACGCATTCAAGGGATGGAACCATGAGGGCATTCCTACCCGGCAGACGCTGGAACGGCTGGATTTGGGTTACGTGGCCGATGATCTGGAACAAAGAGGGATTTTGTCGGCTGCTGAAAACATTGCCGCCGAAAAGCCCACGGCGGAAATGGCGATGAGCTAGAGCGAATAGGAGAATTGCCGTGACGGCCGGTGCAACGACGAAGACTGTCAAAGAAATCAAAGTTGATCTTGATAAATGCACGGGTTGCCGTGCGTGTGAGATGGCCTGCTCGGCCTATCACGCCCATCCGAGGTACAGCAGCATTAATCCGGCCAAGTCCCGGATCAGAGTGGTTGTCGATGAGTTGAATGATGAATATGTGCCGATACGTGCCGGTGATTACACCCCCTCCGAATGCAACGGTAGGCATATTTATGCGATCAACGGTAAGGAATATAGCGAGTGCAGCTTTTGCGGGGCTTGCTGCCCGTCTAGGGATTACTTCGTAGAGCCTGACTCCGGCCTGCCGCTGAAATGCGACATGTGTGAAAGTGTGCCGCCGCTGGCCGAACCGATGTGCGTCCAGGTATGCGGTACCGACGCTCTGACCTACGTGGAAAGGGAAGTGGAACGCGAGGAAAAACCGCAGCGGAAGCGTGGGCAGGTTGAGATCGGATTGGAATCGTTGATCAATCAATACGGAATAGCGGCGGTCATTGACAGCCTAAACCAGATGTCCAAAGTGTAACAATACCTGTTGCACTGAACCGCGCTGCGGTGGGGATCGTTGAACACTCCCTCCGTCATTGCTGATCCGCTGACTTGCCAAGCGGCGGTCGCTTCGCTCGATCGAACTTTTCACGGCGCGCTCGACGTGACCCGCCGGGCCGCAGCGGTGCCGCGATTGATGTAGCTCAACTCAATCGCGCGTGAGCGATGGCATGATCCGGCCTCCTGAAGAAGAGGAGGAAAGTCATGTTGGCTAACAGTGTGGTCACGGGTCTGACTGCGGCGGCCGTCGCGGTCGCTGTCGCGCTCGTCCCGACCGGCGCATCGGCCCGGCCCGCTGGCCATGTCGGTGTCGCACACGCCTTTCACGGCGGCGGCAATTTCGGCGGGTTTAGAGGCGTCGGCCGCGGTGGGTACGGCGGCTGGGGCGGCGCTTATCCCTATGGCGTCTATCTCTGGCCGTATGACTATTACGATGAGCCGGTCTGCGGCTTCATCCCCGTGAAATTTCATCGCAAAGGGCGAACCTATTGGCGCTTGGTTCTCAGCTGCGAGTAAGCGGTAGACCCGACGCTCGGGCGCAGCCGGCAATAACGGCCGCGTCTGACGCGCGGCAAATACGTGATTGCCTGCTGTTGTGCTGACGGCGTTCCTAAAAAAGAGCCCCGACCGTTTTCACGGTCGGGGCACGCCACACTGGGCTCGCTGGGGGAGGAGGCTTAACGAGTCCAGATGGAAAGCCCGTACGATCAAATTACATCCGGGAATAGCGCTGCGCCTTGATCTGAATCAAAACCGACTCCGATCGACGGACTGCATTTGCGATCGACCGCCGCGCGGGAATTCATGGCCGCCATTCCCGCTCACAAGCGGCATTGACCTGGATCAAGACCTCGCCGCGCGATCGGACCGATGCTTATTGGGTTCGGATCGGGAGGTCGCAATGGCTGTCGCGGAACGCGGAACGTCGGCGCCAAAAACCGTCGCCGCAGCAGGCTGGCTGTTTAAGAATTGGGGACTGATCGTCGCCGTCGCGGTGCTCGTCGTCATTCTGCTGTTGCCGACGCCGGCCGGCTTACCGCTGGCCGGTCAACGGATGCTCGCGGTATTTGGCTTTGCGGTGACGGTCTGGATGACCGAAGCGCTCGATTACGCCGTCAGCGCCGTCGTCATTGCCGCGTTGATGGCCGTGCTGTTGGGCCTATCGCCGAATGTGGCCAATCCGAAGGTGGCGTACGGCACGGTTCAGGGCCTGACCATGGCGATGAGCGGATTCAGCAACACCGCGCTCACGCTGGTCGCCGCCGCATTGTTCCTGGCCGCCGCGATGACGATCACCGGTCTCGATCACCGCATCGCATTGGTGGTCCTGCGGCGCGTCGGCGCCCGCACCAACCGCATAGTCATCGGCAGCATCGTCGTCGCGATCGTATTGGCCTTCCTGGTGCCAAGCGCCACGGCGCGGGCGGCAGCCGTGATCCCGATCATGATGGGCGTCATTGTCGCTTTCGGCGTCGACAAGAAAAGCCGCTTTGCCGGATTGCTGATGATCACGACCGTTCAGGCGGTGAGCATTTGGAATGTCGGCATCAAGACCGCCGCGGCGCAGAACATGATCGCCGTCGGTTTCATCCAGTCGATGCTGCATCAGGACGTCACCTGGCTGAATTGGCTTATTGCCGCGGCGCCGTTCTCCATCGTCATGTCGATCGGGCTGTATTTCATCATGATGCTCATGATGCCGCCTGAGGCCGAGGAGTTGCCGGGCGGCCATGGCGCCGTCGAGAAGGCGCTGGCCGATCTCGGCCCGATGCGGGCCAAGGAAAAGCGCCTGCTCGCCATATCGCTGACCTTGTTGTGCTTCTGGGCAACGGAAGGCGTGCTGCACTCCTTCGACAGTTCGACGACGACCACGGTGGCCGTCGCTCTGTTGTTCCTGCCGTATTTCGGCGTGATGGATTGGAAGAAGGCGAATGCGCTGATGCCGTGGGGAACAGTGGTGTTGTTCGGCGTCGGCATCGGCCTGGGGACGGCCCTGCTGCAGACCCAGGCCGCGCAATGGTTGGCCAATCTGATCGTCGCGTGGTTCGGGCTCGATCAACTCGCGGGTATCGGCATATTGGCGGTGATGGCAATGTTTCTCGTCATCATTCATCTAGGCTTCGCCAGCGCCACCGCACTGGCTTCGACGATGATCCCGATCATCATCGCCGTGATGCAAAAGGTCCAGACGCCGGGTATTAACGTGATCGGCATGACGCTGTTGCTGCAATTCGTCGTCAGCTTCGGCTTCATCCTGCCGGTGAATTCGCCGCAAGGCATGTTGGCCTATGGCACGGAGACTTTCACCGTGCGCGACTTCGTGCGCACCGGGATTGCCATCACCGTGTTGGCCTATGTGCTCACGCTCATTTTCGGCGCCACCTATTGGCACTGGCTCGGCTACGTGTAGCCGCGGCGGCCGCGTTTACTGACCGCTCGGCGTGCGCAGACCGATCCAGGAGTCGCGCACCTGCTGATAATGCACCGCCGGATCGTAGATCGGAACCGGGAGCGACAGAATTTGCGCTGACAATCGTCCGACGGCCGACAGTAGCGCGTACGAAGCGACGACGCGATCATGCTGCGCTGTAATCAGGCTGACGCGCGCGTTCACCAGAGCCTGCTCCGCATTGAGCACATCGAGCGTCGTGCGTTGGCCGGCCAGCGCCTCGTTGCGCACGCCGGTGAGTGCCCGCTCGGAAGCGTCGTTCTGGCGCACCGCGGCTTCCACTTGCGCTTTGGCGGCTTGCAACTGGCCCCAGGCCTGGACGACGTTGGCCCGGGTCTGGTCGCGCACCTGGTCGACGTTCAGGCGGTCTTGGGCGAGCGTTTCCTTGTTCAGGCGGATCGCCGAATACTCGGCGCCACCTTGATAAATCGGGACCGACAGGTTCAGCATCACCGTATCGGTGATCTGCTTGGGCGTTAAGATCTGGGGAAACAGCTGCTGCTGGAGGCTGTACTGCCCGGTCAGCGTCGGCCACAGCGCGCCTTCCGCGATCTTGACTTGCAGTTGGGCCACGTCGACGCCGTACAATGCTGCGGTGACGGACGGGTTCTGCGCGGTGCCGAGCGCGATCGCCGCGTTGAGCGTCGCCGGAGCGAGGCGGTCGACCGACGAGGCCGGCGCCAGATCCGCAGGCTCGACGCCGATGATGCGCCGATAATTGGCGCGCGTCGTCATCAGCGTCGACTCGGCGGCATGCAGGCTCGCTTCGCCCGCCGCCAATTGCGCCTCCGATTGCGCGACGTCGGTCGAGGTGACTTGGCCGGCGGCGAATCGATTGCGCGTGTCGGTGAGCGTGCGCTGCAAGACCCGAACGTTGTTCTGCTGGACGCCGAGGTTCGCGCTGTCGCGCGACATGTCCATGAAGACGGTCGCCGCCGCCAGCAACACGGACTGTTCCATGACCCGCAGCGTCTCGCGCGCTGCCGAGACTTGGCTCTCTGCCGCCCGCACCTTGTTGGCGGTCTGCTCGCCATTGAGCAGCGTCTGCGAGCCGGTGATGCCGACCGAATGCGGTGTCGACAGCCCTTTGTCCGCGAATGAAAAGCCGTTGGCCAAAAAGCCCGGTGTCGGCGGAATGATCTGTTTAAGGTCCGTGTACTGCCGCTCGACCGTGGCATTGGCGGCGACGGTCGGGCGATAGCCGGACAGCGCCTGCGGTACGCTCTCGTCGGTCTGGCGCACGATGGCGCGCTGGGCATTGAGCTGGGGATTATTCTCGTAGGCCCCGGCCAGCGCCGCTTCGATCGTCTCGGCGGCTGCCCGGTGCGGTGGCGCGGCGAACAGCGCGATGCAGACCGCAAAGACCACTCCCGGCGCGCGACAAACCCTTCCTGCCGCCAGGCTACGCCACACCCTTGGAGCCATCATTTTACCCGCCACCGCAGCTCCAAACCGACCGCGGGCGACCTTATCGTGCGGGCATCCGCCTTACAAGGTTCCGGGCGCCGTCGGGGCGCCGACCTTGCGCGGCCGCGCCACCAGCCGCAATTCGCGCAGGCCGAACATCAGTGTGGCGAGCAAAAGCGGAAGAATAAAATCGAGTACGCGAAAGGTCAGCAATATCGCCAGCAATTCCTCGCGCGGATATTGCGGCAGGCCGATGAGGATCGCGGCCTCGACGACGCCGAGGCTGCCCGGCGTATGGCTGACGGCGCCGAGCAGCGTCGCGATGACGAAGACGACGACGATCGTCATGAAGCCGACCGCGGGACTATCCGGCAGCAGCATATAGATGGAGAGCGAAGCGAGGCAGCGGTCCACGGTGCCAATGCCGATCTGCAAAAACGTCCAGCGCAGATCGGGCAGGACGATGCGCCAATTGGCGCGGCCGACGATCCGCGGTCGCGGCACGAGCCAGATCAGATAGCAGAGAATCGCGAACAGGCCCGCGAGCCCAATCAGCCGGTTGAGCCACGGCGGTAGCTCGTCGATGCCGCTCAAAGCCGCCGGCGCGTAGGCAACGGCGCCGCCCAGCACGAACACATTGCCCAGCCAGAACGTCATTCCAGTCAAAAAGGCGATCTTGGCGATATCGACGACGTTCAGGTTCCAGAACGAATAGACGCGGAACCGCACCAGCCCGCAGGTCAACGTCGCAGCGCCGAGCGAGTGACCGATCGTGTAGCTGGTGAAGCTCGTAAAAGCGACGACCCGAAGTGGTAAATTGCGCTTGCCGATCGTGTGCAGGGCGAACAGATCGTACAAGATGAGGTTGGCGTAGCCGGCGATGACGAGCGCGCCGGCGATCAGGATTCTGACACCCGACTGAGCCTCAAGCGCGGCGATGACTTTACCGACTTCGATGCCGCGCAACAAATGATACAGCGTCGCAAAGGCAACGCCGACGATCGCGAGACTTATCGCGACTCTGAACCTGTTCCGGCTGGCGCCGCGAATGAGCGCCTGGGTAAGGGGACTCGTTGCGGCCAGGGTGAAAAATAGCTCCGTGAGACGAATCGTGGCAGCAAACTCCCATTCATTTGTTACAGCATTGTTACGGTCGGCGGCAAGTCCCGCCCGGGGCGTTACCGGCGCCGCCGCGACCGTCACACGATTGAGATATGAAATGGCAATTGTTGTTTCATGCGATTCGAAAATGCGGTGGCCAGGCAATTTCGGCCGGAAGCAGCACAATGAAGGTTATGGTCGCCACGGACGCTTGGCATCCGCAGGTCAACGGCGTGGTGCGGACTCTGGGCTCGCTGGCGCGGGCTGCCGCCACGCTTGGCGTCGAAATCGAGTTCCTATCGCCGGAAGGTTTTTGGACCGTTCCGGTGCCGACCTATCCCGGCTTGCGGCTCGCCGTGCCGCGCCGCAAACGCATCGCCGAGCGGATCGAGGCATCGCGGCCTGACGCAATCCATATCGCCACCGAGGGTCCGATCGGCCATGCGGTGCGGTCGTATTGCATCAGGAACGGCCGCCCGTTCACGTCGAGCTATACGACGCGTTTCCCCGAATACATTGCGGCGCGCTCGCCGATTCCGCAACATTGGATCTATAGTGTGTTGCGACGATTCCATGCCGCGGCGACCGTGACGATGGTGGCGACGCCGTCGCTCATGAGCGAGCTTTCAGAGCGCGGCTTTAGCAATCTCGGCATGTGGACGCGCGGCGTGGACGTCGATCTGTTTCGGCCCGATCGCGCCATCGACCTCGATTTCCCGCGACCGATCTTCATGAGTGTCGGGCGGGTCGCAGTCGAAAAGAACCTGCCGGCGTTTCTCTCGCTCGACCTGCCCGGCACCAAGGTCATCATCGGCGCTGGTCCCCAGGAGGCGGAGCTCAAGCGCCGCTACGCCGGGGCGAAATTTCTCGGCCAGTTGGACAACGGGATTCTTGCGGCGCATCTGGCCGCGGCCGATGTGTTCGTGTTTCCGAGCCTCACCGATACGTTCGGCATCGTGCAATTGGAGGCCCTTGCCAGCGGCGTCCCGATCGCCGCCTTTCCGGTGACCGGCCCGAAGGACGTCATCGGTAATAATGCCATCGGCGTGCTGAACGAGGATCTCCGTGCCGCCTGCATGCAGGCCCTGTGGATTTCGCGTGAAACTTGCCGTGAATTCGCGCTACGCTATTCTTGGGAGAACAGCGCCCGGCAGTTCATCGGTCACGCCCATAAGGTCGCCGTGAGCGCCGCGCGCGAAGCCGGGGCGGCGATCGCCGTCGCCGCGACCGCACACCAGGAAGCCGGGCAAACGCTGGTGCCCCGGCTGCAACGCAAGGGAAACGCATGACCACTGTTTCTGAGGCGGATTTGGACAAGCAGACGGTCACCAAAGCCTATGCGCGCTGGGCGCCGGTTTACGATCTGGTCTTCGGCGCGGTGTTCGAGCGCGGTCGGCACGCCGCGATCGCGGCCGCCGAACGGCTCGGCGGGCGCATTCTCGAAGTCGGCGTCGGAACCGGAATTTCGCTGCCGAACTATTCGAAAGACTGCCGGCTGTGCGGCGTCGATATCTCCGCGCCGATGCTGCGCAAGGCGCAGGACCGCGTCAGCGAACTGGGCTTGAGCAATGTCGAGGGCTTATGGGTCATGGACGCCGAGCATCTGTCCTTTCCCGACGACTCGTTCGACGTGGTCGTCGCCCAATACGTCATCACCACGGTGCCGAACCCCGAAGCGACGCTCGACGAGTTTGCCCGCGTGCTAAAACCCGGCGGCGAGATCGTGCTGGTCAGCCGCGTCGGCGCCGAAGCCGGATTGCGGCGGTCGCTGGAACATTGGTTCCAGCCGGCGGCGCGTAAGCTCGGCTGGCGCACTCAATTCTCCTTCGAGCGCTATTCGCGGTGGGCCGCGCAAACCCCCGGCATGCGGCTGATCGAGCGACGCGCCATGCCGCCGTTCGGGCACTTCTCGCTGATCCGCTTCGGCAAGGACGGCGCATCGGACCGCGCCCACGAATCCGAACCGGTGCGCGCCGCGGGCTGAGCGGTCAGACCTACCCGACGGCATTTTGCCCGCATTCACGCTGCTGTCACACGGTGCGAGCCGCTCGGCTTGCCGTTTGTCTCGCGCGCGAAGCTTCCCTGTCACAATGGATTCATCGAATCGCCATACCCAGAAGGGATGCACGATGGGGAAATCACAAATGGAAAGCTTTCGAGATGCCCTGCGGACTCAGCGCTGGGACGATCATCGCTATTATCACCACAGCCGGATTAACCAATCGCTTCACTTCCTCAGCGCGATCAGTTTTTTGTTCGCCTATGTTATGATTTTCAAGGATCCGGCAGTCTCCGCGCTCGCCGGCTGGCTCATTGCCATGACGACGCGGCAGACCGGCCATTTCTTCTTCGAGCCCAAGGATTACGACGTGGCGAACAACGCCACGCACGAATACAAGGAAGCGATTAAAGTTGGGTATAATCTGCGGCGCAAGATCGTCCTGATGTCGATCTGGGCGCTGTCGCCGCTGCCGCTGTATTTCGATCCGACGTTCTTCGGCATCTTCAAGCCGCATGCCAATGACGCCGAGTTCGTGCGCCATGTCGGGGAAATCTGGCTCGCGATCGGCATCGGCGGCGTGCTGTTCCGCACCGTTCAATTATTCGTCATCAAGGATGTGCAGACTGGTTTGGTTTGGGCCACTAAAATCCTGACCGATCCGTTCCACGACATCAAGCTCTACCACAGGGCGCCGCTTGCGCTGTTGCGCGGGGAGCTGATCGACCCGGGCATTGGTCTGCAGCACTGGGACGAGGACGACGACCAGGTCGAGGTCGAGGAAGTGCCGCACCCTAGTTGAGCGGCCGCTTCGGCTTTAGCGTGATCGATAGGCGCTTTAGCGCCTATCGATAGCGCGTGTATTTTACCGCGCGCGCGGGGAAAATAGACGGTGCATGACCATCTCTTTCAAGACGGTCCGCTTGATCGCCTTGTTGGTGAGTGCCGGGTTGTTCCACCACCAGCCGTCCTCTTGCATCGCTTTTGCGGCGGCGATGAAACGGTCCGCGACCGCTTTGAAATCGGCGTCGGTATAATTGAGGCTGAAGATCAGACGGCCGGTGCCGATCCAGCTCAACGCCAGCCCTTCGACTCGCAGGTAATACTGCAGCATCCAATTATATCGGGACGGCTGCGTGTAGCAGACGGTCCAGATCGACGACAGATTCGCCACTTTGACCGGCAGCGCCGCCGCGTGGAGGCGCTGATTGAGCATGACTGCCCGGTCGTTCCAAATCCGGTCGAGGTCGCGGTAGAGCGCGTCCGCCTGCGGCGTTTGCAGGTGGCGCAGGAACTCGTTCATCGCCGCCATCACATAAGGGTGCGAGTTGAACGTGCCGCGGGCGAAGCAGATATCGGCCGGGCGATCGTCGCGGAAGCGCTTCATCAAGTCGCTCCTGCCGCAGACGACGCCGATCGGCAGTCCGCCGCCGAGCGTCTTGCCGTAGGTAACCAGATCGGCGCGCACGCCGAAATATTCCTGCGCGCCGCCTTTGGCGAGGCGGAAGCCGACGAACACTTCGTCGAAGATGAGAACGATGTTTTGTTCGGTGCAGACCTCGCGCAGGCGCTGGAGCCACGCGGCATAGGCCGGTTTGTCGAAATGCGCGCCGCGCGTGCTGTCGATCAAAGAAGAGTCGCTTGGCGCGGACGCATTAGGGTGCAACGCCTGCAGCGGATTGACCAGGACGCAGGCGATATTTCGCCGCCTCCGCAACACGCGCAACGCCGTTTCGGACAGGTCGGTGAGCGTATAGGTTTCGTGCGCCGGCAGCGGATTGCCGACGCCCGGCTGCACATCGCCCCACCAGCCGTGATAGGCGCCGGCGAACCGTACCAGATGCGATCGCCCGGTATGGTAGCGGGCGAGCCGTACCGCCTGCATTACTGCTTCGGTGCCCGACATATGGAACGAGACTTCGTCGAGCCCGGAAACCGCCTTGAGCAGTTTGGTGTTCTCCACGATCACTGGATGATAGAGGCCGAGCACCGGACCAAGCTCGCGCACCCGCGCGGCGCCGCGCTCGATCGCCGCCTTGTAGAAATCGTAACCGAAGACATTGACGCCGTAGGAGCCGGTCAGGTCGTAAAAAATATTGCCGTCGAGATCGGTCACTGTGACGCCGCTCGACGACTGCACAAAACTCGCCGACGGCAGCTGCGTGCGCACCATGCGGCTATATTGGAAGGGCACCCGATAGGCGCCCGTGAACTGCAAATCGGAAATATCCGCGCTCGCCTCGGCCGTGCGCCGGATGGTTTCGGCAAAGCGCGTCTGGTAGAGCGCCGAAAGCCTGGCGAAGCCGGCACGGCGGCGTGCCGCAATTTCCGCCGGTGCAGCGTCGGAACAGAAGAATCGGTCGTCGTCGTATTCATAGAACGGTACAAAACCCGCAAGCCGCCGCGCCATCCGGCTATGGCCGGCGAGCGATTTGTGCTTGGCCTGCGACAGTTCCAGCCGCTTGCGCAACGTCACGACCGAGGTTGCGAGCACGGCCGCGCCGAGCCCATAGAATGCCAGAGTCGAATTGGCCCATTGCATCGCAACGCGGTTTAGCCGGGAGTTCTTACAATCCCATGACAGTTAGGACGCAAATCCTGCGGATATTCGAGCAGGAGGATATCAATTTCCTGCTCACTAACCGCATTCCGCGGCGGCTCGCGACGCAATTTATCGGCTGGTTCAGCCAGATCGAGCAGCCGCTCATTCGCGACCTGTCGATCGCGGCATGGCGGCTGTTCTCGGATCTCGATCTCACCGAGGCCAAAAACACCGAATTCCGCAGCCTGCACGATTGCTTCATCCGCGAACTCAAG
>Ga0187784_10003703_pt1 | contig 12350 bp, 10 predicted proteins | sample 1015_SJ02_MP15_2_FD_132964 | JGI IMG/M metagenome (GOLD analysis project Ga0187784, IMG submission 132964) | Tropical peat soil microbial communities from peatlands in Department of Meta, Colombia - 1015_SJ02_MP15_20_MG | ecosystem: Environmental > Terrestrial > Soil > Wetlands > Peat | place... | reverse complement strand
GTGCCGTCGGCGAGGAACGGCATGTCCTCGAGCGGCACGATCTTCGACACCACGCCCTTGTTGCCGTGGCGGCCGGCCATCTTGTCGCCGGGCTGGATCTTGCGCTTCACGGCGACGAAGACCTTGACCATCTTCATCACGCCGGGCGGCAACTCGTCGCCGCGCTGCAATTTCTCGACCTTGTCGAGGAAGCGCTGTTCCAACCGCTTCTTCGACTCGTCGTATTGCTTGCGGATGGCTTCGATCTCCGCCATGACCTTGTCGTTGGGCGAAGCGAACGCCCACCACTGCGAACGCGGGAACTCCTCGAGCACGGCGCGGGTGATTTTGGTGTCCTTCTTGAACCCCTTCGGCCCGGCGATGCCCTGACGGCCTTCCAACAGCTCGGCGAGCCGGCCGTAGACGTTGCGGTCAAGAATGGCCTGCTCGTCGTCGCGGTCCTTGGCGAGCCGCTCGATCTCTTCACGCTCGATGGCAAGCGCCCGCTCGTCCTTTTCGACGCCGTGGCGGTTGAAGACGCGGACTTCCACGACAGTGCCCTGCACTCCCGGCGGGACCCGCAGGCTGGTGTCGCGCACGTCGGAGGCCTTCTCGCCGAAGATGGCGCGCAGGAGCTTCTCCTCCGGCGTCATCGGGCTCTCGCCCTTCGGCGTGATCTTGCCGACCAGGATGTCGCCAGCGCGCACTTCGGCGCCGATATAGACGATGCCCGCCTCGTCGAGATTCTTGAGCGTCTCTTCCGACACGTTGGGAATGTCGCGGGTGATCTCTTCGGGGCCGAGCTTGGTATCGCGCGCCATCACTTCGAATTCTTCGATATGAATCGAAGTGAAGACGTCGTCCTTGACGATGCGCTCGGACAACAGGATCGAGTCTTCGAAGTTGTAGCCGTTCCAGGGCATGAATGCGACGAGCACGTTGCGGCCGAGCGCGAGCTCGCCGAGATCGGTCGACGGCCCGTCGGCGATGATGTCGCCCTTCTTGACCTGATCGCCAACTTTCACCAACGGCCGCTGATTGATGCAGGTGTTCTGGTTGGAACGCTGAAACTTCTGCAGCCGGTAGATGTCGACGCCCGGTTTGGTCGGATCCGGCTCATCGGTGGCGCGGATGACGATACGCGTGGCGTCGACCTGATCGACCACCCCGGTGCGACGCGCCGCGATGGCCGCGCCGGAATCACGGGCGACGACGCCTTCCATGCCGGTGCCGACGAACGGCGCCTCGGCCTGTACCAGCGGCACCGCCTGGCGCTGCATGTTGGAGCCCATCAAGGCGCGGTTAGCGTCATCGTTCTCCAGGAACGGAATGAGCGCGGCCGCCACCGAAACGAGCTGCTTCGGCGACACGTCCATGAAGTCCACCCGATCGGGCGGAATAAGCTGCACGTCGCCGGCGTGGCGCACGACGACGAGATCGTCGGTGAAGCGCCCGCGCCCGTCGATGGCCGAGTTGGCCTGAGCAACCGTGTAGCGGCCCTCTTCCATCGCCGACAGATAGATCACCTCGTCGGTGACGCGACCATCCTTGACCTTGCGGTAAGGCGTCTCGACGAAGCCGTATTTATTCACGCGTGCGTAGGTCGCGAGCGAATTGATCAAACCGATGTTCGGGCCTTCCGGCGTCTCGATCGGGCAGATGCGGCCGTAATGCGTCGGATGCACGTCGCGCACCTCGAAGCCGGCGCGCTCGCGCGTGAGGCCGCCGGGCCCCAGCGCCGAGAGCCGCCGCTTGTGGGTGATCTCGGACAACGGGTTGGTCTGGTCCATGAACTGGGACAGCTGCGAGGAACCGAAGAACTCGCGCACGGCCGCAGCCGCCGGCTTGGCGTTGATCAGATCCTGAGGCATCACCGTGTCGATATCGACCGACGACATGCGCTCCTTGATCGCGCGCTCCATGCGCAAAAGCCCGATGCGATACTGGTTTTCCATCAGCTCGCCGACCGAGCGCACGCGACGATTGCCGAGATGATCGATGTCGTCGATTTCGCCCTTGCCGTCGCGCAGATCGACGAGCGTACGGATCACCGAGATAATGTCTTCCTTGCGCAGGATGCGCACCGTGTCGGGGGCATCGAGATCGAGCCGCATGTTCATCTTGACGCGGCCGACCGCGGACAGGTCGTAACGCTCCGGATCGAAGAACAGCGACTGGAACATGGTCTGCGCGGTGTCGATGGTGGGCGGCTCGCCCGGACGCATGACACGGTAGATGTCGAACAGCGCGTCCTCGCGCGTCATGTTCTTGTCGATCGCCAGCGTGTTGCGGATATAGCCGCCGACATTGACGTGGTCGATATTAAGAAGCGGCAGTTCCTTGTAGCCGGCGTCGTTGAGGACTTTCAGAGTCTTGTCGGTGATCTCTTCGCCGGCCTCGGCGTAGATCTCGCCGGTCTTGGGATTGACCAGGTCCTCGGCGATGTAGTGGCCGATCAATTCCTCATCGGACAGCCGCAGTGCTTTGAGCCCCTTCTCGGCGAGCTGGCGGGCCTGGCGCACGGTGAGCTTCTTGCCGGCTTCGAGCACGACGCGACCGGTGTCGGCATCGACCAGGTCGTTGACCGCCTTGTAGCCGCGCAGCCGGTTGGCATCGAACGGCACGCGCCAGCCTTCCTTGGTGCGCTTGTAGTGCACCTGTTTGTAGAAGGTGTTGAGGATTTCCTCGCCGGTCATGCCGAGCGCATAAAGGAGCGAGGTGACGGGAATCTTCCGCCGCCGGTCGATGCGGGCATGGACGATATCCTTGGCGTCGAATTCGATGTCGAGCCAGGAGCCGCGATAAGGAATGATGCGGGCGGCAAACAAGAGCTTGCCCGAGGAATGGGTCTTGCCCTTGTCGTGATCGAAGAACACACCGGGCGAGCGGTGCATCTGCGAAACGATGACACGCTCGGTGCCGTTGACGACGAAGGTGCCGTTATTGGTCATGAGCGGAATATCGCCCATGTAGACATCCTGCTCCTTGATGTCCTTGACCGAACGTGCGGCGGTTTCCTCGTCGATGTCGAACACGATCAGCCGCAGCGTCACCTTGAGCGGCGCGGCGTAGGTCATGCCGCGCTGGCGGCACTCGTCGACATCGTATTTCGGCGGCTCGAATTCGTATTTGACGAATTCGAGCTGCGCGGTGTTGGAAAAGTCGGAAATCGGGAATACCGACTTGAACACGGCCTGCAAGCCCTCATTGGGCCGGCCGCCATGCGGTTCCACCACCAGGAGGAATTGGTCGTAGGACGCCTTCTGAACCTCTATGAGGTTCGGCATCTCCGCGACTTCCTCGATTTTGCCGAAAAACTTCCTTACGCGCTTGCGACCGATAAACGTCTGCGCCATCATATCCTCTCGCTCAATCGAACCTTCGCGCGAGCCGAGCGGCACCCGCCATCCGGCTCAAACGCTCGAGCCGGACGGGCAAGCGGCCCTGCGGCTCGAGGCACTTCAGGCGATCAAGGCGACTCTCCAGAAGGCCGCCATCCATCGCGACCGTCGGGACAGGCGTCATAACGCCGTTATTTTCCGGTGATTCGGCCAAAGCTCCGAATCACCTCGCCGTGGCCGGATACGCGCCGGCCATCGATGTCTTCGCGGTTACTGGGATCCTCGGGTCTTGCTCCGCTGAAAGCCCAAGGATGTCACTATCTTCGCCTCGTCATGCCCGGGTGTGAACCCCGGCCAATCACATCTTCAACCTTTCGGGATCCTCGGGTCTCGCTCCGCTCGCCCGGGGATTTCGCTTAAATAGGCACTCGCCTATTTAAGCTCAACCTTTGCGCCGACTTTTTCCAAGGTCGCCTTGATCTTGGCGGCCTCGTCCTTGCTGACGGCTTCCTTGACCGGCTTGGGCGCGCCTTCGACCAGGTCCTTGGCCTCCTTCAAGCCAAGGCCGGTGATGGCGCGGACTTCCTTGATCACTTCGATCTTTTTCTCGCCGGCGGCCGCCAGAACGACCGTGAATTCAGTCTTTTCCTCGGCAGCGGCGGCTCCTGCCCCGCCGCCAGCCGCCGGCGCTGCGGCGACCGCCACCGCGGCTGCGGCCGAAACGCCCCACTTCTCCTCGAGAAGTTTGGCGAGCTCGGCGGCCTCCAGCACAGTGAGGCTGGACAGGTCGTTCACGATTTTTTGCAAATCAGCCATGGGTTTCGTCCTTTGGTTCTAACCTTGGTTTTAGGCAGCCGCGCTCTCGCTCTTCGTCTCGCTCTTGGCGGCATAGGCCTGAACGACGCGGGCTACCTTGGCGGCTGGCGCATTGACTACCTGCGCGATCTTGGTTGCCGGCGCCTTGATCAGGCCCACGATCTTGGCCCGCAGCTCATCGAGCGACGGCAAGGCGGCGAGCGCCTTCACTCCATTGGGATCGAGCGCAGTCGTCCCCATCGCCCCGCCGAGAATGACGAACCGCTCGTTCGACTTGGCGAAATCGACCGCGACCTTCGGCGCCGCCACCGGATCGCCGGAGAAGGCGATCAGCGTCGGTCCCTTGAGAAGCGGTGCGATCGAGGCGACGTCGGAGCCTTCGAGAGCGATCTTGGCGAGGCGGTTTTTCGCCACCTTCACGCTCGCGCCAGCCTGCTTCATCTGCCGGCGCAGAGTCTGCATCTGGGCGACCGTGAGGCCGGAATAATGCGCCACCACCACGACCTTGGTGGCCTTGAAGACCTGGCCAAGTGCCGTGACGAGTTCGCTCTTTGCCGTGCGATCCAAAATCTCTCTCCGGTTGGCGGCACGCAGACCGCCAGGGTCTTGCCCTGCCCCCCGGCTTCAGCTTTCGCCGCGACCGGGCCGTCGAGGTCAGAACCAAAGGGCAAGCCCGAAGCCTTGCCCTCGTCCATCACCCGTCTATGCAGGCTTTGAGGATTAAGCCGTTGCCGGCGCCCGCAGTCTCGGACAGGAAGCGCTTTTCAAGCCGCTAAGCTCTTCAGCCTCTTAGAAAATCCAAACCGGACCCGGATCTAAGAGGCGTCTTGCTCGTGTGGTTTTTGAGAAGCGCACAAAGGCGCGCCGACAAACCGGGCCGGCACGCCCATCGCCTCTATTTACCCGCTGGCGGCGCGTTTGCCAAGCAGGAAATCACCCTGCCGCTCGCTCTACTGCCTAGTGCGTCGTCTGGCCGGTCGCGAACAAGCTGCCCGGGTCGACCTTCACGCCAGGGCCCATGGTCGAGGAGATCGCCACACGGTTGATGAAATGGCCCTTGGCTCCGGCCGGCCGCGATTTCTGCACCGCATCGGCAAAAGCCTTGATGTTTTCGACGAGCTTGTCGGCACTAAAGGACGCCTTGCCAACGCCGGCTTGCACGATGCCCGCCTTCTCGGCGCGGAACTCGACCGAGCCGCCCTTGGCGCCTTTGACGGCATTGGCGACGTCCATGGTCACCGTGCCGACCTTCGGATTGGGCATCAGGCCGCGCGGACCCAATACTTTGCCCAGCCGGCCGACCAACGGCATCAGGTCGGGGGTAGCGACGACGCGGTCGAAATCGATGCTGCCGCCTTGCACCTTTTCCACCAGGTCCTCGGCGCCGACCACGTCGGCGCCGGCGGCCTTGGCTTCGTCGGCCTTGGCGCCGCGGGCGAACACCGCCACCCGCACGGAACGTCCGGTGCCGTTCGGCAAATTGACGACGCCGCGCACCGTCTGGTCGGCGTGACGCGGATCGACACCGAGATTCATCGCCACTTCGATGGTCTCGTCGAATTTCGCCTTGGCGCGTTCTTTCACCATCTGCACCGCTTCGGCGAGCGGATAGAGCTTTTCGCGATCGACGCCCTGGCGCGCGGCGCGGGTGCGTTTTCCAAGCTTGCTCATCAGTCCCTCACCTCATAGCCCATCGAGCGCGCGGAACCTTCGATCATGCGCATCGCAGCCTCGATCGTATCGCAGTTGAGATCCTTCATCTTCTGCTGGGCGATCTCGCGCACTTGCGCCTTGGTCACGGCGCCGGCGATGTCGCGGCCCGGCGTCTTCGAGCCGCTCTCGAGCTTGGCCGCCTTCTTGAGAAAATACGACACCGGCGGGGTGCGCATCTCGAAGGTAAACGAACGATCGGCATAGACCGTGATGGTGACGGGGATGGGCGCGCCCTTCTCCAGCTTTTGGGTCTGGGCGTTGAACGCCTTGCAGAACTCCATGATGTTGAGCCCGCGCTGGCCCAGTGCGGGGCCGATCGGCGGCGATGGATTGGCCGCCCCTGCCGGCACCTGCAGCTTCACATATCCGGTGATTTTCTTTGCCATTCTTTACTCCTCAGTGGTGCGGATCTTGACGGCCGGCGACCGCCTCACCTCCCACGTCATCTGACACCCGCTATAACTTCTCCACCTGGCCGAACTCCAGCTCGACCGGGGTGGCGCGGCCAAGATCGAAACCGCAACCTTGAGCCGCGACCGACCTTCGTCGACCTCCTCCACGGTGCCGTTGAAGGACGCAAACGGACCGTCCGACACCCGCACCTGCTCGCCCACCTCGAACGATACCGACGGCTTCGGCCGCTCGATGCCTTCCTGCACCTGATGGATGATGCGGTCGGCCTCGGCGTCGCTCAGCGGTATCGGCTTGTTATCGGAACCGAGGAAGCCGGTCACCTTGGGCGTATTCTTGATCAGGTGATAGGCTTCGTCGGTCATCTCCATCTTCACCAGCACGTAACCCGGGAAGAATTTTCGCTCCGCGTCGACTTTGCGGCCGCGCCGGACCTCGACGACCTTCTCCTTCGGAACCAAAATTTCCTCGAACAGACTGGACAACCCGCGCTGCTTGGCCTGCTCACGGATCGAATCCGCCACCTTGTTCTCGAAGTTCGAATAGGCGTGGACCGCGTACCACCGGCTCGTCATGTCATGAATTCCGGATCATGAATTTGAAGGTCAATCGAACGCGCTCACGTGCTGATGCCGAGCAGGAAGCTGACGGCCATGCGCATGACCTGGTCGGCGAGCAGAAAGAAAATCGACGCGATAACGACCATGACGAACACCATGATGGTGGTCACGGTGGTCTCCTTGCGCGTCGGCCAGGTCACCTTCTGCGCCTCGGCCCGCACCTCCTGCAGGAACTTGAACGGACTGATTTTCACCATTCGCTTAAATCCAACGCCAATTCCCCGCCCGACTTTGAAGGACGAGACCGACACAGCGGTGCCTTTGAGGGGAATAGGTTCGCCGCGGAAATCCGTCGCCGGGCCGCTGACGATGGCTGTTACCTACTGCCGGGCCGGCGTGGGGTCAAGGGAGCGGACGACGGAGGTCGGAGGACGGATGGCAGAAAAGCGGGGCTTTAGTCCCAGTTTTCCGTCATCTGTCCCCTGTCCTTCGTCATCTGAAGCTGGCAGGAGTGGAGGGACTCGAACCCCCAACCCCCGGTTTTGGAGACCGGTGCTCTGGCCATTGAGCTACACTCCTAGGCCGCGTTCAGATGCCTCGTGGCCGGGGCCAAGGCAAGGCCGAACCGGTCCAAAGGCACGAACCGCTGGAGCGGGTGAAGGGAATCGAACCCTCGTCATAAGCTTGGAAGGCTTCTGCTCTACCATTGAGCTACACCCGCGCGCCGTGCGACGCCGGAAAAATAGCGCATCTTTGCTTACGGACAAGGGACGATACGGGGCGGATCTACCGATCTCGCCAAAAACCGGTCACTTGGTCAGTCGCGCCGCGGCCACGGCCTGCTGGAACAGCGTCTGCATGGCGGCGGTGATATCGCCGTCCGTGGTCACCGTGAAAAACATCCCCGGCGACGCGCAGCTCTGCATATTGGGGCCGATTTGGCTCTGAAACGGCGCGATCCAGTCGTTGTACCAGGAGTTGGTCGGCAGCGGCAGATATTCGGTGTAAAGCACCGCGATCTGGATGCCGCGATTTTTCACCGTGGTGCACCAGGTCGTATTGAACGGCTGCTGGCAGCGGTTGCCGTCGAGCGTCTGCGAACAGCTCGACGATACCTCGTCGTCCACGCCGTCGGTGACGATGAACAACACCTCCTGCGGCGTGCTCGACGGGGTGCCGGTGCCCGGCAACGGCATGATGCTGTTGATCGCCGACATGGCGCTTTCGAAATCGGTGTCGGTGTCGTTATTTTGATCGGTCTTGGTGAGCCAGTTGTTGGAATAGACTTCCTCGACGTTGATATTCGCCGCCGCCTGTTCCGCGTTGGCGAGATTCGACGTCAACAGCTGGATGGTGTTGAGGCTGCTGTTGTTGAACGTGTAAATCGCCACCTGGTACTGCTGGTTGGGGCCTTCCATCGCGGCGGCCGAATTCATCAGCGCCTGGGTGGCGGTCGCCAGATTCTCCATGCGCGTCACCACGCCGAGATTTTGCGCCAGCGTGTAATTGTCGACGCCACCCGGATTTCCGAGGTTGTCGGACGACGGATGGGATTCATGGCAGGCGAAGGCGCAGCCGCCCTGGGCCTGCGTATTGGCGACCATGGTATTGATGCCCGCCGTCGTTGCGGCGATGTTCATGGACGGCGAATTGTCGAGCAGGAGATAGAAATTGATATTCGTGGTCAGGCCAGCCTGCGCGGTCGACGAGCCGGTGATGGTGGTGGTCGGGTAGCCGAACAACCCCATGAAGGTGTTTGTCTTGGTCGCGGTGTAATTGACCACGGCGGTGCGGCCCGTGGTCGAATCGGTCACGGCTACGGTCGCATTGTTGACCGCGACATTGGGCAGGTTGGCCGCTTCGGCACTGAACGTGTTTTGCGCGGCGGTCTGTGCCGCAGCCGCAGTTGCGGTGATGTTTTGATGATCCACCGCCGCAAGCGCCGCCGTATCCGCGACCGCATCGAGCTTGGCCTTGGCCATATTGGCACTGCCGTAATCGACACCGGCACCCACGGCGAAGATGAGCGGGATCGCCATTAATCCCATGGTCAGGGCTACGGTGCCGCGCTGGTCGCGGCGGAAGCTGCGCGCTTGGCTCGTTGCATTGCGCAGCAAGCGAATGATCTTCGTCATCTGACAAAATCCCGATCTGTTGGGGCAGCGCTTTGCCAAACAGTCGCCGAGCGCGAGGAGCAACCCCGCGCAGCTCAAGGCGGAGTTTTGCCGGCGAATCTAAAGATGACGTGAAGCTACTTAGCGAGAAATCGTTGCTTTGCCGTGCCGCTATTTCGGAAAATGCGTCTAAATCCTGGAGCGCTTGCTAATGAGATGCCAGCGAAACGGCGACCCTGCGCCGCATTGGCAGTTCGCCGCGCCAGGCCATGGTCGTTATCCGGTCGGCGGCACGGCAGGCGATGGCCTAAATGGCCGGCGAGCGATTTACGCCGCCGACCGTGGGAAACACCGCGCCGTCACGGGCTGCAGCGCAATCGGCCGTCAAAATCGCAATAGCCGCGGCCGAGACGGCAGCAGCCAAAGGAAATTTCCGAGCAAAAGAAGAATTGATAATTGCTGCCGCAATGGTCCGAGCAATACGGCCGGCCGCTGAAATTCTCGAAACCGCAATGATTGCGAAATCGCGGCGGCAGTAAATCGGGGTATTGCCAGTCCACGCGAATGACAAGATTGGCCGGCGGCGGGCTCAATTGGGGCGTGGCCACCGGGCACGCCGTCGCGGCGGCCAAACTCAGCAAGGCAATGACGGCGCTCTTGATCATGTCTCGATCATGGCAAGTGAATCGTTCGCCGTCCACTCGCTGAGAGCGGCCGCAGGCCGGCGCGGCAAAGTGATGGTGAAGCGCGATCCCTCGCCCTCTTTGCTCTCGACGTCGACACGGCCGCCGTGCAGCTCGACGGCCATCTTGACGAGATAAAGACCGACACCGGTGCCGACGATGCCGGACACGTTGCTGCCGCGGTGATACCGCTCGAACAGGCGCGGCAGATCGCTCGGCGGAATGCCGATGCCGTGGTCGGCGATGCTAACGACGACCTCATCGGGGGAGCTCCCGGCCTTGACTTCGATCACGCCGCCGCCGGGCGAATATTTAATGGCATTGGAGATTAGATTGGAGAACACCTGAAACAACAATTTGGCGTCGCCGACCATCGACATCCGTGCGGCCGTGAAATGTTCGGTGATTTGGGAAGCCGGCACCATCTCTCGATGCAACTGACAGACCTCCTGCAACAAAGCCGTCATATCCATGTCCGCAGGATGCAAATACAGATCGGCACCGCTGTCCATCAGTCGGGACGAGTTGAGAAGATTGTCAATCAGGTGGGTAAGGCGCAGCACGGCGCTGCGAATCTTGCCGGCGCGCTCGCTGATCTCGCCGGCTTTTACGGCTTCCCTGATCTTGTCCAGACGCCGCGCGTGGCCGTCGATGATCGTCAGCGGCGTGCGAAACTCGTGCGAGGCCATCGACACAAAATTGCGCTGCAATAGGGCGAGCCGCTGTTCGTTGGCCAACTGCTCCTCGAGCAGCGCGGCCTGGCGGGCGAGCATTTCCTGGCTGCGCATCAGCTCGATTGCATTGTTGCGAAACACCACGGTGGCCTGCACCATCTCGCCGATCTCGTCATGCCGCTTGGTCTCGGGAATCTCGATGCCGGTATCGTTGGCGGCCAGCCGGCGCATGCAGTCGGCCAAATCGAGCAGCGGCGCGGAAATCGACCGGCTGATATGAATGAGGGCGGCGACCACCAGCACGGCCGCGATGACAATGGCGAGCAGGATGAGCCAGAATGCCTGGCGGTAGGCGGCGGCCAGGCGACCGCTGGCGACCTGCGCGCTGGCAACGGCCTGATCGGTCAATTGTCCCAGCGTATCGGAGGCCGCGTCATAGGCCTGCCGCGACGAGGAGCCGTAAATTTGCGATGCCTCGTCCTTGTGGTTGTTGCGCGTCAGCGCCAGCATCTGATTGACGATACTGCGATACTCGTTCCAGCGCGATTTGAATCGGTCATATAGCGCGTTCTGCGCGGCGTCATGGCGGATATGCTCGAATTCGCGCTCGGCATCGGCGATGATGCGGTCGGACTGGGCCATCTGCCGCGCGGTGGCGTCGATCTCGGACGGATCGGACGACAACAGTGCGCTGCCTTCGAAGGCGCGAAAATCCGACGTATAATTGTTGAGGTCGCCAAGCGCGCGCGTCGTCGGCAGCCACACTTCGGCGACATCGGCGGACAGCAGATCGAAATTGGCCAGCCGCCAAATACTGAACGAGCCGAGAATCACGACCAGCGCGAAAAACGACAGAAACACCGCGGCAAGGTGTGAACGGATCGATTGCGGCTGCCACATGAAGAGTTGTCCATCGCGTCGAAGCACGCCTTGCTGTCGACGGCGATGATTATATAGTAAGACCGCGCCGGCGCGAAATCGGACCGGGTGAATGCCGCCGCGCCGAAAAAGCACGAACGGCAACGGTCTCGGGGCTGACGCCAGGTTTCGATTGGCCGGGCAGTTCTCGCTAGCCTTTAATCCAGCGGTAGTGATGAATGCCTGAAGCGAAGAAGATTCTTTGTATCGAGGACGACCGTGAGACCGCGGCGCTGATCGCCGAGGAACTGATCGACCGCGGTTACGAGGTCAGCGTTGCCCATGACGGCCGCGAAGGGCTCGCCGCCATTCTCAAAATCATGCCGGACCTCGTGCTGTCCGATATCAGCATGCCGGCGATGTCGGGCTTCGAGTTGCTCGAGCGTTTGATCGCTCTGGCGCCGCGCTTTGCGAAAATGCCGTTCGTATTTTTGACCGCGCTGACCGATCGCGACAACGAGCTGAAAGGCCGCCAGCTCGGCGCCGATGATTATGTCACCAAGCCGATCGACTTCGACCTGCTCGCCACCATCATCAAGGCCCGGCTCAACGGCGTGGCGCGCACCGGGCTGTGGCCGAAGACGGTCGAGCTGAACGACCGCGAGGTCGAGGTCTTGACCTGGGTTGCGCGTGGCAAGACGTCGGCCGAGATCGCCCAAATTCTCGGTCTGACCAAGCGCACCGTCGACTTTCACACCGACAATGCGCGGGGCAAACTCGGCGCCGCAACCCGCACCGAGGCGGCGATCAAAGCGGCCACCGGGCGCTTGATCGAGCCGTAACTCGGCCGCCCGCGCTTTATACGCCAAACCCCATCCCGACCACCGTTGCGTGGTGCAAGCCCAAGCACGGCTCGACAGTGTCGGCGCGTATCAATCGTCTCCCCTGGACAAAACAATTCGCGCAAGCGGTGGCGCAGGCTCAAAATTTTTCAGGCAATGCCGAGGAAGAGATCGATCAGGCAACGCGCCGCTCGTGCTGTGCCTGACTGGCAGACCATCGAGAATTGGCAGCCCTCAATCCTTGGTTCATATCGAGTTCAAAAATCCCACCGACCACGACATAACCCTGTGGATGATTGCCGTTCTCGGATCGCACGAAGCGGAGCGCCTGGGCGCGATCGACAAACAGTCCCCCTCGC
>Ga0187784_10003702_pt1 | contig 12350 bp, 6 predicted proteins | sample 1015_SJ02_MP15_2_FD_132964 | JGI IMG/M metagenome (GOLD analysis project Ga0187784, IMG submission 132964) | Tropical peat soil microbial communities from peatlands in Department of Meta, Colombia - 1015_SJ02_MP15_20_MG | ecosystem: Environmental > Terrestrial > Soil > Wetlands > Peat | place... | reverse complement strand
TGCCCGACTCGGTCGCGCCGCCACCGCAGGGGATCGCTTCCGGAGTGGACGCCGCGCCGGGATAATCGATATTCGTGATCTCGTGGGTGGCGCCGATATTGCTTTCTATGTCGGCGCTACAGGGCGCATACATACAAGGCAATGTATGCGCCACCCCCATCCATTTTCATGGTTTCTGGGTGCCCATCAGGCGACGGGCATGGCGGACTGCTCTGAAAATGGCCGAGCCGTGGCATTCCTTCGCTGCGCTCAGGACAGGCTCTGCCCCCGTGGGAGCGGGACGCCCCCGCCGCATCCGAGTATCCGAAACAACGTTTCCGTGAGAAAATGTATCAATTCTTGCCATGCGAGTGATTTCCGGCAAATACCGCGGCTTGCATCTCGGGACGCTCAAGGGCGGCAACCTTCGGCCAACCTCCGACCAAATGCGCGAGACTTTATTCGACGTGCTTGGCCCGGAAGTGAAGGGTGCGGCCTTTCTGGATGCCTACGCCGGAAGCGGCGCGGTGGGGATTGAGGCGGTGAGCCGAGGTGCAAGCGAGGTCGTGTTTATTGAACATCACCGCGCAGCCCAGCAGCTCATTCGGAGGAATCTCGAGACCCTGGGCATCACGACCGGCTATTACTTGATCCGGACCACGGTCACGACGGGACTCGAGCGGCTCGAGCAGGAAGGATCGAAGTTTAACTACGTCTTCCTGGACCCACCGTACAAGGAGATCGGTGAGTACCATCATGTCCTGCGCCTTCTCGGCCGCTCCCATCTATTGGATTCCCAATCTCTGGTGATTGCGGAACATTCACGCCACTGTTTGCTCGAAGAAGCATACGGAAGTCTGCGCCGCCAGCGCCTGATCCGGCACGGTGACACGCAACTTGGCTTCTACCGCACGGGATAGCCCGCCCGCTGGACGCACCACCAAGACACCACGACGAACTCGGATGGCGTTTTGATGGAGCATCCGATCCGCGCAGGTCAGTTGCAGCCAGCGCCTTTGCTTGGTGTCTTTGTGTCTTGGTGGTGATTAATGCTAATATTGTGAACAATACGACGAGCGTCCCAGGTGGTGTTGAGGCGGGGTAGCTCAGTGGTAGAGCGAGGGTCTCATAATCCCTAGGTCGGGAGTTCGATCCTCCCCCCCGCTACCAACATTCTAAAGGAGTTAGCGCTCTGCTGCGCACAGTTTCAAAACCTCGGTGTCAATAGCGGTGTCAGTTTGGTCCTTTTGTACGGTCGGTATTGAGGCCGCCAGCTTCTCTACTGCTTCAGCCAGATAGCCAGGGGCAAGGTGGGCCTACTAGACCACCCGCCTCGCGAGCGGGTGTTTTCATTTGCGCCTAATCCAGCATAGGTGCGGCGTTCTTTCCAGTCTTACACAGCGCGAGCTAACATCCCTATACCAGGGCTGATCCAACACTTAGTCAGCAGCGCGGATCTGGGAACATGGCTTGCCAGCGAGCCGACGATTAGCGATTCTCTCGCTCTCCGAAGTAGAATCTAGAAGGGAGGCCAGTCATGGCAAAACCGCAGGTTTCGACTCGACGTAACTTTCTTTCGACCGCCTCGGTTTTCGTTGCAGCACTCGCAGGCACGCGGACCTCGATGGGCGGAGATTCTTATCCTGACACGGTACTCGCAAAACATCCGGCGGCTTATTGGCGATTGGGAGAGAGGCATGGGCCGGAAGCCGCCGATGCCAGCGGCCACGGACATCATGGAGCCTACCACGGCAACGTGTCATTCGGGGAGAGGGGCGCGATCCGGGGTGATCCCAATACGGCGATCGCGGTCGCACCGTCCGGCGCCTACGTGGAGATCCCGAGTTCGCCCAAGTTCAGCCAGGCGGCCAGCGACGAAGGATTAACCGTAGAAGCGTGGATGCGGCCGGACGTACTCATCTTCCCGGGCGAAACCGACGATGCGTACGTGATGTGGCTGGGAAAGGGCGAAAAGGGGGAGTTTGAGTGGGGATTCCGGTTCTATAGTCGGCACTCTACCCGTCCCAATCGCATCTCGGCTTATATCTGGAACGCTGACGGAGGCTTGGGCTCGGGCGCGTACTTCCAGGATGAATTGAAAGTGCACGAGTGGGTGCACGTGGTCGGGGTCTATGACCCAGGCTCCGCAGATAATCCCGGCGCAGGAGTTGCGATTTACAAAAATGGTCAACTACGCGGTAATCCGGCGACCTCCAAGGGCGCTTTGTATAGCACCTATAATGTCCGGCCGCGAAAGGGTACTGCCCCGGTACGCCTGGGGACGCGCGATTTGCGTTCGTTTCTGACTGGAGGGCTAGATGAAGTTGCCATCTACCCGCGGAAACTGAGGGCGGCTGAAATTCAGGAAAACTATCGCCAGGCAAAAAATGACCGCGGCCGCGCGACAACGCCGGAGCTTCCACCGGCAGGGTAGCCAAGTACAACCTCCACGCCACGCAGAATCGTTAGATGTCATTGAATAGAACCAGCACCAACAGCGCCTGAGCAACTCTTTGGGAGTTCTTAGGAACGCTTTCACGAAAGGCTATCGAGCCAGTCGAATACCTCTTCTCGGATGCTGCCTGAAAACCGGTTGAATTCGAGCGGCGTCATGAGCTTAAGTGCGTCCGCGTGGCCGTAGTGCTCATAGACATGACGCAGCTCCTCAACCTCGCGCCGTATGTCCTCGACGCGAGCGTATCGGTCCAGCGTCGGCGCGACGATCAAGGCGGGTCGGGGAGCCACCAAGGCCAGCACCTCGTCAAAATCGACCGGCAACCGCTCCTCGTTCCCCAGAAAGAAGCCAAACCGGGGAGTCAATCCGTGCAAGTGCGAGTACTGGCGGATACCCTCCACACCTTTCGCCGGGGTGTCCAGACGCAGAGGGTCGAACCCGCTGATCACAGCCAGGGCCTTAATGCGCTCGTCCAGGGCAGCAGTCAGCAAGCAGACTTTCCCACCCAGCGCGTATCCAACAGCGTAGACGCGGTCCCGATCAATAACCGACAGGGCGCAACCAGCATCCAAAGCGGCTTGTGTGTCTGCGACCATTTTACCCATCAGGCTCCATCGGGGATACCGGATGTAGAATTCGCGCGCGCTACGTAAGCGGGTTCCGAAGCCGATCTGATCAAATGCCAGAATTGCGAAGCCCCGCCCGACGAGCGAACTGAACGTGGACCGCATGTCGCGCGAGTAGCCGGTACAATATGAAAACGGGTGCAACCACAACACAAGAGGCAGTCTGTGGCCCGCAACGACTGCGTCGAGATCTTCGTACTCGGGGTAGTAAAGGTCGGCTTTAAGGTCATCGCCAAAAGCAATCTGCGCAGATGCCATGCCAGGTGCCTGCAGTGGACGCCCGAACAGCAGCGACAGCCAGCCGTCGCTGGTATAAATCTTCCCGTCCGGCGTGTTGCGCACGGGAAACCGGATTCCTGCCGGCTCTTCGCCCAGCGCCCAGGCGATTTGGCCCTGGATTGCAGCCTTCTCTGATTCCCAGTTGCCCCGGTTGAAGTCGCCCGGTGCTTTCGCCGCATACTGCATCGGATCAATCGATTCGCCTGAAATCCGCTTCCACTGATCGAACGTGTATCCGTTAATCCACGTTTCGCGCTTGGGATAGCGTTTGCGGCCGAACACCGAGTCGAGAAAATCGACAAATATCTCGACGTCCTCCGCGGTGGTCGGGTGCTCGCCGTCGCGGAGCTGTAGCCATAACTTGTCTTCGGCCCCGAGGAATTCGTAAACTTTTGACACCGACCGGTATGCCTGTTCAAAACCAAAAGGTCCTCCCTCCGACTCGGAAAACGCCGAGTACATGAAGAGCCCGCACGGGGCCACCAGCGCCATCAGCAGATTCTGATCGATCGGCAGCTTATCCTCCCGGCCCGAGAAAAAACGCAGTCGCGGATGAAACCAGTTGGGAAAGCCACCGGTGATTTGCTCCAGACTCTCGTTCACGAAAATCTCACTGGTATATCTCCAGGGATTGTTTTCACCGGTGTTCCCGCTCGAGGGAATGACCGCACCGATGCGTTCATCGAACGCTGCCGCAAGGAGCGCCTGCTTGCCGTTGCGGGAATGACCGCTGATGGCAATCTTGGCTTTATCCACTTCAGGAAGAGTATAGAGGTAATCCACAGCGCGCATCCCGGCCCATGCCCAGCGCGCCAGACAGGAAAAGTCGTAGTCCGGGTAAATATCAATGTACGCGTCGGAATCATCGCCCATGCCGTAGACCGGGTCAGTGGCAAAGTAAATGCACCCGATGTAGCCACGCCGGACAGCCGTGGCAACCCAGGGCCGCTGGCGACCGTGGTTCGTGACAAAGACCGGGAACGGTCCTTGACCAGGGGGGATCAAGAGTTGCAGGCGCAGAGTGGCGCGATGCCCAGGACCGAATTCGAGGCGCACGTCACGTATTGTCACGGCACCCTCGCCGTGAGTATCCGTGACCGCGGCACGGAGGTTATCCGGTGGGGGAGGCATCTTGCCGTAGACCCACTGCTCGAACAGGGCTCGGATGCGCTGTCGTTCGCGCGCCCAGTCTTCCCGGCTCTTCAAGTTCAGTGGTGGAAGTTCGGCGACTGAGGGCATGTTGTCGAAATCGGGTGGAAGTTCGCCCGTTCGTCGCACCCACTGTTCCCAGGTTTTGTCGTAGGCATTAATCCGCCCCGTGAAGTTTTTCCAGCTCGGCGGCAGAATCTTCAGCAGCAGGTCGAGGTACGCGCGTCGTTTGTCCTCGCCGGCGGCTGATTGGGCACGGACAGATTCGGATTGAACGAACTCACCCATTCCCAGCGCCGATGCAGTGATCGCCGCGGAGGCACCCCGGGTAACGAAGGCTCTCCGGCTGATCTTTCCCCAACGTGTCTTCATGCAAGGTCCCTCATTCCTGCGAACTCACGTCCAGTCGCCACCGCAGCCCGCGCGCGATCGATGATCGACTGGAAGTATGCGGCTGCCACCGGTTCGTAGGAGACGCGCTCGGCCGCCTTTAGCTGCGAGATGATGAACGAACCACCGCCCGCGCGCAGTTCGGCGGAGACGGGCCGCACGGTACGCTTTGGGTAGAAATCACTTCCACCCTCAACTCGGTCTGCGTTCTGAAGAATCGGTACGAGGCCATGGCCATCAAGGTAGGCCGCCGCTACGTACTCGATGTAATCCTTTCCGGCATCGTACCAGTAAGAGAAGTCGAAAGGCTCGAACGCCGCGACCAGCGGGTGGCCGGTTTTTCGCGAGACGAATTCCCGGCCAGTCATTTCCTTGACCGCAACAACACTCTGTCCAAGATGCCAGACTGCCTTGCCTGGCTGCTCGAGCAAAACTGCCGTCCCTCCGTCCCGGACATAGCTTCCAACCGCACCGTTGACCGCCTCGAACGCGTCGACATCGTCCACGAATGTCAGGGGGGCCCGTTCCTGGGTTGGAGAAAACGAGTGTGGCTGTAAACCTAGTGCGGTGGTCAATTTCCAGGCTCGGCCGCTGGGCGGTCCGACGATTGCTACCTGTAATCCGGAATTCTTCGCCTTGTCGAACGCCGGAAAAACCTCCACTTCCAGCTTTGAGTCGTGCAGCAATCGGCCGGAGGAGTCTTTGAGGCCCAAACGGACGGCCAGCCTTTCCCGGTGCGCGACATTGGGCAGCCGATAGTGGAAGTGGCCCTGAAACGTGGCGCCGAAGGATGGGACCAGGGCGGGTGTGGTCTGGGCGAAAATCCGGTTTCCAGCCTGAAGAACTTCCCAGACCAAATCCCCTCCAGAGAAATCTCCGAGAGCGGCGTCGTTGCAAACCCAGAATTCAATCGCCAACTTCTCCCCCGCGAAGTAATGGAAGCGGTCGGTGCGGAGGTCGACCATGAGCGGCGTGAGGGCGTCGCGGAATTCGAAGTAGGCAGGCTTGGGGCGGCGGTCCACGTCGACAAGCGCCTTCTGCCAGCAGTCCGGCCAGGCATCGACCAAAAGATGCACCGCACTGGAAACTATGCGGCCGGTTTGCCGGCGGTAGCCGCGTGTGATGGCGCCGATGCCCCAGGCTTGATGCGCCTGGCTGGCGGCAATCCACTCGGACAGGGTTTCCTGATCATCGAACCAGTTCCCGTGAACGCTCCAGGTCTGTGCGAAGGGTATCTTGTCCGGGTTCCAGCGGTCATTTGCGGAAGCTGGCAGCCACTCCTTGGGATAGTGCTTGAACATGGTCTCGGCGTCTTCCAGGCCCTCAACGCCATACTCGCCGCTGCCGTGTTTCCAGCCTTCCTTGCTCTCTACCCAGTAGCCTCGCAGGAATTTACCGAGGGGCAGCAGTTGAGAGGGGTACCAGGCCGAGTAGAGGTGCGTGTCCGGAAGGCCAGGTTCGGGCGGGTCGACGTCGCCATCGATGGGCTTGATCACGCGGTCCGGATTGTGCACGTGAACCACGGATGCAGCCGCCGAGAAAAACTGCTCGAGTTCACTCCGGGTCAATTGGCGGTGCGCCACTCCGTCCTTTTCAGCCGAAGTGGGTTCGTTGATAAACGTGATCATGATGCTCGAGGGATGATTGCGGATCAGCTTTTCCATCTCGCCCGCCTGGCGAATGGCCTCTTCGAGTTGCGTCCGCCGGAGCGAGCCGAACAGCGGCAGGTCGGTTTGCGCCATCATGCCGAGCCGGTCGAACATGTCATAGACCTCGGGTTGCTCGGGACTCTGCGTGAGGCGAAAGTAATTCATGTGGGCGAGCTTCGCGATAAGAATGTCTTCGATCAGTTGTTGCTGGTCACCCTTCATCACCGACACTTCGAAGTTGCCCATCGTGTTCGCGCCACGCAGAATGATGGGCTCGCCGTTGAGGTAAAGTGTGCCTTTGAGACTCGACGTATCGTCGATGCGAAATTCCCGCATGCCGAAGTGATCCTCCCCCATATCCAGGGGTCCGGAATCCTTGGGGCGAACGGTGGCGCGAATGGTGTACAAGTAAGGCGCTTGTGGGGTCCAGGTGCGAAACTCACCCATGAAGATTGTGGTGCGGTATTCGTTGGACCCCGGACCGGCGGGCGCGGCCTTGACGGCGAGATTCTCCAGCGCCGGCCCCTGGAAATTCTTGGGGTAGATTGAGACCGTGAGGTCAAGGTCTTGAGCGGTGTTGTCCCGATGGTCGACCTCAACCCGCACGTCCACCGCTTTCGCAGCTAAGTCGGGCCGCACGAAAAGGCTGCCGACCGCCAACTTTGGCCGCCCCTCGAGATAGACTTTCTGCCAAATGCCCGCGCCCGGCGGGCATTCGTGCCAGCCCAGAACCGGGTCGTCCCACCCAGGCCCGACATCGGCATAGATTTTGTCGCCGTCAACCTTAGTGCCGCCCCACGCCTCGAGGCCATACATCACCGACTCGTTCTCGATGCGCACCACGAGCACGTTCTCACCCACGCGGCGCAGATAGCGAGTGATTTCGATCTCAAAGGGTGCGAAATACCCCTCGTGAGCGGCAATCATCCGTCCGTTGAGATATACCTGGCATCTGTAGTCGACGGCGCCAAAGCGCAGAAGGACGGCTTCCTGCTTCTTCACCTCGGGCGGGATGTCAAGAACTCTGCGGTAATAGCCGGCCCACCAACCCACCGGTCCGCGGTAATCAGGAAGGCGCACGTCTTGCCAAGAGCCTTCGCCCCTCCAGACGCGGGAGATGTCGCGTAAGTCTTCGGGTTCTTCCATGCGGAATTGGAAAGCGTCGAGCGCCACCCGCACGCGGGTGGCGGGCGCAGGAGGCGTGTGGTCGCGTAGAAAAGGCTCATACTGGCTTCGCAATTCCGCCAACGCAGCCCTGAACTCTTCGCGTGTCTCGATTCTGTGCCGCTGCGGAAAGTCCACGGAAGCGTCGCTGTGCTCCGACTCCAGTTCCAGTGCCGGCAATGAAGGTGGCGGATTCTCGCGCAGGGCGGCTCGTGGCGGCGCGGGCTGCGCCGCCATGGCCGCAAAACGCTCAGACTCTTGGTGTGCCTGTGTGGCTGTGGTCTCCGGGGCCGCTGGAGTGGAAACGGGCAGGCCTAATGATGGGCGCCCAATCAAAGCTGCTGATCCCTGCAGAAATCTGCGACGCCCGAATATAGGATAAAGCATTGCAAGTACCTTCTAATTTCAGGCTCCGCTACCACTGTGTGAATGACCCATCGGGCCGATAGTACTCGGGCCGCCGATTTCCGATTGGCTCCGTGACTTCGGCGATCTGGCGGCACTTGCCGGCGTCGAACTCGACGCCCAGCCCGGGCCGGTCATTAAACCACCATTTACCGTTTTTGAAATCAGCCCATTGAGGCAAGTGAGTGGCGTCGTAATTACCGCCGGCGTATTCGAACAATACAGGACCGGAGAAGGGCGCGGCGCAATGGACTAAGGCGGCCGTGGAGATCGGTCCGGTGAAATGCGGGATCAAGCCCACGAAATGCGTCTCGCAAAGCGCGGCGATCTTGACGTACTCGGTGATCCCGCCCACATTGGGCAGCGTGGCGCGGAGGTAGTCGATGTGCTGGTTCTCGATGAGCTTATGGTAATCCCAGCGGGACCCCCATTGCTCGCCGGCGGCCATGGGCACCTTGGCGTGTGCTCGAAGCTGAGGGTAGACCTCCACCGCGTCGGCCCGCAGAGGGTCCTCAACAAAATAAGGCGCCAGCGGCTCGAGCAGCGTGGTGAGGCGCATGGCGTCGGAGAGATCAAAGCGCGTATGGAAATCGATCGCCCAGTCTCCGGATTTCCCCACGCCTTCCCGTATCTCCTGGCAGAGTTCGTAGATTGCCGGGACCCTTTCGTGCGTGTTGTAGGTATTGCCTTTCGCGAGGTCCCCGGGCCCGGTCCGGAAACAGCGGAAGCCTGATTCAATGACGGCTCGGGCTCTTTCCTTCAAAGTCATGGACGAGTCGAGGCTATGCCCATTGCCATTATAGTCTCCGCCGGAATAGCACTCGATATAGTTCCTCGATACGCCGCCCAGCAGCCGGTGAACGGGGACTCCCAACACTTTTCCCTTCAAGTCCCAAAGCGCCATGTCCAGCGCACCCAGCGCGTGCAGTTTCTCCCGCCCGGCAGGGTAGAAGTCGCCACGGTACATCGCCTGCCAGAGGCGATCGGTGTCGTCGGGATTCTGTCCGATTAAGAAAGCGGCGCAGTCCTCGATAAGTTCTTTCCACCCGCCTTCGCCGATTCCGGTAATCCCCGCGTCTGTCTCCACAGTCACGACCATATTGCTCTGTCCGCCCAAGGGATTGAAGACGGGGGGCATGTAGGCGCGCACTCGCGTAATCCTGACTTTGGGCGCGGTGCTCGCGGGAGATCCGGCGCTCAGCATCCCCGCGCCGAGCCCACCCATGACCGACGATTGCAAGAACGACCTACGCTCCATCGGAGTACCTCCTTGGATGATCTCCTGGCGTTTGCACTTTTGTCCGCCGGGTCACTTAAAGGGCCTCATGGGCCGTGATCGAAGAAAAGATATCAGACCGTTTTTGAAAGGCGCATACTTGTGCCCCAGCGAAGGCGAACCATGCTAGCATGCGGTTTGTCGTGACGTCAAAGTTGAACGTCGCGCCGACCGTCAGAGCCTGTCCTGAACGGAGCGAAGGGTAGGCAGATTCTGGCCTGAAGGCCAGCGCTACGCTGAGACTGAGACGCTACCCGAGTAAACAGGAAGTTGGGACGGATCGTGGGTTCAAGATCGGCGATTTTCTGCCACGACGTACCACCGCGAGGATGCCATGCGTAACAACCGAGAGAATCTAGGACTGACACGCCGTGCGATATTGCGAACCGCGGGCGCTGCCTCCCTCTATGGTCCTATCTTTAAGGCCACGGAGGGATCGGTCAGCGCCCAGGAGACCGTGAATCTCAATTCCGCCCCGAGCGCACTTAGGATCACGGACATGCGCGCCTGCCGGCTGGCGACGAATTACGATTACCCGCTCATCAAGATTTACACGAACCAGGATGTTTATGGGCTGGGCGAAGTTCGTGACGCCGGCGTGGAAGGCATCGCTTTGGTGCTAAAGGCTCACCTGTTAGGCCAGAACCCTCTGAACATTGAGAGCATCCTGAGAACCCTGCGCGAGTTTGCCGGCCACGGGCGGATGGGCGGCGGGTACAGCGCGGTCGACATAGCGTTGCACGACATCGCCGGCAAAGTTTACGGCGTGCCGGCGTATCGCCTCATCGGCCAGAAGCGGCGCGACCGCATTCGCATCTACGCGGACACGACAGCCCACCCGGACCTCAAGGTGTACGCGGAACGGATGCGGAAGCGGAAGGAAATGGGCCTCACGTTTTTCAAAATGGATTTGGAAACGGAACTGGTGAAGGATCGTCCGAATGCGGTCAACGATCGCGGCGTGGCGACCGAAAAGGGCCTCGAATATCTCTGCGAGTTCATCGCCGCCATCCGCGATGTGCTCGGCTGGTCGGTCCCTCTGGCCGCCGACCATTTCGGGCCTCTCAACGTGCAGGATTCCATCCGCTATGCGAGGGCCTTCGAGCGATTTCAGCTTGCCTGGGCCGAAGATATTCTCCAGATCGGCGAGGGGTATCACTACCCATGGCAGAACTGGCGCGCCTATAAGATGATCACTGAGTCCAGCACCACGCCCATCAACACCGGCGAGGACATCTTCGGACTCGAAGAGGGTTTTCAACCTCTGATCGACAACCGAGCGGTCACCACGATTCATCCCGACATTGAAACTTCGGGCGGGTTGCTTGAGACAAAGAGAATTGCTGATTATGCGGAACTCGCCGGGATACAACTGGCCATGCACCACGCCGGATCGCCGGTCGGAGGCTTCGCGGGCTACCATTGCGCCGCGACGTTCGGCGACAATTTTCTGGCGATGGAAAACCACGCTTTGGACATGCCCTGGTGGCAGGACTTGGTGACCGGAGTCCCCAAGCCCATTATCGACAAGGGCTACGTGACTGTGCCGGAGAAGCCCGGACTGGGGCTGGAACTCAACGATGCAGTCGTGAAAGAGCATCTGCGCCGGCCGGGGTACTTTGAGCCTACACCAATGTTCGACGACTACATTGTTTCCGGATTCCGCACCGGCGGTCCCTGGCCGCACTACGATGAAACAGGCAAATGGTGCAATTGCGTAACCTTCGAGTGAAGAAACGACCGCAGACTCTAACAAAGCTGATACAAAGTCGTCGGCCGGAGGGCCTAATCTCCTACATATAATCACGAACTGATAACAAGTGTTGACAATCTGTTGGAATCGCAGTATTGTCCTGGTTCGCTGAATTGCCTGAGTCCTGTCCATTTGCGCCAGGCAGAAACCCGAGGGCAGCTCCGTCAGCAGCCCTTGGCATTTTCGACCAGGTGTCTGACCTGAGACTTCAGTCCGCCACTCTCGAGATTCAGTAGCACGCCGAAAATGGCTTCTGGTGCACGAAATACGTAGGAGGCTTCGATGAAAGAAAGCGTGAAGAGGGTTCGATGGGGCGTGATTGGTTGCGGAGGTATCGCCGCCCGGAGGACTATTCCGGAATTCGTCCGGATGGCCTCGAACGCTGTGATCGATTCGGTAATGGACCTGGATGCTGATCGGGCGGCTGATGTGGCGGCTCGATTCAACATCCCCCATCACTGCACCAGCGAGGCGGAACTTCTCGCCCGGGACATCGACGCCATTTACATTGCCACCCCCCAGGATTGTCACTGCCGCCAGGTTGTCGAGGCGGCTCGGGCGGGAAAACATATCCTATGCGAGAAGCCGATGGCAATTTCGATGGCCGAAGTCGATCAGATGGAAGCAGCATGCAGAGAGGCGGGAGTGAAGTTCATGCTCGGCTTCTGCATGCGATACAACGTTTACAACCGCAAGGCGCGGGAAATTGTTCAGGGCGGAGAAATCGGCAAGATGGTCATGGGTCGAGCCCAACTGACTTGCTGGTATCCACCCATCGAGGGCGCATGGAGGCAGGACGCCTCGCGAAGCCACGGGGGCGCGCTTATTGACATGGGCACGCACTGCCTGGACCTGCTCGAGTGGATAAGCGGCGGCGCGATTATCGAAGTTGCGGCTTTTCAGGACCTTCTAACGCACGCGTATCCCACCCGCATTGAAGATACTTCGACGGTACTGCTGCGCTTCAGCAATGGCGCGCACGGCATCGTTGACAACTACTTCAACGTTCCGGACGCCGCCGCCCAGGACGCGCTGGAACTTTACGGCACCAAAGGCGCCATCATCGCTCGCGGCACAATCGGCCAGGATCCCACAGGAAACATGTTCAGCATTCTTGAAACGCAGGAGACCGGCTACCAGGCTGACCAGCTCCGCAACGTGGAAGTTGCCCGGCAAGAATATCGACTGGAAGGCATTGGGTTATACGGCCAGATGATTGAGGCCC
>Ga0187784_10003701_pt1 | contig 12354 bp, 15 predicted proteins | sample 1015_SJ02_MP15_2_FD_132964 | JGI IMG/M metagenome (GOLD analysis project Ga0187784, IMG submission 132964) | Tropical peat soil microbial communities from peatlands in Department of Meta, Colombia - 1015_SJ02_MP15_20_MG | ecosystem: Environmental > Terrestrial > Soil > Wetlands > Peat | place... | reverse complement strand
TGCTGCAGCGGCTCGGACTGAACCTACCCGCGACGCTGGAACGAGCGGCAATGTAGTGGAAACTCAGCCATGCCGCCCTTGAAATCAAAGAGTTTGTTCATTCAACTGCGGAAGTTGGGCTAGTTGCACTTGCGCTTCTAGCCGCCCCTCGAGGGATGGGCGGCAGAGAAGCGCGTAAGCGTTTTACCGGGCGCATGGCTCTCGGGCTTACACGCACCAGAAGTTCTTTCAGCCAGAATCCGCGACGAGTTCTGAAGTTGGTCGCCACAAGGCTGGTTTGAATGGCCATTGATTTGCGCAGTTCTTGCAGGGCCGCCGAGATAGTCGCCCGACTTCGGATTCCCGTCCACCGCATGAGACTTGAATACGTGCAATGCAGGCAGTATTGCTCGGTGCCCGCTGCTGGGGTGCGGGCGAAGATGGCGGTGAGGACGACCTTCGCTGCAGGTCTGAGCGACATCCAGCCTTCAGAAGTCACCAAATTTTGAAGCGTCATCGCCCGATGTCGGCGCTTCACGTAAATCTCGCGGCTGCGCTTGATGCGGATTTCGACAGTGGGCAGGTTCTTGAAGTTTTTCGAAAACCAACGTATTGCGGCACCTACATCGCAACCAAGGACGTTCATTACGAGGTCAATGTTCGTCATTGAGCGTTTATCGCAGGCGAAACAACGCACAGTGTTTGAAACAGCATGAATGCTCAGCGAGCGTTTTCGCTTACCGGGCCGGTGATCTCGGAAGCAGTCAAGGTTTCGCCCGTCACCTTGAAGGTCAAGTAGCCGCGCGACCGCCGCAATGGGAATGTGCTTGCGAATGTACGCAGCATCCGGTAAAACTCGTGCTCGCGAATGCTGACTTGACTTACTTTCCCCTCGAGTTACCACGTTGATTACCCGAACAAATCGACTTCGAACGGCACCCCTAAACGCCGTGGGTTCTGGCAGCTTGGCGTCAAGGGGCTTCAGGGCTTCCCCTCTTGCCCGAGTTGACCCTCGTTATTGATGTGCGTCAAAAGTCCAAAATCTGGACGAATTGCGATCCGTCCTGGTTTGCCTCACTTCCGCTGCCCGGCGTATCGTTCGAGTACTAAGGTGCGAACGGACTGCCTCAGTCCATGGTCTCCTCAATGGTTCGTGGTTCCCGCCCCCCTTCTCCCCGCAGGAACTCCCCGACGCTTTGAAAACCGCCCCGGCGGTTGACTGCCGGCCTGTCCAGGTTGGCGGGCGACCACTCGCCGCGTTGCATTTGTTTCAATCGCAGGAGCACGACCTTTGGGTATCTGATTCCCTCTTGTGCGCACCTATTGATGGCTTGGTGAAGAAAGACACTCAACGCCGTCTGTCCCGCTGGTCGTCCCGACTCCAACCACCACAACGGAATCCGCAGCGCCGCCACACGGCAGACGGCAGGTATGTAATTCTCCTCCACCTGGAGAAGTTGCCACAGAGTGGTACCTTCCGGGGTGGCCTCCCGGTCGCGTGCCTGCTCCGCCTCAGGCGAAAAGAACAATCCCACGATTTCCTCCTCTCAGCGGTGGTCAGTTTTGGTCAACCAGTCAGCCGGGGAAGTAGGGGTTTGGGGGCGCAGCCCCCATAAGAGACAGCAACCAGCGGCCACGGCCCGCCGACAGGCGGTATCTTTCAACTATCATTTCTCTCTTCTCTCTTCTCTCTTCTCTCTTCTTTCTTCTAACCAACTGACTACTTGCGTGGCAGGCTTGCCACCCGGCACGAGCAAATTTGCTACACGAGTGGGTGCAGGCTTGCTACACGGTCCGTGTAGCAGATTTGCTACACGTCAGCGCTGGAAATGCAGTTACTGCGAGTTCCTAAAGTCACCGAACGGGGCGAGTCCGAGCCGCTCTAACTCTCCCTGCCCCATGCTTCCATTGATCCAGCTAAGGAATCGAAATGGAATGCGGCCCCACCGCCCCCGCCATCCACCGTCTTGACGGCGCCTGTTTTCCTTGTCGATCAGGTGCCGAAACGCATGGACAATCTCGTCGTCCGAGAGCCCGGTCTTTCGCAGAGCCGATAACTGAAACGGCTGATATTTCACTTTTCCCCCGCTCGCGTTCCATAAGTCCCTTCCCAATCGGTCACTGTCTTCGCCAGACCACGGGAAAGTCTCTTTCACAGCACATTGTCCCGGATGCTTCTTCACCCATTCAGTGTGTTCCAACACGCGATAGACGGCAGGATGAAAACGCTCTTCGTTAATTGGTTCGAAAAAGCCCAGCTTCACCAGATAATTGATTGCCCGAGCAATTGTCCAGCGGCTTACTGCGAGATAAACGGCAATGCTCTCTTGCGACGCGTGGAAGCGGCCACTGCTCTTGGAAAGTCGACGCGCCCAGCTGTACAACAGACCTGCTAGCGAGTTCTGGGCAAAGTGGAATTCGGGGGAGCAGTGGAAACGCGAAGGAGGATTCTTCTGGCAGAATCCGGGTTCGGTTGACGGTGTTCTTTCATCGGTGCTATCATTCTCCTGGTTATCCACACTAAGTTTCCCTAGTCACGCGCTTCGCCGCCCCCCGCCAGGGGCCGAAGTGTGCTCACGACGTCTCCACTCGCCACTCAATCCGCTCCCGCCACTTATCAAACGGGTAGTGCACCAAACGCTTTTCAAACCGAACCCACAGAGAAGTGTCCTTCAGTTGCCCGCCAGCACCGCACTCGCGCACACGGCGGGCAGGTCCAGCGGCATCTGCCTCCGCTCGCCATATCGCGAACGTGCTCTCGAAAGGCCACTGGCAGCAGCGCCGGGTCAAACTCCGCAACGGTAAGTCCTGTCTTCATTTTTCCTGGCGCTCCTTCTCGCCCGTATACTTCCCGATACCGCGTTCCACTATGCGGGCGATCTCCGATGTGGGCACCAAGACGCGTCGGGATATGCGAACAATTTTCAATTGTTTGCTCGCGGCCAACCGGCGAAGCGTATCTCGCGAAACCTGAAGCTCCTCAGCCGCCCGACTCAGTGTGATTAGCTGTGCTGCCATGTGCGCAACCTCCTGCTGCCATTTTCAATTGACAATCGCTCGTGGCTTTAATATGCTAGCTTCTGCTAGTTAGAATGCACACTTCATGCACTAGCGTTATGAAGCGTACTCTTACAATAGATTGGGGTCAAGGCGGAATTGACCAACCCAGGCCAACTATCCCTGTTTTCACACCGAGCGAACTAGCATCAACAAATGAAAAGGCACGCCTTTTTGCCGCCTTGGAGAAGTTCGTCAACCTAGGCGACACCATCGAGATTTACGGCCGCTTCTTAGCTCAGTGGCCGATGTTTCTGCCAGCGTCGATAAAATACATCGTAAGTGAAGACAATCCTGAGGCCCTCTTTGTCGATTGGGCTACGCCAGCGTGCCACAGAATTGCTTTGGTATATCGGAACGTGTTAAGACGACTTTGGGTTAAGGACCAGCAAGCCCTTGACAGTGGGCTGGGAAGCTTTCTTCTGGGATTTGACAATGCTCTTGGAACTGATTTGAACCCGGCCATTCCCGGACTGGATGAGGCATGGCGAGAATTCAAGACTTCCTACCGCTGGTGGCAGATCGAGCGCCCCGACCTATATGTACATTGGAGGCTTGGGGCCTTCTTGTACAACCCGATCACCGACTTCCAAAGAGCTGTATACATCCTTTTTCGCGAGAGCTGGCGTGCGAAGGTGTGTCCTTGCTGCTCCAGATTCCTAGTCGCACAGAAACCGGCTCAAACCTACTGTTCCAACCGCTGCTATGGCGTGGCTAAGCAGAGTCGAGGACTTGATTGGTGGCGACAGCACGGCGAGGGGTGGCGGCGAGCTAGACTCAAGGCGAGCCGCAAAAGTAGGAGGATCTCCCGACGAAAGCGAGCGAAGCACACATGATCTATCTTCGAAATGGCATTTACCATTGTGACTTCACTGTGAACGGACAAAGGTATCGACAGACTCTTGAAACGTCGGACTGGCGCGAGGCCAAGCAGAAGGAGCGCGATAAGATTAAAGACGCCAAAGAGGGTAAACTCGCGCTGGGAGCCACGGCCGACCTTGCCAGACTGCCATTCGAGAAGGCTCTCGACGTATACCTGGGCGAAATCTTCATCGCACGCGAGGACCGGGCAAAAGAGGCGCGGAAATCGTGGGAAGGTCGGCTGACCGAGAGCCTTCGGACTTTCTTCGCAGGTAAGAGGTTGAACCAAATAACTGCCGACGACATTCGCGCCTTCCAGGCGAACCGTCTGGAAGCGGGTAAGCATCCCGCCTCGGTGAATCACGCGGTCAAGGGCTTACTCCGTCTGCTGAAGAGGGCGAAACTGGCGAGCCGAATCCGCGATGATGTTAAGCTTCTCCGTGTGATCAAAGAATTGCGTGAAATGCTGACCCAAGATCAGAAACAAACACTATTTCAAATAGCCGCGAGTAAGGATGATTGGCGGACGGCGTATTGCGCGGCCTTGCTGACCGCGAACACCTCCATGCGGCCCGTCGAGCTTCGCCGCTTGCGATGGAGGGACCTGGACCCAACCAGTCACCTCGTGACGGTTCGGCGGTCCAAGACCGAGGCGGGGACGCGAATCATTCCCTTGAATGATGAGGCTTGGTCATCGATTGCCGCGCTAAAGACGCGAGCCGATGAAGCAGGGACAAACCAGCCGGAGCATTATGTTTTTCCGCGCACCATACCGGCAATAGACGGGTCAAAGCCAATGGGGACCTCAGGCTGGAAGTCCGCTTGGGAGTCACTGCGCTCAGCGGTTTGCTGTCCCAAGTGCGGCAAAGTTCAAAAGGCCACAGAAACCTGCAAGGTCAAGGATTGCGAGGCGGATATGCGAGGTGTCAAGAGTCCGTTTGCTGCCCTTCGCTTCTACGACCTGCGCCATCAATGTATCACGGAAATGCTCGAAGCTGGAATCCCGGAGGGGGTGATTCGTGAAGTCGTGGGTCACCTTGATCCAGCCATGACCCGGCACTATTCACATCCCCGCTTGGCCGCGAAGCGGGCTGCCGTAGAAGCCCTTTCTATTGTCCGGGCGCCATCAAACCCCACGCAGTCGAGGGGTTACGTCACAAACCACGTCACAAAAGCGCTTCCGAGTCATTCCGAAGGGGAAGAAGCCGCTGCAAGTGCTTGAAAAGATGGTACGCCTGGCAGGATTCGAACCTGCGACCTGTTGCTCCGGAGGCAACCGCTCTATCCATCTGAGCTACAGGCGCACATGATTAAAACCACACGAATCGTCCAAAAGTGCAGGCTATCAGTTTCGGGGCTCTTGGGGGGATTTTGTGAGGACCCGGCTTCGCTTTCGCAGATTTAATTTCCCCACCGTTCCTCCAGGAGTCTCCAACGCTCTGCCGCGCGAACTCGCTCGTGTGCTTACGCAAAACGGATGAACTGCTGCACTTACTCGTATTCGGTCTTCGCTCCGCGCTCCGACAAGACATGACACTTGGAAGACTGGTCGTGAACGCTCCAGCACTTACTCCGTATCGATTGCCGTTGGCGCCCCTCGACTGGCGCCCAAGCTCTTCGTCCTGGGCACGTCCACAGAGCACTTATCAAGTGTACATCATTTTTGTGCAAGGAGAGTAGTTCTATCAAAAGCAAATAAAGTCCCCTCATCGGGCTGAATCAAAGCGGAGGTAGGTTCGGTTACGGGGCTGCCAACAGGTTTCATTTCACTGCCGATTTGAGCTTCTGGCGCAGATCGTCAACTTCTCTTTCCAGTTGTTGTAGCCGGCTCTGCTTCTCAGCGGCGAGTGCCAAAAGGTAATCCGCCAACAATTGCTTGTTTTCTTCCATTGTCACCTGAAGGCTGTTCAGGCGATTGCCGAGCTCTTCCCGGTCGTTGTCGTAAGCCACTTGGGAGAGGTCAAAGAGGTCGTCGGCCAAGGCTTCTGTGCGGATGACGACGGTGGTCGTCAGCACCAGGTCGTCCGGCTTCGCAGCCAATTGGCGAGCGGTCTGGCGCAGGTTGGCGAGAGAGACAAGGCGATCCGCCAGCGGCCGGCGCGCCAGGGGCTGTCCGGCTTCGTCGGTCAGCGGCAGGTCTTCATTCGTCAAGTCCTTGAAGACCGCTTCGAGAGGGCCAAAGTTCGTATCGTAACGTGCCAGGTAGTCAGGCAGATTAGTGGTCGTCAGCTTTTGCTGTGGGAGCAGAGTCGCAGGGAAGATGGCGAACGAAAGACTAAATAATAGAATGAGCGGCCTTTTCATGTGGACCTCACTCTCTCATCGGGAGATCGAGTGATCGGGAGGTGGGGTGAACACTAAAGTCCGAAACTCTAAAATCGGAACTCGAATCTCCAGGCGCTTCCGACTTTCGAGTCTCGAGTAGATCCTTCACCCGATCACCCGATCACCCGATCTTTCGATGCCTTGACCTCCCAAGGCGGACTCAATAGCTTGCGCGATGCGTGTCGAGTGGTATTTCACCATCCACGCTTCCTCAGCCTCGACCATTACGCGAGCGAGCGGCTCTGTCCCCGAGTATCGAACCACCACTCGGCCCTGCTGGCCGATCTGGCGCCGGCAGTCTTCGATGGCGCAAGTGACTTCCGGCAGAGTTTCGAGCGGCGTTTTCTCTCTGACGCGCACGTTCTTGATAATTTGTGGAAACGGTTTGAAGGTTCGCGTGAGTTCTTCGAACGACCGCCCCGTCTCAGCCATGAGGCGCACCACTTCGAGCAGCGTGATGATGCCGTCTCCGGCAAGTGACAAGTGGGCGAAAATAATGTGGCCTGAGGGTTCTCCGCCCAAGCTGATGCCGGAGCGCTGCATCTCTTCCAGAACGTATTTGTCGCCCACGGCGGTTCGCTTCAGGCCGATACCTTGTCTCGCCAGGGAGAGTTCAAGCGCCAGATTCGTCATGAGGGTACCGACCACGGCGGAGCCTCGCAGTGTTCCGCAGCGCTGCAGAAAAGGCGCCATGATGGAGAGAATGTAGTCCCCATCAATCAACTTGCCTTCGCGCGTCGCAAAGATGGCGCGGTCGGCATCACCATCGAAAGCCACGCCCAGGTCTGCCGAGAGTGCCTGCGTTACCTTCGCCATGGCTTGCGGATAAAGTGACCCGCAAGCGAGATTGATATTGCGACCGGTAGGCTCTGCGTGCAGAATGCGAGCCTCGATACCCAGGCGGCGAAGCACTTCCGGGATCACACGTTCCGCGGCCCCGTGCGCGCAATCTACCACCAGCCGGTATTGCGACGCGCCCAGGCCCTTCGGAATGATTTCGAGCAGGTGTTCCAAGTATTCGCCCAACAAATCAAGCGCCGTCTGCGGCGCGGCACCCGTCCCTCGAGTCTCTCCCTCGACCAAGCTCTCCTCCTGCCCGTCGGATCCGGCTTGCGCCAATTCCCGCTCTATTTCGACTTCGACCGCCTCGGAGAGTTTCGTCCCGGAGTTGGAGAAGACCTTGATCCCGTTGTCCTCGTAAGGATTGTGGGAAGCGGAGATGACCACGCCGGCAGTAAAACCATGATGACGAGTCAGGAAGGCCATGCCGGGGGTGGTCATCACGCCGGCCTCGGTGACTTGAGCACCCATCGAACGCAGACCGGCAGCTAGCCGCTGGGCAATCCAACTTCCCGATTCGCGCGTGTCCTGTCCCAGAACGACCGTCACACAGCCCACAGGTTGTCCTTTTTGGAGCACCTTGCCCAAACTGCGCCCGACGCGCCAGACAGTTGCAGGGTCCAGCGGATACTCGCCCGCCACCCCTCTTATCCCATCCGTGCCGAAAAGCATTGGTTTTTCCGCCATGCGCCTTCCTATTGTAGACCCCAGAGTTGTTAATGCCTAACTAACTTTGTAAGGCTTGTCTTTTCTCAGTCTGCAGCGATCGGAAGGCAGGTCAATCGAAGCTCGAGGGTCTATGGGGCTGCGACAGGGGAATTCACAGCCGCACCACTATCGGCTTTTCCCACCCGCTCATCTGCCGATCTGCCCGTCTGACGCCCGGGCCGCTAGGACGGCGTCTGCGATCCGCACTGCCGGCAATACCCCCGCTACGTCATGCATGCGCACGATGTGAGCGCCAGCCAGTATGCAGGCCACCACGGCGGCGGCGTCGCCGGCCAGTAGGGCCTCGTCCCCGCGCTCTCTCGCCAGCGGCCAATACGCTGCGCCGCCTCCCCCGCTTCGAGTACCGGAGTGTGCAGCCGCGTGCAGACCGGCACCGGAGGCAATGGCCTGCACAAACGACTTGCGCGAAGTGCCCGCCAGAATAGGAAGCTCGAAGCTGCGCAAATTGCCGAGGTGCGCGACGATTTCAAAGTTTTGAAACCGCGACTTGCCGAAACCCAGACCAGGATCAATTATCAATTGTGACCGGCGCAAGCCTGCGGCTAATGCCCGTTCAATAGAAGACTCGAACCCTCGACGCAGGGATCGTAGAATATCTCTTGCGAACGGCTTGCTCTGCATGGTCTTCGGACGGCCGCGCAGGTGCATCAGAATGAGCGGTGCTTGGTAGCGACGCGCCACCTCCGCCAGCCGCCGATCAAAACGCAGCCCGCTCACGTCATTCAGAATATTGGCCCCGGCTGCGATCGCCAGTTCGGCCACTTCAGCTTTCGTGGTGTCGATGGAGATGGGCGTCTTTGGCAGTTTTCGCCGCAAGCCCCGGATCACCGGCAGCACGCGCTTCAATTCTTCCTCGGCTGAGACGGGCCGCGAACCCGGACGGGTGGATTCGCCACCAACGTCGATCCAGTCTGCCCCCTGCTTCGCCAACTCGAGACCATGCGCAACGGCCTTGGCGGGATCAAGATAAAGACCCCCGTCCGAAAAGGAATCCGGCGTCACGTTAAGGGCGCCCATGATGAGAGTGCGCTCGCCAAGACTCACTTTGCGGCGACCAATTTCTATTTGGAACATGGGACGGAGATGCATGTCCAGTTTTCTCGGGCCAGACAACAGGTGTGAGGTCTGCAGGTGGATGAATAAAGCTAAGTAAAAGAGGCTACAATACTAGATTTCCAACCAGAGGCTTCAGCAGAGTCACTCCGTTCCCTCAGGGATCGATTGTCTCCGAGGGTGGACTAATGCCGATCATTCGCTCTTGCCGGTCTGAGACGAAGTCTTCGCGCGGTCTCGTTTTTCTTTTTGCGCCCAAAGGACAGCGACGAGGAACAGCACGACACCAAATTCCAGGAAAACCAACCAAGTGCTAACGACGCTCATGGTCTCAACCTCTCGAGGGCGACCCCCAGGATCGGAAACACGGCGCTTACCAGCATGCCCACGACGACTATCTTCGTCGCGATGCTTTTGCCAGAGAAGAGCGCATCCAGCGGAACGAAGACCGCCAGGAGTACGCCTGTTTCCCTCAAGAACTCACCAATCATTTCAGGCACGTCTTTCTTTTCGTTTGCCAACCCGAGCCTCAGAACCCATTCGCATCCACACTACGCAGAACTTCACCAGAATGTTGCGGAATACTCTCCTTCCGCCAATAGCCTTACTCAACACTGCCTTCCTCACGCCGGCTGCGGCCGTTCGCGGGGGGGCAAGCCCGGCGTGGGGCGAGGTTTCAGGACCTGAGCGGCCTCGGGTGCAGGAGGTTTCGGCGCCGCCGGCCGAACCACTTCCGGCAAAGGCTTTCCTTCTACGAGCAGCTTGACTTCGCTCGCGTCAAGGACCTCGCGGACCAGCAGAGCTTCTGCGATGCGCACCAGGGCCTCGCGGTGAGTGGTGAGGATGTCCTTGGCCTTCATATAAGCGGTGTTTACGAACCTTTTCACTTCCTGATCAATCTTGATGGCAGTGTCCTCGCTGAAATCACGCGAGGTGGCAAGGTCGCGTCCGAGGAAAATCTCCTGCTGGTGCTTCCCGTAGGCGAGTGGCCCTAAATCCGACATGCCCCATTCGCAGACCATCCGCCGTGAGACTTCGGTGGCCTGCTCGATATCGTTGCCGGCTCCGGTGGTGAAGTGGTTCAGGAAAATTTCTTCCGCCGCGCGTCCACCCATCATGACGGCCAATTGCGACTCGAGGTAATCGCGCGTGTAGGTGTGCTTGTCATCGAGAGGCAGTTGCATAGTGACGCCCAACGCCATACCGCGCGGAATAATGGTGACCTTGTGAAGCGGATCGGCGTGCGGAACCATGGAAGCCACCAGCGCATGACCAGCTTCGTGAAACGCCGTGTTCTTCTTCTCCTCCTCGGAAAGGATCATGGACTTACGCTCGGCCCCCATCAGCACCTTGTCTTTGGAGGTCTCGAAGTCGTGCATGATTACCGTCTTGCGGTTCTGGCGGGCGGCCAGCAGGGCCGCTTCGTTCACCAGGTTGGCCAAGTCCGCACCCGAAAAGCCCGGCGAGCCGCGAGCCAACACGGGAATGTCGACGTCCTCGGCGAGCGGGATCTTCTTCGTGTGGACTTTCAGAATGGCTTCGCGCCCTCCCACGTCGGGACGTGGAACGACCACCCGCCGGTCAAATCTACCGGGACGCAATAGGGCAGGATCCAACACATCCGGGCGGTTGGTGGCGGCGATCAGGATGACGCCCTCATTCGACTCAAACCCATCCATCTCGACCAGCAATTGGTTAAGCGTCTGTTCGCGCTCGTCGTGTCCGCCCCCCAAGCCGGCGCCGCGGTGGCGCCCCACCGCATCGATTTCATCAATAAAAATGATGCAGGGGGCGTTTTTCTTTCCCTGCTCGAAAAGATCGCGGACCCGCGAGGCGCCCACGCCGACGAACATCTCCACGAAGTCGGAGCCGGAGATCGAAAAGAACGGCACGTTGGCCTCGCCGGCAATCGCTCGCGCCAGCAGAGTCTTCCCCGTCCCCGGGGGCCCGACCAGCAGTACGCCCTTGGGAATGCGCCCACCCAGTTTCTGGAACTTCTGCGGTTCCCGCAAGAACTCAATGATCTCTTGTAGTTCTTCTTTGGCCTCTTCCACGCCGGCCACATCCTTGAAGGTCACCTTCTTTTGCTGGCTAGAAAGAAGACGGGCGCGGCTCTTCCCAAATGAGAGCGCCTTATTCCCGCCACTCTGCATCTGACGCATGAAGAAGATCCAGAGGCCGAGCAACAGAATCATCGGCAAGCCGTTAATCAGCCAGGTCACCCACGAGTTCCCCGAACTGTCTTTAATGGTGACACTAACGTTCTTTTCCGTCAGAGTCTTGTATAAGTCGGGATAATTGGCGGGAATGGTACTCTTGAACTTGGCCTCGCCCTTTTTCAGGGTCCCGTTGACGTCCGTTCCGGAGATTTGCACATCGTGGACGTTGTCCTTGTTAACTGCGTCGACGAAGGCTGTGAAACTAAGCTCCTGCACAGAACCCGTGGTGCTGGTCTTGACAACCGCCCAAATCAGCAGTGCGGTCCCCGCCATCACCACCCAAAAAATTATGTTTTTTACCGCCGAGTTCACGGCGCTTCCTCCTTCAGCCTGCCCATAATCCCTTAAGGGCGCTTACGACATCCTATTAGATGCATCATACCGCCCTTGCGAACCGGGTCTGACACGCTTCTCACCCTTGCCCTGAATTGCCAGCGGCGGCCGTCACAGTCGACCTCGCCTCAAGCTGCGGCTTTGCCTCCGGCCCCTGGACAAGTCGTGGTTGCCCGATACAGCGGTCCGCACTAGAGGGCTGCTTCCTCAATCACCATGATCGCTCGGGACGCTGGATGGGGGGCCACCGATGCGGCGGATGGAAATCCTCTCACCCATACAATCTGCTCCCCCCATTCCAGCACTGGCCAGAGCTTGCGCTGGCTCCGAGGGATCTTCCGTTCGCGAAACAACTCCTTCAATTTCCGCAGCTTTCGGCTACCCGAAGGCTGGAATTGGTCGCCCGCTCGCCAGCTTCGCAGCAACAACCTGCGGGGCAGCTTTTCCGCGTCCAAAGCGTTGCCCGCACTATAATTATACTCCCCAGCAGGCCCAAGGGGTTCAATAATCTTTAGCACCAAAGTAACCCCCAGGGAGGGAACGGTAATTTCGCCCGGAAGGTCAACGGGGTACGCGTACGCCTCTTGCGGTATGGGTAGCGACCGTGGCCCGAGAATCAGCCAGTCGAATTCTTTTCTCGCTGTAACCTGGCCCGGCAGTTCCAAGCTCCGGCCACTCTGTCCCGCGGTGGAGAAACGGAGCAGTTCTTCGATGTGGGCTGAAGCTACGCCCCTCAACCCCGGGCGGACGGATTGCAGCATCTGGCGCAAGACCCAGCGCTTAACCGCAGGCGGGAAGGCTTGCAGGGCGCGCACCGAGATCTTCTCTTCTGCGCCTTCGCGCAGGCGCCACGGGCGGCTGCGCTCGCGAGCCTGTTGTTCCAAAAACGCCGCTTCGTCCCGGGCAAGGTCAGCATGGTGCTTGAGAAGCCGGACAATGGCGGGGTTAAATTCACGTT
>Ga0187784_10003700_pt1 | contig 12356 bp, 9 predicted proteins | sample 1015_SJ02_MP15_2_FD_132964 | JGI IMG/M metagenome (GOLD analysis project Ga0187784, IMG submission 132964) | Tropical peat soil microbial communities from peatlands in Department of Meta, Colombia - 1015_SJ02_MP15_20_MG | ecosystem: Environmental > Terrestrial > Soil > Wetlands > Peat | place... | reverse complement strand
GAACTGTCTTGGCTTTGTTCTTGCTATGTTCTAGTATCGGAAATGAGAACATACCGAGAATATCACACGGTCCTCCACAGCCGATGACCCAACCTTCTGCCGCTTTTTCCGTGATGCGAAACCGCGCTGCCGTCGCGCAGGAATTGCGCCGGCTGCTCCCCCAAATGGAAGGGTTTTCGGCAGGACAAACTCTCCCCTTGGGTCTTTCCGCCATCGACCGCTGTCTGCCGCAAGGCAGCCTATCCGGCGGGGCCTTGCATGAGATCGTGCCCGAAGAAGGCAGCGCTGCCGTCGCTTTCGGCTTCATCGTGGCGCTGTTGGCCCACCTGCCCCGCGTTCATCCGTTCTTCCTCGTCGTGCCGGCTTATGGGTTCCGCGAATATGGCCGTCCATATGGTCACGGCTGTCGGAATCTCGGCCTCGACCCGACGCGCCTGATCCTGGTCGAAACCACGCATCGCAACGAAACCCTGTGGGCCCTGGAAGAGGCGTTGCGTTCGGGCGCGCCCGCAGCCGTCGCCGGCGTGATCGACAGGCTCGATCTGAAATTGAGTCAAAGGCTGCATCTCGCCGCCATGGAGGCCGGCCTGCCGCTGTTCGTGCTGCGGCAGGCCCAGTTCCTGGAATCGAGCGCGTCAGCGACGCGTTGGCGCGTCGGTCCGGCGCCGGCCGCGCGCGACCGCTTCGGTCTGTTTGCGCGCGCGCGCTGGCAGCTGCGGCTTGAGCGTTGCCGCAACGGACGCGCGGGCGAATGGATAGTGGAGTACAATCATGTCGCGCATCGTTTCAGTCTGGCTGCCGCGCTGGCCGATCCTGCGTATGCTCGCTGCGCAAGCGGTGAATCCCTCCGATCAGCCTGTCGATCCTGACGAGCCGTTCGTTCTCGCCATTGCCGCCAGCGGGGGGCCGCGCATCGCCGCCTTGAACGAGCCGGCCGAGATGGCGGGACTGACGGTCGGCGAATCCTTGGCTGACGCGCGGGCCAAAGCAGGCTTTTTGCAGGTGCGCCCCATCGATGTCGCCGCCGATGACGACGCATTGCGTCGCCTGACGCTGTGGGCGACGCGCTATACACCGACCGCCTCGCCGTGGGGCGAGGAGAATGGCGCTGACGGTTTTTTCCTCGACGTCGAAGGCGCAGCCCATCTCTTCGGCGGCGAGGATCGGCTCATCGCCGATCTTCATTCGCGGCTGAAACGTTTCGATCTGCCGGCCCGGATTGGCGTCGCCGCGACGCCCGGCACCGCCTGGGCGGTGTCGCGCTTTCATTCGGCGCCCTTGACCGTGCTGCCCTCGGGGCAGGAGGCCGAAGCGCTGACGGACCTTCCGATCGAAGCCTTGCGGCTTTCGCCGGAAACCGCAACGACGCTGCGCCGGCTTGGCTGCAAAACCGTCGGCGCGCTCCTTGACCAGCCGCGCGCGCCCTTTGCCGCGCGGTTCCCGGCCGAGCTTCTTCGGCGTCTCGACCAGGCGCTCGGTCGCATCGATGAGCCGCTCGTCCCGATCGTGGCGCCGCCGGTCTATCACTGCCTGCGTTATCTCCTCGAGCCGATCCTCACCCAGGAGGCGATCGTCGCGCTGGCCAAGCGCCTGATGCAGACCCTCGTGCACGTGCTCGTACGCGACGATGTCGGAGCGCGGGCGCTGCGACTTTCGCTTTACCGCGTCGATGGCGCGGTCGAGACCGTCGATATCGGCCTGACGCTGCCGACGCGCAACGTCACGCATCTGACGCGGCTCATCGATCTCAAGCTCGAGACGCTCGCGGCGACGCAGGATGCCGGTTTCGGCTTCGAGGCGCTCGGCCTTGCCATCACCCGCGCCGAGCCTTTGCCGGCGCGCCAGACCGAATTCACCGTGCTTGCCGAGGATGGCGACCGGACCGAGCGGTGCGCGGCCTTGATCGACAAATTGCGCCAGCGCCTCGGCCCGGCCAGCGTGCGGCGCTTCAAGCCCGTCGCCAGTCACATCCCCGAACGCGCCGAAGTGCTCGCGCCGGCCGCTGACGGGCCTCCGGCGTTCTGGCCCGAGCCGGAATCAACCCGCCCGCTGCTTTTGTTGCCCCAGGCGGAGCCGACCGAGGTCACGGCGCTCATCCCCGAGGGACCGCCCCGACGGTTTTGCTGGCGCGGCGTGACTCACGAGGTTGCCAGCGCGCAGGGCCCGGAACGCATCGCCAGCGAATGGTGGCGTCATCGCACGTCCGAACCCACGCGTGATTATTACTTCGTCGAGGACGCGGACGGTCATCGCTCCTGGCTGTTTCGCGAAGGGCTTTACGGCCGCGAAACGGTATCCGCGCGCTGGTTCGTGCATGGATTGTTTGCGTGAGTAAGCCGCCACATGGATTACGCCGAACTCGCCGTCACCACCAATTTCTCCTTCCTGCGCGGCGCTTCGCATCCGCAGGAGCTGGTCGCGACCGCCGATGAGCTCGGTCTTGCCGCCATCGGCATTGCCGACCGCAACTCTTTTGCCGGCGTGGTGCGCGCCTATGACGAAGCCAAAAACCGCAGCATCAAGCTCATCGTCGGCACTCGCCTTGTCACCATCGACGGTTTCGAAGCCATCACCTATCCGACGGATCGCCCGGCTTATGGCCGTCTCTGCCAGCTTCTGACCCGGGGCAACCTCAAAGCCAAAAAGGGCGAATGCCATCTGACCTTCGCGGAGATTCTCGCCGTCAGCACCAGTCAGATCTTCATCGCGCTGCCGCCGCCGAGGCTGTTTCTTTCATCCGCCTCCGCTTCGCCGGGGAAGATGAATTTCACCGAGCGCCTCGCCGCCTTGGCCGGCGCGGCGCCGGGCCGCACCTTCCTCGCCGGCGTGCATTATCATTGCGGCGACGAGCCGCGCCGGCTCAAGCTTCTCGCCGAACTCGGCGCGCGGCTCGACGCGCCGCTCGTCGCCGTCAATGACGTCTCCTATCACGCGCCGGAGCGCCGGCCGCTCCTCGACGTGCTCACCTGCATCCGCGAGAAGTGCACCATCGCCGAAGCCGACTACCGGCTGGCCGTCAATGCCGAACGGCATCTGAAAGCCCCGGCGGAGATGGCGCGGCTGTTCGCCCAATTTTCCGATGCCATCGCCCGCACCGTCGACATCGCCAAGGCCTGCAGCTTCTCGCTCGGCGAGTTGAAATACGAATATCCCGATGAGCCGGTGCCGCCGGGCAAGACGCCGCAGCAGCATCTCGAAGACCTCACCTGGGCCGGCGCTGCGGACCGTTATCCAAAGGATCGCTTCCCGAATGGCGTTCCTCGGGAAGTCGAGCAACGGCTGCAAGAGGAGCTGGCACTGATCGCGAAGCTCGAATACGCCCGCTATTTCCTCACCGTCCATGACGTGGTCGCCTATGCGCGGAAAGAACAGAATATTCTCTGTCAGGGCCGCGGCTCGGCGGCCAACAGCGCGGTTTGCTATTGCCTCGGCATCACCGAGGTCAATCCGAACGAGACCAAGCTTCTCTTCGCCCGCTTCATCTCGGAAAACCGCAACGAGCCGCCCGATATCGACGTCGATTTCGAGCACGAGCGGCGCGAAGAGGTGATCCAATACATCTACCGGCGCTACGGGCGCGACCGCGCGGCGATCTGCGCGACCGTCGTGCATTACCGCTCGCGCCGGGCGATTCGCGAAGTCGGCAAGGCGCTCGGCTTGACCGAAGACATCACCGCCGCGCTCGCCAAAACGGTGTGGGGCTATGGCGACGAATTGCCGGAGGATCACATCCGCCAGGCCGGGCTCGACCCCGCCAATCCGGCGATCCGCCAGGCCGTGGCCCTCGCCAATGAGCTGACCGGCTTTCCGCGCCACCTCTCCCAGCATGTCGGCGGCTTCGTGCTCACCCGCGAACCGCTCGACCAGACGGTGCCCATCGGCAATGCCGCCATGGACGAGCGCACCTTCATCGAATGGGACAAGGATGACATCGACACGCTTCGTCTCATGAAGGTGGATGTGCTGGCGCTCGGCATGCTGAGCTGCCTGCGGCGCGGCCTCGATCTGCTCAAGATTCATTATGGCAAGGATCTCGCGCTGGCGACCATCCCGAATGACGGCACGCCGGACGCGCGCGAAGTCTACGGAATGCTGCAGCGCGCCGATTCCGTCGGCGTCTTCCAGGTCGAGAGCCGCGCGCAGATGTCGATGCTGCCGCGTCTCAAGCCGGCCTGTTTTTACGATCTCGTCATCGAGGTCGCGATCGTGCGGCCGGGGCCGATCCAGGGCGACATGGTGCATCCCTATCTGCGCCGCCGCGAGGAACTGAAAAACGGCAAGGAGCCCACCTATCCGTCTCCGCATCCCGGCGAGGGCGACCGCGACGAATTGAAAGAAGTCCTCAAAAGGACCCTGGGCGTGCCGCTGTTTCAGGAACAGGCGATGCAGATCGCCATCACCGCCGCGAAATTCACGGCCGATGAGGCGGACGGGCTGCGCCGCGCCATGGCCACCTTTCGCCACAACGGCACCGTTCATCTGTTCCGTGACAAGTTCATCAATGGCATGACCACGCGCGGCTACGACCGCGATTTCGCCGAGCATTGTTTCGGCCAGATCGAGGGCTTCGGCGAATACGGTTTTCCCGAAAGCCATGCCGCCAGCTTTGCGCTCTTGGTCTACGCCTCGGCCTGGATCAAATGCCGCTATCCGGAAGTCTTCTGCGCCGCCATTATCAACAGCCAGCCGATGGGCTTTTACCAGCCGGCGCAGCTCGTGCGCGATGCGCGGGCGCACGGTGTCGAGGTTCGCGCCGTCGACGTCAATTTCAGCGATTGGGATTGCACGCTGGAGCCGGGCGCCCCCTCCCCGCCCTCCGCCGCAGGCGGGGGAGGGTTGGGTGGGGGTTATGCCGTCCGCCTCGGCTTTCGCCTTATTCATGGCCTCAACAAGGACGAAGCCGAGAAACTCATCGCCAAGCGCGGCAATGGCTACGCCAGCATCGAGCGGCTCGCGGCCATCGCCGGCATTTCCCGTTTCACCATCGAACGGCTCGCTGAGGCGGATGCGTTCCGCTCCTTCAAGCTCGACCGGCGCGCGGCATTATGGGCGTCGCGCCGGCTCGACGTGATCGGTCTTCGTCCGGCGCGTCGGACGAAGACCGACGCCAACGCCGATGCCGTCAAGGACGCCGTCAAAGTGGAGGCCATCAAGGCGGATGGCGAGCTTCCGCTGTTGGCCCCGCATTTGGGCGACGAGCTTTTTCCGGAGCCTTTCGTCGCGCTTCCCGCTATGGCGCTCAGCGAGCACGTCGTCGAGGATTACGTGGCGACTGGCCTGTCGCTGAAAGCGCATCCGGTGAGCTTCTTCCGCAACCGCCTTGCCGCGCTCGGCGCCATCCCCAACGCCGAGCACCGCAGCGAAGACCTGCCGCAGGATTCGATCGTCACCGTCGCCGGCCTGGTGCTGATCCGGCAGCGGCCGGGAACGGCGAAAGGCGTCGTATTCCTGACGCTCGAGGACGAGACCGACATCGCCAACATCATCGTCTGGCCGAAAGCTTTCGCGAAAAACCGGCGGACGGTGATGACGGCGCGGTTTCTCGCCGTGCGCGGACGCCTGCAACGCGCCGGCCTCGTGGTCCACGTGGTCGCCGAAAGCTTCGTCGATCTGTCCGCGACACTGCCGTGGCTGCGCGACGGCGGCGATCTGTTCGCACCCAAATTTTCCGGCAGGCCGCCGACCGAGAACGCCGCCCTGCCCCTCAAGAGCCGCGACTTTCACTGAACCGCCATTCCGGATCGACACGCAGCGACGAGTCCGGAACAATGCACCGCCGTCAGGTCGCCTTGCCCAGCGATTTCCCCAACACGCGCGCGAGCCGCTCGGAGAACGAGCGCGCATCCGCCGGGCGGTCGCCCTCGAGCACCCTCGCCTCGTCGAACAACAGATGCGCCGCGTCTTCCTTGAAAAGCCACTCGTCGTCGCCGAGGCCGGCGAGCTTGACGACGAGCTGATGGCGCGGATTGACCTCGAGGATCGGCTTAGAAATGGCGTTCAGCCGGCCAGCGCCGGCGAGCAGCTTTTCCAGCGCCCGGTCGGGACCGGAATCGGGCGCGACCAGGCAGACCGCGCTATCGGTCAGCCGATCGGAGGCACGCACCTCGGTCACCGCGTCGCCGAGCGTATTCTTCAGGAAAGCGAGGAATTTTTTGACCGAATCCTCCAGCTCCGGATTCGGCGCCGCTTTGCTGTCGGTGCGCGGAATGAGCGCGAGATCGGCCGCCCCTTGCGTCACCGACTTGAACGGCTTGCCGTCGAACGAGACGCCGGGCATGACCCAAAAACTGTCGACCGGATCGGGCAGCAGCAGCACCTCGATGCCGCGGGCACGGAAGCCCTCCAAATGCGGCGAGGATTGCAGACGGCCGATGTCGTCGCCGGCGAGGTAGTAGATCGCGGTCTGATTGGTCTTGAGCGAGGTGACGTAATCCTTGAGGCTGCGCCAGCCGTCGCTCGAACCGGTGGTCTTGAAGCGCGCCAGCGCCAACAGCGCGTCGCGGCGCTCGAAATCTTCGTAGATGCCCTCCTTCAGCACGGCGCCGAAAATCTCCCAGATCTTCGCGTAGGTCTGCGGCTCCTTGTCCGCGAGCCGCTCCAATTCTCCGAGCACGCGGCCGGTGGCGCTTTTGCGGATCGCGGAGAGCAACGGACTTTCCTGGATTTTTTCGCGTGAGACGTTAAGCGGCAGGTCGGCACTGTCGACGAGGCCGCGAACGAAACGCAGATAGCGCGGCAGGATTTCCGCATCGTCGGTGATGAAGATGCGCTTGACGTAAAGCTTGATCCGCCCCTTGCGGTCGGGATCGAAGAGGTCGAAAGGCCGCGAGCCGGGAACAAAGAGAAGCGTTGTGTAGTCCTGCCGCCCCTCGGCGTGGAAATGGATGGTCAGCACCGGCTCGTCGAACTGGCCGGAGATGCTGCGATAGAAATCGGTATAGTCGGCGGCGCTGATCTCGACCTTCGGCTTCGCCCACAGCGCCGCGCCGTCGGCGATCTCGGTAGGCTCGGCGCCCGGCTTATCGACGAGCGCGATCGACACCGGCACGTGGCCGGACTGGGCCTTGACCAGCCGCTCGATGGTGAAGCGCTCGGTGTAGGACTTCGCATCCTCCATGAGATGCAGCACGACGCGCGTGCCGCGGCGCGGCGCGCCCGCCGAGTCCGCCGGCGCTATCGCGAAACTGCCCTTGCCGTCGGAGGACCAGATAAAGGCCGTGTCGGCGCCGGCCCGCCGGGACGTCACCTCGACGCGATCCGCCACCATGAAGGCCGAATAAAAGCCGACGCCAAACCGGCCGATCAGCGCCGTCTCCTCGCCGTTCTGCGCCGCATCGATCCGATCGAGGAACGCCTTGGTGCCTGAGCGCGCGATGGTGCCGAGCGCCGCGGCCATCTCGTCGCCGCCCATGCCGATACCGTTGTCCTCGACCGCAAGCTGCCGCTTGTCGGCGTCGATCGAAATGACGATCCGCGGCTTGAAATCGTCGCCGGCGAGCGCCGGCTCGGCAATCGCCTCATAGCGCAGCCGCTCGCAGGCGTCGGCGGCGTTGGCAACAAGCTCACGCAGAAACACCGATTTGTCGGAATAGACCGAGTGCACCATCAGGTGCAGCAGTTTGGCGACGTCGGCCTCGAACGGCCGGCTTTCGGGACGGTTCTCCTCGGTCATCGTCGTCGGCATCCGGAGCAGAAATTCATCGCCCCGAGATGGCGAGATGCCACCGCCAATTCAAGCCCGCGCGGGCCCGTGGAACGCGGCGGCGGCGCTGGTCAAAGGCGCCCGATCGACGCGTCGCGCCGCTCAAGCCGCCGCGCGGCGGCGCGCCGGTCGTGTGCTGGCGAATTGCTCGGCCCGACGAGCGACCGATCGGCCATAAGTGAGGTGGCCCACCACGTCGACGAGCAGGCGATTGAACAGATCAGCGACGAGCGGCAGCGGGCGCCGCACGTCGACGATCAGAACGCCTCGCGGTTCGGTGCTGTTGTTGACGACCGAGTGCGGCCAGCTGTCGTCGAACAACACCGCCTCGCCTTCCTTCCAGACGTAATCCTGCGAGTTGACGACGAGCTTCGGCGGATTTTGCTTCGGCACGCGAATGCCGAGGTGATAGCGCAGATAGCCGAAATACGGCCCCTCGTGCTGCGGCACCGACTTGCCTGGATCGAGAATCGAAAAGAAGGCTTGGATCAGATTCGGGACTTGCGCGATGGCGCGACAGGTTTCCGGACAGCAGGCGCGATTGTGAGCGGGCTTATGGCCCATCACCTCGAGCATGAACACGTTCCATCGCTTCGGCGTCGTTCCCGAGATCTCGCGCTCGCCGGGATCCACGTCGTGATATTGCGGAAGCTCGCTCCACTCCGCGACGAGGCGGTCGAACTCCTGCCGGATCTGCGGATAGGCGATGGTCACGCGATCGAGCGCGGGAAAGGTGTTCTCGATGTCGAAGAATGTCGGCCGCTGCTTGGGGCGGATAAACAGGCCCAGAAAGCCGTTAGCGACCGACTTGAAGATGTGATAGTCGAGCTTCACGCATCCTGAGCGCTCGCCCGCGCGCACGGACGCGCCCCTCCCTTTGAACTTGAGGCCGCAGATTAGCGGTTTCGTCTGCGACCGCAAGGCGGCGGCCGTCAAAGCTACGAGGCGGAGCGAACCTCCGGCGTATGCACGTGCTCGGGGCGAATTCCGACCCCCAATATGCGCGCGGGAATCCGGCGCAGAACCGGAAACAGGTGGAACAGCCTGAACAATAGCGGCGGCTTCGGCCGCTGCGTGCTGACGAGCGCGCGACTGATGATCCGATTTTGCATGGTGAGCTGAATCGCCTGAGTGAAGCGCACCGGCATCGTGCGCCGCGCCTCGATCGCGCGCAGGTCCTCGTCGCTCACGGCGCAGGCCTTGAGCGGCGCCGCGAGGCGGTTCGCCGCGGCGACGGCGTCCTGGACCGCGAGATTGATGCCGACGCCGCCGATCGGCGACATCGCGTGTGCGGCGTCGCCGATGCAGATGAGCCCGGGCCGCCACCATTGCCGCAGCCGGTCCACGGCGACGCTCAGGAGCTTGACGTCGTCCCAGCTCCTTAATTCGCCGACGCGATCGGCGAGGAACGGCGACATCGCCGTCACCCTCTGGCGGAAGGCATCGAGGCCCGCCGCCTGCACACGCTCGATGCCGCCTTTCGGGATGACATAGGCGCACTGCCAATAGTCGCCGCGGTCGAGCGTGATCATCATCACGCCGGCCTCGACGTGGCCGAAGGTGTCAGCGGGGTCGGTCGTCTTGCGCATGAGCCGGAGCCAGAGCACGTCCATCGGCGCGCCATAGTCGTCCCTCTTGAGCCCGGCCTTCTCGCGCACCGTGGAGTGCCGCCCGTCGGCACCGACGGTGAGATCGGCACGGATCGTGAGTGGGCCGTCCGGCGTCCGCGCGACGAGCCCGACCACGCGCCCGGCTTCTTCAATGAGATCGGTCGCTTCGGCGCACATGCGGAGATCGAAGGTCTTATAGCGCCGCCCGCGCTCGGCGAGAAAATTGAGGAAGTCCCATTGCGGCATCAACGCGATGTACCGGCAGTGCGTCGGCACGTGCGTCAGATCGATCATGGTCAAGTGCTGGTCGCCGACTTGGACGCTGAGCTGCTCGATCTTCTGATGCGGCAGCTTGAGAAACTCGTCGAGCAGGTCAAGCTCGTACATCAGCTCGAGCGTCGAGGGGTGGATGGTGTCGCCGCGGAAGTCGCGGAAGAAATCGGCGTGCTTTTCCAGCACCACGACGCTGACACCGGCGCGCGCCAGCAGGAAGCCGAGCATCATCCCGGCTGGCCCGCCGCCGGCAATGCAGCACGTAGTGGTGATCGTCGCGTTCGGCATGCCGAGACCCTTCGCGCGCCCGGCGCGTGGCGACACTGCGGCCGACGTTCAGGCCGGCTGCGGCGCCACGCCGAGCTTCTTCTGCAGGCTCGTGGAGGAGGTGGTGTATTGGAACACGAGCCTCTTGTCCGGATAGACGTAACGGTGCGCTTTTTGCGCCATGAGTGCACCCTCGTGGAAACCCGAAAGGATCAGCTTGAGCTTGCCGGGATACCAGTTGATGTCGCCGATCGCGAAGATGCCGGGCACGCTGGTTTCAAACGCTGCAGTCTCGACCGGAATAAGCTCGTTGTTCTTGAGCTCAAAGCCCCAATTGGCGACCGGGCCGAGCTTCATGGTCAAGCCGAAAAACGGCAGCATGACATCGCAGGCGATCTCGTAGGCCGAGCCTTCATTGGTTTTGACCACCGCCTTGCTGATTTGGCCTTGTTCGCCGTGCAGCGTGGTGACTTGGCCGAGCACCAGATCGATCTTACCCTCGCCGACGAGCGCCATCATCTTGTTGACGCTGTCGGGGGCTGCCCGGAATTCGCTGCGCCGGTGCAGGAGCGTGAGGTGACTAGCGATAGGCGCTAGGTTGAGCGTCCAATCGAGCGCGCTGTCGCCACCGCCGACGATGAGGATCCGCTTGCCGCGGAACGCCTCCATCTTACGCACAGCGTAAAAGATCGACTTGCCTTCGTAGGGCTCGACTCCGGGGATTGGCGGGCGCTTGGGCTGGAAGGAGCCGCCGCCCGCGGCGATGACGACGATCTTGCTCTCGAACACCTTGCCCTGGTCGGTGGTGACGCGGAACTGCGGCTCGCCGATTTTCTCGACCTTCTCCACCATCTCGTTGAGATGAAATTGCGGATTGAACGGCTTGATCTGCTGCTGCAGCGCATCAACCAGGCCCTGCGCGCTGGTATAGGGAATGCCCGGAATGTCGTAGATCGGTTTCTCCGGATAAAGCTCAGCGCACTGGCCGCCGATCTTGTCGAGGATATCGATGAGGTGCGCTTTCATGTCGAGCAAGCCGAGCTCAAACACCGCGAACAGCCCGATCGGGCCGGCACCGATGATGACAACGTCGGTCTTGATGGGATCACTCATAATCGTCTGCGTGCTCGTCTTTGGGGATGGCCTCTGTCGAGGCGGAGAGTGTCTAGCGTGCTCATTGCGGCAGGGGAAGAGGACAGCCGGATCGAGCCAGGAACAGCGCCGGGATTTATTCCGGTGCGAGGCGGATTCGTGCCGGCTACGCCTGCCGTTCCGGCGTTCGCACGATCAGGCCGTCGAGCGCTTCGCTCACTTTGATCTGGCACGAGAGCCGCGAATTCGGCTGTACGCCGTACGCGAAATCGAGCATGTCGGTTTCCATCGGTGACGGCTCGCCGACCTTTTCCCGCCATGCCTCCTCGATATAGACGTGGCATGTCGAACAAGCGCAGGCGCCACCGCATTCCGCTTCGATTCCGGGCACGCCGTGATTGATCGCGGTTTCCATGACCGTCGAGCCGACCTCGCCCTCAACCGTGCGAGCCGTCCCTTCGGTGTCGATGAAGGTGATTTTGACCATACGAAATGAAGGGGGGGATCGCGGCCGCTGACTAAGGACCCGTTGTTCTATCGGGTCGCCGCGAGCGGCGCCAGTGCAAGCAGCTCAGATGGGATCAACGGTTGCGCGATCGAGGTCGCCAATCGCGGCGTCAACACTCATCACGATGGCCGAGGCGCGCCCGGATCGCCGCGCGGACCTCGGAACAAGCGGCCTCGAGCCCGGCGATGGGCGCTTTCACTGCGCTGTCGCGCCCTTCGCGCGCCGCCTGCTCCACCCGCTCGGCCGCCTGCGCGACGCGCCAGGCGCCGAGGCCGCGCGCCGAGCCCTTGAGCGTATGCGCGGCGGCGGCCGCGAATGCGGGCTCCGCGCCGGCCATGCGACCGAGCAGCACGACGGTCTGCCGCGCGAAAATCTCCAGGACCTCCCGCTCGAGGCTGCGGTCGCCGAGCGTCATGCGGCGGAGATGGGCCTCGTCAATCGTGGCCGGAATCTCGTCCGCGGCGCACGGCAGCATCAGCGGGACCGAAGCGGTCATGATGTTCCCTCCCGGCGTGGGCCCAAGCCCGCCGCATGATCGCAAGCAGGCGGCCAAGGTGCGATAAAATCGGTTTGCGCCGAGAGATTTCGGGGTCTTCTTTCACGTCGATGGTAAGGGCTTCCTTACCGGCACCTCGGTGCCCGATTTCCTGGAAGGCCGGTTATCCACCGATCAACCAGAAAGCACCGCGGGATGCCCCTTCGCCCCAAGTCGGCCGCAAGCCGGCCGCATTGTTGGCAGCACAATGACCAATCATGCCCATTAGGCGAAGAATGAGATCACGGTGACCAATCCGTTAACGATGATTAAAAGGAAGGTTACCGTGCCCGGTTTTCTTCGATCCGCCAGACCGATAGGATGGGCTACGGCAGTATGATGTGAGGGCGGGGGAGCCCTTGCTCGATG
>Ga0187784_10003699_pt1 | contig 12364 bp, 12 predicted proteins | sample 1015_SJ02_MP15_2_FD_132964 | JGI IMG/M metagenome (GOLD analysis project Ga0187784, IMG submission 132964) | Tropical peat soil microbial communities from peatlands in Department of Meta, Colombia - 1015_SJ02_MP15_20_MG | ecosystem: Environmental > Terrestrial > Soil > Wetlands > Peat | place... | reverse complement strand
GCGCCCTCGCGCGCGAAGGCGATCGCGCTGGCGCGACCGATGCCGCTTGCGGCGCCGGTAATGACCGCAACCTTGCCGTCGAGCCTGCCCATGCGTTCCTCTTAAGGGGCCACCGACATTACGTTGGCGAAATGCGCACTCAGTTGCTGAAAAAATTCATCGGATAGAAGGTCAAGTCGACCTTCTTCCACAGTTTGTATTTGTCCTGCGGGAGCATAGTGTAAGGTTGGCATCTTTGCAGCGCGCTGATCGAGCCTTCCATCAGCGCCTGTTGTTTTGCCGACACGATCGGCTCGAGCGGCTGCGGCGGCGATGCCAGGGTGCCGTCGCGGTTAAAGTAGACCCGGAGCACGACGGAGACTTTTTCGTCAGGGCTGATGCCGGCCGGCAGGGCCGAACATGAACTGACGCGTTCCCGGAACAGAACGGTAAAGTCGAAAGCGCGCCGATCGGTGTCGACCGGTGGAGCCTGAAAGCCGCCGCCGAGCGCTCCGCCGGCGAGCGCTAGCTGGGCGATCTGTTCGGCGGTTTCCGGTTGGTCGGGCGTTTCCTCGGAGTCCGGCTGCGGCTCTGACATCTTGATCGGCGCCAACTCTGCGTGAGCCGTTTCGGCCTGCGCCGCCTCAGGCAGCTCTTTGCCGAGTTGCGCCCTCTCGGCTTGCCCTGTCTCGGGCCCTCCCGACGGCGCTGACCGCGAAGGTTGAGGCACTTTGGGCGTCGGAGGCGCGGCCCGGCTTGGACTATTTAATCCGGCTGGCACCTCGGAGCCCGACGTCCTCAACTCGGAAGGGGTGCCCGAGAGCCGTGGAGCTTCTTTCGGCGTCACCAGTTCGACCACCATGGCGTCAAGCGGCACCGTCTCGTACGAACTCGCACTGACGAAAAACAGACCCGCAGCCAACACGCCCGCATGGGCGAGTACCGAGATGAGTAAGCTCGGGCGAATGAAACGCTTCAATCCTGCCATGCAGTGTCGTGCCTAACGCCGCCGCGCGTCCGCCGGGGCATCATAACGGCCTTCGCCCTTCGTTGTCATATACGTGCCTGGCCTGTGTGAGCGTTGAATGAAACTGTCACGCCTTAGCGGTTTTGCCCCGGTCTCCACAGGACGTCGCGCGCACCCTTGTCGTTGGCATAGCGGGCGGCAACGAACAGATAGTCCGACAGCCGGTTGACGTATTGGAGGACTTGGGGCGTGACGCTTTCGCCGGGCTCGTCCTTGAGCTCGGCGATCAACCGCTCGGCGCGCCGGCAGACGGTGCGGGCGAGATGCAGATACGCCGCCGCCTCGTAGCCTCCGGGCAGGATAAAGGATTTCAGCGGAGCAAGCTCGTCGTTGAGGAGATCGATCTGGCTTTCGAGCCAGGTGACTTGCGCGACGGTGACCGTCAGCCGCTCGCCGCCCGGCCCCTTGCCTTTTGCCGGCGTCGACAGATCCGCGCCCAGGTCGAACAAATCGTTCTGGATGCGGGCAAGCGCGGCGTGGACGGAATGTTCACCGACCGTATAGAGCCGCGCGATGCCGATCGCGGCGTTGGTTTCGTCGAGAGTGCCGTAGGCGGCGACGCGCAGATCGTATTTCTTGCGCCGCTCGCCGGTGCCGAGCGCGGTGGTGCCATCGTCGCCGGTGCGGGTGTAGATTTTGTTGAGCACAACCATGACCGCACACCCTCGTTCATTTGGAAATGATCCAGATCGTGAACATGATGATCACGATGGCGATAAATTGTAAGAGCACGCGCAGCCGCATGAGCCTCTGCGAGGTGTTGGCGGAGCCGCCACGCATCATGTTGGTGAGGCCGAGAAGCAATACCACGGCGACCGCGCCGACGGCGACCGGCACAAGGCCGTGAGACAAGAACCCGGACATGGCTGCCATTTCTAGCCCGGTTTGGGCGTGAGCGAAATCCGGCTTCTGCGGCGTGAAACGCCATGGCGCAACGGCGATGCAATGGCCGCAAATAGCCGTCCACACCCCTTGTCGCGGTCAAGACCGGCGGCTAGCTTGCTCACGGGCATTCAAGGTGGCGCTACGTTCGGGGGGCACCATGTCGCGCCGCGTGGTCTTGGCAGTTTCTACGACGGAACAGGCGGCGGTCGCACTCGCATTCACGCGGGCGACGGACGAGGCGGCTTGGGCCGCCACGGCCCGCGGAACTGTTTCCCTCCTCCGGCAATTGATTCGGCCTGATCGGTCGCCTCGCAATGTCACGGAGCGTCGCCACCTGCGCTTCTGCATTGCCGTGTCCGCGGCGCTCTTTCTCGCCTCTTCCATTTTCTCGGTCGGTCCGCACAATCCGGATGAGTATTTTCAAACCGTCGAATTTGCGTCGTCGAAGCTCTCCATCACGCGCACCACCGATCTTCCCTGGGAGTATCGCGAGCAAATGCGGCCGTGGCTGCAACCGGCCATCTACACCGGCATTGCGCAGGCGGCGGAGTATGTCGGCGTCAAACGTCCGCTGGCGTTGTTGCTTTTGTTTCGGCTCACGACGGCCTTTCTCGCCTGTGCGTCGCTGTGGGCGCTCGTCGTCGCCGGCCGGCACTGGATAGCGGGCGAAATCGACCGCCGTCGCCTCTACTCGATCGCCGCTTTTCTCTGGCTTTTGCCGTTCCTCGGTGCTCGCACGTCGAGCGAATCGCTGGCGACATCGGCCTTATGTTTTGGCATTGCGCTGCTGGAGTGGCGCGCAACCTTGCCCGACCGCGGGGTCAGACTTGGCCTGGCTGTGCTCGCCGGACTCGCGCTCGGACTATGTTTTGAATTTCGCTGCACAAGCGGCATCATGGCGCTCGGTGCCGTGGCTTGGTATTTGCGCCCGGCGGGCGGCCGGCTTGCGCTTTGCGGTGCGCTGGCGCTCGGAGCATTCGCGGCTCTCGCGCTCGGCGCTCTCGCGGATTGGTGGGGCTACGGGCATATCGCCTTCCCCGCCTTCTCGTATATCTATCAGAATTTTGTCGTTGGCCGGGCTTCGCGGGATTTCGGTGCTGCCCCGTTCTTCGCTTATCTCTATCTGCCGTTGCTTGAAGCTGGCGTGACGGCGCCCCTGGTGTTCACGTTGATAGTCTGTACGTTGACGGCTTGGCTGGCGCGGCCGCTAAACGTGCTGACCTGGGCGACCTTGCCGTATGTGGTGCTCCTTTGTGCCACAGCTCACAAGGAAACGCGGTTTCTGTTTCCGCTCATTCCGTTTCTGCCGTTCTTCGTCATCTTCGCCCTGAACGGAGCTGCGGCGACGGGAGCGCGGCTTAATTCCTTCGTCCGGTGGCTGATTACTGCTTGGCGCTTGAAAGTCGCGTACGCGCTGAATTTTTGCGGGCTCGTCGGCGTCGTGCTGATGGCGCAGGCGGCGAACTTTCCGCTTTACGAACTGATGGAAAACTTCAGCTACCGCGCGCGCGTTCCGGTCGATGCGGTGGTTGTTCACGCCTTGGGCAAGATGCCCTATGGCACGGGCGAAGGCCACATGGCGTTTATCGAGCCGAAAAACGTCCGTTGGACGGCCAATCCCTCGCTCGATCAACTTCAAGCCAGGGAATCTCGCGGCGAGGCGTTCCTTGCGTTCCTCAGTGTACCGCTGCCGCGCGCCGAGTCCGCCGCCTGGATCGGAAGCCGCTGTTCGTTCGTGTGGTCGACGTGGCCTCAATGGCTGCAGCCGTACGATTATCTCGGCTGGGAGGAGCGATCCGCCTGGTGGATGCTTTACCGTTGTGACAGTCGGGACGGATCGATCGCGGCCAATCCCGGCCTCCACGACGCCCGCCAAGGCTCAATCGAGCCGGCCTCCCGCAGCGAGTGATACTCCTGCACCCGGCTAAGAATTAAGACACAGCGCACGGATCGCCGATCATTTGACGGCGGTTAGTTTCGAGCAGCCCGGGAGGCGGGGCGCCCAAACCCAAGCTTGACCCGATCGGGCCGCAATTAACCGGCATTTTCGTGACCCTGATCACACTCTTCTCGCAACTGCCGGCGCACGTTTGGAAGGTCAACGAACGGGAGCGCGACCATGTACGGCAAAATCCTGGCCCTGACTATCCTGGCTTTGGCCCTGTTCACCGGCACCGCAATCACCGCGGAAATGCTGACGCTCGATCAGGACGCGATACAGACCCCGGCGTGCGCCGGGCCGAATTGCTGAGCGTGAAAGCCGCGACCGCTCAGCTCTCGAGCTGAACCGACCGCGGTGGCTTGAAGCGCTGGTGCTCTTCCGGGTGCGGATCGAATTTTGCCAGCATGCCCGAGCCGAGACATTTGATCTTCTCGGTGTAGTGCGCACAATAGCGCGACCCCTCGTACAATGTCCGTGAGCAGGCACGGGCGTGGGCGAGCACGTGTCGCCGGCCGGCGTTATTGTAATGCAGCCTCACCATCTGGTGGCAGATCGGGCATTCCGCATTGAGCGGGTGAAGCCGCCGCCTTCCCAGGAGCTTGAGGAACTCGATGATCCATACGGATAGGATGCGCATGGTCGCCTCGCGTCGCCTCCCCGTGATTCCCGGCCGTCAGTATACCACCGACAAAAAAAGGGCGCCGTCGCGGCGGTGCGCAAAAAAGTGACGCGGTGGTCGCACGCGCGCCGCGAAAAATTCTAGTTGCTGCCGTCCAGCAGGCGCCTCGCGATGACGTGGGCCTGGATTTCGGCGGCCCCTTCGAAAATGTTGAGGATGCGCGCATCACAGAGAATGCGCGAGACGGGAAACTCGACCGCAAAGCCGTTGCCGCCGTGAATTTGCACGGCATTGTCGGCGGCGCCCCAGGCAACGCGCGCTGCCAGGAGCTTGGCCATGCCGGCCTCGAGATCGCAGCGCCGGCCGGAGTCCTTCTGCCGCGCGGCATAATAGGTCAGCTGGCGCGCAATCAGGATTTCCGCCGCCATCATGGCGAGCTTGTCGGCGACGCGGGGGAAGTTGGCGATCGGCTGCGAGAACTGCACGCGGGTCGTCGCGTAATTGAGCGCCTGCTCCAGCGCCGATTGGGCGACGCCGACGGCGCGCGCCGCGGTCTGGATGCGCGCGGATTCAAAGGTCGCCATGAGCTGCTTGAAGCCGAGGCCTTCGACGCCGCCGAGAAGATTTTCCGCCTTCACCGTGAAGCCGTCGAAGGCGATCTCGTATTCCTTCATGCCGCGGTAGCCGAGCACCTCGATCTCGGTGCCGGACATGCCGGCGGCGGGAAACGGATCGGTGTCGCTGCCGCGCGGCTTTTCCGCCAGCAGCATGGAGAGGCCGCGGTAGCCCTTCTCGTTCGGATTGGTACGAACGAGGAGCGTCATCAGATCGGCGCGCACCGGATGCGTGATCCAGGTCTTGTTGCCGTGAACCTTGTATTTATCGCCCTCGCGCACCGCGCGGGTCTTGAGCGAGGCAAGATCGGAACCGGTATTCGGCTCGGTGAACACCGCCGTCGGCAGCACCTCGCCGGCGGCGATCTTCGGCAGCCATTTGCGCTTCTGCTCCTCAGTGCCGCTGCCGAGAATGAGCTCGGCGGCGATCTCCGAGCGGGTGCCCAGCGAGCCGACGCCGATATAGCCGCGGGACAGCTCCTCGGAGACGACGCACATCGATTCCTTGCCGAGCCCCATGCCGCCGTAATACTCGGGGATGGTGAGCGAGAACACGCCGAGCTCGGACATCTGCGTGATGACGTCGAGCGGGATGTATTCATTCTTCAGGTGCCATTGTTGCGCATACGGCACCACCTGGCCGTCGGCGAATTTACGCATCTCCTCGCGGATCGAGTCGAGCGTGTCCTCGAGCCCGGTCGAGCCGACGGTCGCCTCGTTCTGCTGACGCATCAACTCGGCGAGCCGGGCGCGGCGTGCCGCGGTGTTGCCGTAGACGATCAGATGCTCGACCGCCGGATTGAGGCGCGCCGACACCATCGCAGCGGTGACGCCGAGATCGCCGAGGCGGACGATCTCGCCCTGGCTCATGGGAATGCCGCCGACGATCTGCGCCAGATATTCTCCGGCACCGATGCGTACCAGGAGGTCCTCGATCTCGCCGAAATTTGCGCTCGCCGACAGCCGCTGCGCATACGCCGCGAGCTGGCGGAGCGCCTCGACGTAGGTCGCGAGCCACGCGAGTCCGTGCGTGGCGCGCTGTTCGCGATCGAGCAGCCGCGGATTGGCGCGGCCCTCGCGCACGACCTTTTCGGCCACCGCCCGGCGCGCGTCGTCGAACAAGGCGTCGGCGGCGTCGACCGCCTTGCTCAACGTCGCAATTAATTCGCTGTCGGCGGCGACAGGGGATGCGGCAAGCGACATGGATGGGCCTCCGAAGACCTCATTTCGACCGACCCGGCGTGGCTGCCAAGCTTACGCGTGCATTGCACAAAAGCAAATTCCCGAACGGGCATTCAGCGCCGCGCCGACTGCCAGACGTTGTGGTAAGCGGCGATTTCCCAGCGGCCGCGCTCTTTCGCGAGCAATATGAGGAGAGACGACCGCAATGTGCCGTCGGCCCCGACGTCAACGCCTGGAGGCCGTATCTGCGCGCCGGCAACGGTGGTGACGACATCGACAACGGCGACATCGGGGCGAATGAAGCGGAGTTTCCTGATCTCCAGCGCCAGCTCCGTGCCTTTGAAAATTCCGCGAAAGACGTCGTCATGGCGGCGGTCGAATGCTTCGCGCCCGGCGTAAAAATCGCCGAAGACGTTGGTGAAAGTGGCGTCGGCTTGATAGCGCGCGCCATAGGCCTTGGCGTCGCCCCGGCGCCACGCGCCAGTCAGCTCGTTGAGCAGCACCCGGATTTCGGCCTCATCCGCACCGCCCCTCATGCCCGCCTCCAGCGCAATCTTCGAAAGTTTAAACCACGTTGACAGCCTCGACAGCGTGCATTTTTGTTGCGGTGTTTCATACGCCGATGCGGAGGAATTCGTTGGCCCACGTTCCAGTCGTCCACCGGGATCGACGCGCGATCAATCCGATTTTCAATGACCGCAAACTCAAGCTCGGGACCTTTCAGACCAATCTCGACTACGGCTGCCTCATGTCCGACGTCGAGGGCCGGCTGAAGATCAGTTGGCCCAATACGGTTGCCCTCGCCAAGCTCGCCGACGAGATGGAGTTCGAGGCGCTGGTGCCGGTGGCGCGCTGGCGCGGCTTCGGCGGCAAGCTCAATCCTGCCGGGCCGGGTTTCGAGACCTACACCTGGGCGGCGGGCATCGCCGCCTCCACCGCCAAATCGGCCATCGTCGCCACCTCGCACTGCTCGATCAATCACCCGATCACCGCCGCCAAGCAATGCACGGTGATCGACCACATCGCCAATGGCCGCTTCATGCTCAACATCGTCACCGGCTGGAACAAGCCGGAAATCGACATGTTCGGCGTCGAGATGCTGCCGCACGATGAGCGCTACGACATGGCGGTGGAGTGGCTCGACATCATCAAGCGGTTGTGGACCGAGGACGAAGAGTTCGATCACGAGGGCAGGTACTACAAGATCGTGAAAGGCTATTTGCAGCCGAAGCCGATTCAGCAGCCGTTTCCCGCCGTCATGAATGCCGGGGGCTCGGAGCGCGGCCGCCACTTCGCCGCCAAATATTGCGATCTCGTTTTCATTCCCCTCGGTCAGCCCGATTTCGAGCGCAACAAGGCGCAGATCGAGGCGTATCGGCGGCTGGCGCGCGAGGAATATGGCCGTGAGGTCGCGGTGTGGACCTCGGCCAATGTCATTGAGGCGGCGACGGAAGCGGAAGCGCGGCGCTTTTTCGATTACATCGTGCACGAGAAGGGCGATTGGGAGGCGGTGACCTTTGCGCTGGACACCATCGGGCTTAATGCCAAGACCTTTACACCGGAAGCGCTGAAGCACCTCAAGGAACTCTTCATCGCCGGCTGGGGCGCCTATCCGCTCATCGGCACCAGGGAGCAGATCGTCGACGGCTTCAAGACGTTGTCGGCGCTCGGTCTCGACGGCGCGCTATTGGCCTGGCCGCGCTTCGAGGAGGGCATGCGCGTGTTCAAGGACACGACTTATCCGCTCCTCGTCCAGGCCGGATTGCGCTGATACATTGCCCGCATAATCTTCGCCGCGAGGCCGATCGTGAGTACGATCCGCTTGAGTTTCCGCGTCATCGTCGAGGCGTTCTACCGCTTCAACCGCGACGACGGTTGGGCAATCGCAAGCCACATCTCGCTTTCGATCCTGATGGCGGTATTCCCCTTCGTCATCGTGGTGACGGCGCTCGCCGGCTTCATCGGCTCGGGCAATCTCGCCGACGAGGTGGCGCGGCTGATTTTCACCGCCTGGCCGCGCGAGGTGGCCACTCCGATCGCCACGGAGATTCACCAGGTGCTGACCACCGCGCGCGGCGGGGTGCTGACGCTGGGCGCCGTATTCGCGGTCTATTTCGCTTCCAGCGGCGTGGAGAGCCTGCGCATCGGATTAAACCGCGCCTATGGTCTTCAGGAGCAAAGGGGCTGGTGGCTGTTGCGGCTTGAATCGATCGGCTACGTATTGATCAGCGCCTTCGCGTTGCTCGCACTCGCCTTCCTCGTGGTGCTCGGGCCGCTGATCTTCAGAGCCGCCGCCAAATACGCGCCGTGGATCGAGCCGCTGGAATCGCACTTCGATTTTGCGCGCTTTGGCATCGTCACGGTCGTGCTCGCCGTCGCGTTGTTTATCTTGCACATGTGGCTGCCGGCAGGGCGCCGCAGCCTGAGCAAGGTATGGCCCGGAATCGCGGCCACGATCGTTCTGTGGCTCTTCTGCGGCTTTACCTTCGGCCATTACCTCGCTGATTTCGCCTATACCTATGTGACCTATTATGCGGGCCTTGCCTCGGCGATGATCGCGCTCGTCTTCCTCTATTACAGCGCCTGGATTTTTGTCTATGGCGGCGAACTCAATGCCGCGATCGCCCGGGTGCGGGAAGGGAAGCTTTAATACATTCCGTTCGTCCCCCCGAAAGCGGAGACCCAGCGCAGCCGATCGGGTAGATCTGGATTTCCCGCTGACGCGGGAATGAACGAAACAACTTCACGCCCGGCTCGACTGCCGCGACAGCTCCGGCAGCGAGGCCGCTTCCACCACGTCGTCGAAGTTGCGCAAGCCCGTGGTCCGCGCATTGACCAGCACCGCCATGTTGCCCGGCTTGTGGCGGTTGGTTCGCATCAGTTCGTGCGCGTGGGGAATCTTCTCCCAGGGAAACACGTCGCTCATGCACGGATCGATGCGGCGGTCCATGACGAAGCGGTTGGCCGAGCTCGCCTGTTTGAGATGCGCGAAATGCGAGCCTTGCACGCGTTTCTGCCGCATCCACACATAGCGCGCGTCGAAAGTGATATTGAAGCCCGAAGTGCCGGCGCAGAACACCACCATGCCGCCGCGCTTGACCACCAGACACGACACCGGGAAGGTTGCCTCGCCGGGATGCTCGAAGACGATATCTACGTCGCGCTTGCCGGTGATGTCCCAGATCGCCTTGCCGAAGCGGCGGGCTTCTTTCACCCAGGCATCGTATTCCGGCGTGCCGACCTTCGGCATCTGGCCCCAGCACTTGAATTCCTTGCGGTTGATGACGCCCTTGGCGCCGAGATTGAACACGTATTCGGATTTGGATTCGTCGGAGACGACGCCGATGGCGTTGGCGCCGGAGGCGGCAACGAGCTGCACGCCGAATACGCCGAGCCCGCCCGAGGCACCCCAGACGAGAACGTTGTCGCCGGGCTTGAGCGTGTGCGGCGGGTGGCCGAACAGCATGCGATAGGCAGTGGCGAGCGTGAGCGTGTAGCAGGCCGCCTCTTCCCACGTCAGATGCGCCGGCTTCTCCATGAGCTGGCGCGACTGCACACGGCAGAATTGCGCGAACGATCCGTCCGGCGTCTCGTAGCCCCAAATGCGCTGCGACGGCGACAAGAGCGGATCGCCGCCATTGCAATCTTCGTCGTCGCCGTCGTCCTGATTGCAGTGAACGATGACTTCGTCGCCGACCTTCCAGCGCCTGACCTTGGAGCCCACCGCCCAAACGACGCCCGAGGCGTCGGAGCCGGCAATGTGGAACGCGTTCTTATGCACGTCGAGCGGCGAGATCGGCTGGCCCAGGCCCGCCCAGACGCCGTTGTAATTGACGCCGCCGGCCATCACGTAGACCAGCACCTCGTCTTCGGCGATCGGCCAGGTCGGCACCACTTCGAGCAGCATTGCCTTTTCCGGTGGACCGTGCCGCTCCTTGCGGATCGCCCAGGCATGCATCGTCGCCGGCACGTGGCCGAGCGGCGGAACCTCGCCGATGTCGTAGAGGTCCTTCAGCGGCGCCGCCGAAGGCTTCTTCTGCGCGACGGCCATCTTGGACCCCAATGCGCTTTAGTTTGCCTCGGCCGGCAGTGTGCCGCAGTTGATATTGCAGCGCAATAAGCTGTTAGTCGCGCTTGTGTTGCGCCGGGGACGGGCCTCAGCTGGCAGGCGCGACGGCAGGCACTGGCAGGGCCGCCGCGGCCGGCGCGGCAGTAAATCGCCGGCGCGCAACATTCCCGGCGAACCAACGGGCCGCAAAGATTGCCGCAACTGCAATCGCCATTCCGGCCAACAGATCGATGAAATAGTGGCCGCCGTCGATCGGCGTCGCCGCCAGCATGGCGCCGTTCGCCACCACCACGATCGGCCGCAGCCACTTCGCCGGCCACAGCGCCCAGCCGTAGAGCACCGCCGTGGCGGCATGAAAGCTCGGAAAGGTGACGATGCCGGCGAGCCCGAGCAGCTCCAAGTGGCGCAACGCCCCTTCGCGCGTCGGCGGCAGATCGCGCAATTGCTCGAGGTAGGCGAGCGGATTGAGATTCTTGAGGCTGCCGGGATCAAGCCCGATCTGCTGGTAGACGCCGATCGCCGGCGTCAGCGCGGAAATGATCGTGGTCACGGCCAATGCCGCGCCGAACGCGAAGGCGAATTCGCCGATGCGCCGATATTGTCCCTTGGCCGCCAGCACCACCGGGATCGCGAACAATTGCCCGCGAATCATCGTGTAACCGTAGCTCAGCCAGAGCGCGAGCAATGGATGGGCGTCGACGAAACGGACATAGGCCGCCCAATCAAGGCCGAGCGCGCGGTCGACGGCGAGCAGATTAGCGTCCTGCATGGGCAGGTTCGTCGCCGCGGCGACGTAAGTGAGCGGCGTCATCAGCACGGTGATCAGGCTGAGCTGCGCGATGCCGCCGAGGACGAACATTACTTGCGGGTCGCGTCGCTTGGGCGAGCGGGCATTGGCCTGGGCAAAGCCGCCATAGATACCGACATAGCCGGCTGCAATGGCGACGCCGGTCAGGCCGACGGAGAAATCTGTAAGCAACAGGCTGAACACCAGCGCCGCGCCCATCGCGGCGATCGCGATCCAGTTGTGCTGGAGAACCCGCCAGGCGATTTCCACTTCGTCGGCGACTGCGCTTTGCGATACGTGCATGCAGGCGATTATCGCCGACGGCCGTTAAAGCGGCGCCAATCACCACGGTTAAAATAGGCTAAGCGGTCTCGTCTTTGTCGCATTGCTTCGAAGCGGCAAATTCGGAAACTATAATTCCGCCGGGTTGGCTATGAACTTCGGATTCCGGCGATCAAGGGCCCGGCACGACCGCCAAGTGGGAGAGGATTCCATGTCTGCACGACTGCGATGGTTTGGGCTCGCGCTTTTGCTGGCCGCCGCACCCGCCTACGCGGCCGATCCGATCAAGATCGGGCTTGGCATGTCACTCACCGGCAAGCTCGCCGCCAACGGCAAGATGTCGTTGCTCGCCATGCAAATCTGGGAAGACGACATCAACGCCCGGGGCGGCCTGCTCGGCCGCCCGGTCAAGCTCGTCTACTACGACGACCAGAGCAATCCGGCGCAGGTCCCCGGCATTTACGCGAAGCTCCTCGACGTCGATAAAGTCGACTTGATCGTCTCCGGCTACGCTTCGACCCAGATCGCTGCCGCCATGCCGATTGCGATCGAGCGCAAGAAGTTGTTCATCGGGCTCGCCGGCACCGCGATCAACGACGAATTCCACTATCCGATGTATTTCGCCATGGTGCCGAACGGCCCAGCGACCAAGCCCGCTTTCACCTACGGCTTCTTCAAGGTCGCGGAATTGCAAAACCCCAAGCCGCAGACCATTGCCCTATCCTATGCCGACGCCGAATTCGGCCACAACACCTGCGAAGGCGCGCGTGCCAACGCCAAAGAATCCGGCTTCAGGATCGTCTACGACAAGAACTATCCGCCCGCGACGCTGGACTTTGCGCCGATCGTGCGCGCAATCGCGGCGGCCAATCCGGATCTTTTGGTGGTCTGCTCCTATCCGCTCGACACCGTCGGCATGATCAAGGCGATGCACGAGGTGGGCTTCAAGCCGAAAATGTGGGGCGGCGCGCTGGTCGG
>Ga0187784_10003697_pt1 | contig 12365 bp, 13 predicted proteins | sample 1015_SJ02_MP15_2_FD_132964 | JGI IMG/M metagenome (GOLD analysis project Ga0187784, IMG submission 132964) | Tropical peat soil microbial communities from peatlands in Department of Meta, Colombia - 1015_SJ02_MP15_20_MG | ecosystem: Environmental > Terrestrial > Soil > Wetlands > Peat | place... | reverse complement strand
GCACGGCTGGCCGTACGATCCGCGCTGCTACGATGAGGTCGTGCCGCTGCTGACCGATGCCGGTTACCGCGTCATCGTGCCCTATCTGCGCGGCTTTGGTCCTACGCGGTTTCTGTCCGCGCAGACGCCGCGCTCCGGGCAGCAGGCCGCGCTTGGCAATGATCTGCGGGAATTAATGGACGCGCTCTCCGTCGAGCGCGCCGTGCTCGCCGGCTACGACTGGGGCGGACGCGCGGCGTGCATCGTCGCGGCACTCTGGCCGGAACGCGTGCGCGGCCTCGTCACCGTCAACGGCTACAACATTCAGGACATCGCCGGCTCGGTGAAGCCGGTCGCTTCGGCCCAGGAGCACCGCTTCTGGTATCAGTATTATTTTCACACCGAGCGCGGCCGCGCAGGCCTCACGCAGAACCGGCGCGCGCTCGCCCGCTACATCTGGCAGATCTGGTCGCCGCATTGGGCGTTCGACGATGCCACGTTCGAGCGCAGTGCGCCGTCGTTCGACAATCCCGATTTCGTCGCAGTGACGATTCAGTCCTACCGCCATCGCTTCGGTTACGCGCCGGGCGACCCGGTGCTGGAGCCGATCGAGCAAGAACTCGCCGCCCGGCCGAAGATCGCCGTCCGGACGATAGCGCTTCAGGGCGAGGCAGATGGCGTCGCGCCGGCGCAGGCTTTGGACCCGCATGCCGCCTTTTTCACTGGGCCGTACCAGCGCCGCATGCTGCCCAAGATCGGTCACAACCCGCCGCAGGAGACGCCGCGCGCATTCGCCGATGCGGTCCTGGAGTTGACGCGCGGCGCGCAGCCATGATCGGTAACTTGTCGTTAACCGTGGCACCGATTGGCGGAAACTATTTGTTCGGGTTGAAAATGCCTTTACCACCCCTTGTTTAGGCTGGGCGCAGGCCGTGAGCGTCAAAACCGTCCTTGTTGCCGCCTGCGCGCTCATCGATTCCGACGGCCGCGTGCTGATTGCACAGCGGCCCGAGGGGAAGATGATGGCGGGGCTTTGGGAGTTTCCCGGCGGCAAGGTGGAAGCGGGCGAGCTGCCGGAAGAAACTTTGATTCGCGAGCTCAACGAGGAACTGGGAATCGTCGTCAAGGAGGAGTGCCTCGCGCCGCTGACCTTCGCGAGCCATGTGTATCCCGAATTCCACCTGCTCATGCCGCTCTACATCTGCCGGCGATGGGAAGGGTTCGTGGAGGGGCGGGAGAAGCAAAAGCTCAAATGGGTACGGCCGAGCGACTTGCGCAACTATCCGATGCCGCCTGCAGACGAACCGTTGATCTCGCACCTGACGACGCTGTTGTGAACAAAAGCCAGAGGGGCGACAGGCCATGTTCAGTTCCGCTCGAGCGTTGATGGAGGTCTCCGTCCGCCGCTTTGTGCGCGACGACAGCGGCGCCACGGCCATCGAATACGCCATGATCGCTTCCGGCATCGCGGTCGCCATTGCCACCACGATCGTGAGCCTCGGTTCCAACGTCAATAGCCTCTATTCCAGCGTCGCCACCGCGATGCAGTAGGCGCGTCGTCAGCGTCCGGCTTTCTCGCCTGCAGAAATCTCTTGGCTACCGAGCGCATCGGCAAGCCGCGCCTGCGCCGAGCCCGGCTTAAGCGGTTGCTGCTGAGTTGGGTGGGGTGCCCAGCCTGACAGCCAGACGATGTCGAAAGTCGCGCGCACGCGGCCGTCGGTATCGGCGAAGCGTTCCTGATAAATTTCGGCCATGCGCGAGAGTGTCGCGCGCCGCAGCGGCGTGCGGCGCCGTGCGACCAGTGTATTGGTCGCGCCCATGCGCCGCAACTCCGCCATCAGCGCAAACGGGGTTTGGTAGCGCAAGGTGTAGCGGTCGCTGTCGGTGACCGGCAGTGCGAAGCCTGCGCGCTGCAACAGGTCGCCGAGCGCGCGCACGTCGGCGAATGGCGCGACGCGGGGCGAGGCGCCGCCTTCGATGTCACTCTCGGCGGCGGCAAAGGCCTGGCGCAACTCGGTCAAGGTCTCGCCGCCGACCAATGCAGCGAGGAATAATCCGTCCGGCTTGAGCGCGCGGCGGATTTGCACGAGCGTTCCGGGCAGGTCGTTGACGAATTGCAGCGCCAGCGCCGACACGGCGAGATCGAGCGAGGCGTCGCGGAACGGCAGCGCCTCCTCGTCGGCGACGACGAGGTTTGCGATTTCGCTCGCGCCCGGCGCGCGTGCCTTCGGCACGGCATCCACGGCTACGATGCTGCCGAGCGAGCCAAGCCGAGCCAGCGCCGTGCGCACCGCTTCGCTGGGCGTGCCGAGATCAGCCGCAAGCTCAAAACGGCGCAGTACCGCGCCTAGCCGGTCGGCCAAATCCTGGGCGACCCGGTCGAGCAAAAACTCAGCCGCCCCGAGCGCCGCTGCGCGTCTGCGGCGCGCCCGGACAAGCGCGCGGTCAAATATCAGCGGGCCATCGGTCATACAGCGATTTTCTCACATCTGCCGCGGTGTGCGAAATTAGCCCCCCAAGCGGCCAAGCCGCATCGTCCTGAATGACAAGGCGGGTGCGGGGCGCTAGCCTTGCGGCATGTCGGTGACGCTCAAATTGGCCATTCCTGAGCCTGTGCGGCGGACTGCCGAGGCGGCGCGCAGCTTGTTGCGTGCGACGCTCGACGTCGCATTGCCGCCGCTATGCGCGGCGTGCCGCGTGCCGGTCGACGGCAAGGGGCTGTGCCCGTCGTGCTGGTCGAGACTGTCTTTCATTACGCGGCCCTACTGCGAGCGGCTCGGCATTCCGTTTGCGTTTGATCCCGGCCCCGGCGTGCTGTCGATGGAGGCGATCGCGAGCCCGCCGGCCTACGACCGGGCGCGCGCCGCGGTGCGGTTCGACGACATTTCCCGCGCGCTGGTGCATGCCCTTAAATATGGGGACCGGCTCGATTTGGCGCCGATGATAGGACGCTGGGTCAGCCGTGCCGGCCGCGAACTGCTCGCCGAAGCCGACGCGCTCGTCCCGGTGCCGCTGCACTGGCGGCGGCAATGGGGGCGCCGCTATAACCAGTCTGCCATGCTGGCGGCAGCTGTCTCGGCCGAGAGCGGCGTGCCGGTTGCCGCCCGTGCGCTCAAGCGCGTCAAGGCCACAGCCCAACAGGTAGGCCTGACCCGCGCCGAGCGGGCCACTAATGTCCAGGGCGCTTTCAAGGTACCCGAGGAGGGCAGGGCCTTGGTTTTCCGCCGCCGGATGGTACTGGTGGACGATGTGCTGACCTCCGGTGCCACGGTCGAGGGCTGCGCACGAGCCTTGCGGCGCGCCGGCGCCGCCCACGTGGATGTGCTGGTTTTTGCCCGGGTTGCCGACCCGGCCCGAACTTCCATATAAACAAATCGATAAAAATTACCGATCATCATGGCCGACATCGACATCTATACGATCCGTTACTGCCCTTTCTGCGCTGATGCCAAGGAGCTGCTGACCCGCAAGGGCGTCGCCTTCCACGAGATCGATGCCAGCGGGAATCGAGAGATAAGGAAGGAAATGATCGAACGCGCCAACGGGCGCAGCACATTCCCGCAGATTTTCATTGCTGGGATGCATATCGGCGGCTGCGACGATCTTTATGGGCTCGATGAGGCGGGCAAGCTCGATACCTTGCTCGCGACGGTCAAGGATTAGGCGAAGGAAGCGCCCGCATGAGTGGCACCAAAACCTCGACCTTCAAAGTCGGCCTGATTGCCATGCGCTCGGGGATTGACCCGCAGGCCAATCTCGATGCTGTCCTCGCGGCGATCGACCAAGCCAAGCGCGCCGGCGCCGACTACGTGCAGACGCCGGAAATGACCAACATGCTTGAAAGCAAGCGCGATCGCCTCCTCGCCAATATCGTGGCCGACGACAACGATCCAACGCTGGCGACGCTGCGCGAGGTCGCGCGCAAACTTTCGATCTACATCCATGTCGGCTCGCTCGCTATCAAGGCCTCGCCCGAAAAGGCGGTGAATCGCTCGTTCCTGATCGACCGCAAGGGCGACATCGCCGCGCGTTACGACAAGATCCATATGTTCGACGTCGATCTCGTCGGCGGCGAGAGCTATCGCGAATCCAACACCTATCGGGCCGGCGAGTTGGCCGTTGTCGCGGACCTGCCGTGGGGCCGGCTTGGCATGACAGTGTGCTACGATCTGCGCTTTCCGGCACTGTATCGTGCGCTCGCTGAGGCTGGCGCGTCGTTCTTTGCTATCCCTTCGGCGTTCACAAAGCAGACCGGTGAGGCGCACTGGCATGTGCTGTTGCGCGCGCGTGCCATCGAGAACGGCTGTTTCGTGTTTGCGGCGGCCCAGGGCGGCAAGCATGAGAGCGGGCGCGAGACGTTCGGCCATTCGTTGATCATCGATCCATGGGGCCGCATCCTCGCCGAGGGCGGCACCGAGCCGGGCGTTGTAATGGCCGAGATCGATCCGGCTGAAGTCGCGGCGGCGCGCGCCAGAATTCCATCGCTCAATCACGGCCGGCGCTTCGAACTGGTCGAGCCGATGGCCGAACCGACGCATCTGCATACTGTAAGAGTCCCGTAAATGATCCGCTACACGCTTAATTGCGCCAAAGGCCACGATTTCGAGAGCTGGTTTCAGAACTCAGGGGCGTTCGACAAGCAGAAGAAGCGCGGCCTCGTAACCTGTCCGGTTTGCGGCTCTGCCAAAGTCGAGAAGGCGATCATGGCGCCGCGGCTAGCACGCGCCGACGCTGTGGAAATCGAGCCGCCGCAACCTGCGTCGCCGCCTGCGCCGGTGCAGCCGAACGCGGCGCCTGTACCGATGCCTCCGGTCGCTCCCGGCAAGTCCCCGGTCGCAATGATGTCGACGCAGGAGCGCGAGTTGCGCCAAAAGCTAAAGGAGCTGCGCGACCACGTCACCAAACACGCCAATTATGTCGGCGCGCGTTTTCCCGAAGAGGCGCGCAAGATGCATTACGGCGAAATCGAACACCGCTCGATCTATGGCGAAGCCTCCCCGGAAGATGCCAAGGAGCTGCACGAGGAGGGCATCGAATTTCACCCGCTGCCGATCCTGCCGGATGAATTCAACTAGTGGGCGCGGCTTATGTAGCTTGTTTTCGCCGGTGAATGTCTTTTACGTCAGAAAATGAAATATCCTTGTTGTGTTCGCCGGTATACTCAAGGTCGAAGGCGGTACGGGCCATGAAGACCGGATCGCCGTCGAAGTCCTCGGCGACGGATGACGGATAGCTCGCCACAAACCGATCGAGATTCTTGCGGTTGTCCGCCGAAATCCATCGCGCAAATTGAAATTCCGGCGTAGCCCAGTCAATTTCCAATCCGTATTCGGCGGCAAGCCGTGCCTTCAAGACATCGAGCTGGAGAGGACCAACGACGCCGACCAGGAGAGTGGAGCCATCGGTCGGCCGGAAGACCTGGGTTACTCCTTCCTCCGATAATTCTTGCAGCGCCTGATTAAGTTTTTTTGCCTTCATGGCGTCAGGCAGGCGTACGCGGCGCAAAATTTCCGGTGCGAAATTGGGTACGCCGACGAAGTTCAGATCCTCGCCTTCGGTCAAGGTGTCGCCAATGCGCAGCGTTCCGTGATTAGGTATGCCAACCACGTCGCCAGCATAGGCTTCCTCTGCCAGTGCCCGATCTTGTGCGAAGAAAAATTGAGGCGCCCGCAGGCTCATTGCCTTTGCGGTTCGAGTCTGCTTGACCTTCATGCCGCGACTGAGCTTGCCGGAGCAAAGCCGAACGAAGGCGATGCGATCGCGATGGTTCGGGTCCATGTTTGCCTGGATCTTGAAAACAAACGCCGACATGCCAGGCTCGGTAGCCGACACGATCCGTTTGTCCGCGGCTTGTGTTCGCGGCGGCGGCGCGAGATCAGCCAGAGCATTCAGCAGATCGCCAACGCCAAAATTCTTCAGCGCGCTGCCAAAGAAAATCGGAGTCATATGGCCCTCAGCGAAGGCCAGCGAATCGAACCGCTTGCAGGCATGGCGTACCAGATCGATCTCCCCGCCGAGTGTCACAGCGTCGAGATTGGAGTTCAAAGCGGCGATTTCGGCCAGTGACATTTCGCGCAGGCTGCCGGCACTGCCGGAATCGCCATCGAGGAGCCGCACGCCGCCTGTTTCGACGTCAATCGTGCCCACGAAATCGCGCCCGCGTCCGACCGGCCACGTGATCGGTGCCGCGTCGAGCGCCAGTGTCTTCTCGATCTCGTCGATCAGGTCGAATGGATCGCGGCTTTCCCGATCCATCTTGTTGATGAAGGTAATGATCGGAATATCGCGCAGTCTGCACACCTCGAAGAGCTTGCGTGTGCGCGGCTCGATGCCCTTGGCGGCGTCGATCACCATGACAGCCGAGTCGACCGCCGTGAGCGTTCGATAGGTGTCCTCCGAAAAGTCTTCGTGGCCAGGCGTGTCGAGCAGATTGAATACTCGGCCGCCGTATTCGAAGGTCATGACCGAAGTAACGACCGATATCCCGCGCTCGCGTTCGATCGCCATCCAGTCCGAGCGGGTTGATCGCCGGTCCCGCTTGGCCTTGACCTGCCCGGCGAGCTGGATCGCGCCGCCGAACAGCAGGAGCTTCTCCGTCAGCGTGGTCTTGCCGGCGTCCGGATGAGAGATGATCGCAAAAGTGCGGCGCCGCCCAACCTCGGTCGCGATGGGCGACAGGGTTTCGGCGCCCAGCGACTTCGGTAAGGGCATATTCATGGCCGGCTGGATGTGGCAGTTCCGGAGACTGTGTTCAAGACCGCGACGGCTCAGATGCGCCGGCAAGATCTTCGCGGAGGATTTCAAGCGTGAGCCATTGTTCTTCCGCCGCTGCAATGTCCTGTTGCAGCTTGCCAAGCGCCGCGGTGGTTGTTTCGAACGCGGTGCGGTCGCGGGCATAAAACCCTGGGTCGTCGAGCCTTGCTTTTAGCGTATCGGCTTCCGCTTGGAGCAGGGCAATGGTTTTGGGAAGCGTTTCCAGGGCATGCTTGTCCTTGAAGCTCATCCGCCGCTTGACTGGCAGCGACTCCGGACTATTCGAAACGGCTTTTTGCGCGACCTTCTGCGTTTCCCGTTCAGGCGAATCCCGCGACGGTTGCGCGCCGCGCTGTGCCAGCATGTCGCTGTAGCCGCCGGCATATTCGGTCCATCGCCCGTTTCCTTCCGGCACGATCACGCCATTCACCAGGCGATCGAGAAAGTCCCGATCGTGGCTGATGAGAAGGACGGTGCCGGGATATTCGCCAAGCACGTCCTCGAGAACGTCCAGGGTTTCCATGTCGAGATCGTTAGTCGGCTCATCGAGGATGAGGAGATTGGACGGATTGGCGAGCACCTGCGCCAGCATCAGACGGCCGCGTTCGCCGCCCGACAGCTTGCCGAGCGGCGTGCGGGCCTGTTCGCTCGAAAACAGGAAGTCCTTCATGTAGCTCACGACATGCTTGGCCTGTCCGTTGACAGTGACCGTTTCGCCGTGGCCCCCGGTCAATGCCTCGGCGACGGTGACGTCGGGTTCGAGACTGTCTCGATGCTGATCGAGCGCTGCGATCGCAAGATTTGACCCGAGTCGCACCGAGCCCGCATCCGGCGGCAAGGTTCCAGTCAACAGGTTGATCAACGTTGTCTTGCCGCTGCCGTTCGGCCCCACGATGCCGATGCGGTCGCCGCGCGCAATTCGGATTGAGAAGTCGCGCACGATAGACCGGTCGCCGTAGCGTTTGCTGATGCCGTCAGCCTCGATGACCAGCGCCCCGGACGGCGCGGCCGATCCGGCAGTAATCGTGGCGTTGCCTGCGCTCGCGCGGTAGGTGCGGCGTTGCTCTCTCAGCGCCTGCAATTTGCCGACCCTGAGCATGTTTCGCTTGCGCCTGCCTGTCACGCCGTAGCGCATCCAGTGCTCTTCGGCGACGATCTTACGGTCCAGCTTGTGCTGTTCACGCTCCTCCTCGGCCAGCAGCATGTCGCGCCATTCTTCGAAATGGGCAAAGCCCCTGTCGATACGCCGCGTGTACCCGCGATCGAGCCAGATCGTCGAATCCGAGAGATTGGAGAGAAACCGCCTGTCGTGGCTGATGAGCACCAGGGCCGCGCGCCGAGATTTGAGATCCTGCTCTAGCCATTCGATCGCCGTGAGATCCAGGTGATTGGTCGGCTCATCGAGAAGAAGGACATCGGGTGAAGGCGCCAACGCCCGCGCCAGGGAGGCGCGGCGAGCCTCCCCGCCGGAGAGATGAGCGGGATTTTCCTGGCCAGTCAGGTCGAGTTGATCGAGGAGATGGCGGGCCAGATGGATATCACCGATCGGTCCAAGCCCGGCTTCGACGTAGGCGAGCGTCGACGCGAAGCCGGAAAAATCCGGTTCCTGCGCCAGATAGCGGACCACGGCCCCTGGCTGCACGAAAACAGCGCCGTGGTCCGGCGTAATGTGTCCGGCAGCGATTTTGAGCAGGGTCGATTTGCCCGAGCCGTTGCGTCCCACGAGAGCAACCCGCTCGCCGGAGGAGACGGATAGCTCGGCACCGGAAAGAAGCGGCGTGCCGCCGAAGGTCAGTTCGACGTTTCTAAGCTGAAGGAGCGGGGGAGCCATGTCGACTCGTCAGGTATTTCCATAATGGCTCCAGCACAATAGCAGCCAAGAGAGCGCGCGTGCGCCTTCAGGGTTTAACCGCCCAGCACACGTAATAGGCGCCGAAGACAAATTCCGTCATCTGCATCGGCCCCAGGCGCGCCAGATTTTCCCAAGGCTTGATGCCGGCGTCGCCCATGAAGATCGTTTCCAGCACCTTCTCGCCGAATGGACGGATCAGCTTCTCGGCGAAATTCGGCTGTTTGCCGTCGATCATCGCAAGGCAGGCGCCGGGCTCAAGCGAATCCCAGATGCGCGCCAGCGTCTGCATCGGATATTCCAGGATGTGATAGCAGAGCGAGAGCAGCACCAGATCGGCCGGCGGCACGCGGTACTGCGCGATGTCCTGCTTGACCAGTTCGACGTCGAGCCGCTCTCGCCGGGCGAGATCGACGGCGCGTGTAAACATGCCGGCTGAAAATTCCACGCCGATCAGGTGGCCGTCGCGGCCGACAGCGCTGCGCAAATGCGGAAAATTTCGTCCGGTACCGCAGCCGAGATCGATCACCGTATCGCCCGCAGAAATTGGCAGGCAACGTATCGCCCGCGCGCGGATGCCAAACAATGACATCGCCAAAAGATGATCGATCAGCGTGATGTAGGGCGCGAGCCTGTCGTAGCGCTCGCGCACCCGCGTGCTGTGCCGTTCCTCCGCAACAAGTGTGGCTTGCTGCGGTTCGAGCAAGCCGAACTTTGCTGGACCATGCATAGTAATCGCCCCTTTCCAATTCCCATTCCAAGTCGCGTCGTGAGTCGCAGCATGACCGGCCCGCGGACGAACCGAGGGTTCGCGCCGGCGGTGCCGACGACGCCACACATGCAAAGTCCAAGTAATTTCCGCCTTTAGCGGAGTTTGTCGCCCATTCGCCCCTATGCCTTCGGCTGACCCGTCGGCTTGTTTACGGAGAATTTATGCCGATTTTCCGGCCGTGCATAGGGACGGCAATGTCGCAATGTGGAGATTTCGGGTAATTGGTTAGCGCCGAAGCCTGCGTCGCGCGCACAACCATCAGTGTTCCAAGAATATCAAAAGCACAACGCCGGCAACGACAAACACCATGCCGATCGCTTCGCGTGGCGTTGTCTTCTGGCCGAACGCGTAGCGCGCGACGAGCTGCGCAAACAGCACTTCGATCAGCGCCAGGGTGCGCACGCTGGCGGCAGTGGCGAGCGCAAAGGCAAGAAACCAAAACTGCGAGGCCAGCGCCCCCATGAAGCCGGCGAACAGCGAGCGTTTCCATGATTGTGCGATGGTGACTATCACTCCCGGCTGGCGCAGCAAGAGATACAGCGTCAGCACAATCGCCTGCATCACCAGCCCGACGACGAGCGTGAAAGTCGCGGCCATGACGAAATTCGGCAGGTGCAGATCGAGAATGGCGCCGCGATAGCCGATCGCCGACAGCGCGAACAGGCCGCCGGAAAACAGCCCGATCAGCGTCGGCTTGATGCCGCCGACCATGCCGCCAGGCTTGGTCGACATGATCAGCACGCCCGCCGTGGCGACGATGATCGCGGACATCAGCGGCCATGACACGGCGTCGCCGAGAAAGATGAGCCCGAAGATCGCGACCTGGATCGGCTCGGTCTTGATGTAGGCGATGGTGACGACAAACGAGCGCTCGCCCATCGCCATCAGCATTGTGGCGGTAGCGGCGATCTGCGCGAAGGCGCCGTCGATGACCCAGGGCCAGAACATCGGGCCCGGCCGCGGTAGCGGCACGTTCGTGCCAACGATCAGACCAACGAGGAAGATCAACGCGAACGGGAAACCGAACAAAAACCGCACATGGGTCGCGCCGACCGTGCCGAGCGTGCGCGTCAGCTCGCGCTGCATTGCGTTCCGCAGCGTTTGGAAGAACGCCGCGACGACGGTAAAGACCGCCCAGAGCCAACCGGCGAGGATCACGCGGCCTTCTCCGCGACGACCATGTAATTGGCATCCATGTCGGTCGAGAGTTGAAAACGGTCGGCAAACAAATTGTAGATCACGCCGGCCTCGTCGGTCACGCGCAGGCCCGCCTGTTCGAGTGCGAGTTCAAGCTCATCAGGGGTGATGAACTTGTCCCATTGGTGGGTGCCGCGCGGGATCCAGCGCAGGATGTATTCTGCACCGACGATGGCGAGCGCGAAGCTCTTCATGGTGCGGTTAAGCGTGGCAACGAACATAAGCCCGCCCGGCTTCACCAACTTGGCGGCCGCCTCGATGAACAGATCGACGTCGGCGACATGCTCGACGACCTCCATGGCGAGCACCACGTCGAATTGTTCGCCGGCCTCTGCCAGCGCCTCGGCCGTGGTGCTGCGGTAGTCGATGGCAAGCCCGGCCTGGGCGGCATGGTGCGCCGCCGCGGCGATATTCTCCTCGACCGGGTCGGCGCCGATCACCGTCGCGCCGAGCCGCGCCAGCGGCTCGGACAAAACACCGCCGCCGCAGCCGATGTCGACTATGCGCAAGCCTTTCAGGCTGTCGAGCCGGGCCGGATCGCGCCCGAAATGCGCGGCGGCACGATCGCGGATATAGCCAAGCCGCACCGGGTTGAACCGGTGGAGCGTTGCCCATGGGCCGCGCGGGTCCCACCATTGTCCGGCAAGACGCGCAAAGTGCGCGACTTCGCCGGCGTCGATAGTGCCCGCGGATTTCTGCCGGCGGTCCATGGGGCGGGATGGGTCAGGCGCTCGCCGCGCGCTTGCGCTTGAAGTTGCCGTAGCCAGGACGGTAGCTCTTCTCATCCAGGAACTGCTTCATGCCCTCTTCGCGGCTGTTCTCTTTGTCGTTGTAGCGCAGCGCGTCGCTCTTGGCATTGAGATAATCAGCGGCTTGCGGCTCGTTCATGAAGCGCACGGCGCGGATCGCTTCTTTGGTATAGCGCAGCGCCGCCGGGCTTTTTTCCATGAGCTTCTTGGCGAGCTTGATGGTCTCCTCGCGCAGCCGCTCCTTCGGATAGGAGAAATTCACGAAGCCCATCGCTCTGGCCTGCTTGCCGTCGAACGAGTCGCCGGTCATGGCGTAGTAGAGCGCATCGCGATAGTTCATTGTCTGCGCCACGTTCCAGGAGACGATGCCACCCGGCAGAATGCCCCAGTTGACTTCGGACAGGCCGAACATGGCGTCGTCAGCTGCGAGCGCGATATCGCAGGCGGAGACCTGCGTGAAGGCGCCGCCGAAGCAGTAGCCGTTGACCATGGCGATAGTCGGTTTCGGAAAGGTCGAGAGCTTCTGCCAACGCCAGTTGTTGGAAGCGCGCCGCAGCTTATGCCGCGCCGCCGCATTGCCGGCATTGGCGCGGAAATAAAGCTTGATGTCCTGTCCGGCCGAAAACGCCTGATTGCCCGCGCCGGTCAGCACCAGAACCTCGGTCTCCGGATCGACCGCCAACTCGTCGAGCACCTCGTCCATTTCGAGGTGGACCTGCGGACTCATGGCATTGCGCTTGTCCGGCCGGTTGATCATTAGCCAGGTGATGCCGCCTTCGTTTTCGACATGGATCGCTTCATATTTTTTGCCCGCAGGCATGGTTTTCTCCCTTTGTGGACTGCTGCCCATTCAACAGGCGATCCTTGCAGCACGCAAGGTTAACTGCCGGCGGGCGGCGTCCCAAGCTTTGGTTCCTAGCTGTCGTCCGATGTGCCAGTTTGCGCCGCTTTGGCACGTTGCACTTCGACGCGACCTGAACGAGGATAGGCGCTCGAAATCGGATCGAACATTCCGAAAATCGGGAGGGAGCGATGCAAAAGCTGTTGTGCGGATTGGCCGGCGTGG
>Ga0187784_10003696_pt1 | contig 12365 bp, 10 predicted proteins | sample 1015_SJ02_MP15_2_FD_132964 | JGI IMG/M metagenome (GOLD analysis project Ga0187784, IMG submission 132964) | Tropical peat soil microbial communities from peatlands in Department of Meta, Colombia - 1015_SJ02_MP15_20_MG | ecosystem: Environmental > Terrestrial > Soil > Wetlands > Peat | place... | reverse complement strand
CAAGTGGTCCAACCCAATTGCGGTGCAATTCCCTGCTCGGCACCCAGCTCACAGGGCGGGACTTCTTCCCGCTTCAAGATAAGCTGAGCTTCAAAATCCAGCTCGTCGTTCGAAAAGAAGCGTGTCAGTTCCTGCAGCGGTCTGAAAGCCGAGCCTGTAGGCAGGAATTCCACGTATCGCTCCAGCGGCAAGGGCCCGATCTTGATGCGCACGCGGGCGGTTTGATCCCAGACTTCATCACCCACCATGGCGCCAACGCCCAGTTGTTCGGAGTACGAGTCTACCCCTTCGAAGCTGCACTGATCGCTCTCCGCAACCCTGTACCAACCACCTGCAAATTGTTCCACCTGGATGGGAACATCAAAGTAATCGCTCAGAATCTGCTCCAGCGCCGCCGCCGAGCGCGGATGCTGCGCCAGCAAACCCGAGTAATAAAGCAGACAGTCATCGGGCACCATCTGCCGATTCTGGAGGCCGGCGGTGCCCAGACCGATCAAGTCCATCACATGGTGCGAGAATTCATCGCGTTCGCCGCGTTCGTAAGCAATCCAAAAGCGATACTTCTCCCAGGCCTGAAAGAAAAGCGAGATGATCCGATGGTTAAAAATGTCGAAAAGATCGACGGTCGCGGAATCTCCGCCCCGCGCCCTTTCCGCCGCGAAGACGGTGTAGACAATCGGCAGCACGCCTTCCGGGCCAGTCAACCCCATGAAGTTGACTTTCATCTCCACGGGGCCCTTCGCCGGCCAGGCCAGAGCCTGAATCTCGCTGGCGGGGAAGACCAGCGTCGAATTTCCCTTGAAACGGACCACCTCCGAGGCCGGGGGAGCAAACTTGCCCACCTCGACCCGGTCGGGAAGGAAACGCTCGAGCAGGCGCACGGCCTGGAAAAACTCGAAGAGTTGCGGCTCGTTGCGCAATCGCTCTTCCAGGAGCGTCTTCGTTATATCAAGATCGCTTGGCCGGCTCGCGGTGGCCATTCTTTCAGAACCTCTCGGCGCTGGCGCGTCTTGACGACAAGCTGGCTGAAACTGTTCAGCGACGCATAGAGCGCCAGGAAACGTTCAATCACGGAGGCCAAAAGGAACACTCCCCCGCCCGCAAACTCATCCTCGTCAAACTCCATCTGAACTCGCGTCCCGCGGGCGAAGGTTATACCGTTGTCTGATATGATGCGAGCAAAGTGACGTTGACTCTCCAAACCCACGATTCCCCGATTTGTTTTTCAAGGTCGACAGAATCCGAGAAGTTGTACAGACGGAGGACTTCCTGGAACGCCTCCTTGCCCTCCTCCACGATGGACAGGTAATTCAGCGCCAAGTGGGAAATGAGACGCCAAAGCGCACCCCTCCCCAAAGGTGGGCGAAGGGTTGCGGTGGGCTTGCGCAGGGCCACCGGGCCTTTCACGGAGGCGATTCCCTCGACTTCGAAATCGCCGCTTTCGTTCCCAAACGGCAAGCGCGCCAGGATGTCGCGGTTACTGCACGTGCAGCGGACCGTGATGGTCTCGGCCTCCGGCAGGGAGTTACGCGAGCCGAGATTGACCAGGTGCAGGAACACTTCCGTGCCTTCATCGCCTTTGCGGCGCGAGAGGCGGCGCGTGGTGTGCCAAAAGGTTTGGCTCTTGTCCCTTGAAGTCTTATGGCGGTAAGCGTAAAAAGGCTCGTAATTGATTATCTCGTGAGTTTGGGGGTTCGAGCTCAGGACCTCGTCAACCGAGAATATTTCGGTGGCATTGCGGCGCCGTGCATCCGGCACGATGGGATATTCCGACCGGGTCTGAGTTAGAAGGATGGGTTCAGCCGTCTGAGGAAACAGGTTGATCACCGGCGAACATCCCGAGCGAAGTGTTTTGGCGTTGACCCCCACTTCCAACCGCTGTTGCCGGTGGCTGGCTTCAGAAGGCGAGATGAGGAAAATCAGTTCGGCGCGGGCGCCCTGAGACGCACGCGCCAGCGCTTCCAGCCCGCCAAGCTCAAAAAAGAAGAATTTCTCCGGCAGCGAAAAGTATTCCTGAAGAAGCCGGTAACCCACAAACGACCTGCGAGGATATGGCAGCATGGACTCGTCTTCGGTAAAGCCCATCGGGCGCAAAGAATTCGCGGTCAAGGCGACGGGAGGCTTGCGTGTGTTGACCGGGTCTCTCAGCATTATTTGAGCGCAATTGTTGCTGAGCAATTCGTAAAGCGTGTGGACGATATCCCCTTCGCCATGCAGAAAGAAACGGAGTGAGGTGAGATTGAATTTATGGAAGGTGAGATCAGATAGGCAGCGAAGCTCCACCCGCAGGGCCGCGACCGCCTCCGGGGCACGCAGGGGAGGATTCAGCTTATCCGGTGTCAACCACCTCGCCTCGGCGATCTCCACCGGCCAAAGCATCACATCGTAGCAAGTGCGGAATTTGCAGGGCACGCCCTCGACGGGCCGCGAATAAAGCACCGAGCCGCGGGGAATCTTCAAGCTCGAGGTGAGCTTGCCCTGCGCGGGATCCAGACGAAACTCCGCCACCGTCATGGCGGGGATGGGGCGGAGGAAATGCGGATAGACAACGCTCAGCAGGCCTTCCGTGATCTGGGGGAACTCATCGTCGATCTTCAGGTGAACCCGCGCAGCGAGAAAAGCAAAACCCTCCAGCAGCCTCTCCACGTGCGGGTCGTCGCAGCGCGTGGCGTCCAGTTGCAGGCGCGCGGCTATCTTGGGATGCTTCTCGGCAAACTCCGCTCCCATCTGCCTCAGGAAGCTCAGTTCGCTCTCGTAGTATTCCAGAAGCTCATCGCGCATGCTACGAACCCATGACCTGATATTGCCCGCTCATCGGCTCCAGCATAGTATCGAAAAACACTTGCTCCGGCGCCGGATCCATGCGCAACATTCCCTCGATGCCAAAGCGTATGACGCGTTTATCGTCGCTCCCCGGTTCCATCCTCACCTTGACGTTGAGAAGCCTGGGCTCGAAGATGTTTATCGCAGCCTTGATTGAGTCGAGCAGGAAGGCCTGGTCTTTGACCGACCGGAGATACAAACTGGAAACGTCCGGCAGCCCGTAGTTATAAATGGACCGTCCTACCTCTTTGAGAGAGGCCGGGGACTCTTCGATCGTCTTGCGGCTGTTCAGCAGCCATTCCAGGTCGCGCCGGACCGCGGCCTTCAACTCACGCACGGATTGAGCTCGGCTGAGGGGGGGTTCCAGTTTGCGCTCGGGCTCCAGGTCGATGAGTCGGTCTACCACCGACAACGTGACGGGGCCTTCCCTTTGGGTCGTCGGCATCAGGTTTCAAGGCAGGACATAGCCTGCACAGGATCAAGACGAACCACCTTTTGGAAGAGCCTAAACTTTTCCGATTCGTCTCCCCGTACCCGCTGGCTGTTCTTGATGATCGTCACCAGGGCTTTGGCCACAACTGCCCTATCCTCCCACTCTTCCACGTGATTATTATCGAAAATCGTCACCAAATCGTCGAGAATCGGTTGCGCGATTTGGGCCTGGCCCGCCGCGATGCAGATCTCGACAAGCTGCAGTTTGCGGAAGAACTGGCCCCTTCCTGAAAGTTGCCTTTCCACTTCGCGCCGCATCAGGTCGAGGGCTTTCTGGGCTTGTCCGGCGCTCAGCGCCTGGCGGGCCAACTCGTAGCTATCCACGAATTTGCGGTGCCAGCCGGGAGCGGAGTGATCCTCCAATACCGGCGCTTCCGCCACGGCCGTATCCGAAGGAGCCGTCTCCGGCGCCGGCTCTCCCGCCAGTTCTTTCAACCACGCCCGAGTCTCGCTGTTGGCTGCCGGCGTGTCGTCGAGCAGGTTGATCTCGAAGAGTTGCGGCAGATCCTGCAGGAGGGTCTTCAACTCTGACCGGATAGCCACCGCGATACCGTCATACTTGCTTCCCAATCCCACACAGGCATCCACAACGAAGCGCTGCACATCCAGCCAACCACGGCTGCAGGGAAGCGACATCGCGTTTTCAGCCGCCTCGAGCAACTCCGCCCACTTTCCCTCGATCGCCAGCCGCTTGATGTGCTGCCGCAGCACCGTGGGCGGCCCCTCCAGCAAGGTCATGTCCGATGCTTTAAGGGCAGCGCGCAGCTCACCCCAGCGTAATCCCCGCAGCATCAGGTAAGGCGCTGGGCTGTAAGGGTCCAACTTCCGCAAGGTCTCCGCAGCGCGCACCACGCTGGCGATCGCATCCCGGCGTGAGGCGGGTTCCCCGTCCGCCAGCGGGATAACGATACCGGCTGCCCCGGCCGCACCCCGGCTGGCCGGAGCGCCACCTTCGCCCGCTGCCCCCGCTTCCGCCCCCTGTGGCGCGGCACCCTCCGCTCCCGGCTCAACGGCGTCCGGCTCCGTCTCCCTTTTCTTCTGAAGGAACAGATGAACGGTGCGCCGTACGGTCTCCAGGCCTTTCTTCAGATCTGAGAAGCTTGGCGCCACATCACCAAACTTTTCCTGGCAGAGGGTATCCAGGGCCTGTACGGTCGCAGTGCTGCCGTCCAGCGCGGCCTCAGAGGCGACGTAAAAGGCCTTGGGAGTTTCGGTGAAAGACTTATCGAAAGCCTCCGGCGCTACCTTCCCCTGCCCGAGCAGTTGCGCCCGCGCCTCTTTCTTCTCAGTGGTGTCCGCTTGTTCTTCGTAGCCGACTTTCTTGGACTCGGTGTAGTCCAGCCAGCCATGTCTGGCCTTGTTGATGGGGGCATTTCGGAGCGGTGTAACAAGGTTTGTGCCGATCCAATGGAGCGGCGCCGCCCGCAACTCGGCGTCACCATCTTCAAGCTGAGGGTATAGGCCGTCCCAGAAAGTCCCGACAAGGCCGTGCAGCAGATCCAGACCCTGCTTCAGGCCCGCGAAACCCTCCGTGCGCAGCAAGGCGTCGGTGAGCCATGCGGCAATCTGAAGGTCCTTAGTCTTCGTGGAAAGGGCCTCAACTGCCAACTTCACGACCTGGGGGTAGTCCGCTTTCTTGCCCTCGGTCCTCCATTCACCCTCTCGGACTTCTTCCTCTTCACGGCGGGCTTCTTTGATGTTGTCGTAGAGGGGTGCGAATCGGAGGTCTTCCCCACAGGGCTTTTCGCCTGGAATCGGGTTGAGCAGGTTATCAGGAAGAGGCATTCTGAGCTAAACCGTAACCTGTGGTAAATTGAACTCCAGTTGCCGGACCTCAAGAAGCGGAAACTCCTCACCGTCCACGGACAACATCTTCTGGCCGATGGGCGCTGCCGTTCCCGACTCGTCTTCTTCCCAAACCGTCACCCGCCCCAGCCGGACAGCGTCATCGGAATGCTGCCAAGCAAACGGGGATAAGGCCGGTATCAAGACTTCCCCGAGTTCCGTACCTTTGAGCGCCGGACCGGCGCGAACCACGGCTGGAGTCCACAGCAGGTCTCGCAACCGGCGCGGCGGCTCGATTTTGACCGAGGCTAAATGTTCAAAACTGATCCAGAGATAATTTCCGCCAGCAAAAATTTCCAGCCGAGGTCCAATCCGGGGATCGCCGTCCGAAATCGCCTGAAAGGGCTTCCCGTTCAGTGTGCCGGTAACCGATTCAGAGCCCGAACCTGCGTCCCCCATAGGCTTTGGGTATTCCTTCTTCTGAAACAAGTCCTGGCGCGTTCGTTCAGCGTGGAGGGCGCTCCGGTAAAGCAGGGCTCCCATGCCGCTGTTGGGACCGGCTTCCGCCAGGAGATCCAGTTGTTTCTCCGCTCGACCGTAGTCTCCCGAAAAGCAGAGCAGTTCAAAGAGGAAGGTGCGGCGCCGCACGTCATCAGGGCTGTTGCGCAGTTCCGCTCCCAACGCCTCGATCGCCTCCTTGAGTTTTCCCGCCTGAAAGAGGTGATTTGCGTTTTCCATGGTAGTGTCGCGCTGACGCCGCAGGGCGGGGTCAGCACCGTGGGCCAGACTACAGCCTACTTCGTTTGCTCCCTCTTCCTGAGGTCGTACACCACCTCGCCTCCGGAAACCAACTTACCATCCGCGCCTTGCACCTTGTAATCGTAATCGATGGAAGCGTAGGAAACCGAAATGGATTCCGTACCGGTATCTTCACCTGAGGAGCCTCCGACTTGAAAGCTCGATACGTAGACTTCCGTCAACTTGATGATCAGGAAATCTTCCGGAGTCTTTCCGCCGGTCTGTTTGCTGCAATAAAGCGTCGCCTCGTTGGCGTGATCGCCGGTGACGCAAAGGCCCAATAACTTGGGGCTGGACTTGTCCACTCTCTTGGTAAAACTAAGATCGGACATCGAGACTTTTCCCGCGCTCATACCTTCGCCGACGATGGTTGTCGGGTTGCTCGCGCCCCAACTCCAAGACAGGAGTTCGATCTGCCCCTTGTGCTTCGTGGAGGCGCTCTCGCCCGGCGCTTCCTTAATTTCCAGATGGTATTCAATCGCCATATTCTTCTCCTCGTGAGATTTGGATTTTGAAAGAATACGGGGCGGACCCATGCACCAAGCCCACCCCCAAAGCTGCTACTTATTGACCGGTTGCGGCAGTGATGCGACCAGCCGCAACGAAACCGTGAGCTCATCGAGTTGGAAGTGCGGACGCAGGAAGGCCACGGCACGGTACACACCAGGTTTGCCCTTTACCTCTTCCACATCCACGCGCGCTTCACGCAAGGGGTACTTGGCCTTCACGGACTGGGTTGCGGAGTCGTCCGTGGTTATGTATTGGGCAATCCAATGGTTCAGAAACTTCTGAATCTCTTCGCGAGAAGTGAAACTGCCGATCTTATCCCGCATCATCGCCTTCAAGTAGTGGGCAAACCGGCAGGTGGCCATGATGTATGGCAACTGCGCGGAGAGCCGGGCATTGGCATTGGCCGCATCGCTGTCATACAACTTGGGCTTGTTGGCGGACTGCACGCTGAAGAATGCTGCCTTGTCCGTCCCCTTGCAATGCACCAGCGGGATCAACCCCTGGTCGGCCAGTTCCTTCTCGCGCCGATCGGTGATTGCAATCTCCGTGGGGCACTTCAACGCCACATCGCCTTCATCGGTTCGGAAGGTGTGAGCCGGTAAGCCTTCCACCAAACCGCCGCCCTCCACTCCCCGGATGGCTGCGCACCAACCGTACTGAGCGAAGGCGTTCGTCAGCCGCGCTGCCATGGCATAGGCGGCGTTCCCCCAAAGATATTTGGAATGATCGGTGCCGTCCACACCCTCTTCGTAGTTGAACGCATCCACCGGCGCCGTGTCCCTGCCATACGGAAGCCGCATCAAGACGTGTGGCACACAGAGCCCCACATACCGCGAATCTTCGCTCTGGCGAAAGCCCTTCCACTTGGCATATTCCGTGGTGTCAAAAATCTTGGCGATGTCGCGTGGCTGGTCCAGTTGTGTGAAGCTCTCCATATTCATGAGCTGCGAGGAAGCAGCGGTCAAAAAAGGAGCGTGCGCCGCCGCCGCAACGTTCGATACCTTCTCCAGCAGCTCCAGGTCCTCCGGATGCTTGCTGAACTCGTAGTCTCCGACAATCGCCGCAAACGGATCGCCGCCAAAAACCCCGAACTCTTCTTCGTAGATCTTCTTGAACAAGGCGCTTTGATCGAATTCCGGGGCCCGCTGCAGGTCACGCAGAAGATCCTTCTTCGATACGTTCATGACGCGGATCTTCAACATCGGGCTGGTCTCGCTCTGGCTGAGAAGATACTTCAAGCCGCGCCAGCTTGCTTCCAGCTTTTGAAACTGGGGATGGTGCAGGATTTCATTGAGTTGAATGGAAACCAGGTGGTCGATCTGCGCGACCCGGGCGTTAATCATCGCTTCAGTGTCTTTCGAGATCGTGACCTGCCCTTCCAGCACCTGGTTGATAAACTCCTTCACCAGGCTCTTGCCCCGCTCCCGGGTGGTCACGTCCGTTCCTACCTTGCCTTCTTCAACGATCTGGTCCAGCAATCCCTTTTCCGCTACTTGCTCTGTCGCCGCTGCCGGCGTCTTAACCATTTCCTGGTTAGCCATTGGAACCCTCCTTCTCTTCCCCTTCCTTCTTCCCACCTAGTTCCGCTCTCAACTGGTTCAACTTTTCCGTGTTGCTGACGGCTTCAAGCAAAACTTGATCGAGCTTGTCGTTCGTCTGCAGCGTTCCTTTCAGGTCGTTAAGGCGGGTGCGAAGATCAAGCAGTTCGCGCAGAGGTTTGACCTGCTTGGCCACATTCTCCGGCGAGAAGTCGTCCATGCTCTTGAAATCCAGACCGACCTTCAACTGTCCTGCATCAGCATCCTCGCTAAGCTTGTTTTCGACCGCGAATTGCAGATGAGGCTTCATGCTCTCCAAAACACTGTCGAAATTGTCCGGGTTTACTTCAACGAATCTCCGGTCCTTCAGCCGTGGTAAGGGCTCTACAGACTGACCGGAAAAATCACCTAGAACTCCCATTACGAATGGAAGCTCCTTAACTTCTATGGCGCCACCGGTTTCCACGTCATAGGTGACATGGACACGCGGCGGACGCACCCTCTCAAGCTTCTTCTGGACGCTCTGTGGCATTGGGCACCCCCCTATTGGAATTTCGTTTTATCTGATTTTCCCGAAACCAGCCACGTTTACCATGTTATGAAGAATTTGTCAATGCAAATTTGAAGGCTACAAACGCCCTGCGAGTTCCGTCCGAGTCTATATACAAAATTAGGTCATTCCCGCGAAAGCGGGCAGCCATTGTGTTCGAAACTCACAATGGACCCCCTGTCGCAGGATAACGACGCACGTGATTTTCATTCCTTTGGGTGGGCCGTAGGCCCATAACCACTAGCAGGCTTCGGCGCTTCCCCGATCACTTCATCAGGAGCGCCGAGCGTGCCAGTTCCTGCAAAATCTGGTCTGTCTCGGCATCAATCTTTTTCTCTATGACCTGCATGTCAACCACGGGCTGGTCGCCCTCCTGCAAGGTCAGAGTCCCGGACTTGAACAACTCGAGGAGATCTCTTCGGAGAGCGGCGTGATCGCGCGTGCCATCGATCAGCATCACCACTCCTCTTTGCAGTGAATCGCTCAGAATCAGGCTTCGGCAGTGGAGCGTGGTTGCGACGTTTCCGTCTCGTGCCTCCAACCGGGCCAGCGGGTTTGCCACCGGCCTCTCGCTGACCTGAGTGGCAAAAGGCGGAACGTGAATGTGCAACTCGAGCAGTCCCGCCAGGTACGCGCGCCATACGAAATCTGCAACCTCCGAGGCAGTGTCCTGGTTTGGTTTGGGAACAAACCCCAGCCTCTGGCGCGCCCTGCCCTCAACTTCTCTCACTAGCTTGTCAAAAGGGACTCGCTCCGGGCGTGACTCGATGAGATACCAGAACACCGAGCGCGCCAGAAGATTTGCGGTAGTGAGTTCCGTTCCAATACTGCTGCGAAATGTTTCCTCCGCTTCTGGAGAGAGGTTCGGGGATTGCGCTTTCGGGCGCGCCTGGGTTGATACGTAGAAGGACCTCACCGAAACGGATTTCCCGGAGCGGTCGAGTGGCACATCGTCGTGGCACAGGAGAGTTTTCCGGAAGGCCCGCCCACACATGAAGTCCAGGTACTGCTCCCTCAGAAGGATGTCGTCGGAAATCTTGTCGAGCACTTCTCTTGCCTGCGGCGACAGCCCCCCACTGTGCATCTCGAAAAAGTCAGTTTCGCCCAGAAACTGCAACCCATGGCGCTGGGCGTTTTCCATGAATTGGTAAAAATAGAACGGTTGGAAGTCGTGCGAAAGTTCGTCATGGTAAAGCCCTTCTCTTGATCGCGCAGACATCCGCTCGAACTCGTCCAGAAGCGTTTTTGTATAGGGCTCGCCATCCTGGCGCGAATGTGCCAACAACTTCAGCAAGGTCAATGCCTGCTGGAGCTGCTGCTGCGGGTCACGGAAATCACGATTGTGGAACAAAATCATCTCGCGCACCATCACCCGGGAATGACTCCCTGGAAACGCGTCGTAGCTGACATAAGCAATTCCCTGGGGTTGTAGGCTACCTTTGCAGATGGCCAGGATCTGTTCGCGAACTTCGGCGGGAACCCAGGTGTAAAGACCGTGGGCGATGATGTAATCGAACTTGCCGTAGTCCGGGGCCATCTCCAGCAAGTCCGCCTGCCGCAGGGTAAGATTTTTCAACCCCAGAGCCTCCACCCTGGCTTTCCCACGCGCGATGGGTTTCCCTGCCAGGTCGATTCCCACAAATTCGCTTTCCGGCAGACCAATGGCCATGGCTAACAAGTTGGCGCCGCTGGAACATCCCAACTCCAGCACCCGACAGCGCTCCACCGGCGCCGGCCGCATGCCGAAATGCAACCCGACTGTCGCCAGCCGGTCAGGATGCGTGTGAGAGATGGGAAGCGATGGGTAGGCGACTTCGTCGTAAGGGTTCAAATCAGGATTTGACATCTTGATAGCTCTCAGAACGTTGCATCCCCTGTCCCCGCCACGTGGAAAGACGATTTCAAACGGACCTCGGAAGGGCGGGGCTTTAGCCCCCTTATGGTTGCGGGCTTGGAAGGGCCTTTAGGCCCCGAAGCCAAGCCGCTTCAGGGGCTAAAGCCCCATCTATACCTCGCGAGATCAGCGGCGGGGCTGAAGCCCCGCCCTTCCGCTTCCGACGAACAGGTTCGCTTACTAACTCAGCTGAGCGCCAGCGGCCGTCGCCTCAGGATTCCCAGCGTCCAGCCAAGGCGCTGACAGGGTCAGCCACTGACTGAAATCGAACCAACCGCACCGCCGGCTGATCTTTCAAGGAGGCAAGCGGCATGAAACCTCTCTCCATCATCTCCTCTGCCGCCGTCTGCGTCAAAAGCGTTTCGGCGCACGGCAGGGTTTCCGTTTCTCCATCTAGCTTATAGATGTAGACAGGCAACCCGTCTATTTCCGAAAGAGTACCGGGCTGTAGATCCCACGCTTGCTCTGCAAAAGACTGCGCCAATAACAGGGCGGTCGCAAAGGCTGCATTTCCCCAGAGGTAATTCTCGCGGATGCCGGGATCCGGCATTTCTTCGAATTGGAAACGCTCCACGGGCTCGGTATCCTTTCCGTAGGGCAGCCGCAAAAGAAAACGAGGCAATGCCAAGCCCACAAAGCGAGCCTCGGGAGAACGCCTCAACCTTTGCCAGGATGCGGCAGCCTCGCCGGACATCGCAGGTTTCCATTCCTGCACCTCAGGCAGGCCGAGCGCGGAATCGCAACCCAGAAGGCGCGGACTCGCGCCCGCGATGAAGGGCGCGCCGGCACTAGCCGCCACTTTGCCTATCCGAGCCAGCAATTCGCTATCCTGCAAGCTGGGCCCGAAGGTGAGATCTCCGGCAATCACTGCCCAAGGGTCCGCCCCCGGCGTGCCGACCGTCTTTTCCACCAGCAACCGGTACATTCCCGTCGATCTCAAATCGCCGGACGTCAACAAGTCTTGGACGAGTTCCGGCTTCGAGACGTCGATGAGAAACAACTTGAGGTGAATATCCGTTTCGATGTTCTTCACCAGAAAGTAGACCGCGCGCCATGCCGCTTCCAGGGCTTGGAAGGCTGGTGCGTGTAGTAAAGCTCCCATCTGCGCGCTGGTGGCTTTGTCAATTAAGCCAATCAGCTCCGCCTGTCGAGGATCTGTTTTAGCTACCAGATGAGGGCCAACAAGCTTCTGCAGCAGCCGAGTCCATTCGTCCGGCCGCTTGGATGACTGATCCTGTTGTGCCTTGCTTTCGGTTGCCTCCAGCATCTCGTCCAGGAGACTTCCCGAAACCAGGCTCTGTACGTCCGATGCAGAGACTCGAGGCGAGGACGCTGGCTTCTGCGTCTCTAAGGACGCGGGTTGCGGTGGCGGGGCAGCAGCTTGCGCCCCGGCGGAGGTCAGTTCCGCCGCCATCTTAGCGAAGGTCGTAGAATCGGCGAGCTTGCGACGCGTTTCCCGCAACTTCTGGAATATCTGAACCTGCTCGAAGAGACGGTCAGGATGAAAATCGTCCAAGTCCCCAAAACGCAATGAGATGCAGAGGTCACCCCCTCCTCCCGGCGTTAGGTCCAGTCGAGGCGCGAGCTTGGCCAGCACGGAATCGAAGTTGTCGCGATCGACCATGAGCGGACGGCGGGCAGCGAGAGCATCCCCGCTCTCGAGCAGACCACGGTTGGCACGGCCGCTAAAATCCCCCAATATGGCAACTCGAAAAGGAGTCTCTGCTTCTGGCCTTGCCTGCGCCTGCTCCCGACCTGCAGTCACATCAAGACGAATCTCACCGGACCAATGGCGGGTTGACATGACTACTCCAATTTTGCTGATGTAGTATTGCCTGAACTGTCTGAACAATTGTACGACAATTTAGACCTACCACCAAGTCCGTTGCCGCCATGGAGTGCGGCAGCGAAGCTGCCGCCTTGGAATTACAGGCGAAAAGATCAACCCGCTGTCATCCTGAGCGCGCCGAAGGAT
>Ga0187784_10003695_pt1 | contig 12366 bp, 7 predicted proteins | sample 1015_SJ02_MP15_2_FD_132964 | JGI IMG/M metagenome (GOLD analysis project Ga0187784, IMG submission 132964) | Tropical peat soil microbial communities from peatlands in Department of Meta, Colombia - 1015_SJ02_MP15_20_MG | ecosystem: Environmental > Terrestrial > Soil > Wetlands > Peat | place... | reverse complement strand
GTGCTCGACATCGGAATGCCCGACGTGGCCGTACAAAAGGTGAAGCAGACGTACTCAGCGCTGGTCGGAGCCCTCAGTCCCTACGATGAAGCGGCAATTTACACCTACAGCAGCACGGTGAGCCAGCTTACCGACTTTACCCGCCGGGCTGAAAAGCTGACCGCAGTGCTGAACGAATTGAAACAGGTGCGCGGCCGCAACAATGGCCCGGCGGTGCTAAGCGGGCCGATGTCCGGTGGTCCGACGGTCAATGGAGCTCCGGTGGGCGGGCCAACGATTGCGCCCGTAAACACGCCGCCGCGTGAGGCGCACGTCCTGAATGACGCCATCCTGCGGGCAGCAGTCGACCTGAGCAAGCGCGAGCGCACCCGCCGCAAAGTCATCTTCGTCGTCAGCGATGGGCGCGAATTGGGCAGCCGGGCCAGCTACCGGGATGTGCTGAGGGTGCTGGAAACTCACGATATCCAAGTAAAGGCGGTGGTGCTCGATAGCTACTCTGCGCTCCTCCGCGAAGCGGAGAAGATTCATCTTCCCGGCCAAGGCTATAGCGACATTCTACCGAAGTACGTATCAGCCTCCGGTGGAGGGCAGGTGATTACGGTCCCGAAACATGCCCCCGCGAATCTCACTGGGGAGATCGTTACCGAGGTCGCCCGCGGTGCCAGGATCCGCAACGAGATCGAAAACGCCTATGCGGCGATCACCTCTGAGGCCCGGAACCAGTACACTCTCGGTTACGCGCCCCAAGCCATAACAGGCAGCTCGGCCTACCGCGATATCAACGTGTTGGTCGACCGCAAGGGACTTAAGGTCTACGCCAAGGATGGATACTACCCGACGCCCTCAGCTCGGTAACGATCTCTCTGTAATAACAGAGGCTTGCGGGAACGGAGCCAGACAGGGGTCACCTGAGTAACCTGTCTGGCATACCCTTGGTGTGATATAAAAGCCGCGAGCCCCCTAAAGCACATTGGTGTGCGCGGCCGGCCTTAACGTAGTCGCGCACCGTAAGGAAAGCCTTTGAGTTTCATCAACTTCGCAGCCCGCGAGATCAACTGCAAGATCGTGTACTATGGCGCCGGCCTAGGCGGCAAGACCACGAACCTGCAGATGATCTACCAGAAGACTGCGGACCAGCAGAAGGGCAAGATGATCTCGTTGGCCACGGAGACTGAGCGTACCCTGTTCTTCGACTTTCTGCCGCTCGATCTCGGCTCGGTGCGCGGCTTCAAGACTCGCATCCACCTCTACACCGTTCCCGGCCAGGTTTTCTACGATGCCAGCCGCAAGCTGATTCTGCGGGGCGTGGACGGGATTGTGTTCGTTGCCGACTCCCAGGAACAGCGCATGGACGCCAACGTCGAAGCGCTCGACAATCTCATGTCGAACCTGAAAGAGCACGGCTACGACTTCAACAAGATTCCCTACGTGCTGCAGCTCAACAAGCGCGACCTGCCGAATATTCTTCCCGTGGAAATGCTGACCACCGAACTCCGGCGCAAGAACGAGCCGGTCGTGGAAGCGGTCGCGTTTCAGGGCGCCGGGGTGTTTGAAACTCTGAAGGAAATCGCCAAGCAGGTGCTGCAGGAACTGAAGGCCGGCGGCTAAGAAACCAGGCAACCTGGACTATCGCGCAGGACGGTTTTGAGTGACATCGCCTGCTTACAGAGGTTAGGAAATTGCACGGTGACAGCCGAGTCGGATCGTTGTTTACCCGATCACCGCAACTTCGCATACTCGGCTTTGGCTTGCCTCAGGATGGGGGTCGGCATCTTTCCAAGGGTGGAGAGAGAATCAGAGCCGTCTTCATTGTGGCAATTCTGTCTGTTTGACGAGCACTACATCGGAATTGGTATGAAATCGAAGGACGCCAAGAGTCTTGTTGTCCCTCGACCAGTGAAACTGATCAATCTGCTCGGCATCGAAATTGGTCAGCTTCCGACCCGAAGATGCGCCATCTAAGGGCTGAATCCACAGGTTGTCTACTCCTTTTTCGCGGATCGGATAAACCACAGCCCTCGAATCCGGTGTGAACTCGACTCGACCTGAGATGTGCTCATGCGCTTTTATCATGCGTGATGCTCTGGACCTAATCTCGAAAACCACAATTCTAGGGTCGGCTCCGTGTTCCCCTGAAATCGGATACGCCAACATTTCGCCGTTAGGTGATAGTCTAGCGGCGGCACTGAAGTAAGTGTTCGGAATTTGCTGTACCTGCATCCCTTCTGAATTACCGCCATCCAATGGAACTCGCCGCAACTGCATGGCTTGCCAATCTAGGTAGTACACCCACTTGAGGTCAGGCGAGCAACCTGCAATTTCTTCTTGCTTGCCAGTCGTGAGTTGCAGTGGATTAGAGCCATCAGCATCCGTGCGCCAGACGTTGACCGAACTCGTGCCTCGATGGAAAGCCCACAGCAACAGTAAATAACGTGTCCCACAGGGGGAAATGCCCCAAACTCCATCATCACGAAGGAGTGTCGTGCGAGCCTTCGTGTTGCGATCAAGTCGAATTACCTCGGTCAGATCGCTGACTACTAAGTTCGCATCATTTGCCCAAGCGAAAGCCATTCCGCCTGCTGGAGCCGCGCTGACGAGAGTCTGCAATGCGGCGGGTTTCACTGCCGTTGCGCTCGGGTAAGGAATAAGAGACAGGCTCCAAAGCCGTTTCGTCTGCACTGTGGCGATGGTTTTCGCATCGCTGGAAAGTGTCAGCGTCGTGTAGTAGCTGGTGTCATTTGTAATCGGCTTCAGGAGCATTTGTGGATATTGAAAGTACCCCAATTGTGCGCGAGTCCAACTATCCTGATAGACAACAAGAAGCCCCTGCTTGTCCGGCAGCCATTTCACATCGTTTATGGTCTTGTCGTTAAACCTCGCCAGTACACGATTCTTGCCTCGCAACAAGTCCCATGAGTCCAACTCACCAAGGGTGGTTTTATCTGGCTGGAACATGCTGTACACGATCTCTTTGCCATCTGGTGCCCAGTCCAGCGAGCGAGGTATCTTTAAGAGTGCCCCGGTCTGGAGTAATTTTTCATCGGCACCTTCGATTGTCTGGCCCAACAGTTGATAACTCCCGGCAGCAGGGTCTCCAACGCCGAACACAATCCGGTGACCGTCTGGAGAGATAGCGATCTCCGTGTCGATGTTGCGTACTACTGTCTGTGGCGTGCCACCGTGCACAGGAATCCGGTACAGATCGAAAACGGTATGTACATCATTTGCGGCTTTGCGGAAATAGACGTAGTTCCCGTCCGGCGAAAAGGCGAGACTTTCATAATGCGAAGCCGATGGTGGGATGACCTGTGTATTGCTACCCGTGGGCACGTTGCGCAGCCAGAGGCTCTGGAGTCCGCCGTCGTCCGTGACGCTCAGCACAAATTTGCCGTCCGGAGAGATCGCAGCCGATACAGCTTTTCCAGAATTCGTGATCTGCGCAATTGTGAAGTCCTGAAAAGGGCTAGGAGCAGGACGATGGAGCAAGGAATAAATGCCGAAGGTTCCCGCGCCGAGCAGCATCAGAAGAGCAGCGATGCCAGTCGCCATTCCCCATTTGTGCTGCCTCGCAATCGCGACCACGGCGGAACTACTGACGGCGTGTGATGCGGTAGCTGACTGTGGCACGATACCATCTTCCGCTCGTGCTGCGGGCTGGCGGCTGGAATCTGTGTCCCGCTTTAGCCGTTGCAACTCCGAGCGCATGTCCGAAGCGTGCTGATAGCGGAGGTCGCGGTCTTTTTCCAGCGCACGGTTGATAATCCGCTCTAGTTCTGCCGGAAGGTCGGGGTTCAACCGCACGGCTGGCGTGGGCGTCCCGTCCAGGATGGCTTTGAAAATCAGCCCTGCACTTTCTCCGCGGAACGGCAATGTTCCAGTCGCCATCTCGTACAACACGGCTCCGAACGAAAACAAATCTGTGCGTGCGTCCAGTTCCTTCGCCCGTACCTGCTCTGGCGACATGTAGGCGATGGTGCCAACAGCTTGACCAGGGCTCGTCAGGTGTTCCTCCAGCGTCACCGTCGATGCTGCGGTCGGTCCGCCGTCTCCAGCGTTGCTAAGAACGGGTACGACCTTCGCCAACCCAAAATCCAAGACCTTTGCATGTCCTCGCTTCGTGACGAAGATATTTGCAGGCTTGATGTCCCGGTGGACGATGCCAGCAGCGTGAGCGGCATCAAGTGCGTCCGCCATCTCAATTCCAAGCGATAGCACATCTTCGGGCTCCATCCGCTTGCCGCCGATACGATGTTTCAAAGTCAATCCGTCCAGATACTCCATCGCGATGAACGACCGACCGTCGTGCTTGCCGATCTCATAAATAGTGCAGATGTTCGGATGGTTCAAGGCTGAAGCAGCACGTGCTTCGCGACGGAATCGTTCCAATGCGTTCGGATCGTGAGTAACGTCTTCAGGCAGGAACTTCAGAGCGACGAATCTGCCAAGTTCGGTGTCCTCCGCTTTGTAGACGACACCCATCCCGCCACCGCCCAGCTTCTCGACGATGCGGTAGTGCGAAACCGTCTGGCCGATCATTTGGCTGAAATCTTAGGTCTGGGCGCAGGGCGAGTCAATGAAGACGGAAGGCCTGCGGTATGCCGACGTCAATTGACGCAACATCCTCGATTTCACTCACGACGGCGGTTGGGGGTTGCTTAATCGCTGTCCCCCATTACCGACGTAAGCGAATCGTGTGATTTTCTGCTGCGCCTGCATTCATCGTCCGCTAGCCTGAGCACGGGGCGCGGTGGGTCCGGCGCGTCCCGGGACTCTCTCGTGACTCTACTTGCTTTCATCGTCCGCTCGAACGATCCCACTGCGCTGGTGATCTGGTCGGTGGTTGGCTTCTGCGCCGGAATCGGCCTGTTCGTCCAGGGATTTCGCTTGCTGTTGCGGCGCCGCCTGATTCTCGACACGCCGTTCTCGAAAATTCGCAGTGCTCCCATGGGCATGGTGGAAATCAACGGACTGGCAGTCGGTCCCTACACGATGGTCGCGCCTATCACGGCGCGCCCCTGCTATTACTACCGAACCCTGGTCTGGGAGCTGAAACAGCAGGGAAAGAACAAATCGTGGGTCAAGGTCGCCGGTGAGTGCATGCACCTGCCGTTCTTCGTGGACGACAACACCGGCCGCCTGCTAGTGGATCCGCGCGGCGCCGATCTCGACCTGCATCGCGATTTCGAGCAGGAATTCTGCAATTCCTTTTTCACCACCAAAGAGCCGACGCCTCCCAATGTGGTTGCATTTCTGGGCCGCCACGGGGTCGCGACCCGGAACAAAATCAAGGTGCAAGAGTACTGCATCAAGCCTAAGAACGCTCTGTTCATCCTGGGCACATTGGCGGAGAATCCCGGACTTGAAGTCACGCCGCAGCCGATCGTAAACAACGAACCCATTCGTTCCACTTCTTCGGACTTTTCCATCTCGATCAATTCGTTTTCCATCAACCTGGGTTCGCCCGGTGGCAGCGGGAATGCGGCTTTCGAACAGCGATTCGCGGAACGGTTCAACGTTCTGCCGCAGCCGCTTCAAACGTCTCCGGGAGTCACTGCCAGCGCGCGGGAGGGGAATCCGGCGCCGGGCGAAAAAGTTGCCAACGCATTGTTGAAAGCGGGAATCTCGAACCCGGCCTGGGCGGCGGCGGGATTAGCTTCAGCGGGCGCAGGGACGGCAGTGCAGGCAGCCAAGGACCCGTCCCCTTCGCTCAATGTCACCAACCGCTCCAACGCCGAGAGCAATTCAGCCGCAAACGGCTTCGACGCGCATCCGCGGGTCGTGCTGATGAAGGGCGCGAACAACAAGACTTTTCTGATCTCCTGGCGCAGCCAGAAAGAAGTCGCGCGCGCCTTAGAATGGAAAAGCACGCTGATGATCTGGGGAGGGCCCGTGTTGGCCCTGGTCAGCCTCTACGTCTTCCTGAGCATCGAAAAGCTGCTCTAACCGCGCCTCGTCACGATCACGCCGGTACCCACACTGCTAACACCCAGTTCCGCTGTTTTGCCTGTCTTGTCGCGGGTCCCGGCACATGCCCTCTAGTACAATCAAATGTGTGAGCGACGCCGTACGCATCGGAATCCTGGGCGATTTCAACGCCGAATTTCGCTCGCATCACGCCACTAGCGATTCCTTGCAGCATGCCGCCCGCAAACTGGGCATTAAAGTGGAATCGGAATGGATTCCTACGCCCTCCCTCTCCGATCGAGGAGCGGAAGAAAGGCTGGCCGCGTTCGACGGCCTGTGGGCTTCTCCCGGGAGCCCTTACAAGAGTCTCGAAGGCATGCTCAAAGGCATTGAGTTCGCGCGGCGGCGGGACTGGCCGTTTCTCGGCACCTGCGGAGGATTTCAATACGCCTTTATCGAATTTGTCCGCAATGTTCTCAGTATCAGAGATGCCGACAGCGCAGAGAACCAGTCCGGATCCAAAAACATCGTAATCTACCCGGTGGCCTGTGCCGTCCCCGACCGCAAGGACAGTGCTCCCAAGCTCTCCGGCGCGGTTCCGGAGATTCGCCTGCGGCCCGGGTCTTACCTGCAGTCGTTCTACGGCAAGGGGAAAGAAACTGTAACCGAAGAGTTCTTCTGCAACTTCGAAATCAACCCGGATTTTGAATGGGCCGCTATGGAAGCCGGATTCCCGGTCGTGGCGCGCGGTCCGCACGGCGAGATTCGCGCCATCGAGTCCCCCACGCACCGGTTCTTTCTGGCCACGCTGTTCCAGCCTCAGTTGTCTTCCACAGAAAAGAAGCCGCATCCGTTGGTGCTGGCGTTCGTGCAGGCTGCGGCCGACTGGAGCAAGAAGAAGCTCGACGATAGCGTGCTGGAATAAAGCCAAGGTGGCAAAGTGGCGAAGTTTCAAGGTCGCCGGAGTCTTAGAGCCTCACAACCTCGAGACTTTGGAACGTTAAACTTTCTCGGCCACGTTACTAAAGTCCCGACCCCCCGCGCGTTATCGTCCCATCACCATGCGCATCTGGAGCCCGGGCGCGCGTCCGAATAGACTCAGGCCGAGTCGGTCGCCCTCCCCAAACCCCCGCGTCCGCCGGAGTCGTGCGCGCCATGCATATGCAACTGGTTAACTCGTTCCGCATTCCTTTCACCAGCCTGGTCAACTACATTCCCGTCATCGCCACGGTGGTAACTTGTTTTTTCAGTGTGGTGCTGGCTCGCGCCACCCTGCGCTACGTGGAGGCGACCGACAAGGGCCTGGCTTTGGCCCGCGAAGAATTCGAGCGCGAGTGGTCGCCCGACCTGCACATCAAGATGGAGCGGATCTCCGCCACCGAGGCCAAAGTGATTGTGACCAACCTGGCGAAAACCTCGGTTCTGCTGCAGTTGCTTCAGTTGCGCAAACTCTCCCATGCCATGCCGTTCGAGCGCTGCCGGTTAAATGATCCGCTGGTCGGCGGCATGACTTGGACGCAGGAAATGGGCAAGCGCATCATCGCCTGCACCGGGCACGAATTCGAGGGTCCGATCGCGGCCTGTATCACGTTTTATGCCTCTGGCCGCATGTACCGCACCGACTGGTTCCGCTCGCAGATTCAGGTCAGGGAAGGCCGGATCGCCAGCCTGGAGCCCAGCACTATGCCCACCCGCCGCGTGCGCGTGCTCGACCGCAAAGGCCCGGAACGTCGTCGCGAGTTCGTACAGGACGTCACCGCCGACGTGACGCCGAAAGCCGACTCGGACTCGGAGTCGGACTCGAAACCGGACGAGAAATTCTTTGTGACTGGGGCCTGAAACCCGGCTCCAGCCTCACCCCGGCCGCAGTTCGCATTTCGGAACGCGGTGATCCCAATCCTTGCGTTTTTGCCTCAAGAGCGCATAATTGCGCTTCCTCTTTTTCCCAGGAGGCCTTATGCCGCTTCTTATCCCCACCCGGCGAAACAGCCTCGTATTGGCGTCCCCTTTTTTCGGAATATTCGCAGTGGCCGTATTTCTGGCTGGCATGTCCCAGGCCCAAAACGCCGCTCCCGCGCCCAACTCTGATCCGAACTACCAGGCGCTGCGCAACCTGACGCTGAGTGGCGAGGGCGTCAGCGTCACTAACTTCGAACTCAAACGCGATGCCGGAACCTTTCATCTGCACTCGGGTACGGTTTGCTTTACCGCGCCGGTCAACGGAAAGGTGACGGGCGCGGTTTTTGCGGGAGATGGAAATTTCGTTCTCGATCCGCCTACCGAGACCGAGAGGAAGTCGCTAAAGCTGCTGACCAAGGAAGACGAGTTCAGCGAGAATTTCAGCCAGATGGTGTTGCGCTTCACAGATTCGACCTACGACGACATTAAGAAAGCCGGCAGTCCGGGCGCATCCGGATGCGACGCGGGTCCGCTGAAAGATAGCCAGCACATCACCCGCCACAAGCTCAAGAGTAATTTGGAGGCGCGCCTTCTGGAGGACGTACTGAGTCCGGAGCCCGGCGGATATTTTCTGGCGTTCATTCACGGTAAGCATTACGACGGTCAGGAACTGTACGAAATTGATCCGCACGAGGGGCGATATGAGCAAGTCCAGTTTACGACCTATGACGAGAGCAAATTCGGGCAGTGGGCCGCTTTCCCGGTGTCCGGCGAGCAAAAAAGGGGAGCGTTTGGGCGGCCGATCCTGGTTGAGCATGAGCAACTGGAAACCACGCTGGAAAAGAACGCCAATCTGATCGGTAAGGCCACGACTACATTTAGAACGCAACTGAACGGCCTGAAGGTGGCGCCCTTTGATCTGTTTCGCAGCCTGCGGGTGAAGAGCGTCCAGGGCGAGGACGGCACGGCGCTGTCTTTCATTCAGGAAGACAAGAATGATGACCCGCAGTTCGCCGTAATTCTGCCGAAAGTTCTGGCGGCGGGAGACAAGTACACGATTACGACGGAATACGAAGGCAAAGAAGCGGTCACCAACGAAGGCGGCGGGAACTATTTTCCCGTGGCCCGGATGGATTGGTATCCGAACAATCCGGAAAGCGGCCTCGGCGAATACGCCAGCTATGACATGACGTTCCGCATTCCAAAGGGAATGCAGATTGCAGCGACTGGAGTGCGGGTCAGCGACTCGAACGAAGGTGGGCAGAACATAACCGTGTGGAAGAGTGAAACACCCCAGACCGTAGCCGGATTCAGCTTCGGGCGGTTCAAGGTCGAGGAGGCCAAACTGGACAAGCCTGAGTACTTCATTCAGTCGCTCGCCAATCAGGAGTCACCTGATTGGGTGAATGCGCTGCAACGTGCAGCGAGCGGCGGCGACTTGCCGACCGGGCCAAGAGGGCCGGGAAGCCTATCGAATGGACCGGAGGTGGCACTGGGCACGATGAGCACCACCGGCTTGAACAAGAAAGCGCTCGCCGAAGGCCAGCTTGCGGTCCAGTTGTATACAGAATATTTTGGCCCGTCCTTGTTCAAGCACTTGCAACTCACGCAGCAGACGGCCTGCAACTTCGGTCAATCCTGGCCGGAACTGGTGTGGATTCCCATCTGCTACTACTTCGACACGACGGTGCGCCACCAGTTGGGCATGGACTGGGGCGACCGCGGGTATTGGAAGGTGGTCACGCCGCACGAAGTGGCGCACCAGTGGTGGGGACATACCGTAGGCTTCAACTCGTACCGCGATCAGTGGATGAGCGAGGGATTTGCCGACATGTCGGCTTCGTTAAACCTCTCCATGATCGAAAAAAATCTCAAGAAGTACCTTACCTTCTGGAACGACGAGCGGGACTTGTTGCTGGAGCGCGATAAGGAAGGATTCCGCGCCATTGATGCCGGTCCACTCGTCATGGGGTACCGCACTAGTAATACTCGCACCGGATTCGATACCACCCGCCGGCTCATCTATCCCAAGGGCGCATACGTTCTCCATATGATCCGCATGATGATGCACGACCGGCAAACCGGCGATCAGCGTTTCAAAGAGACGATGCAGGACTTTGTCAAGACCTACTCCGGAAAATCGGCCACGACCGAAGACTTCAAGGCCATGATCGAAAAGCACATGACCCCGGAGATGGACCTCGAAGGTAACCACCGGATGGACTGGTTCTTCAACGAGTACGTGTACGGAACGGCGCTGCCCGCGTACAAGTCAGACTCCACCTTTGATATTGGAGCAGATGGAGACGTCGTGCTGAGTATGAAGCTCACGCAGTCAGGCGTGGACGCTAAATTCCGCATGCTCCTGCCGGTTTACCTGGAGCTGGCGGATGGAAATATAGTTTTTCTGGGACGCGCGAGGATGACGGGGAATAACACGGTCGAGCAGAAAGTGAACTTGAGGGGGCTGAAGACGAAACCGCAGCGCATGGCGCTCAACTATTACGACGATGTGCTGGCGTCGCCCTAGGGCGGGAGCGCCTACACCCGCAACAGACGGCGGCGCCGCGACGTGGCTTTACCTTATTGAAAAAAAAGGAGAGCACTGAGAGGCTCCCCTTTCTGCTGGTCATAAGTGCGGCTATTTTGCCGATCCAGCCTGCATGCCGTCGCTCGACTCACCGATTTCCAGAGCGAACTTCTTGCCTTCGAAACGGGCGCCGCTGAGGATATTGGTTCCGTCACCGGTCTGTATGACCAGAGCCGCACTGTTCGCCGACGGAGTGTTCAGGTCCACTAATTTCGCCGGCACCTTGGCCACAACGGTCTTGCCCTGGATGATACTGACTTCGACGCTGGGGCCGGTGCCATCCCACAGCAGCTTGTAGTCTCCCGGCTTAAGAGTGGTTCCGTTCACCGTCACCGAATCGGTCAGGCTCAGGGTGGCTTTGGTGGCTGCAAACGCGCTCGAGGCCAGCAGCAAAGCCAACCCCACGCCCAGAATTTTCGAAACTGTCGCGAACTTCATGACTGCTCCTTTTTCTTTCCCGAAGTTACGTCGGGAAGCGGTTGGGGCGGCCCGGCTCGCGACCGGCTCGAGAAAACGCTTGTGTTTCCCCACCAATCGCCTACAATACTGCCGCCGGGGTTGAACAGCCAAGCTGAGCCGAGAGGCCGCCAGCTTACGCTGCCGCAAAAGGGGGTTTCTCACCTGGGCCGCCAAACCGAGCGTGAGAAAATCCCCTGACCCCGCAAACTACTTCAAGGTCAAATCTGGCCAGAGCCGCCTTGGCACTGGCCGTTAGTCTTCGTAGCTCAATACGTATTCACCGCGCCCGAAGTTCCGCTCGCCGCCTCGGGTGTCACATTTCTTGGACGTGGTATGCGTCTTTCCGATAGCAAGGAGGTCTGCCGCGTTCCTTCCTTTCAGTAAGAACACTCTGGCAGTGTTTTGTGATCGGGAAAGCGCCTGGCTCTGAACTTTCCCGAACCTAGGCCAAGTCCGTTGAAACTTCAGGGAACAGAGGACACATTCTTCACGTATCGTCAGGTGTCTTGTGGCGTGGGCGCTCCTGCCCGCAAGAGGCCGGCAGTGTATGGAACGCCAGCTTCTTATCGGCCCTCGACCTGCTTTCGCTTCCAAGCGAGACACTTGCCCTAGTCCGCATCCCCGTGCTGGCGCTCGACCGACCAGATGGCGGCTTGATCCTTCTCGAACGGGTAGACATGGACCATCCAGTTGAAAATCACCGGACGGAACGTTCCACCCGCCGCATCGCAGGCCTCCTGCGTAGTGATCGATCCTCTTAGCCCGAACTGCGCGTGTGGTCCCAGCATCTTTTCTTTCTTCTCTTCACGAGGCATATTCGCAGGCGGGGCGCAGAAATTCACGTGTTCGTGCCACTGGGCAATGCTCAGCGGGATGCGCTCATCGAGCTGATCTTCCGTCAGGCGCTTGGGCGCGGTGTACATAACGCCGATCAGCTCGTAGTCGTCACCCTGTTTTTCATAGAGCAGCGATGTCGGATGCTCAGGATTGAAATGCCAGAAAGCCTCGCGGGCGTAGCCGTAATTGGTGAAGTGATACATCTTCTGCGGGACTTTGGGCAGGAAAATCTCAAAGCCGTCGGCCAGAGCGGCATGGTAGTCGGTGTACTTCCCGGAAACCTTACGTGCGACCTCGACGACTTGCTGGGCGCGTTCCGCGTCGCCTGGCTTGGACGGACGCAGGGCTGTCATCTTCATGTGTGGGCCCATATCCATGTGACCTTCCATGGAGTGCATCGCGTGGGCACTGGCGTCGCTGTCGGCATCTTTGTCGGCGACGGCCGGCATGTCTTTCATGTTCGACATGTCGTGACCCGACATGTCCATGCCGGGCATCGACTGCTGGCTGCCCGACTGGCTCGCGGACGAATTGGAAGACGATGATCCGGCGGCTGATCCTGCAGATGACGATCCAGAACCCGCCGGCTGCGACTGACACCAGGCGATGCTGCCCAGGGCAGCGGTTGCCAGAATGACCGTTACTAGGATTACGACACGATTACGCATGACAAACTC
>Ga0187784_10003694_pt1 | contig 12369 bp, 9 predicted proteins | sample 1015_SJ02_MP15_2_FD_132964 | JGI IMG/M metagenome (GOLD analysis project Ga0187784, IMG submission 132964) | Tropical peat soil microbial communities from peatlands in Department of Meta, Colombia - 1015_SJ02_MP15_20_MG | ecosystem: Environmental > Terrestrial > Soil > Wetlands > Peat | place... | reverse complement strand
CAAAGATCCGCAAGCGCGAGCTTGCGGCCGCGCTGCGCGAGGGCAACCTCGACCGCTACCGGCGCGGCTAGCCGTGCCGCAGACTCGGCGCGTTCCCCTCCCCCTTGCGGGGAGGGGTTAGGGGTGGGGGTCGGAGTTTTGTGGCGCCGGCAGGTCGTCAAACTCCGACCCCCACCCCGATCGCTACGCTGCGCGTAGCGATCGACCCTCCCCACAAGGGGGAGGGTAACGGTCAGGCATCGGGATCCCTTTCGCCGACAGTGTCCGGCTTGAAGTGAAAGTCCGGCGTCCATTCGGCGCGTGGCTGCCGGTGGAGATCGAGATAGGCCCGCGCCACGACGTCATGATCGTAAGGCGTGCCGGCCTGCATCGTCCCGTGGATCGCGACGGTCGAGACGTGGATGCCGTGCTCGAGGAGCTCCTTGTGGAGCGAGTGGCCGAGGCTGCGCAGCGCGGCCTTGCCGAGGGAAGTGACTCCCCATTCGATCCACGGCCCGAACGCGAGCACTCCACCCGTGAGCAGGATCGTGCCGCGGCCGCGGCGGATCATCGCCGGCGCGACGGCCGCCGCGGCGTGATGCGCCCCCGCCACGTTGGTGCGGAAGGCTTCCATCAGGTAGTCGAAGCTCGCCGGCTCCCCGCGCGCCCGCCAGCCGGGCGCACCGCTGTACTGAGCCTGCGTGATGGCCGAGCGGGTAACGAAGCGCGCCGGCTCGATCAGAGCGGCGTTGTAGATGAGCACCTCGGCCTCGCCATATCGCGCCCGGATCCGGTCGTGAGTCTCGTCCATTTCGGCCGGCACCCCGGCATCGGCCGCGAACCCGGATACCGCGAGCCCCTGCGCGCGCAGCCGCGCCTCGTGCTGTTGGATTGTTTCCCGATTGCGCCCGACAAAGGCGACCGCGAAGCCGGCGGCCGCGAAAGTCCGCACCAGGGCCTGGCCGAGACCGGGACCCATCCCGATGACGATGGCGAGCGGCGCGGTCACGATGATGCGGCTCCTCGGTGTGCAGACGCAGCCTTGCCGCGTCGCTGCTCGGCGCGGCGCAAGTCGCGATTGGCGAGCGCTTCCTCGATCGTCCCGATCACGCCCTTGCGCAGGAACAGCACGCACAGGACGAAGATCGCGCCCTGGATCACCACGACCCAGGCGCCGAATGTTGCGAGCTTGGTCTGCAGCGTCACCACAACGGCCGCGCCGACCAGAGGTCCGAGCAAGGTCCCGACCCCGCCGATCAGGGTCATCAGCAGCACGTCGGCCGAAATGGTGAAGGAGACATCGGCGAGCGAGGCGATCTGGAAGATGATGGCCTTCATGCCGCCGGCGAGGCCCGACAGCATCGCCGACAGCGTGAATGCGAGCAGCTTGAAGCGGTTCGTCGCGTAGCCGAGCGAGATCGACCGCACCTCGTTCTCGCGGATCGACTTCAGCGTGAGGCCGAAAGGCGAATGGATCACGCGGTAGACGAAGGCGAATGCCGCGAGAAAGACCGCAAGCGTCACGAAATACATCGTCGTGGAGTCGCCAAGGTCGAGCACGCCAAACAGCCGGCCGCGCGGCACCGACTGGATCCCGTCCTCGCCATGGGTCCAGCCGGACTGGAGGGCGTAGAAGAAGACCACTTGCGCGAGCGCTAGCGTGATCATCGAGAAATACAGCCCCTGCCGGCGGATCGCGAGCCAGCCGAAGATGGCGCCGAGCGCCGTGGCGGCGGCCACCCCGAGCAGGACGCTGAACTCCGGACGGAAGCCGAGCGCGACCGCCGCATGGGCGGCGACATAGGAAGATGCGCCGTAGAAGGCCGCGTGACCGAAAGCCAGAAGACCGCCGAAGCCGAACACGAGATTGTAGGCCATGGCGAAAAGGGCGAGGCAGAGGATCTTCATGGCGAGGATCGGAAACAGCAGGTAGGGCAGGGCGATGCCGACCGGCAGCATGATCGCGAGCCACAGCGGACCGTTCTCCAGCACGCTGCCGGCACGGCCGGAGGAGACGTCGGCGACGGAATGGGCGGTGGTTTCGCGGCCGAACAGGCCCGCTGGTCGCAGCACCAGGATGATGGCCATGACGACGAAGATCACGGTCGTCGACGCCTGCGGGTAGAACACCTTGGTCAGGCCCTCGACGAGGCCCATCATCAGGCCGCTGACGATGGCGCCGAAGATCGAGCCCATGCCGCCGATCACCACGACGGCGAACACCGTGATGATGATGCTTTGCCCCATCTGCGGGCCGACCTGGTAGATCGGCGCGGCCATCACGCCGGCGAGGCCCGCGAGGCCGACGCCGAACGCATAGGTCAGCATCAGCATGCGCGGGACATCGATGCCGAAGGCGCGCACGAGAACGGGATTTTCCGTTGCGGCGCGCAGGTAGGCGCCGAGCTTCGTGCGTTCGATCAGGAGCCAGGTGCCGAAGCACAGCACGGCGGCGGCGGCGATCACCCAGAGGCGGTAGTAGGGAAGGAACATGAAACCGAGATTGATGCTGCCGCGCAGCGCCTGCGGCACGCCGTATTGCTGTCCGGCCGCGCCGTAGCGGACGTTGAACAGGCCCTCGATCACCATCGCGAGCCCGACGGTCAGCAAGAGACCGTAGGCGTGATCGAGATCGTAGACGCGGCGGATGAACAGCCGCTCGGTGAGCGCGCCGATCCCGCCCAGCGCGAGGGGAACGATAGCGAGCGCCCACCAGTAGCCGAGCGAAGGCAGGCCAAGCTGCGGGAGCAGATCGGGGAGGTTGGAGAGATACCAGGCTCCATAGGCGCCGAGCATGTACTGCGCGCCGTGCACGAAATTGCCGATGCGCAGCATCCCGAAGATGATCGCCACGCCGAGGCTCATCATCGCGTAGAAGGCGCCGTTGATCAGGCCGACCAGCAACTGGCCGAACAGCAGGGTCGACGGGATGCCGAGCAGATCAAACACGCGTTACGCTCCCCGACCGGCCTGCAGCCGGTCGGCCGCGCGCGACCCTGTCGGCGCGGTCCGCGCGCTCATTCATCGACGCCACCCAGATAGGCCTCGACGACGCGCGGGTCGGCCGAGACGGTCGCATAGTCGCCCTCGGCGAGAACCCGTCCGCCCGCGAGCACCGTGATGGTGTCGGAGAGCGCCGCGACGACGGAAAGGTTGTGCTCGACCATCAGCACGGTCCGGCTCGGCGCCACACGGCGAATGAGGTCGGTGATGCGCCCGACATCCTCGTGCCCGAGGCCGGAGGTCGGCTCGTCGAGCAGCAGCACCTCGGGGTCGAGCGCCAGCGTCGTGGCGATCTCGAGCGTCCGCTTGCGCCCATACGGGAGGCGTACGGCCGGCTCCTCGCTTTGACCGGCGAGGCCCACTGCCGCCAGCAACTCGTCCGCCCGCCCGTCGAGGGTTCGAAGCGAGCGCTCGCTCTGCCAGAATCGGTAGGAGGCCCCGGTCGGCCGCTGCAGCGCGATCCGCACGTTCTCGCGCACCGTCATGCGCGGATAGACCGCCGAGATCTGGAAGGAGCGAACCACGCCCCGACGTGCCACCTGTTCGGGCCGCAGCCCGGTGATGTCCGCCCCATTGAGGCGAATCGTCCCGCCGCTTGGCTGCAGGAACTTGGTGATGAGGTTGAACACCGTCGTCTTGCCCGCCCCGTTCGGTCCGATCAAGGCGTGGACGGAGTGGCGGCGGACCCGCAGCTCCACGTCCTTCACCGCCGCGAAGCCGGCGAAGCTCTTGGTGAGGCCAGACGCCTCGATGATCCAGGGGCTGGCGCCCGACCTCACTTCTTGACCAGCGGGCACTTGCTGTCCGCGAGCGGACGGAAGGCTTTTTCCGCCGGCACCGTCGCAACCACCTTGAAGACATCCTGCTTGTCGGCGCCGCCCGGCGCGTTGACCTGAAGCAGGAACATGTCGTGGATCAGCCGCCCGTTCGGCCAAAGCGTCCCGTTGTGGACGAACATGTCGTTGATCTTGGCCTCGCGCATCTTCGCGAGAACCGCCTGCGGCGCATCGGTGCCGGCAGCCTGAACCGCCTTCAGGTAGCTCATGGTCGCCGAGTAGGAGCCGGCGGCGACCCAGCCCGGAGCGTTTCCGGTCTTCGCCATCATTCGCTGCTCGAACTGCCGGGATGCCGCGTCCGTGTTCCAGTACCAGGGAGACGCGAACTGGATTCCCTTCAGCGTCTCCAGTCCGATCGAGCGGGCGTCGGATTGATGCAGGGTGCCGAGCGCGACGCGCTGGCCCGCCTGGATGATCCCGAACTCCTGGATCTGCTTCAGCGCGTTCACGAGCTCGGGGCCGTTGAGCGTCAGCGCGACGACCTTTGCTTTCGAGGCCTGGGCCTGAAGCAGGAACGAGGAAAAGTCCGTGGTGCCGAGCGGGGCGCGGACGGTGCCGACGACCTTGCCGCCGCTCTCCTCGACGGCCGCCTTGTAGCTCGCCTCGAGCACCTTGCCGGCCTCGTAGTCCGGCGAGAGGATGTACCAGGTCTCGCCGCCCGAAGCGATCTGCGCCATCGCGGAGGAGCGCGCGACCGAATAGGCATCGTAGGCCCAGGCGATCCCGTAGCCGGTGCAGAGGTCCTCCGTCATGCGGTCGGTGATCGGCGAGACGAACAGGCCGATCTTCTTGCGCTCGCCGAGCAGCGTGTTGACGCTCAGCGCGATCGCCGAGTTGGCGACATCGACGATGGCATCGACCCCGTCCTGCTCGAGCCACTGACGCGCGATCGAAAGCGCGACCTCGGGCTTGTTCTGGTGATCGGCCGCGACCACCTGGATCGGCTTGCCGAGAGCCTGGCCGCCGAAGTCGGAGACGGCGAGTTTCACGGCCTCGACCACCTCGGTGCCGCCGAGCGCCGAGAAGGACGTGGACTGGTCGTTCAGGACGCCGATCTTCACCGACGCGTTCTGCGCGCGAGCAGAACCCGACAACAGACAAAGCGCGAGAGTGATCGCAACCGCGGACCTCATCCTCTCCCTCCCTGTTGCGCCGGATTTTCCGGCGACGGCGCTCTCTCCTCGCGATCGGAGGATCATGGCAGCCTGCCTTCGAAAGGCTCGCAGCGGCGCGGGAAGGCCGCATCGTCCGAACTGACTACCAGTGAGACGGCCCCGCCCCGCTAGTCCCAACGGACGATGATGATCCAGTCCGCGTCGCGCATCAATCAGCGATCCGAGGCAATAAAGATGAACAAGGAAATGACCCTGCAGGCTGTCGTTGCCGCGTTGCGCGACGGCATGACGATCGGAGTGGGCGGATGGGGACCGCGGCGCAAGCCGATGGCCCTGATCCGGGAGATCCTCCGCTCGAACCTGAAGGACCTGACCGTCGTGGCCTATGGAGGCCCCGAGATCGGCATGCTCTGCGCGGCCGGCAAGGTCAGGAAGCTCGTCTATGGCTTCGTCTCGCTCGATACGATCCCGATCGAGCCGTACTTCCGCAAAGCGAGGGAAGCCGGCGCCGTGGAAGTCTCCGAGCTGGACGAGGGGCTGCTGCTGCTGGGGCTGCGCGCCGCCGCGCACCGCCTGCCGTTCGTGGCGACCCGCATCGGGCTCGGCTCGGCGGTGATGACCACCAACCCCGCCTTCAAGACCATTCGGTCGCCCTACGAGGACGGCGAGGAGCTGCTCGCCATGCCGGCGATCAAGCTCGACGCGGCGTTGATCCATGTCAGCCGCGCCGATCGGCGCGGCAACACGCTGACCTTCGGCCCGGACCCCTATTTCGATGATCTCTTCGCGCGCGCCGCAAAAGCGGTCTACGTGACCACCGAGACGCTGGCGGACAGCATCGCGTCGGAGGATCCCGACGAGATGCGATCCAACCTGTTCGAGCCCTATCTGGTCAAAGGCGTCATCGCCGCGCCGCTCGGCGCGCACCCCACCACATCGCATCAGGCGTATGGCTTGGACATGGGGCACTTCAAGACCTACGTCGCGTCTGCCGCCGCGGCGGACGGCTGGCGACGCTACTTCGACAGGTACATCGCGGGCGGCGAAGCGCGCTACATCGAGGCGGTCGGCGGGGAAGCCCATGTCCGCGCATTGCCCGTTCCAACCTTCTGATCGGACCTCGCATGACGACCGCGCCCGATTTCAGCCTGGCCGAGTTGATCGTCGTCGCCGCGGCGCAAGCCTGGCGGCACGACGGCGAGCTGCTTGCCGCGGGCATCGGGCCGTTGCCGCGCCTTGCCGTGAGTCTCGCCAAGCTGACCTTCGCGCCGGGGCTGCAGCTGACCGACGGCGAGGCCTTCCTGGTCGAGGAGCCGGTGCCGCTCGGCGCGCGCGGCGACTACCGCCCGCGCTATTCCGGGTGGATGCCCTACGGCCGTGTCTTCGACAGCGTCTGGTCCGGTCGCCGCCACGCGATGGTCACCCCGGTGCAGGTCGACCGCTTTGGCCAAAGCAATATCTCGGCGCTCGGGACTGATTTCCACAAGCCGAAGGTGCAGATGCTCGGCATGCGCGGCTTTCCCGGGAACAGCGTGTCGCACAAGAATTCGATGTTCCTGCCGAGCCACAACAGGCGGACCTTTGTCGAAGGCGAGGTCGACGTGGTGGCGAGCGTCGGCTTCAACACCGCCCGCTGGCCCGTGGGCGCGCAGCCCGGCTACGTCCAGCTCGGGATCGTGGTCAGCGATCTGTGCGTCTTCGACTTCAACGGTCCCGGCAATGCCGCGCAGGTCCTGTCGCTGCACCCCGGCATTTCCTTCGCGCAGGTGCAGGATGCGACCGGTTTCCCGTTGCGACGCTCGCCCGGGCTGACAACGACCGCTGCGCCGACCGAAGAACAGCTGGCGATCATCCGAAAGCTCGACCCGCACGGCATCCGGGCGACCGTCATCAAGGGGAACCCGCCCGGAATTCGCGGCGCAGCGTGACCGCCCTCCATGTTGCCGATATGACGCCGAGCATCCCCTACTACTGGCAGTCGGTCGACTGGAATCAGTTCATGGCGGACTATCCGCCGCCACCGCACTTCGGACTGACGACGGGCCGCCTTTCCGCCGATGCGCTGCGCGCGCTGCAGGAGCGGCGCTTCCTTGCGCGCGTCGCCGATGCATGGCGAACGCCTTTCTACCGCAGACGCTGGAGCGCTGCCGGGATCGAGCCGGGAGACATCCGGCAGCTCGAGGATATCGACAAGATCCCGACCTTCACCAGCGACGACCTGAAGGACGCGCTGCAGGCTGCGCCGCCGTTCGGCGACCACTATGCCTTCACGCGCGCGCAATTCGGCCGCGTGCCGCTGAAGGTTCAGACCAGCGGCGGCACGACCGGCATGCCGCGCCCGACCCTGTTCGATCCGATCGCCTGGGAGGTGCAGGCGGTGCAGGCGGCGCGCGCCTTCCATGAGCAGGGCGCGCGAGTAGGCGACATCGTGCAGATCACCTACACCAACGCACTGGCCAACTCGGCCTGGATGGCGTTCACCGCGCTGTTTCATTGGCTCGGTTGCGTGCCGGTCACGACCGGAACCGGCATCGTGACGCCGAGCGAGCGCCAGCTCGAATATGCGCGCGAATGGGGCGTCGACTGGTGGTTCGCGCGCGGCGAGTATCTCGGGCGCCTGGCCCAGGTCGCCGAGGCGATGAAGTTCGATCTGCGCGAGCTCAAGACGCGCTTCCTGCATTCCTATCTCGGGCCCGACATCGAGGGGCATTTTCGGCGCAAGCTGGAAGACGCCTGGGGCTGTCCGGTCTACGACAATTACGGCACGCACGAGATCGGGCTGATCGCCTTCGAGGGCCGCGAGCGCAACGGCAAGCACATCAACGAGGACACGGTGTTCGTGCAGATCGTCGACACCGAGACCGGCGCAGCGCTTCCGTATGGACAGCGCGGCAACGTCGTCGCGACCAGCCTGCACCGCTCGGTCCCGCCGCTCATCCGCTACGACCTGCGCGATCTCATGATCCTGACCGACCGCGAAGAGTCGGAGAGCGGACTGATCACGCGCAAGCTTTCGACGTTCCTCGGCCGCGCGGACGAGATGGTCAAGCTCAGGGGCACCAACGTCTATCCGCTGGCGTGCCAGAACGCCGTCACGAAGGACGATCGCACCACGGGCGACTACATCTGCGTCGCGCATTATGTCGGCGAAGGCCTCGCGCGGCGCGAGGAGATGACGGTCCGGATCGAGCGGAAATCCGCGGCGGTCGATCCGCTCGCGCTTGAAGCGGACATGCGGCGCGCGCTGTTCAAGGATCTTGGCGTGAAGGTCGACGTCGAGATCGTCGAGCCGGGCTCGCTGGCGGAGCATACCCGCCACGGCCGCGAGAAGGTCCGGCGCCTGCTCGACCTGCGCAAGCCGTCCGGGTGAGCCGGCAGATCAGGTCACTTAGTGCGTGATCCCGAAAAGTGGAAGTCGGTTTTCGGATAAGATCACGCACCAATGAAAGAAAAAGCTGAAGTCTGATTCGACGAAGTCGAATCAGACTTCAGCTGATGCGAGTTCCCGACACGCCGAGATTTCGGCCTTTCCAGGCGACGATTCCGGAGAACACGTCACTCTCCTGGCCGTGAAAAGCAAGGTGCAACCGCCGTTCGCCGCCCGCCCCGGCGATCTGCAACTCGAGCAGATGCGGCCGAGCGGCGTTCAGGTATCCGCGCGCGCCGACCGTCTCGCCGTGCGCCGTGCGATAGGAGCCGCTCACCGGCGAGACCGACGCAAGGGACAAGGACTCGCGCGTGCCATCGAGGTTTACTTCCCAAGTGCCGCGCCATGCCTCCGCGCTGAAGTGCCGTAACGGCTTGGCAGCGATGTCCTCGCGGCTCAGTCGGACCCCAAATGGCACGCCGCCGGCGGTCATCAGGCCGGCCGCATTGTGGGGATCCGACGAGAAAGCGTAGGCGATGAATTCCAGCCCTCTTCGCTCGCCCGGCTTCACGCGGTCCTGCGTGTCCGCAACCCAGAAGCGCAGGCCCTGGCCGCCATCGATGGTCGCGCCATTGACGTCGAAGCGCTTGCCGCCGGCGTAGTAGTTGCCGAGCTTGGTGGGTCCGTGAGGCTGGCGAAAATCGATGGTGCGGCGAATGACCAGCTCGCCCTGATGGCCGTCGTGATCCATGTGCCAGCGACCGATCCACCAGGCATCCTTCTGCGGCTCACCCGGGGGCATCACGTCCTTGACGTATGAGGCGTGAACGATGTTGGCCTTGTCGTAAGGCCACAGGACGGGCTTGCCCTCATTATACGAGTTCTTCACCAGCCATATCTGCTTCACGCGATCGTAGCCAATCACCAGGACGACGTGCTTGCCGCCCCAGACCGCGGCAATGACCTCGCGGCCGCCGGCGAGGATGCTCTCGATCTCTCCGGGAGACGGCTTTCCGGGAAGTTCAAAAAAACCCGCAACCCGATAGCGCGCCGCGTAGCGTGCCGCGAGCGGGACGTGAGCCTCCAGGAACTCGAAAGCATCGAGCTGTTCCTGGGTGGCGGTCTTGCCCTCGAGCTCGCCGCACGCGGGCGTCGCGTCCTTGAGCGCCTTCATCTTGGCGCCCAGCAGATACGGCGCCGCCGACGCCTCGGGGAGTGCACAGACGGCCAACTTGCTGACCAGGCCGACACCGCCCTGAAAGCCCCAATAGGAGCTGTTGTTCTCGTGCAGAATGGATCGGTCGGTCAGGTAAGTCGGATACAGCTCGAACACCTTGTTCACGTGGAACGCGTATTGCTCGGAGAGGTGCAGATTGAGGCCGTATTTGCGCTTGTAAGCGGCTTCGATTGCCGCGCAGGTGGCGAACGCGTAGCAGGTGGAGCGGCCGCCCTGATTGCGATAGTCGGTCTGGTATCGCTCCAGCGAAACGACATCGGGCGTATTGGCAAAGGCGGAGCGCTGCAGCGCCGGCAATGCGACCGCGGCGCCCGTCAGCTGCAAGAATGAACGGCGATTAATGGTCATGGCGATCTCGGTGCCGCGCTCGATTGGGAGCTGCCTTCGCTGAGCTCTCAGTCTGCTTGGTCGGGATGAGCTGCTGACGGGTTCACACTCAGGGCGCGCGTCGAGGAGGCGCAAACATCCGCCGCAATCGCGCGACCCGCGACGACATCTGCAGCGCACGTCATGTTGGTGAGGGGATCGAGCGAAGTGAGGAAATGACGGTCCGGATCGAGCGGAAATCACCGGCGGTCGAGCCGCGCGCGCTCGACGCGGACATCCGGCGCGCGCTGTTCAAGGATCTCGGCGTGAAGGTCGACGTCGAGATCGTCGAGCCTGGCTCTTTTGCCGAGCACACCCGCCTCGGCCGCGAGAAGGTTCGGCGCCTGCTCGACCTGCGGAAGCCGTCCGCGTGACCTCCCGCACCTGCCGCGCTACGCGTGACATCGATCTTGCCGTCGATGGTGGCGCGGTGCTTCTCGCAAAGCGACGTCAAACGGAAGGTGGCTTTGATCGAATGCAGGTCGGGCATCCGCCCTCGTCGAGGGCCAGCCCGCGTCCGCACCCTCACCACTGATAGCGTATCACGCCCTTGCCCGCGTAGCTGCGGGTGACGTCGGAGTACTCGCCCTCGAAGGTGCCCGCAGCGGACCAGCCGTTGGTCCATTTCCATTCGACCGACGTCGTGGTGAGCGCGGTGTCGCGCGCCTGCGCCGCGCCATTGACGACAAAGCTCGCACCCGGCAACGCCTGGAAGGTCGCCGCGATCGTGCGGTCTGGATCATAGTCATACGCCCAGGCAAAGCGCCCGCGCAGCGTCAAGATGCCGTCCTGCATGGGATAGGACTTGTCGGTCCGGATGCCGAGCTCGCTGCGTGCGTCGGTCACGTCCTTGCCGGCATAGCTCAGCGCGAAGTTCGGCGTGCCCGCCACCACGCTCTCCATGTAGGACGGCAGCTGCAAGGCGGTGGCCTGCGCCGCCGCATAGGGCGTGACACCGACGCCGCCCAGGACCGGCACCACGAAGCGGTAGCCGCCCTCGAGCCGTCCGGACCAGGCGTTGGCGTTGAACGCAGCGCGCAGATGATCGACGCCCGCGATGGTCACGAAGCGGTCGGTGGTGATGTCCTGCCAGCCATAAGCGGCGGCGGCCGTCACGTAGGCCGCGCCATTGGTGTGGCGCAGATAGGCGCCGGCCTGGAACAGGTCGGAGTGGCCGGAGCCCATCGTGTTGACGCTGAAGGCCGTGGCGCCGCCGGCGAGCGCAAAGCCGACAAGCGTGTTGGGGTAGAGCAGATAGTCGGCGCCAACCGCCGAGCCCGCGACGCTGCTGCGCATGTCGTTGCTGCCGAGGACCACATTGCCGTTGGTGGTCTGCGTTCCGCCAAAGCCCGACGCCCACACGCTCCAGCCCGGCAAGAACGGACCCGGCGGTGCCTTGGTGAGCATGGCGAAAGCATCGGCGACCTTCCGGCCCGGCGCCGGATCGCTCTCCTCGGCAAAGCCGATCGCCGAGCTCGAGCGGTTGATGCCGCCGCCGCGGCCCATGAACGGGTCGGTCATCAGGCTCATGAACTGGCTCATCGCCTGGAACGTGGTCTGCTGCGCGCCGGTTGCGCTCTCGCCGGAAGCCTGGCTCAGTCCGGCCGGCGTCAGCGAGCCGAAGATCAACGGGATGCCGCCGGTCGTGTTGAAGAAGTTGGTCAGCGCGTTGCCGACCGCCTGCTGATTGAGGTTCAGGCCGCCGGGAACAGAGAAGGCCAGCTTCAGGTTGAGAAAGGCGTCGTTGGGGTCATAGCTCAGCGAGGTTACGAAATTCGCCGGCAGGTTCGTATTCACGGTCGTCGGCGCGAACGTCCCGGAGACGCCACCGGCCGCGGTCAGGATCGTATATTGCTTGGCGACGTAGCTGCCATTGGCGAACACGGCATCGACCGTGGCGCCACCGAGCGCGGCCGTGCCGGTCACGGTGGTAAAGCTCGCCGTCGCCGGGTTGACCTGCACGAGATAGAGCGCGCCGGACTGGAAGGCGAGATTGCCCGCGACCGTCATCGATGATCCCGGCGCGCCGTTGCCCGGCGCCAAGATGCCGCCGCTCTGCACGGTGGTCGAGCCGACCGTGCCGGTGCCGGCCAGCATGCCGCTGACGCTGACGCTCGAGCTCGCGATCGAGCCGTTCTCGATCATCGTCGCGCCGGCATTGATCGTGGTGGTGCCGGTATAGGTGCTGATGCCCGTGAAGGTGACTGCGCCGCCCGAGCCGCTATTGGCGATGATCAGATTGCCGCCCGTGGTCGCGTCCGAGCACACGCCCGTGAAGGTCGCGGAATTGCCCGAAAGATCAATCGTGTTGGTCGTGGACGAGCTCAGCGTGAAGTTTTGCGCGTAGGTCGCGCCCGACTGATCCAGCTTCAGCGTGCCGCCGGTGAACGCCGGGTTGAGGAAGGTTGCGAACAGGCTCGCGTTGTAGCTCGGCTGCAGCGTGTCGATATTGGTCATGACGGTCAT
>Ga0187784_10003693_pt1 | contig 12369 bp, 11 predicted proteins | sample 1015_SJ02_MP15_2_FD_132964 | JGI IMG/M metagenome (GOLD analysis project Ga0187784, IMG submission 132964) | Tropical peat soil microbial communities from peatlands in Department of Meta, Colombia - 1015_SJ02_MP15_20_MG | ecosystem: Environmental > Terrestrial > Soil > Wetlands > Peat | place... | reverse complement strand
ATCGAGACGACGCCGGGGCCCGCCGAGATGGCGAGATTGGCGCAGCTGTTCGCGGCGGCGCGCTCACCGATGCTGATCCTCGGCGGCAGCCGCTGGTCGCAGCAGGCTTCGGACGGCGTAGGCCGCTTCGCGCAAAAATTCGCGCTGCCGGTGTGCACGACATTTCGCCGCCTTCACCTCTTCGATGCGCTCAATCCCTGTTACGCCGGCGACCTCGGCATCGGACCCAACCCGAAGTTGGTGGAACGCATCAAGAGTTCCGATCTGGTTGTTCTTGTCGGCGGGCGGCTCGGCGAATTGCCGTCGCAGAGCTACACGCTCCTCGACATTCCGCGCCCGCAGATGACGTTCGTGCACGTGCATCCCGGCGCTGAGGAACTGGGCCGCGTGTATAGTCCGCATCTGGCAATCCACGCGACCCCGACGGCGTTCGCGGCTGCGCTCGAACAGCTCGATCCGCGTTCGTTGCGCGGCCAAGGCGAAGCGGCTCATGCCGACTATTTGGCCTGGACCGACAAGGCGACCGAGCAGCCGGGAGGGGTCAATCTCGGCGCCATTATGGTCTGGCTGCGCGAGAATCTCCCCGCCGACGCGATCCTGTGCAACGGGGCCGGGAATTATGCGGCCTGGATTCATCGCTTCTTTCGCTTCCGCCGGTTTGCCCAGCATGTCGCCCCGACCTCGGGTTCGATGGGCTACGGGGTTCCGGCAGCGGTGGCGATGAAGCGACTTTATCCCGACCGTCCGGTCGTCTGCGTCGCCGGCGACGGCGATTTCCTCATGAACGGGCAGGAGTTTGCCACCGCCGTGCAATACGGCCTGCCGTTGGTCATCCTGATCGCCGACAACGGCATCTACGGCACGATCCGCATGCACCAGGAGCGGGAGTATCCGGGTCGCATCATCGCTACAGAACTGCGCAATCCCGATTTCGCAGCCTACGCGCGCGCCTTCGGCGGATTCGGTGCCGAGGTGACGCGTACGGCGGATTTTCCCGAGGCATTTGCCGCGGCGCGCGCTTCCGGCAAGCCGGCGATCATTCGGCTTGCGATCGATCCGGAGGCGATAACACCCGTCACGACGCTCGGAAAAATCCGCGCCAAGTCGCTGGCCGACAGGGCGGCCCCATAATGGCCAGAGCGCTGGCGTCGGAAGGTATCTCGGCCTTTGCCCGGGCGGGCGCTGAATCGGAATTCATATTTTGCTAGGCTACCATTCGCGATTCTGTCCCGCGAACTGTGATGCCTTACCGTCGAACCGAGAAAGTCGTCCGCCGGTTGGCTGCGCGCCATGATGCCATTGTCGCGGCCGCCCGGCAGGTGGCCAGCGAAGCCGGTATCTCGGCGGTGCAGATCGCGCCGGTTGCCGCCCGCGCCGGCATCGCCGCGGGCACCGTCTACCGGTACTTCCCGGCCAAGAGCGATCTGCTCACCGCGCTGCTCGCGGAAATCACCGAGCGGGAGATCGGCGAGTTGCGGCGAGCTGCCGATCGGGCTCCGGGTCCGCTGTCGGCACTCTCGGCATCGATCATGACTTTCGCCGCGCGGGCGCTGCGCAACCGGCGCCTGACCTACGCGGCGGTCGCCGAGCCGGTTGACGCCGAAGTCGACGCGGCGCGCGCCGCCCTGCGGACAGCGCTCGCCGGCGAATTCGCCGCCCGTATCCGTACCGCGATCGAGAGTGGCTATCTGCCCGATCAGAATTCTTCGTTGGCGGCAGCGGCGCTGGTCGGGCTGCTAGTCGATGGGCTCATTGGCCCGCTCGCCCCCGACCCAGCCGGCCGCGAGCGCGAAATCGTGCAGTTCCTCACGCTCGTGGGCCTGCGCGCGCTCGGCGTCGCCGATGCGCGCGCCCGCGGTCTCGTGGTGCAGACGGCCTTGCCCGCCGGCGACTGATCGTAGCGTGCCCGAGGACGCCGGCGCAGCGTTCGCCCGCCGCGCCGGGAAGCTCTTGCGGGCGGCCTCGCTCAGCTGCCGGACGCCGAAATCACGTCGCCGAACAGCTCCCAGGTCTTGCCGTTGTATTTCATCAATTGCAGCTGCTTGATCGGCGCGAAATCGGTGGCGCTGGTCGAGACGGTGATGCCGGGCAGCAGCATCGGCAACTTCAAATCGTGGACGTTGGCCGCCTGCTTCATGAGGTTCTCGCGCGTCAGGTCGTTGCCGCACTGTTTGAGCACGGCGACGATGGTCTGTGTCACCGTGTAACCGTAGACGTTGAACGCATCCGCGATGCTCGCCGACGCATTGTATTTCTTCATCCAGGCCAGCCACTCCTGGTATTCGGGCGTGCCCTGCCACTGCGGATCGGTCGGGTCTTTAAGGTAAGCCGACGAGATGATGCCGACGGCCTTCTCGGGTCCGGCAGGCTCCATCACCGATTTGATGGAAGCGGATACGTTGTTGAGAATGTGTGTCGGCTTCCAGCCGAGATCGTAGATCTTGCGGATCGCCTGAGCGGCGAATTTAGGGATCGCGACCGTGAACATGACGTTGGCGCCGCTCCCCTGCAGCGACACGATTTGGGATTCGACTGTGGCGTCGGTGGTCTCGTAGGACTGCGTCGCCACGATCATCTTGTCGGCCTTGTCGCCGAGCCCTTCGCGCAAGCCGATGACATAATCCTTGCCATAATCGTCGTTCTGATAGAGCACCGCGATTTTGGCGTCAGGGACGTTCTTAAGGATGTAGTGCGCGTAGATGCGCGCCTCGACCTGATAGCTGGGCTGCCAGCCGATCGTCCAGGGATAATGCTGGGGGTCATTCCATTTGGTGGCGCCGGTCGCGACAAACAACTGCGGCACCTTGCTGTCGTTCAGATACCCCCGGATCGCGGAGTTGGGCGGCGTGCCGAGCGTGTTGAAGGTCGCCAGCACGCCGTCCTGCTCGACGAGTTGGCGAATCTGTTCGACAGTTTTCGGAGGGCTGTAGCCGTCGTCGCGCACGATGAAATTGACCTTGCGGCCGTTGATACCGCCTTGTTCGTTGATCATCGCGAAATAGGCGGTATCGGATTTTCCGATAGTGCCGTAGCTCGACGCGGGGCCGCTGTAGGGCTGGGTGCTGCCGAGCTTGATCTCGGTATCGCTGACGCCGGGTCCGTACTGGCCCCCGGCCCACGCCAGTCCGCCGGCCACAGCAAGGCCGGCTGCGGAAAGGACTGACACGATCGTCCACTTCACCGTCATGGCATTCCTCCTTTTATGGTATGTGCGCACTTCCTCCATTTGCTGCTCGACGCGGAGCCGCGCCGAGCAGTCGAGACGAAAAGGTTGCAAAAGACCGGCAGCCTCCACCAGCCGTTTGCCTGCGTTGCGTTCCGCGCCTCAGCTCCCGCCTGATCCCGAAATCACCTCGCCGAACAGCTGCCAGGTGTTGCCGTCCCACTTGGCCAACTGCTCCTGCTTGATCGGAGCAAAATCGTTCGGACCGGTCGAAACAACGATGCCTGGCAAAGCCATCGGCAGTTTCAAGCCGTGGATATTGGCCGCCTCCTTCATGATGTTCTCGCGGGTGAGATTGTCCTGGCATGCCTTGAGCACGGTGATGAGCGTCTGCGATACCGAATAGCCATAGACATTGTTCGCGTCGGCGACGTTGCCCGACGTGTTGTATTTTTTCATCCAAGCCAGCCAGTCGGCGTATTCGGGCGCGTTCTGCCACTGCGGATCGGTCGGATCCTTGCCGTAAGTCGCCGTGATGATGCCGACGCCCTTCTCGGGTCCCGCGGGTTGCATCACCGCCTTCACCGAGATCGACACGTTTGTGAGGAAGTGCGTGGGCTTCCAGCCGATGTCGTAAACCTTGCGGATCGCCTGCGCGGCGAATTTGGGAATGGCCGCGGTCAGCAGGATGTCGGCGCCGCTGCCCCGAAGCGTCACGATTTGCGAGTCGACCGTCGGATCCGTCGTCTCATAGCTCTGCGTGGCGACGATCATCTTGTCGGCCTTGTCGCCCAAAGCCTCGCGCAGCCCGATCAGGTAATCCTTGCCGAAATCGTCGTTCTGGTAGAGCACGGCGATCTTGGCCTCGGGCAGGTTTTTCAGGATGTAACGCCCATAGATGCGCGCCTCGATCCGGTAGCTGGGCTGCCAGCCCATTGTCCACGGGAAGCGCTTCGGGTCGTTCCACTTGTCGGCGCCGGTGGCGACGAACAACTGCGGCACCTTGTTGTCATTGAGGTAAGCCTGGATCGCCGTGTTTGGCGGCGTGCCCAGGGTGTTGAACAGAAACAGCACTTGGTCTTGCTCGACCAGTTGGCGTACCTGCTCGACGGTCTTCGGCGGGCTGTAGCCGTCGTCGCGGCTGATGAAGTTGATCTTGCGGCCGTTGATGCCGCCCTGTTCGTTGATCATCGCGAAATACGCGGTCTCCGCCTTGCCGATGGTGCCGTAGGCCGAGGCCGGACCGCTATAGGGCATCGTGTTGCCGATCTTGATCTCGGTGTCGCTGGCGCCGGGCCCGTATTGGCCCGCGGCAAGGGCTACGGCGCCTGCGCAACCGAGGCCGACCGCCGACAGGGCGGTCACGATGGTCTTCTTCATGTTTGCATTTCTCCTTTGGGTCGTTCTCACGTTAGGGCTTCACCGTCTCGACGCGGCGTCCGCTGCGGGTTGCAGGTATCGGCGCAGCCGGCCGAGCCAAGGTCCGATAGTGCCGACGACGCCGAGCGGCATCGCGTACATGAGCAGCAGCATCGCCACGCCGTAAATTGCCCACGGAGCGGCATCCGAGATGTCATTGGCCAAATTTGGCACGAATTCGATGAATGCTCCACCGACGATGGCCCCGCTGATCGTGGCGATGCCGCCGACCGCGGAACCCACCAGAAACGAGATCGACAGAACGAGGGTGAAGCTCTCGGGAGCAACAAAGCCGATGATAATCGCGGACAGCGCTCCGGCGACGCCGGTGAACATCGTGCTGGTACCGAAAGCGATCGTCTTGTAGCGGGCGAGGTTGATGCCCATGGCCGCTGCCGCGATCGGATGGTCGCGGATAGCGACGAAAGCGCGCCCGGTACGGCCGTGCAGCATGTTGGCGGCCACGCGGATCGCCAGCAGCAGGCACACCAGAGCCACAAAGTAGAGCCAGCGGTCACGGTCGATGCCGAGCCAGGCCGGTGGCGACGGCTTGACCAGATTGATGCCCTGCTGACCGCCGGTCCAAGTGTCGAAATATTTCAGAAATTGCGGCGTCGCGAGCGCCATCGCGATGGTCACGAGCGCGAGATAGTGACCCTCGAAGCGCAGCGCCGGCAGGCCGAACAGAATGCCGAGCACGAAGCAGACGAAAGCTGCCGGCGGCAGCGTCGCCCAGTAGGGCACACCGTAGCGGTGCATCAGGATGGCAGCCGTATAGGCGCCGACGGCGAAGAAGCCGCCGTGCCCGAGCGAAATCTGTCCGTTGTAGCCGGTCAGGATATTGAGCCCCAGCACAGCGATGGCGTAGATCATCACCATGGTGAGCTCGAACACATGATAGTTGCTGAGCGCGAAAGGCAGCAGCGACGCGAGCGCCATCAGTGCCAGTGCGCCGAGCCAGCGCCAGGCGTCGATCCTGAGACCGGCATAACGGTCGACCGCAAATCTGTCGGGTGAGGTGATGGTGAGGTCCTGCGCCATCGTCACACCCGCTGTATGACCGCGGTACCGAACAGACCGTTCGGCCGCAACAGCAACACGACGATGATCAATCCGAGCGCTACCGTCAGCTTGAGCTGACTAGGGATGAGATAGGTGCCGACGAGGTTTTCGGTGACACCGACGATCAGCCCGCCGACGACGGCGCCGACCGGGCTGGTAATGCCGCCGAGCAGAGCGCCGGTGAAGGCGTAGATCAGCACTCCGCCCATCATATTGGGATCGAGAAACAGGACCGGCGCAACCATGATGCCGGCGACCGCCCCGATTGCCGCCGCCAGCCCCCAACCAAACATCAGCATGCGTCCGACCGGGATGCCGCACAGGCGCGCCGATTGCGGATTCTGCGCCGCGGCGCGCATCGCCAACCCTGCCGAAGTGAAGCGGAAGAACGCGAAGAGCAGCACGAGCATCAGCAGTGTCACGCCGATCACTCCGAGGTCGCGCGTGGTGATCAGCGCACCGAGCAGAGGCCGATCGGGGAACGGGCTCGGGAACTCCTGCAGCGTATAGGTGAAGATCCAGCCGGCCACGGAATTAAAGATCAGATTGAGACCAATGGTGACGACCACCGCGGCCAGGACCGGCGCGGTCTCGACCGGCCGGATGATGACGCGTTCGATGACCAGCCCGCCCGCAAACGAGGTCGCAAGTGTAATGACGAAAGCGGCCCAGAACGGCACTCCGGCGTTCACCAGCGTCCAGGCGATGTAGGTGGAAAACATCGCCATCTCGCCCTGGGCGAAGTTGATCAAATCGGTGGACCGGTAGATCATGACCAAGGCGAGCGCCAGACTGGCGTAGACCGCGCCTACGGCCAGCCCCGAGGAGATCTGCTCCAACAACTCGTGCATGGAGTACTCCGTCAGTATCCGAGATAGGAACGGCGGATTTGCGGATCGTCAGCGAGCGCTTTCGTGCTTCCCGAAGTGACGACATAGCCGGTTTCGAGAAGATAGGCGAAGTCGGCCAATTCGAGCGCCAAGCTGGCGTTCTGTTCCACCAGTAGCACGCTCACCCGCTCTTCCCGCCGTATTCGGTCGATGATCGTGAAGATGTCCTCGACAATTCTGGGGGCGAGGCCGAAGGACGGTTCATCGAGCACCAAAAGCCGGGGACCCATCATCAAGGCCCGGGCGATCGCCAGCATTTGTTGCTCGCCGCCGGACAAGGAGCCGGCCTGTTGAGCGCGCCGCTGCGCGAGGATCGGAAAATATCCGTACATGCGCTGCATGCCGTCATGGGGGCGTCCGCGGCGCGGATAATGGCCGAGCCGCAGGTTTTCCTCCACGGTCAGGCTCATGAAGGTTCCGCGCCCTTCCGGCACGTGAGCCACGCCCAGGCTCGCGATCTGTTCAGTCGTGCGGCGTTTGAGGGACTGGCCACCGAAAACGATGTCGCCTTCGCTGCGGACCATGCCGCAGATGGCGCGCAGTGTGGTGGTTTTGCCCGCACCGTTTGCCCCAAGCAACACGGCGATGCCGCCATCCTCGACCGCCATGTCGATGCCGTGGAGGACTTCGGACTGCCCGTAAAAGGCCTTGACCCGGCGCAATTCCAAGATCGGCGCCATCAGTGCCGCGTCCCCAGATAGGCGTCGGCCACGGCGGAATTATCGCGCACCTCTGCCGGCGGTCCGTCGGCGATCACGCGACCGAAGTTGAGCACCACCACCTTGTCGGACAGGCCCATGACCAGCCCCATGTGATGTTCGACGAGCAGCACAGTCACGTCGAGTTGGTCGCGGATCGAACGGATCAGGCCGCCGAGTTCGCTCACCTCCTCGTGATTGAGCCCGCCGGCTGGTTCGTCGAGCAAGAGCAGCAGCGGCTTCGCCGCGAGTGCGCGCGCCAACTCGACGCGCTTGCGCGCGGCCAAGGTCAGGCTCGCCGCTGGCCGCCCCGCTAAGCTCTCCAGCCCGACAAAGGCCAGCATCGCTCGCGCTGTTTGATCGAATTCACGCTCCTCATGGCGCCTGCCCGGCAGGGTCGAGGCATCGGCCAGCGGACTGTTACGACCGCGGCAATGGCCGCCCACTTTGACGTTATCGAGGACCGACATCGAAGCGAACAGGGCGGGAGCTTGGAAAGTGCGCCCGATGCCGCGCGCGGCTACGTCCGCGGGGGCGCAGCGGCGCAGCGACTGACCGTTCATGCGGATATCTCCGCGCACCGGTCGGTAGAGCCTGCTTAGGCAATTAAACAGCGTGGTCTTGCCGGCACCGTTGGGCCCGATCAGTCCGACGATCCGACCCTTGCCGACCGAGAAGTTGACGTTGTCGAGCGCGACGATGCCGCCGAAATGGATCGTCAGGCCTTCGATCTCCAGCAACGGCCGGCTCGCATTGGCTTCAGCGCGATCAGCCGTCGTCGACGGGATCGCTATCATGCGGGTCGCGCCGCCATGTGGACCACTCCTCCTCGACCCCGCGTCTAATAACTCTCCTTACGCTTTAAGGCGCAGGGACTTCATGGTGATCTGGCTTCCGGCGGCGGCCAGTTTTCGACCCCCGGGGGTGGCAAGGTCGCGCAAAAGGTGGCACGGCGTATATTCGCGCGTCAACGACGGTTGCAACTTTATTTTGTTATTTTTTGTCGCGCCGGATCGCGCAGAAAGAGCACCCGTGGCCGCCGAAGGCGCCGGCGTCAGTGCGACATCAGGACGGGAGCCGTCATCGTGCGTAAGATGCTGCGGGTCACGCCGCCGAGCACGAATTCGCGCAAGCGCGAGTGACCGTATCCGCCCATCACGATAAAATCGGCCGCAGCGTCGGCCGCATAGGAGAGCAGCGCGTCAGCGACGTCGATGTCGCCGGCGACGGTTCGATCGACTTCCACTTTCAGCCCATGGCGCGCGAGATGCTGTCCGATATCGGCGCCCGCGAACTCGTCGTGCTTGCCGCGTTCCTTGGTGAAAACAACGACCTCTACCCGGCCCGCTCGCTCGAGCAGCGGCATGGCATCGGCAACGGCGCGCGTCGCCGCGCGTCCGCCGTCCCAGCACACGAGAACGCGGTCGAGCTTAAGCGGCGCTCTTTGGATATAGGGGACGATGATGACCGGCCGGCCGGACTCGAACAGCGCAGCCTCGGCGATCATTTGTTCGACCTGGCTCGTCTCCGGTTCGGATTGGTCGACCACGGCGAGATCGAAACACCGGGCGAGACGGCCAAACTGCTCGGCGGCTCCGGTGAAGGTCGCGCCGAGCGTCACCGGCGCGGCCGCAACGTCAGAGCGCGCGGTGGCCTTGGTGAACCGGCCGATTGCGGCCTTGACGGCGGCGGCATTGTCGCGCTGCTGCGTTTCGACGACATCGGCCGGAATATAGCCCGCGCCGGAAATCGGAACGATCGCGTCATAGAGGAAGGCGACGCCGGTGACGTGGGCCCCGAAGGCGGCGGCTACCGAGACTGCATAGTCGCCGGCGAAGCCCGCGCGTTCGCCGACGCTCAAGTTGACGACGATATCTTTGATCATGGCGCCTTTCCTCCAGCCCTGCACCGCGCTGGTCGAATGTCTATGTCACCGCCGGCGCCGATGTTGTTTGCGCTAGGTCAAAGGGCGGCGGCCTGCGTTCGCCTACTTCTTGACGTTGCCTGAGGCATCGTACTGTTTGATATAGGCCCACAGATCGTCGATCTCTTGGTCGTTCTTGATGCCGGCAAAGATCATTTTTGTGCCGGGGATTTTGGCGCGGGGATCTTTGATGTATTCCTTGAAGGTCTGCTCGTTCCAAACGATGCCGGAGTTCTTGTTGGCATCGGAATAGTTGTAGTTGAGCGCCGTCCCGGCCTTCCGCCCGTCGAGTCCGTTCTGTTCGGGACCGACCTTGTTCTCGGCGCCGGGGCCGATGGAGTGGCAGGGAAGGCATTTCTTGAACAGATTCGCGCCCTTTTCCACGTCTTGGGCGAGCGCCGCCACCGGCATCGCAGCGGCAAACAGAAAGGCCATAATCGACGTCCTCAGCATCATGTCTCCTCCGGCTCGGCAAAAGTCTGATGAGTTCGTAGCGTGCGATCCCGCAAATTTGCACCGTATCCGTTGAAGCGGCCCCGGCTCGGCATGTCAACGCCCAATCGGTCGCCGACCGCGCGGCACACAGGCACGAATACCGGCTGATTTTTGCGCTATAGTCGGCGGTCATAATCGCGGAGACGCGGGAGGTCGCGATGCCGGTTGCAATGCCTCAATGCGACGCCGCCGTGTTGGCCCGCCGCCAGGAGATCGTGGCCGCGCTCGAGGGCATCGTGCCGGGTGAGGGGGTGATCGCTTCCGAACTGGCGATGCGGCCTTACGAGAGCGATGGGCTCACCGCCTACCGGCAGCTGCCCATGGTGGTGGTGCTGCCGGAAACGACCGAGCAGGTTGCCGCCGTCCTCGCCTATTGTCATCGCGGGGGCATCAAGGTGGTTCCGCGCGGCGCCGGCACCTCGCTGTCGGGCGGCGCGCTGCCCCTCGGCGACGGGGTTCTTCTCGGCATGGCGAAGTTCAACCGAATCCGCGCCATCGACTTCGACAATCGGGTAGCGGTGGTCGAACCAGGGGTCACCAACCTCGCGGTGAGCCAGGCGGTCGAGCATGCCGGCTTCTACTACGCTCCTGATCCGTCGTCGCAGATCGCATGCACCATCGGTGGCAATGTGGCGGAGAATTCGGGCGGCGTGCACTGTCTCAAATACGGGGTGACCACGAACAATGTGCTCGGCTGCGAATTGGTGTTGGTCTCCGGCGAGATTGTCCGGCTCGGCGGCAGCCATCTGGATTCCGGCGGCTACGATCTTTTGGGGCTGGTCACTGGCTCCGAGGGTCTGCTCGGCGTCCTTACCGAAGTCACGGTGCGCATCTTGAAGAAGCCGGAATGCGCGCGCGCCGCGCTCGTCGGCTTTGCGGCCTCGGAGGACGGAGGCGAATGCGTTGCGCGAATTATCGGGGCCGGAATCATCCCCGGCGGCATGGAGATGATGGACCGCCCCGCGATTCATGCCGCCGAAGCATTCATTCACGCCGGCTATCCGCTCGACACCGAGGCGCTGTTGATCGTCGAGCTCGATGGTCCGCGGGCCGAAGTCGATCATCTGCTCGAGCGCGTGCAGGAGATCGCAAGGCAGTGCCGCGCGGTGACGTGCCGGGTGTCCAATTCCGAGGAGGAACGGCTCTTGTTCTGGGCCGGCCGCAAGGCGGCGTTCCCTGCGGTCGGCCGCATCTCGCCCGATTACTATTGCATGGACGGCACCATTCCGCGCGCGAAGCTGCCGCTCGTGCTGCGGCGTATGCGGGACCTCTCGGCCAAATATGGTCTGCGCATCGCCAACGTGTTCCACGCCGGTGACGGCAATTTGCATCCGCTCATTCTCTATGACGCCAACACGCCGGGCGAGCTCGAGCGCGCCGAGGAATTCGGCGCCGACATTTTACGGCTTTGCGTCGAGGTCGGCGGCGTGCTCACCGGTGAGCACGGCGTCGGCGTGGAAAAGCGCGATCTCATGCCGGCGATGTTTTCACAGGCCGACCTCGACCAGCAGCAGCGGGTCAAGTGCGCATTCGACGAGAGGGGCCTGCTCAATCCCGGCAAGGTGTTCCCGGTGCTGCATCGTTGCGCCGAGCTGGGGCGGATGCACGTCCATGCGGGCAAGGTGGCGTTCCCGGCCATTCCGAGGTTCTAACGGACAGGCGCGTTTCATTGCGCCCGCCATGCCGGCATAGTAATTTTTGTGGCGCTTTGAAACGCGCAGAGCGCTGAGGGCCGACAGGGAAAGGGGAGGTCGATGCGAGCAACATGTTGCAGGTTCACGATCGCTCTGGTGCTCGCGAGCGTGATGCAGACACTCGCGCTGGCGGCGGCTCCGATCCGATTCCTCCCGCGGCAGGTTATTCTTGCCTGCCCCCACGACAGCGCGAACAGGCAACCAGGGGCGGTATGCGCGGCGAATGTGCTGGTCGGCGGCGGCCAGACGTTGTCCGGCTATACATTTTCCGTCAGACCCGGAACTGCGCTCCCGCCCGGCATTTCGCTCGTATCTTCGACCGGCATCATCACTGCCGAAGGCGACACCTCCGTGCTGCCGCCGGCAGATACCAAGCGCCCGATCTATCTGACCGTAAGGGACGACGCGGGAAGAACCGCCAATGGCGTGGTCACCCTGGTCGTGCGGAAGCAGGGCGGCAGCTGCGGCTGTCCGGGGCTCAAGATCGCGGCGGGACCATTGCCGCTGGCCTACGCGAAGGAACCCTATTCGGTGACGCTGGCACTCGTCGGCCCGCCGCCCTCGGGCGGTCTGCGCCCGAGCTATGTCTGGAAGGTCGCCAAGGGAAGTTCGATTCCGCCCGGCCTCGTGCTCGACCAGACAAGGGGTGTTCTGCGCGGCACGCCGGCTCCATCCGCATCCCGCAAGGCCTATAATTTTTCCGTCGAGGTCACGGACACCCACACCAGGCAGCAGGCCAGCGGGCTCTACACGCTGTATGTCTATTGAGGGCGGTAGCCTGAGGTAGCCGGAGACAAGCCTATGACGAAACTCTGCTGGGCTACGATGACTCTCGCGGCTGTCGCCGTCATCTCGACGCCGAGCTTCTCGGCGGATCGGGCCACTGCGCCGACCGCGATCAAATTCCTTCCAGGGCAGCAGATTGTCGCCTGCCCGAAGGACAAGGCGACGAGCGAGCCCGCCGCGGTATGCTCGGGAAATGTTCTGGTCGGCGGCGGCGAAACGCTGTCCGGCTACACCTATT